>Ga0209477_1001209_pt1 | contig 15817 bp, 13 predicted proteins | sample KloWWTupernatant_FD_187180 | JGI IMG/M metagenome (GOLD analysis project Ga0209477, IMG submission 187180) | Active sludge microbial communities from Klosterneuburg, Austria, studying microevolution and ecology of nitrifiers - Klosterneuburg... | ecosystem: Engineered > WWTP > Aerobic digester >... | reverse complement strand
GCTTGCTCGATGATCACCTTGTCAGCATCGGAAATCTGTTTGCCGAGATCGACGTAGACGGTGTTGAGATAGGGATACTCACCGGACTTGGAGTTGAAGATCTTGGCGAGCGACTTGGCGAAGTTCTGCCGGCACTGTTCGCCTTCTTCGTCGCCGTCGGTGTAGAGATAGATGGTCTGGATGCGATCGCCGCCGCCCTGGCCGGCGCTCCAATCGGCCAGTTTCTGGATCGCGTATTCGAGTGACTCGCAGATGTAGGTGCCGCGCCCGTCGGGAGTCATCCCGCTCAGGAACTCGTCGGCTTCCTTCCGCGTCTGCTCCGTCGATGGCGAGAGCTGGAATGTTGCCGTTGGATCGTTGCTCTGCGGTGGCCAGATACCCTTGATGCGCGGGCCGTCTGCAAACGGGATGAGCGCGAAGTGAACATCGTCGCCGAGGTAGCTGATCTGCCGGGAGACGCGGTTGCGAACCTCGTCCCAGATGTTGGCCGTTCCGCCTTCGCCCTTCATCGACACCGTCGTGTCGAGCAGGATGATGACATCGCGGCCCTGCGCCGCCTGCGCCGCACGGCCGGCCGACCCGGCCAGCAGCGTCGTCAGCAGTAACGCGACGAAGAGCATCGAGCGAAGCCGGGGTGACGTGACCCCTCTGGACTTCACATTCATGTATCTCGCCTACTCATCACGGACCGGGACAATCGGGTATCCGAAAGACGTCGCTGGCATTGCATGGCACACAAACTATCCCGGTCATTCATCCAACAGGCACAGTGGTCAAGGCTATTGATCTACCACATCTGCGTGGTGGCAGGGAATCGAATGGAACGGAAATGTCGTCGCGGCGCCGTCGTGAAGCGCGATTCTCACACCTCGTCGTCCCTTGTCCGCTGCGCTGCAATCAGATCTGATTCCGTTGTTGGGCAAGTATATATCCTGCCGGCCAATTCTTGACGTCTTTTTCGCCGCCGATATCCGTAGCGAATAGGCGGCGCGACGATGGCTCCGGATCGTACGGTGATTTCTTCCGTTTACGGTCTGATTCGGGGACTATGGTTGGCGATACTGCCAGAGAGGACGGGGCCGCGCGAGATGTCTCGCGCGGCCCTGATTCGGAGGGTTCGATCTGAATGCCGCCCCGCGGCTACTCGCTCCTACCCCGCCTGCTTGAGCATGATTGTCGCGCGGCGCGGCTTTTCGACGGCGTCGATCGCCAGCTTGCGGGCCGATTCGCGCGCGGCGGCGCGGAAGGCCTCGGCCGGCGGCGACTCGGGCTCGGAGACGATGATCGGGTGGCCGATATCGCCACCCTGACGGATGGCGGTGTCGAGCGGAATGCGGCCCAGCAGTGGCACCTCGTACCGCTCGGCAGTGCGCTCGCCGCCGCCGAAGCCGAAGATCTCCGATCGCTCTCCGCAGTGCGGGCAGACGAAGAAGGACATGTTCTCGACGATGCCCAGGATCGGCGTCTTCACCTCCTGGAACATCTGGATGCCCTTGATCGCGTCGGCCAGCGCAACGTCCTGCGGGGTCGTGACGATGACCGCGCCGGATAGTGGGATCTTCTGGACCAGCGTCAGCTGGACATCCCCGGTGCCGGGCGGAAGGTCGATGATCAGATAGTCCAGCTCGCCCCAGTCAACCTCGTTGAGGAACTGGTTGATGAGCTGGGCGACAAGCGGGCCGCGCCAGATCAGGGCCCGGTTGGCATCGAGCAGGAAGCCGATCGACATCAGCTTTACGCCGAATGCTTCCAACGGGATGATCTTGTTGTTGTTCATGAATGGCCGGGCGCTGGTGCCCATCATCAGCGGGATGCTCGGGCCGTAGACGTCAGCGTCCAGCAGGCCGACGCGAGCGCCATCCTGAGCCAGCGCGACGGCGAGGTTGACGGCAACCGTCGACTTGCCGACGCCGCCCTTGCCAGACGCAACGGCGATCGTGTTCTTGACGCCGGGGATTGGCGTCTTGTCCGGCGCGCCACGCCCGCTGGCTCGCACGCGGGAGCTGAACTCGATCTCGAGGCTCGTCATCCCCGGCAGTGGCGCAGCTGCCTCGCGCAAGTCGCTTTCGATCTTGCCCTTCAGCGGGCAGGCCGGCGTCGTCAGCTCGACGTGGATTTTCACCGCGCCGCCATCGACAACGACCTCCTTAACCATATTCAGCTCGACGAGGCTGCGGCGAAAGTCCGGATCCTGGACCGGCCGGATCGCCTCGATCACTAACTCCTGGGTAAGTCCTGACATGCGGTTGTATATCCCTCCCGTGATCATCCGCTCCGGGTATTGCCGCGCGGATTGTGGCATCGACCCGGGTATTACGCCAATTCTGCCGCAGAATGCCGCCTTTCTCAACGTTGACGTTGCGAAAGGCGGCGAAGTCGTTCAGTGTGGCGACACGGTACACTCCCGCCGATGATGACGAACGTGACAGACACCGGTGATGCCGGGCGGGTGCTGCGCCCGCGTCCGCGCGAGCGGCGCTGGTTTCGTGTGCTGCGCGTCGTGCTTCACGTAGCGGCGCTGGGCGGGCTGGCAATGGCCATCGTCGGGTCATACGTTGCCGAACCATACTTCACCCGTGGTGCCGAGACGGGGTCGACCTGGGACCCGATTCCCTGGACCGGCGAAAACCCGATGGCGGTCAACACCTTCCTGAACGACGAGCCGGATCCGGCGAACGTCGAGCGGACGCTGGATATGGTGCGTGATGGCGGGTTCGGCATGATTCGCCAACTGGTTGGCTGGTACGAGATCGAGCCGCAACCAGGGGTATTCGTCGATGCACAGGGGCGCTCGACCTGGGAGAAGTACGACCGGATCGTCGACGGTGCGGCTGCGCGCGGCATCGATGTGCTGGCGCGGCTGGAGAAGCCGCCAGCCTGGGCGCTGGCCGGCCGGCCGAATCCCGCGATCGAGGGACCGCCTGACAATCTGGCCGACTATGGCGCATTCGTCGAGCGATTCGTCGAGCGTTATCGCGGCAAGGTTCGCTTCGTCCAGATCTGGAACGAGCCGAATCTCAAGGGGGAGTGGGGCGGTGGGCCGATTGATCCGGAGGCCTACGTCCAACTGCTCAAGGTTGGCTATGAAGCGGCCAAGCACGCAGACCCGGATATCGTCGTTGTGATGGCCGGCCTTGCGCCGACCGACCAGCTCGGCCCGTCCAACCTGAGCGACCTCCTCTTTCTCCAGCAGATGTACGACGCGGGCGCGGCCAGCTACTTCGACGTCGCGGCGGCGATGGTCTATGGATATGGCTATTCTCCGTGGGATCGTCGCGTTTCCTTCGAGCGCAACAACTTCTCCCGGCCGATCCAGACGCGCGAGATCATGGAGCGCAATGGCGATCGGGACACGCCGCTCTGGGCGGTCGAGTACGGCTGGGTGTCGTTGCCGCGCGGCTGGGCCGGCGATCCGTCACCCTGGGGCAAGCCAGTGTCGGAGACGACTCAGGCGGACTATCTGGTCCAGGGCTATCTGCGGGCGCAGAGTGAGTGGCCCTGGATGGGCAGGATGGCGGTTTGGGCGTTGCGCTTCCCGTCCCAGCCGGACGACCCGGATCAAGCGCACAACCCGACTCGCGGATTCGGCATCGTCAATCACGATTTCTCGCCACAGCCCGCCTACACGGCCCTCCAGCGTGCTGCTCCGACGATCCAAGCGACCGGAGTCGGGTCGCATCCGTTTTCCAACGCGCAGGTCGAGCGTCTTCTGGATCGCGAGTCGGTCAAGCTCCGCGTCGTCGGGGATCGCATCGACCTGGTGGCCGGCGGCGCTGGGACGTTCGGGGTAACGATCGACGGGGTCGAACGGGGGGATGTCCGGCTTGACGACACCGGCCGCGTCACCCTTGCTCGCGGCCTTGGCGACGGAGTCCACGATGTCGTGCTCCGCGCCAGCCCATCGTCCGGGGCTAATCTCGTTCCGATCGGCTTCATCGTGTCAGTGTCGTCGATCCAGGGCTGGATTTACCCATGGATCAATGGAGCGCTGGCGGTCGCGATCGTCTTGAATATCGCGTCGGTCGTGTGGATGATTCGCGACTACCGAGCGCAACGCGCGCGAAGCGGGTAAGCGTCGACGCTGCGGCCTACTCCAGCAGCACGTATTCCTGGTCCATCTGCCAATCGAGCGCTGGCCCGAGCTCCAGCTCCAGCCGTGGGCGAAGCGGGTCGATCCGTTTTTCGAGGGTCAGCGAGACGACGTGGCGATCGTCAAGGTCGAGGCAGTCGCAGAGCGCGTCGAGCGCGATCTTGAGGCCACCGTCGAGATCGCGCTTGAACGGGGTCTCGAAGTAGAAGGCAAGGTCGCAGGCGAACGGCCGGCCACGCACTTCGTCGAGCCAGCCCTCGCCGATTGTGCCCTGCTCCAATAGCCGCTGGATGATGACACGGGTGTCTTTGCGGAATGCCTTTGCCTCGCTGCTGAGCACCCGACGGCGGCCAACCGTGACGTACTGGTTGTTGACGCTCGGTGGCAGCGGAAGGGTTAGTCGCAGAGTCTTCACCGACGACGCCATGTATCATCGTGCCCTGCCGGGCCTGGCGCAGTGGTGATGATGCAGGGATGGGCGATTCGATGGCGAGCGAGCGATTGCGGGTCGCGGTGCTGCTGTCCGGCACAGGCCGGACGCTGGAGAACCTGCTGGATCGTCGGGCAACGGGCGAGCTGGATATCGACATCCCGATCGTCGTCTCCAGCCGACCGTCGGTCCGCGGCATCGAGATCGCGCAAGCGGCTGGAATCGATACCCACGTCGTCACGCGCAAACAGTGCCCCACTCCGTCGGCGATGAGCGCGCGGCTGCGTGAGCTGCTCGCGCCGCACGGCATCGGACTGATCGCTCTGGCCGGCTATCTGTCGCGGCTTGAGATCCTCCCGGAATGGGAAGGGCGGATGATCAACGTCCACCCGTCGCTGTTGCCCCTGTTTGGTGGTCATGGCCAGTACGGTGGGCGGGTTCATGAGGCGGTGTTGGCGGCCGGGGTGAAAGTCTCTGGCTGCACGGTCCACTTCGTAGACGCGGAGTATGACGCCGGCCCGATCATCCTCCAACGGTGCGTGGCGGTAGCCGAGGACGACACGCCCGATACGCTCGGCGCGCGTGTCTTCGCCGCCGAACAGGTGGCGTACCCGGAGGCGATCCAGATGTTCCAGGCCGGGCGATTGCGCATCGAGGGACGGCGTGTGCGCGTGATCGATGCGCCAATCTGAGCCCGGCTCTCCGGTGGGTCGGGTGATCACCCGAGCTTGCCGGTGAGTCCCTTTAGCTTCGCGCCAAGCTTTCCCGTCACCGAGCGAATCTCGGTAACTGCCTCGTCCATCGTTTCGTGGGCCGCGTCGCGTGGATCCAGGTCCAACCCATGATCGGATGGCATGATGATCGCCAGCACGGCATAGAGCAGAATTGTTGAGCCACCGAGGAAGACTCCGACCGCGAAGATCAACCGAAGGAACGTCGGATCGATGTCGAAGTGCTCGCCGATCCCGCCGCAGACGCCGAGGAGCATCTTGTCCGACGAGCTGCGATGAAGCCGTTTCTTCGACGGCGTTGGGGTCACGTTGAGATCAGCAGGCTGATTCTCGTCCATTTTTCCCTCCATTTCAGTGCGTAACACGATCATACAACGTCCGCGCGAGTCGTGTAGTTGCGTGGCGGCTGAGCCAGTTGTATACGTTCGTCAGTGGGAGGATCGCTGGCTGCGATGTTGAAGGAGAGCAGGAAGGCCGCGTGAGTCTGTCGGAACACGTCGTTACGAACGCCGTCGTGCGACGGCCGGTTGAGCGCGAGACGATTCGGGTCGGTGTCATTGGCGCAGGGTTCGGAGCGAGCGTCCATGTCCCTGCCTTGCGACGCGTGCCGGGGGTTACCGTCGCTGCAATTTGCGGCGCTCACGCCGGCCGGATCCGTGATGTCGCCGCGGAGCTGGAGATCCCTGCTTCATTTAGCGACTACCGTGAGCTGTTCGAATCCGGCGCCATCGACGCGGTGACGATCGCAACGCCGCCACACCTTCACCATCCGGTGGCGCTGGCCGCCTGCGAAGCTGGCCTCCATGTCCTTTGCGAGAAGCCGATGGCTCGTAGCGTCGCTGAGGCGCGCGATATGTTGCGGATGGCTCGCGAGGCCGGGGTCTGCCATGCCGTTGCCCATCAGATGCGCCACGATCCCGCGCGCCACCGGCTCAAAGAGCTGCTGGATGACGGATTCATCGGCCGGCTGCACTCGGTGTCCGTCATGGTCTACCGTTCGGCGCTCGCCGACCCGACCCGGCGCACATCCGGCTGGCTGACCGACGCTGCGAGCGCCGGGGGTGTCCTTTCGGCGATTGGCTCGCACTATATCGATGCGCTGCGCTGGTGGTTTGGCGATATCCACTGGGTGGCCGGCGCAGTGTCGACCGCCATCCCGGAACGCGCGATTAGTGGACGCGAGGGGTTGCTGCCGGTTGATGCCGACGACAACACGGCGTTTGTCGTGCGCTTCTCCAACGGAGCGCTCGGCTCTGTCCATATCTCCTATACCTCAGCGGTTGATATCGGCGAGGAGATCATCGCCACAGGGAGTGACGGTGTCCTGATCATCCAGGACAATGGCCGGCTCTTCGGCGCGCGCCGTGGCGAGCGGATTCAGAACCTGCTGCCGGCCTATGTCCCCGGCTCCGGCGATCGATCCGGCCCGGCGCGTCATATCCGCGCGTTCTCGATCCTCGTTGGTGAGTGGATCCTCGCGATGCGCACGGGCGCGGAGGCGTCGCCGTCGTTCGACGACGGAGCGAAAGTGCAAGAGGTGCTGGACGCGGTGTCGCGCTCACAGCAGTTGAGCCGCTGGATCGACCTCAGCGGCAACAAGTGGCCCGTCTGACGGTCGTCGATTCTCGTGGCACAGTATGGCTGGATCGCGTGAGACGTATCTCGACAAGAGCGGAGCATGACCTTGGGATACCGTGAGGACCTTGATACCCCGGCGCTGGTGGTGCACGAGGAAATCCTCCAGCACAACCTGCACAGGATGGCCGACTATGCCGCGGCGAAAGAAATCGCGTTGCGGCCGCACTTCAAGACGCATAAGACCGCGGCGGTTGCCGTCATGCAGAAGTCGCTGGGCGCTGGCGGCATCACCTGCGCCAAGCTCGGCGAGGCCGAGGCGCTGGCCGATGCTGGCGTCTACGATGATTTCTTCGTCGCCAACCAGATCGTCGGCCCGCTCAAGCTGAAGCGACTTGTCGCGTTGATGGATCGGGCGAAAGTCCGCGTCGCCGTCGACACCGCGGACGTGGCCGCCGGCCTCAACGCAGCGATGGCCGATGCGGGCAAGACGCTGGACGTCATCATCGAGCTGAACACCGGCCAGGATCGAGCGGGGATCAGGCCGGGCGACGAGGCGCTGACGCTGGCCGAGGTGATCCGCGCGGGGATGCCGCATCTGCGTGTCATCGGGTTGATGACCCACGAGGGGCAGGTCAACAACACCGCGGGGATCGAGGGGATGACTGAGACCGCCCTCGCTGCCGGCCACGCCATCATCGACACTGCCGAGCTGCTGCGTGAGCACGGCTTCGACATCAGTGTCGTCAGCGTTGGCTCGACGCCGGCCGCGTTCACAACCACGACGCTCGAAGGCGTCAGCGAGATGCGACCCGGCACCTACGTGTTCAACGATCGCAACTACCTGCGCTTCGGCCTCAGCCCCGACGACTGCGCGCTGCGTATTCTCGCGACCGTCACCAGCCGCCCCGCGCCCGACCGCGCCATCGTTGACGCCGGCTCGAAAACACTTACGAGCGACATGGCCATGGGCATCCCCGGCCACGGGCTCATCGTCGAGTACCCCGAGGCCGTGATCGTCCGGATCAGCGAGGAGCACGGCGTCGTGCAACTGCCGGAGTCGGCACAGGGACTCAAGGTCGGCGACAAGGTCGAGATCATTCCGAATCACGTCTGCCCGACCGTGAATCTGCAAGATGAGATCTATCTCGTCCGCGACGGCGAAGTCGTCGAGACGTGGCCGGTGATCGCGCGGGGCAAGGTGCGATAGCGAGGCCCTCACCCCCTGCCCCTCTGCCAATTCTGGGAGAGGGGGAGAGTGTCAAAAGAATGCCCATCCCGAGTCATCCCGCTTTCGATGCTGGGAGAGGAGTCGGGAATGAGCGCCAACAAGGAGGCACGGATGGCCACAAGCCTGCCGAAGCGCGCCGATGTCGCGCCGGAACAGACCTGGGATATCGAGAGCATCTTTGCCACAGCAGCGGATTGGGAGGCGTCGTTTTCCGCTGTTTCCGCCCGAACCGGAGAGCTTGACGTCTATCAGGGCCGGCTCGGCGAGTCGGCAGACACGCTGCTGGAGGCGCTGGTCCGGCGCGACGCGCTGATAGCCGACGTCTGGCAGCTGGCGCTCTACGCAAACATGCGCGTGGCTGAGGACGCCACCAACGGCGCCTCACTGGCGCTCAACGACCGGGCCGATGGCCTGTTTTCGCGCATTGAGGCGGCAGCGGCCTTTGTCGAGCCGGAGATTCTGTCGATCGATCCGGAGATGCTGGCCGGCTGGGTGAAATCAACCACCGGCCTGCGCGAGTACGCCCACTACCTCGACAAGCTGGGCCGGCAGCGCCCGCATGTGCGCTCGGCCGAGGTCGAGCAGGTTCTGGCGATGGCCAGCGAGCCGCTGGCGACCTTCTCGTCGGTTCGCACGGCGCTGTCCGAGGCCGACCTGAAGCTCGGCACGATCGAGGATGCCCACGGCGCGAAGGTCGAGCTTGGCCAGGGCAGCCTGGCAGAGTACATCCATAACGCCGACCGACGGGTCCGGCAAGCCGCCTGGGAGACATCGGCCGATGCCTACCTGTCGATGAAGAACACGTTCGCCGCCAACTACTCAGGCGCGGTCAAGCGCGCGGTTCTGATGGCCCGCGCGCACAACTATGAGTCTGCGCTTGCGGCATCGCTATCGCCGAACGCGATCCCGCTGGAGGTCTTCCACAACCTTCTCGACACAGTCTGGAAGAACTTCCCCACCTGGCAGCGCTACTTCCGGGTGCGCGCGAAGCTGCTCGGGATCGATCAGGCGCACGCCTGGGACATTTCCGAGTCGCCGATCCAGCCGGCCGGCGCGCCGCCGCAGCGGAAGATCGGCTTCAACGAAGGCATCGACATCGTCTCCGCCTCCCTGGCGCCGCTCGGCGCTGACTACGTTCGCACCGTTCAGCAGGGTGTCGAGGACCGCTGGGTCGACTACGCCGTCAACGCCGGCAAGGTGGGTGGCGCGTTCTCGACCGGTATGCCAGGTCACCACCCGTTCATTATGATGAGCTGGCACGATGATCTCGGCAGCGTCTCGACCCTGATCCACGAAATTGGCCACTCGCTGCACTCTCACCACACCTGGAACAACCAGCCGTTGGTCTATTCCAGCTACAGCATGTTCGTCGCCGAGGTGGCCTCCAACATGAATCAGGCGCTGATGGGCGCTCATCTGCTGGAGACCGTGGACGATCCGTACTTCCTGACCACCGTCATCGAGGAGCGCATGGGCAACAATCTGCGCTATCTCTTCACGATGCCGATCCTGGCCAGATTCGAGCTGGAGACGCACACGAGCATCGAGCACGGCGAGGCGCTGACGGCGGAGGGGCTCATCGAATTGATGGCCGATCTGTATGCAGAGGCCTATGGCGATGCGGTTGCCCTCGATCGCCAACGTCAGGGAATCACCTGGGCGCGCTTCCCGCACCTGTTTGCCAACTACTACGTATTTCAGTACGCAACAGGAATCGCGGCTGCCGCTCAGCTTGCCCAGCAGGTGCGGAGCGGCGGACCGGAAGCCGCCGCGCGGTACATCGAGTTCCTGAAGACCGGCGACGCCGACTATCCGGTGGAGGCGCTGAAGAAGGCCGGCATCGACATGAGCACTCCGGCCCCGATCCAGGCCGCCTTCGACATCCTGGCCGGCTACGTCGACCGGCTGGAGCAGTTGGTCGGGTGATGTCTACGGGCGATCTCGCCTCACCACGTAGTCTGTCACCGCCAATCTGCTGGATCGGGAACCTCACTGTCGATTTGTCTTCCTGAACCGCAGTGAAGGATCTCCCCACGGTCGTATGCAGCAGAGTGGGGAGATCTTTGGACCCAGTGGGCGCCCGACGCGGGCTGGATCGCGTACCCGCTGCTGTGAGTGTGGCAACGTAGAGGGCAGCGAGGGGAGCATCGGCGGGCGATGGCCAATTTGACGCAGATCAGCGACAATAGCGGCGGACGCTCGCTAGGCCGCAGTGGCGCGTTGATCGGGTTGGTGTTCGGCGCGGGGCTCGGGTCGTTGCGGATGTTTCTCGATGACTCGCCGGACGCAGTCTCGATCGGCAACCTCGCGTTCCTGGCTTCCTTCGTGGCGCCGTTTGCCCTCGCGCTCGGTGCACTGCGGCTGAACCGCGCAACGATGCGCGCGGCCGTCTGGCTGGGGTGTGGGGCGCTCGGCCTGGCAGGATCGATCGTCGCGTTTTCTGGCGTGAGCCTCGTGCTGATCCTTCCGGGCGGGCTGTTGCTCGCAGCCGCAATTCAGGCGCTTGGAGCGAGGGACACGTCTCCGGAGTGGCCGGCCGCATTGATCGCGGTCTGGATCGTCGCGACTGGCGTCCTCGCCTTCCTCGCGCTCTTCCAGCACGAGGATCCCCGTTCATGGACGAATGGCAACGTGTCGTACGGAACCAGTGATGTCATAACCCGGGCAGAGGGCATGACAAGCCTCGGCGTCTGGCTGGCGTCGCTCGTTGTCCTGGCGACCGCGCTCTGGCTCTGGGAGATGATGGCTCGGCGTCGCTAGCCTCCACCCCTCGTCCTGCTAGACTCTGATCTGATAGACGTCGAGGGACAAGGGGACGCGAGCGTGGCACAAACACCAGAGCAATTGAACGCGCCTGCGCAATCCCGCGCCGGGCAATATCGCGAGCGGCATGAGCAGCTGGAGGAGCAGGGCGCGGCAGCAGCCGACAAGCAAGCCGGCCGCGGCAAGCTCTCGGCCCGCGAGCGCGTCGAGCGGCTGCTCGATCCCGGTTCGTTCATCGAGTACGACGCTTTTGTCCAGCACCGCTCGACCTACTTCGGGATGCAGGAGCGGCGGCCCTACGGTGATGGGGTTGTCACCGGCGTCGGCAAGATCGACGGTCGCGACGTTGCCGTCTTCTCGCAGGACTTCACCGTTCTCGGCGGCTCGCTTGGCGAGGCATTTGCCGAGAAGATGGTCAAGATCATGGATCTGGCGCTGAAGATCGGCTGTCCGATCATCGGCATCAATGACTCGGCCGGGGCGCGGATTCAGGAGGGGGTCGAGGGGCTGGCCGGCTATGGCGAGGTGTTCTGGCGCAATGTCCAGGCCTCCGGCGTCGTCCCGCAGCTCTCGATCATCGCCGGCCCGTGCGCTGGCGGAGCGGTTTACTCGCCGGCCATGACTGACTTCGTCTTCATGGTCGAGGACATCTCGCAGATGTTCATTACCGGCCCGGATGTCATCAAGACAGTCACCGGTGAGGACGTGACCCACGAGCAGCTCGGTGGCGGGATGACGCACAATTCAGTATCGGGTGTCGCCCACTTCCTCGGGCGCGACGAGGAGGACACCTTCGAGCTCGTTCGCGCCGTCCTTTCCTATCTGCCATCGAACAATCTCGACCACCTGCCAGCGTTCCCGCCGGCCGACGATCCCGATCGCGACGATCCTGAGCTGGATGAGATCGTCCCCGAGGAGTCGACCAAGCCATACGACATGCGCGATGTTATCAGCCGGGTGGTGGACGACGGAGAATTCCTGGAGGTGCAATCGCTCTGGGCGCGGAACATCCTGATCGGGTTCGCTCGACTGAACGGGCGGCCGGTTGGCATCGTCGCGAACCAGCCGAAAGTGCTGGCCGGCACGTTAGATATCGATGCGTCCGAGAAGGCTGCCCGCTTCGTTCGGTTCTGTGATGCGTTCAATATCCCGCTGGTGACGTTCGAAGATGTCCCCGGATTCTTGCCGGGCGTCAACCAGGAGCACGGCGGGATCATCCGTCATGGATCGAAATTGCTCTACGCCTACTGCGAGGCGACCGTGCCGAAGGTGACGGTCATCACCCGCAAGGCGTATGGCGGGGCCTATGTCGTGATGAGCTCGCAGTCGATTCGTTCCGACCTGAGCGTCGCCTGGCCGACAGCCGAGATTGCCGTGATGGGCTCCGATGCGGCGGTCCGCTTGATCTCGCGACGCGAGATCTCGGCAGCGGATGACCCGGCGGCGAAGGAGCGTGAGCTGATCGCCGAGTACCGCGAGCAGTTTGCCAGCCCATGGCAGGCGGCCGGCCGTGGCTATATCGAGGCGGTTATCCCTCCGCGCGAAACACGACGCTGGCTGATCCGATCGTTGGAGATGCTGCGCAACAAGCGCGAGGAACGCCCGAAGCGCAAGCACGGGAACATCCCGCTATGACCCGCGACACCGAACACGAAGACCTGCCCGAGGCCGTTGTCGCCGCCATCGTCGCCCTCCTCGCAAGCGTCAACGAGAGGGATGACGAGCCGGTAGAGGCATCCGACTGGGCGCGGTCGGGCCTTGTCGCTCCGACATGGCGCGGCGATGCGGAGTGGGGGCGGTAGGCCCTCACCCCCGGCCCCTCTCCCAACCTTGGGAGAGGGGAGAGTGGGTTATCGGTACTGAGAATGGCAACCGACACGTGAGACATCCGACATCCGTCCTCTCCCAGCGTTGGGAGAGGGGAGAGTGGGTTATCGGTACTGAGAATGGCAACCGACACGTGAGACATGTGACATCCGTCCTCTCCCAGCGTTGGGAGAGGGGCGGGTGGGTTAGTGGCACTGAGAATGGCAACCGACACGTGAGACACATGACATCCCCCCTCTCCCAGCGTTGGGAGAGGGGGCAGGGGGTGAGGGCCAATGCCTGACTTGCGCAAAGTCCTGGTCGCCAACCGTGGAGAGATTGCGATTCGGGTAATGCGGGCGTGCCGCGAAGAGGGGCTCGTCAGCGTGGCAGTCGTCTCCGAGGGGGAGGGTAGTCCGCGCCACGCACGCTATGCAGACGAGGTGGTGACGCTGGTCTCGGCCAACCCGCTACCCTATCTCGACATGGACGCGATCCTGCGGGCAGCGACGGAGACGGGCGCGGACGCGGTCCACCCAGGCTATGGCTTTCTGGCCGAGAACGCCGTCTTCGCCCGTGCGTGTGCGGAGGCAGGGCTCATCTTCGTTGGCCCGCCGGCCAGCGCCATCGCGACAATGGGCGACAAGGTTCGCGCTCGTGAGACAGCGCTCGCGGCCGGCATCCCTGTCGTCCCCGGCACCGACGGCGAGGTGGACGTCACCGGCGCGCGCGTATTCGGCGACGAGCACGGATACCCGATCGCGATCAAGGCGTCGGCCGGTGGTGGCGGGCGAGGCTTCCGTGTCGCCTGGTCGGCGGACGAGGTCGACGACGCGTGGCGGGGCGCCAGTGGCGAGGCGATGCGCTACTTCAGTAACCCGGCCGTCTACGTCGAGCGCTATTTTGACCATCCTCGCCATATCGAGATCCAGGTCATGGCCGACCAGCACGGCGCTGTCGTCGGCCTCGGCGAACGCGACTGCTCGATCCAGCGTCGACATCAGAAGCTGGTCGAGGAGAGTCCGTCCCCGGCGATCGACGACGAGATGCGCGCGACGATGAACCGCACCGCAGAGCAGCTCGCCCGCGCTGTCGGCTACGTGAGCGCCGGAACGCTCGAGTTCCTTGTCCAGGATGGCGAGTTCTACTTTCTGGAGATGAACACGCGCATCCAGGTCGAGCATCCGGTTACCGAACAGGTTACCGGGATTGATCTCGTCCGCGAGCAGCTGCGGGTCGCGGCCGGCAAGCCGCTGTCGTTCGACGCTGCGCCGCAGCCGTGGGGCCACGCGATCGAGTGCCGGATCAATGCCGAGGACCCGGCGAATGACTTCAAGCCGACTCCCGGGCCGCTTCGCGCATTCCGCCGGCCAGAAGGGTTCGGAATTCGCGTAGACACCGGCTTCGACGAAGGTGGCGCGATCGACCCGCGCTTCGACTCGCTGATCGCTAAGCTGATCGTCTGGGGTCGCGATCGGGCAGAGGCGCTCTCGCGACTCGACCGGGCCCTGGAGGACTTTCAGGTCGAGGGGGTCGCGACAACGATACCGCTCTTTCGCGCGCTGATACGCACGCCGAAGTTCGCCTCCGGTGACTACGACACGCGAACACTCGAACAGTCCGGCCTGGCGGCTCGAGTCGCGCCATTCACCCAGCCGTCCATCGAACCGGTGGACGATGGCGTGGTGATGGTTGAGGTTGACGGTCGCGCCTACCGGGTCCGGCTGCCGGATGGTCTCGGCGTCGCGTCCGGCAGCCGGGCAGCGCGCCGGCCTGCGCGGGCGGGGCGGTCGGGTGGGGCGCAAGTCGTCGCGCCGACCAGCAACGAGCTCCGTAGCCCGATCCAGGGGACAGTGCTGTCGATCGCGGTCGAGCAGGGTGCGGCCGTTGAGACTGGTCAGCTCATCTGCGTCGTCGAGGCGATGAAGATGGAGAATGAGATCACGGCGCACCAGTCCGGCACCGTCACCGAGCTGGCGGTCGAGCCGGGCGCAACGATCCAGACCGGCGCGACAATCGCCGTTATCATGCCGGCGGACTGATTCTTCGAACCTGGACGGATTGCGCCCCTCCCGAGTGGGCATGTCCGAACGCCAGCGGCGGTAGCCTGTCAGGGCCAATCTGGCGGATCGGTCGTCACGTCGTTCACCTGTCATCGTAATCTCGCACGCACCGGATCCTCCCCCGTTTGCCGCCGGCTGGGGGAGGATCTTTTGCTGCGCGGTTCGACTCATGCGGGCTGGCCAAGAGCGCGACCCCGGTCGCCTGATGCTTGTACGTACACCCTTTTCATGTCATACTGTGGATAACTGTGGGGGGAAGTGGGGATAAGTGGGGCGGTATGTGGATAACCGCCCGATTGGCGATAGCGACGACGCGGCGTGACGCGCGGCAGGCAGATGAGGCGGGCGACCGGTGTTTCTCGGACGTCACCAACACAATCTGGACGAAAAGGGCCGACTCGCCCTGCCAGCGAAGTACCGTGAGGAGCTGCAGGACGGAGTCGTCGTCACACGCGGCTTCGACCGGTGCCTGCTTGTCTATCCGATGGCAGCCTGGATCCCACTGGCCGAGCGTGTATCAGCGTTGTCGATTGGCGATCCGGATGGCAGAGTTCTACGCCGCATGCTCTTCGCGAACGCGGTGGACGTTCAGCTCGATCGGCAGGGACGCATCCTGGTTCCAGCCGAGTTGCGGGTCCATGCGGAGCTGGAGCGTGAGGCGATCGTCGCAGGTATGCATGCGTTCCTTGAGATCTGGTCGCCCGCGAAGTGGGCGGAGCAGGATGAGCTGGTCGAGCGCGATGGGGCGTCGATTGCCGAACGGCTGGCGGCGCTGGTCTGATAACTGAGCCGTGGTTCCGTTGCAGGCGGGATGCGGTGATGAAGCATGGTCGTGAACGAACAAGAGCCTGAGAACGCCCAGCCCATCGTGGCCGGGGCAAAAGTGCATGTTGCGCCGCCGGCTGATGTGACAGAAAGTCACATCAGCGTCCTCGCCGACGAAGCGATCGACTCGCTGGCTGTGCGCCCGGGAGGGGTCTACATCGACGGCACATTCGGCGCTGGCGGCCACGCCCGGCGGATCGCCGAGCGGGTCGGTCTCCACGTAGACGTGCATCGGGTCGTCCCACGGTTGGTACACGCTGTGGGTGCTCATCACCAGCGCGGCGCGCACGCCGCGGCAGGCCT
>Ga0209477_1001207_pt1 | contig 15831 bp, 15 predicted proteins | sample KloWWTupernatant_FD_187180 | JGI IMG/M metagenome (GOLD analysis project Ga0209477, IMG submission 187180) | Active sludge microbial communities from Klosterneuburg, Austria, studying microevolution and ecology of nitrifiers - Klosterneuburg... | ecosystem: Engineered > WWTP > Aerobic digester >... | reverse complement strand
GGCAAAGGGAGAATCGGGAAGGCGGTGCAAATCCGCCGCGTGCCCAACGCTGTAAGGACGATGCCTCGCGCAAATGCCACTGGCTGCATGGTGCAGTGTTTCACGCTATCTGACACATAAAAAGGCGTCTTTTCGGCCCTGGCTGCGTTGCAAATCCTCGCGATACCGCCTGGTATCGCTGTGGTTTGCGCCTTGCCAGGACCAAAAATCCATCCTTTTTATTCGTGTCATCAAGCGTAAAACACTGCACTGGCCGGGAAGGTGTGTGAAGGCAGACGACTCCAAGCCAGAAGACCGGCCTGAATATTCAACGCGCTGCAAGGCCAGGCAGCGCGCTACCTATTCACGCACAGGGGACTGCAATGAATACCGCACCGGCGCAAGCCACGCACAGCGTTCACGCCTTCACACAAGAGGCCCGCGACGCCATTTACCACACCATTTTTTCGCGCCGCGATGTGCGCGGGCAGTTTTTGCCCACGCCGGTGCCCGACGAGGTGCTCAGCCGCATCCTCACGGCGGCGCACTACGCGCCCTCGGTGGGCTTCATGCAGCCCTGGAATTTTCTGGTGGTGCAGTCGCAAGACACCAAACGCCGCGTGCACGACGCTTTTGCCAAGGCGCATGCCGAGGCGGCCGATATGTTCGAAGGCGAGAAGCGCACGGTGTACCAAAGCCTCAAGCTCGAAGGCATCGTTGAGGCGCCCATCGGCATTTGCATCACCTGCGACCGCGAACGCACCGGCCCGGTGGTGGTGGGGCGCACCCACATGAAAACCATGGACCTGTACAGCAGCGTCTGCGCCGTGCAAAACCTGTGGCTCGCCGCGCGCGCCGAGGGGCTGGGCGTGGGCTGGGTCAGCATCTTCCACCAGGCCGACCTGCAAGCGGCGCTGGGCATCCCCAAGGGCATCACGCCCGTTGCCTACCTGTGCGTGGGCTACGTGAGCCACTTCCACGCCAAGCCCGAGCTGGAAACCGCAGGCTGGCTGCCGCGCCTGCCCATGGAAGACCTCGTGTACTTCGAGCAATGGGGCCAGCAGGGCGACCAGCAGCCGCTTATCGCCCATTTGCAGCGCGATCAGGCCGCCGCCCAGCGCGGGCGCGAAGCCACGGCCTGACCTTCTCCTGACCCCACCGCAGCGCGCCGGGCTGGCCCGCTGCGCACCACCCCATCCAATGCGCAGGCCCCGGTGCACACGGGCCGCGCCACACCCTCATTGAAAGCTGAACCACGCCATGACCACCCACTTTCCCCTGATTGCCGACATCACCAACGCACCCCTCACCCAGGCCCTGCAGCACAAGCTGGACCACAAGACCAAGCCGCTGGGCTCGCTGGGCCGCCTTGAAAACCTGGCGCTCACGCTGGGGCAGATTCTGGGCACGCAAACCCCGGTGCTCGACCAGCCGCAAATGGTCGTCTTTGCCGGCGACCACGGCCTGGCTGCGCGCGGCGTGTCGGCCTTCCCCAGCGACGTCACCTGGCAGATGGTGGAGAACTTTTTGGCCGGTGGCGCTGCCGTCAGCGTGCTGGCACGCCAGCACGGCCTGACGCTCTCCGTGGTGGACTGCGGCGTGGCCCGCGACATTGCCCCGCGCGACGCCGCCCCCGGCCAGCCGCGCCTGCTGCTGCGCAAGGTGGCGCCCGGCACGCAAGACGCCAGCACCGGCCCGGCCATGAGCGCCGCGCAATGCGCCCAGGCGCTTGCCAACGGCATCGAACTGGTGCGCGAGCTGCCGGGCAACGTCCTGCTGCTGGGCGAAATGGGCATAGCCAACACCTCGGTGGCCTCGCTGTTGCTGGCGCGCCTGTGCGGCCTGCCCATTGCCGAATGCACGGGCGCGGGCACCGGGCTGGACGCCGCAGGCATTGAACGCAAGCGCGCCGTGCTGCAGCAGGCGCTGGACGCCAACGCCGCAGCCACCACACCGCTCGATGCCCTGGCAGCGCTGGGCGGCTACGAGGTCGCCACCATGGTCGGCGCCGTGCTCCAGGCCGCGCAAGAGCGCCGCGTGATCGTGGTCGATGGCTTCATCACCAGCGCCGCCGTGCTGGTGGCCTGCCGATTGCAGCCGCAAGTAGCGCAGCGCTGCGTGTTCGCCCACCGCTCGGGCGAGCGCGCGCATGGCCTGATGCTGGAGCAACTGCAGGCCGAGCCGCTGCTTCAACTCGACCTGCGCCTGGGCGAAGGCTCGGGCGCCGCGCTGGCCTGGCCTCTGCTGCCATCGGCCTGCGCCATCCTGCGCGAGATGGCGAGCTTTGAGGCGGCGGGGGTGTCGGAGCAAACGGCAGTTTGATGGGCTGCACTGGCGTTGTTGCCCGTGGGAGGTAGTGGAATGCGCTGACAGCTATGAAATCAGTAGCTGCTGGCGCTTGTGGGGTAAGTGCTGCAGGGTGATTTGGCTATTGATCTGCACCGTGTAGGGAGGCAGAGTTCGTAGGAAATGGCGTCTTCTGCGGGGTGGCTTTCAGCGGCGGATTCAACCGGTAGGCCCTGTGGGGGCTGGTCAAGCGCGATGAGCGATCATGCGAATAATTCCTTACCCACCCGATGCCGAAAATGTTTGACGACCTCCATGCCTACTTCTATGAAAACGTGCGAGTCGCATATCGAGAGTTCAAGGAGCGTCTTGTTGAGCCGCGCGCTGGCAGAAGTGTCGATTTGCGATTGGCAGTAGGTGCCTGTGAAGCACTGTTTCACTTGCGAGAGCATCTTCCAGAGGCGCATGCGCTTTCCCGAGCTGAAGCGGAAGCCAGGTGCCCTGATCTGGCTTTGGTGGGAGACATTGCGAACGTGAGCAAGCATCGGACCGTTACGAAACCAACGCCGCATGGCGCCCCACTGCTCACTTCTGCAACGCAATTGCAGGAAATCATAAACATGATCCACTACGAGGACGCTGAGGGCGAATACAGGTGCCTCTCAAAGCAGGTTGTCGCCAGACTTGCGGATGGAACACTCGCAGATGTCATGCGAGCACAGACTAATGTGCTGAATTTTTGGGAAAACTACTTAACCGAAATTGGCGTGCTAAAAGTCGCAACCGTTCATACGTACGATGATGGGCTGGGCTATCGACCAAAGCCTCCACATGCAGGCGCGCCGACATTCGAAATTCTCCGAGGTGTGCGCTTCCGTCAAACATTGCAGCTGATGAAGTTCAACCCCGACACTGGTCGCGCGGAACCTATGCCTCTTCCAGAAGGGGCAAAAGCAAGGATGCAGATACGCAGGCGCCCACGGCACCAGGTTGACATCACTCTCCGCCATGACGAGAGTGGGCGAGAATTTACACGAACGATCACTCTCACTGAAGACGAAAGCGAAGCGCTTGATGCAGCATCTGAGGAAGACTATGAGGCACTGCTGGAGGGCTTCGAGTCTATGAGAAATGGCTTCAACGAGCTTGCCGCTGATATTTTTCGTGATTCGTCGGGCGGAAAGTCCGAAGCGAGTGCGCCCACTTGAAAGCTCGCGGCTTCGCTGGGCACACAAGGTCTGCCTGCTTAGGGGTACTTGCAGACTTCCACGCCGAGCTCAGTTCTTGCTGTTGCTCGATGAGTGGCACCAAACGTATCAGTGGGCAAGCGCCAACAGATAAGCAGTATGTCTTTAGCTATGAAATCAATAGCTTCTAGCGCAATGATGGCGGGCGCTACAAGCCAATTTTAATCAAAACTTTCCCGCCCATTGCCGCCGATGCATGGTGCCCCGCCTACCCCGCCAAATGGCACACCGCCTCGACGTTGTTGCCTTCCGGGTCAATGACGAAGGCGCCGTAGTAGTGCGCGTGGTACTCGGGGCGCAGGCCGGGGGCGCCGTTGTCCTTGCCGCCGGCGGCGATGGCGGCGGCGTAGAAGGCGTCCACCTGGGCACGGGTCTGGGCCTTCCAGGCCAGGTGGCAGCCGGTGGTGGCTGGCGGGCCGCCGTAGGGGGAGGGGCCGTCGATGAACCACACGTCGGCCTTTTTGCCATCGGGCTCGGCGGGGTCGGGGTAGGCAAAGCCGAGGATGTTCATGCCGTAGTTGCCCTCAAAGCAAACGCTGTAGCCCAGGGGCGCGAGGGCTGCGCTGTAGAACGCCTTGGCGCGCTGGATGTCGGTGACGCGGAAGGTCATGTGGTCAAGCATGGGCGGCTCCTGTAGGGGTGGTCGTGCGCATTGTGCACACGAAAACTGTATGTGTATACAGTTTTATTCGACCAGGGGCCCTTGCGCCTGCATGGTGGCGCAGCACTTCCTTCAGGCGATGCAGGTCTGGTTGCGCCCCCGCTCCTTGGCCTGGTACAGCGCCGCGTCGGCGCGGCCCAGCATGGCATCGAGCGTGTCTTCGGGGCCGCGCCAGTGGGTCAAGCCGATGCTGGCGGTGCAGTCCAGGGCATGGCCGGTGGACAGTGCGGTGCGAATGCGCTGTGCCACGGGCAGCGCTGCGTCGGTGCTGGTGTTGGGCAGCAGCACCAAAAATTCCTCACCGCCATAGCGCCCCAAACGGTCGGCGCGGCGCAGGGCGGCGCGTGTGCATTCGGCAAAGTGGACCAGCACCCGGTCGCCGTGCTGGTGGCCGTGGGTGTCGTTCACTGCCTTGAAATGGTCAAGGTCGATCATCATGATGGAGAACGCCTGCCCGTAGCGCACGCTGCGCTCATGCTCGTCTGCGCAAAAACCGAGTATGGCCCGGCGGTTGAGCGTGCCCGTCAGCGCGTCGTATGTGGCCATGTGTTCCAGTTCGGTGCGCACGCGGTCTGTGGCCATGAGCACGGCGCCAATGGAGAGCAGCAGCACAGCCAGGACGTAGGCGCCGAGGTAGAAGGATTGCACGGTAGAGGCTTCCATCAGGTCGCCGACTTCGGGGACAGACAGCACGCTTTGCATCCGCACCAACAGCACGCACAGGTGCAGTGCCAGGGTTACCTGCACCATGCGCACGGGGAAGTTGCGGTTGCCGCTTTGCCACAGAAACACCAATGTGCTGGTGTGCGCTACGGCAAAGGCGGCGGTGACAATGGTCACGCGCATGCGGTAGGACGGATCGGGTCCGGCAAACCAAGCCAGGCACAGCATGACCAGCGCGAATGGAACCACGATTCGGCGCCATTTGACGGGTTGACCGAAGAACCGGCGGCAGCCCACATGGAACAGGACGAAACCCAGCAAGATCAGTCCGTTGCCCAGCCAGCGCCCCATTTCTTGAGGCCATGGACCGGGAACGGCGAACAAAACCGTGGCAATCAGCCAGACGGCGGGTGCCAGTGCCCAGTAGCCCAGTCCTAGGATGCCGGGCGGGTAATAGCGCCGCATAAAGCCCAGCACCAGCCCCATCACCAAGGCCATAAAACCACCCATGGCAATCAGGGAGCGCGGGTCAAGTGAGTTCATGGGTGCGGGCGAGAGGCGTGGTCAGTGCAATTCAGTATACCGAGAGGTGTATTCAAGAGGCCCCGTGGAAAAATGGCCGCTATGGAGGCTCATGGAGATTGTGGCGCTTATCTGGCAAGCGCAATGTGCTATCAATGCAATAGCAATTTGGCGCATCTCAGGGGCGCTGGGTTTTGGGCGTGAAGTCGCAATACGGCGCCACCAGGCACTCCCAGCAGCGCGGCTTGCGTGCCTGGCAGACGTAGCGGCCCAGCAGGATGAGCCAGTGGTGCGAATCCACCGCGTAGGCGGGGGGTACGCGCGCGAGGAGTTGCTTTTCCACCTCTAGCGGGTTCTTGCCGGGGGCCAGGCCCGTGCGGTTGCTGACGCGGAAGATGTGCGTGTCCACCGCCATGGTGGGTTGGCCAAAGGCCACGTTGAGCACCACGTTGGCGGTCTTGCGGCCCACGCCGGGCAAGGCTTCGAGCGCCTCGCGCGTGCGCGGCACCACACCGCCGTGCTGCTCGACCAGGATGCGGCAGGTTTGCATCAGGTGGCGCGCCTTGCTTTTGTACAGGCCGATGGTCTTGATGTAACCCTCCAGGCCATCGAGCCCCAGATCCAGGATGGCCTGCGGCGTGTTCGCCACCGGGAACAGCTTGCGCGTGGCCTTGTTCACGCCCACGTCGGTGGCCTGGGCCGAGAGCAGCACGGCGGCCAGCAGCTCGAACACGGTGGTGTATTCCAGCTCGGTTTGCGGGTGGGGGTTGGCTGCCTGCAGTGCAGCAAAAAAAGGTTCGATCAGGGCGGTTTGCATGAAGGATAGAGGGGGCGGGTTGCAGCGCAGCTACTATAGAAGAAGCAGGGCGGGTGCACTGCACTGTGACAATGTCGCGGCGGGCACCGGCTATGCCCGCTGCTCGTGTTTTGCCACCCAGTGCCGACGCTACCGGAACCCGGACGCCTATGCGTGTTTTTTTGCTGACCCTGCTCTCCCTGCTGGCTTTTGCCGCCAACTCGCTGCTGTGCCGCCTGGCGCTCAAAAGCGAGTCGATTGACCCTGCCAGTTTTACTGCCATCCGCCTGGCTTCGGGGGCGGCGATGCTGGTGCTGGTCATGCGCGTTCGCCGCGTCTCGCCGGTGGCCCATGGCAGCTGGACGGCGGCATTGTGGTTGTTTGCCTATGCCGCCACGTTTTCGTTGGCCTACGTGCGTTTGCCTGCGGGGGTGGGTGCACTGCTGCTGTTTGGGGCTGTGCAGGCCACCATGGTGGGGGCTGGCCTGTGGCGTGGTGAGGCCCTGTCCTCTCGCCAGTGGCTTGGGTTGTTGCTCGCCATGGGTGGGTTGGTGGCGCTGCTGCTGCCGGGCTTGACGGCACCGCCGCCTGGCAGCGCGGCCTTGATGCTGGCGGCCGGGGTGGGCTGGGGCGCTTATTCGCTGCACGGAAAGAAGGCGCTGGATGCTGGCGCCGCAACGGCAGGCAACTTTGTGCGGGCTGTGCCTTTTGCCGCACTGCTGGTTGCTGTGTGCGCACCGCAGTTGTCGGTCAGCCGGGTGGGCTTGGCCTACGCACTGTGCTCGGGTGCCATTACCTCGGGTTTGGGCTACATCGTCTGGTACACCGTGCTGCCGCGCTTGCGCTCTAGCGCCGCTGCCTCGGTACAGCTGAGCGTGCCGCTTCTGGCGGCCCTGGGTGGAACCTTGCTGCTGGGGGAGGACTGGACCCAGCGCCTGGGCTGGACGGGCCTGGCTATTTTGGGAGGTATTGCGCTGGTGGTCCTGCGGCCCAAGCCGGTGCCAGGTGTGTGAAAGGCTGGTTTTAGCGCTTGAGAGAATGCGTCATCGCTTGCTGGCGCGTTTGCTCCACCAGGTGAATGCGTTTTCGTGCAGATCGATGTCCAGTTCCGCAATGCGTGCCTGCATGCCTTCCTGTGCTTGCGCCACGGCCAGGTTGTACACGGCGGGAGCAATGTCGGCGAGGAAGAAGTTCAGCAGTGCGCCTGCGGCCATGTTGCCAATGCGCTCGCCGTGTTCCTCTGAGAAGTAGCGCTCGATCGAGGCAACGGCCTGCGCGTGCACGTCTTTGGGTAGTTCGATAGGCATGCACGCAGTCTACTGTGACTGTTGCGTCTCCAGGCGTGCATCGACGCAGGATTCAAGCGCGCAAGATTGGCGACAATTGCACCCAAACTTTACGGGACCCGACCATGCCGCTGCAATTTGCCGACCGCCTGAACAATGTCGAAACCTCTGCCATTCGTGAGCTTTTCAAGCTGCTGGGCAAGCCCGGCATCATCAGCTTTGCCGGGGGCTTCCCCGATAGCGCCCTGTTTGACGTAGAGGGTATCCGCGCCGCCAGCAACGCAGCGCTGGACCAGGAGCCCGGCGCCGCGCTGCAGTATGGCGCCACCGAGGGCTACCAGCCGCTGCGCGAGCAACTGAGCCAGTTCATGGCCAGCAAGGGCGCGCAGGATGTGGCCCCCGAGAGCCTCATCGTTACCACCGGCAGCCAGCAGGCGCTCGATTTGCTGGGCAAGACGCTGATCAGCCCCGGTGACAAAGTTATTGTCGAAGGTCCGACCTTTCTGGCCACCATCCAGTGTTTTCGCCTGTATGGCGCTGAACTCATCAGCGCACCCATCGACGCCCATGGCGTAAAGACCGACGAACTGGAAAAGCTCATCGCCGAGCACAAGCCCAAATTTGTGTACCTGATCCCCACCTTCGGCAACCCCAGTGGCGCCACGCTGAGCCTGGAGCGCCGCAAGCAGGTGCTGGAGATGGCCGTGCGGCACCAGACCCTGGTCGTCGAGGACGACCCCTACGGCGACCTGTACTTTGGCGAAGCCCCACCGCCCAGCCTGCTGGCGCTCTCTGCCCAGGTGCCCGGCAGCCGCGAGCTGCTGGCGCACTGCGGCAGTTTGAGCAAGGTGCTTTCGCCCGGCCTGCGCGTGGGCTGGATGATTGCCCCGCCCGAGCTGCTGGCCAAGGCCACCATGTGCAAACAGTTCAGCGATGCGCACACCAGCACGTTTGCCCAGGCCACGGCGGCGCAATACCTCCAGGCCGGGCGCATGCCCGCCACACTGGCCAAGGTGCGCGCGGTGTATGCCGAGCGCGCCCAAGTCATGGGCGATGCACTGCGCCAGGAGCTGGGCGACGCCATTGCGTTTGTGCAGCCCCAGGGCGGCCTGTTTGTGTGGGCGCGGCTCACGGGTGCGGGCGGCAAGGTGCAGGATGGCAATGTGTTTGCCAAGCGCGCCATCGACCAGGGCGTGGCCTTTGTTCCGGGCACGCCGTTTTTCTGCGCCCAGCCCGACAACGCCACGCTGCGCCTGTCGTTTGCCACGGTCGGTGTGGACAAAATTCGCGAAGGCGTGCAGCGCTTGGGCCAGGCACTCTGATTCTTCGGGTGCCGTAAACCGGGACCGGGATCGGCAAGGGCGCTATGGCGCCCTTTTGGATGCCCGCACCGCACGCCAGGCGGCGTCGGCCAGTTCTGTGCGGTAGGTGCTGGGCGGGGGCAGCGCGTCTGGGGCGGAGAGCCAGGCGCGGCAGTAGCTTTGCACCGGGCCCATGACCAGCGAGGGCATCAGCGCACAAGGCAGCGCGCGCACCGCGCCTGCCTGGCGGTGCGGCTCGAACCAGGCCACCAGGGTTTGGTTGCGCTGCTGTGCGGCCAGCGCCAGTTCCGCCGCGCGCGGCCCTGCAGCCACGGGGCTGCGCGCCTGGAACAGAAAGCGTGCGTTGTGGGGCTGCGACTCCACCCACTCAAGGTAGCTGCTGACCAGGGCGCGCACACCGCCTTCGGCGCCCTGGGAGGCGTCCAGATGGGCCTGCATGCTGCGCGACTGGTCGGCCAGGATGGCGAAGAACAGGGCCGCCACCACGCCCTCCTTGCTGCCAAAGTGGTGGTAGATGCTGCCTACGCTGGCGTTGCAGTGTTCGCGCAAGCCCTCGATAGAAATCGCCTCCACCCCGTGCACAGTGGCGCAGGCCAGCGCGGCGTTCAGGATGTCCTGTCGGCGGTCGGTGGGCTCAAGGGAGGGCTGGGGTGGGGTGCTGCGGGCCATGGGGTCTATTCTAGAATATCGTTCTAGAAAATTATTCTACCCACAGCGAAACCTCTGCCATGCCTTCTTTTGACCCCACACCGGCCCCCGGCCATGCCTTGTACCCGCACCTGCTGGCTCCCCTTGACCTGGGTTTCACGCAGCTGAAAAACCGGGTGCTCATGGGCTCTATGCACACCGGGCTGGAGGATGGGCGCGACCTGGGCAAGTTGGCCGCCTACCTGCGCGAGCGGGCCGAGGGCGGGGTGGGCCTGATCGTGACCGGGGGCTTTGCGCCCAACATCGCGGGCTGGACCAAGCCATTTGCTGGCACGTTGGCCAGTGCAGGTGCCGCCCAGCGCCATCGGGTGGTGACGCGCACGGTGCACGAGGCGGGCGGCAAAATTGCGCTGCAAATCCTGCACACCGGGCGCTATGCCTACCACCCGCTGGCGGTGGCGCCCTCGCGGCTGCAGTCGCCCATCTCGCCGTTCACACCGTTTGCGCTGTCGGCGGCCGGGGTAGAGCGGCAGATCCGCGCCTTTGTGAACTGCGCCAAGCGTGCCCGCGAGGCGGGTTATGACGGGGTCGAGATCATGGGCTCCGAGGGCTATCTGATCAACCAGTTTCTGTCGCAGGCCACCAACCTGCGCACGGACGCCTGGGGCGGCGACTACAGCCAGCGCATGCGTCTGCCGGTCGAAATTTTGGCGCGCACGCGCGAAGCAGTGGGCGAGGATTTCATCCTCATCTACCGCCTCTCGATGATCGACCTGGTGCCCGGCGGTAGCGCCTGGGACGAGATCGTCACCCTTGGCAAGGCAGTGGCGCAGGGCGGCGCCAGCATCATCAACACCGGCATTGGCTGGCACGAGGCGCGCGTACCCACCATCGCCACCAGCGTGCCGCGCGCCGCTTTCGCCTGGGTCACGCGCAAGATGAAAAAGGAGTTTGCCGCCGCCGGTATTGCCACGCCGCTGGTGGCGTCCAACCGCATCAATACCCCCGAGGTGGCGGAGCACCTGCTGGCCGACGGCAGCGCCGACATGGTGTCCATGGCGCGCCCGCTGCTGGCCGACCCGGCCTTTGTCCACAAGGCCTTGCTGGGCCAGGCCGATCGCATCAACACCTGCATTGCCTGCAACCAGGCTTGTCTGGACCATGTCTTCAAGAACAAGACCAGCAGTTGCCTGGTGAACCCACGGGCCTGCCACGAGACCGAACTGGTCTACCGCCCCGCGCCCGCCGCCAAGCGCATTGCCGTGGTGGGTGCAGGCCCCGCCGGGCTGACGGCGGCCACGGTGGCGGCCGAGCGCGGGCACGAGGTGCATCTGTTCGATGCAGCGGCCGAGGTCGGCGGCCAGCTCAACATGGCCAAGACAGTGCCGGGCAAGGAAGAATTCCACGAGATGCTGCGCTACCTGGCCGTGCGCGTGCAGGACACCGGCGTGCACCTGCACCTGAACCAGCGTGTGCAGGCGCAGGACCTGGCGGGCTTTGACGAGGTGGTGGTGGCCACAGGCGTGAACCCGCGCGACCCGCGCATTCCCGGACAAGACCACCCCAAGGTGCTGAGCTATATCGACGTGCTGCGCCACCACAAACCCGTGGGCGCGCGCGTGGCGGTGGTGGGTGCGGGTGGCATTGGTTTTGACGTGGCCGAATTCCTGGTGCAGGACGGCCACTCCAGCACGCTGGACCTGCAGGCCTGGCAGGCAGAGTGGGGCATCACCGACCCGGCGCTGGCGCGGGGCGGCCTGGCACCTCAGGGGCCGCACACGGCGCCACCGGCACGCCAGATCACGCTGCTGCAGCGCAAAAAGGGCAAGCTGGGGGCGGGCCTGGGCAAGACCACGGGCTGGATCCACCGTGCGGCCCTGAAGATGAAGAACGTGGAGATGGTGGGCGGCGTGAACTACGAGCGCATCGCCGACGAAGGTTTGCTGGTGTCCTATGGCGACAAGCGCGAAAACCCCACCTGGATCGCCTGCGATACGGTAGTGCTGTGCGCGGGCCAAGTGCCACTGCGCGACCTGGCCGACGCCCTGCAGGCCCAGGGCCGCGCCGTGCACGTGGTGGGCGGCGCGCTGGAAGCGGGCGAGCTGGACGCCAAACGTGCCATCGACCAGGCGGCACGGCTGGCGGCACGGCTATAGTCTGACTGGAAAAATCAAAAACAAGAGCTGCTAGCGCTTGATAGGTATTGTTTTCAATATGATTTATATCTGAAAACCAATGTGAATAAGCGCTACTAGCTCCTCAATCGATAGCGCAACGGAGCCTGCTCAATCCGCCAGCCCCAGCGCCTGGAACACCCGCGCCGCAGCGTAGGCGTCGTTGGCGGCATAGACCAGCTGGGCTTCGCTCAGTTGCGGCTTGGCCCAGTTGGAGGTGGCGGCTTTCTTGGACTTGAGAAAGCGCTGCTGGAACAACACGGCCACGGCCGCCTTCACGCCCATGTCCTTGCGGTAGCCCCGTTGTTGCAGGCTGGTGTTGAGTTCCAGCACATCGGCCGCCTCCACGCCCAGCCGCGCCTGGATGCGCTTGCGGTCGTCCCCCAGGCCAAACCCCGCCTTGGTGATGCCGCGCAGCGCCAGCAGTTCGGCCACCAGTACGCTGCAGTCAGGGTCGTGCAACTGGAACACCCAGGCGTGCTCCAGGGTGGACAGCTGTACGGTGTGCGGCCCTTCGGATTCCTGGCCCTTGGCAAAGGTGGGGCGCGATTCGGTATCAAAACCCCAGAATCGGCAAGCGGCCAGGGCATCCCGTGCGCGCTCGGCCTGCGGGCCCGTGCTGACGAGATGGATGCGGTCCAGGCCCAGGCGCTCAAAGGGATCGAGCAGTGCGATCTGCTCCTTGCCGGGAACGGGGTGGCGTGTGTGCATGGGGGCATTGTGAACCAGGCCCACTGCAGGCGCCGCTGGGGCGGGTCAGGGCGCGGCGGCCGGGGCGGCCATGGCGCCGTCGTTGCCGGCGTCGAGCACGGCAAGCTGGTTGCGTCCCCGGCGCTTGGCCAGGTACAGGGCTTGGTCGGCACGGTCGAGCAGGTCGTGCAGGCTGCGGTCGCCCGGGCTGAGCGTGCCCAGGCCCATGCTGGTCGTAACGCCGTAATGCTGTCCGTTGCTGTCGGTCAGTTCCAGGGCGCGGATCGCCTCCAGGATGCGGGTGGCAATGTCGGCGCATTCCGCAGGCAGGGTGTGTGGCAGCAGCAGGCCAAACTCTTCGCCGCCCAGGCGGCCCACGGTATCGCTGGCGCGCAATTGGTGCTTGGTGGCCTGCGCAAACTCTGCCAGCACCCGGTCGCCCTCCAGGTGACCAAAGCGGTCGTTGATGGTTTTGAAATGGTCCAGGTCGAGCATCAGCACGGTCAGCGGCGCATGGCTTTCCCGGGCGCGCTGGAAGGTGGCCTCGGCCACCTCCAGAAAGGAACGCCGGTTGGCCATGCCGGTCAACACGTCGGTCGTTGCCAGGCGCTGCAGTTCACGCTCGAGGTTTTTGCGCTGCGTCACGTCACGGTACAAGCCCTCGACGCCCGCAAACGCGCCGTTGTGGTCGAACAGCGCGTGGCTGCTGATGGAGATGTCGATGACGGTGCCGTCTTTGCGCACCATTTGGCCTGGAAAGTCGGAGACCTCGCCGTGCGCCATGATGGCGGCCTTGAAGGCATCGCGGTCCTTGCTTTGCGGGTAATACGACTCTGCGGTGTGGCCCTCGATCTCATGGGGTTCGTACCCCAGCACGCGGCGCACGCCCGGGCCCACGTGTTGCACAACGCCCTGGGTATCGGTGCGGTAGTACACATCCTGCATGCTCTCGAACAGGCGGCGAAAGTGGTGCTCGCTCTCGCGCAGTTGCTCCTGGATCTCGTTCTGGTGCGTCATGTCCATGCCGCAGATCAGCAGGGCGGGAGCCCCGTCGAGCGTGATGCCCACGGTCGAGACCAGCACCATGCGCAGATGGCCTTTGGCGGTGCGAACACGAAACTCGGCCGGTTTGTTGGGTTGGCCCGTGTGCTCTGGTGCACTGGCCTGTTGGAGGCGGTCACTCGAACGTAGCTTGTCCAGCGTGTGCACAAAGTCGGAAAGCAAGCGGCCCTGCACATCGAGGAGTGTGTCCGCTTCCAGCAAAACCAAACTGGCCGTATTGGCACGGCAGATCACACCGTTCTGGGTGATCAGCACGGCCACTGGCAGAGCGTGCATCAGTTCAGGGTCGCTAAGCATCACAACGGTATCTCTTGATTTGTAAGCCATTGTGACACATGGGCGCTGCTGGTGGCTTACAGCGCGCTACCATTGGCCATGAAAAAAACCTATGCCCTGCAGGTCGAGGGCCTGCACCCCGACCGGCGCCTGGACGCCATCAAGCACGAAATCCGCAAATACCTGCGCCGCGAACGCGGCAAGACCTTGCCCGAAGGCATGGATGTGTGGGACTTTGACTGCCGTTTTGCCGTACCGCCGAGCGCGCCAGAACCGGTCGCCCTGGGCGACATCATGGGGTTGATTGACGCCGCTGCCACCGCGCAGGCCGGGCAGTTCTACCTGGAAATCTTGGCGCGCGCCGCCCAGCGCCCGCCGCGTAGCCACTCCGCCGAGAACGCCGACGGTACGCCGCGCGCTGCTGCGCCTTACGAAGGGGATTGATCGGACAGATCGACCGCGCCGAGCGGTGGCAGCAAGCCCGCGGCGCGCAATTTGTCTTTTTTGCTCGGGCGCTTGCCCTTGATGCCGCCGGTGCCACTGCCTGGCTGCGGTGGCGGCGCCACTTCGGTGGGCTCAAAGCCTGCCACCTGTTCCAGCGGCAGACTGAGGCCTTGGCGCTTTTCAATCAGGTGCCAATGCGCCTCGCTGGCGGGGGTGACCAAAGTGACGGCCAGGCCGCTTTCGCCCGCGCGGCCGGTGCGGCCGATGCGGTGGATGTAATCGACGGCCGAACGCGGCAGGTCGTAATTCACCACCACGGGCAGTTGCGCAATGTCGATGCCGCGCGCCGCCAGATCGGTGGTTACCACCACTTGCCAGCGGTCGGCCTTGAATTCGTCTAGCACCTGCGTGCGTGCGCCCTGGCTCAGGTCGCCATGGAAGGGCGTGGCAAACACCTTGGCGCGGTAGAGCTTTTCTGCCACATGCTCGGCGGTGTATTTGGTGGCAACAAATACCAGCACGCGCTCCCAGCCTTCGTCTTTGATTAGCTTGAGCAAGAGCTGCGTGCGTCGCTGTTCGTCCACCGCAATGGCGCGTTGCACGATCGCGGCAGCACCGTTTTCGCCCGCCTCGGCCGGTGCGACTTCAATGCGCACGGGATCACGCAGAAGGCCATGGGCCAGTTGCTGTACGTCAGCCGGAAAGGTGGCAGAGAGCAACAGGTTCTGGCGCTGGCGCGGTAGCAGTGCCAAGACGCGCTGCAACTCGTCGGCAAAACCCAGGTCGAGCAGGCGGTCGGCCTCATCGAGCACCAGCAGGCCCACCTCGGACAGGCGCAGTGCGTTGTGCTCCACCAGATCGAGCAGACGCCCTGGGGTGGCCACCACCACATCCGCACCACCGCGCAGCGCCATCATTTGCGGATTGATGGAGACGCCGCCAAACACCACGGCGATGCGCGGTGGCGACGGCAACGCCGCCGCCAGTTCGCGCAGCACACCACCCACTTGGGCCGCCAACTCCCGGGTGGGTACCAGCACCAGGGCCTGCACATTCCGCTGGCCGGGCAGGCGGGCCTCTTGCACCCGCTGCAGCAGCGGCAGGGCAAAGGCCGCTGTCTTGCCCGAGCCCGTTTGCGCTTGGCCGAGCAGGTCGGTACCGCGCAGGATGGCGGGAATGGCCTCGGTCTGGATGGGGGTAGGCGATTGAAAACCCTGTGCTGCAGCAGCGGCAGCCAGGGCGGGGGAAAGACCAAGAGAGGCAAAAGGCATGGAATGGGGCGCTGGTGCAGCGGCAGGATGGCGGGCCAGGGCGCGCACGTGGGACAAAAACAAGGATTGTGCGCCACGGCCGATAATCCACGCCTGCTTTTTACAAAGAACCAGACCATGGCTTTTGCCCTTGATTCCAGTGCCATCACCCATGGCATCCAGTTGGCGGTTGCGCCCGTGTTCCTGCTCACCGCGGTGTCGGGGATGATCGGCGCGGTGGCCGGGCGGCTGGCACGCATCATTGACCGTGCGCGGGTGGTGGAAGACCGGGCATGCAAGGACGCCAGCTTTGTGGCCGCCGCCTACCGGGAACTGGCCCAACTGCGCACGCGCGGGCGGCTGGCCAATGGCTGCATTGCCTTGCTGACTTTCTGCTCCTTCCTGATCGGACTCACCATCATTCTGCTGTTTCTGGGGGAGACCACCAGCTTTCAGGCCAACCGCATGGCGGTGGCGGGGTTTCTGGCCGGGGTGGTGTGTTTCCTGCTGGCGCTGGTGTGCTTT
>Ga0209477_1001206_pt1 | contig 15831 bp, 14 predicted proteins | sample KloWWTupernatant_FD_187180 | JGI IMG/M metagenome (GOLD analysis project Ga0209477, IMG submission 187180) | Active sludge microbial communities from Klosterneuburg, Austria, studying microevolution and ecology of nitrifiers - Klosterneuburg... | ecosystem: Engineered > WWTP > Aerobic digester >... | reverse complement strand
TGAATATCACATCATCCACTGGCAAGACATTTATCAGCCTCGGAAAGCTTGGAATGCCATTTACGTACATCGTAAGAACGTAAGTTCCACCCTGCAGGTTAAACAGTGGCGCGCTACTGTAGTTGGTTGCGGATCGCGTCGAGTTTGATGCGGGCGAAGCCCAATTGATTTGTCCGTTTTCGCTGCGCCTTAGTTGTACCAGCGGAAAATTCGTTGCGCTTGAGTTCGAACCGCCACCGGCGGCTTCACTGTCGCCCGTAAAACTCCCGCCCACAATTGATATTGAGCCTCCAAGGTCTACGGTATTCACTGAACTTGAGATGGTGGGTCTCCGGCTATCTGCAAACCCGAGATTAATCGTGAATTTCTCTGCAGCTGTTGGGCAGCATGGTGATTCGCCTTCTCCGCCTGCGATGAGAACCTGGCCCGACAACAACAACGAGGCGGTGTGGGAGTATCGCCCGTCGCTGATGTTGCCTGCAGGACTCCAAGTGTTTGAAGTTGGATCGTACAACTCGGCACTGACAACTAAGTTACCAGAGCCATATCCTCCGGCCACTAGCACTTGCCCTGATGTGAGCAAAGTTGCCGTGTGCTGATACCGGGCACTATTTAGGCTCGTCGCGCTGCTCCACGCCATGCTTACTGGGTCAAATATTTCTACCGCTGCTATTGCTTGTCCATTCATATCCTTGCCGCCAGCAACAAGCACTTTGCCGGAGGCAAGTAGAGTTGCGGAATGCCCATTGCGTCCTGCTGCCAGGCTCGGAACGCTGGTCCACTTATTGAGAGCAGGGCTATAGAGTTCTACGCTGGAAAGAGGGGTAGGACTCAAGTTGGCGCCGCCAACGACAAGTACTTTTCCATCTGACAGGAGGGTTGCGGTATGAAGGTACCGCGAAGAAACTAGACTAGCGGCCGCGCTCCATAGGTTACTTTCGGGATCGTATATCTCAGAGCTATTGATCATTGCCACGCCATTGAAGCCGCCTGTAACTAACACATTTCCGTTGGAGAGCAATGTGGACGTATGGCCGTAGCGAGCATTTGCCATGCTTGTAGCCGCGCTCCAAGTGTTCGTCGGTGCGTAGTAGATCTCGGTGCTCGAAAGATAGGGGCCGTTATTCCCACCAGATACCAGGATTCTCCCTGAAGGTAGCAGTGACGCCGCGTGGCCATTTCTGAGCACCAGAGATGACCCTGCGCCACTCCATGAATTTGTGGCGGGGTCATACCGCTCGGGCGGAGCACCACCGACAACTATTACTTTGCCAGACCCAACAAGCGTAGATGTAGGGCGAATGCGAGCCGTAATGGTTCCTGCCGCGCTCCAAGCGCTCTGAGTGGGGTCAAATGTCTCGGCGCTAGATCGGTGTTGAGAACCATTGTCATAACCTCCAACAGCAATGACGTGACCAGAAGGTAGGAGTGTGGCTGTGTGGTAATAGCGAGCTTCGGAAAGTTCCTCAGTCACTCCCCAGGCTCCTGAAGCTACTTGATAGATTTCAGAGCTTGTTAGCGATCCGCTGCTATTTTCTCCTCCAGAAACGAGCACATTTCCAGAAGGGAGCAGGGTCGCCACGCTGGCACGGCGTGCGACGTTGAGACTTCCTGTGACACTCCACGAGTTGGTATTGGGATCAAAGAGCTCTGACAGGGACAGGTATCCGCTTGCACCATAACCGCCAGTTACCAACACCTTTCCCGTGGGAAGTAATGTTGCCGAATGAAGGAAGCGCGGGGTTAAGCTAATTCCCGTTGCGATCCACGAATTTGTACTCTCATTATAAAGTTCGGAATTGGCGACAGTGCCACCCAAGTTCTCCCCGCCGGCATAGAGAATCAGTCCAGATACCAAGAGCGTCGCCGTGTGGTGGTATCGCGCTGCACTTAGACTAGCCGCCGGGCTCCAACTGTTGGAGGTAGGATCATAGAGCTCAGCACTAGTGAGGCTGCTGGTGCCGGATTGTCCCCCTGCCACCAGGACTCTTCCTGAAGGCAGAAGTGTAGCGGTGTGAAAACTTCTGGCCCCGATTAAATTTCCAGCTAGAGTCCAAGTATTGGTAACGGGATCATAGATTTCAGCCGTCGCAGTAGATGCCCCACTTACGTTGCTGATACCCCCGGCAACAAGCACTTTGCCTGAAGGCAAAAGAGTCGCAGTATGGAATTCCCGCGCCACTGCAAGTGATCCTGCAGCAGTCCATTCATCTGCAGCAGGACGATAGACTTCTGCGCTTGCTAGAAAACCGCTACTCCCATCTCCTCCGACGACCAAAACGCTGCTATTGGGGAGCAGAGTCGCAGTCTGCCCATAGCGCGCAAACGCCAGGTCGGGCGCTGGACTCCATGTGTTTGTGGCCGCGATTGCCGGCAATGCAAGACACATGTGAATTGCAAGTAGCGAACATAGTGCGACGATTCCTCTAGCAGGAAAGATTGAACGCATGGTTATAAAGTCCTTTTCATAATCGTTGCACCAGAGCGTAGGCGATTTCGGGCATGGAATAGGGCAGCAGAAGACAGGGCAGCAAAGTTTGAGAAAGTTAAAGCTAAAATCGCGCCACATCATCGAAGGACTGTGGTTCTCTAGGCGCGACTACTAGGCGTGGTCGGGGCAACCTTCGCTCTTGCGCGTTAGATATTCATCCCATGTCACGATGTCATGGGAAAGATTGGCTATGACGAAGCCCACGCCTTGGCTAGACAAGTTTCCAATTCGCTCGTATGGCCCCCACTCTGAGAGCTTCTGAATTTGGTGGGCCACGAAGTACTGTGGCTCTTTGTCGGTACCACTTTCGATGTGCTCGGGTTTCATTCCGATGTTGCAGGGGAACTTGTTCGAGTGCGTTAGGACTACACCAACGGGATTTTCGCTAGAGCCCGACAAATAAACGACTCTGTGCCGTGCCTCGGCGCGGGCACGAGAGGTACCAAGCAGAATGTCGCCTACTTTAAAGGTTTCCATGGCTTTCAGTTTCTCAAATCGATTGCTTTATACACGTCATTTGTAGTTCGAACTGGAGCCCGTAAGAGTCACAAGGCCAAACTAACGCATTCAGAGACGGCTATCGCAGCGCCAACCTCAATGCCCCCCACCCCCCTCAATAGCCTTCAACTCAGAAATAAGCTGATTAGCCGCCTCCTTACCATCCGCATAAAGGAGCCGCGTGTTATCCGCATAAAACAAAGCATTCTCAATCCCCGCAAACCCCGTCCCCTTGCCCCGCTTGATCACGATCGTCTGCCGCGAATCCACGACATTGAGAATCGGCATGCCATAAATCGGCGAGGACTTGTCGGTTTTCGCGGCGGGATTGACGACGTCGTTGGCGCCGATGACGATCGAGACGTCGCAGGTCTTGAACTCGGGATTGATGTCGTCCATGTCGGCGATCAGGTCGTAGGGCACGCCGGCTTCGGCGAGCAGCACGTTCATGTGGCCCGGCATGCGCCCGGCAACGGGATGGATGGCGAATTTCACTTCCTTGCCAGCCTTGATCAGGGCCTGGCTCAGTTCCCAGATCTTGTGCTGGGCCTGGGCCACGGCCATGCCGTAACCCGGCACGATGATGACTTTCTCGGCCATGTACAGCAGTGCCGCCGCGTCGCTGGCCTCGATCGGCTTCTGCGCGCCGGCGATGGCTTCTCCGCTGCCGCCGCCACCGAAATTCGAAAACAGCACGCCGCTGATCGGGCGGTTCATGGCCTTGGCCATGAGCTGGGTGAGGAAGGTGCCGGCTGCGCCGACCACGGTGCCGGCGATGATCAGCGCCGGGATGTTCATCACGTAACCCTCGAAGGCAACTGCGAGGCCGGTCAGCGCATTGAACAGCGAAATCACCACCGGCATGTCGGCACCGCCGATCGGCAGGGTCATGAGCACGCCGAAGAGCAGGGCCAGTGCGAAGAAGGCGATGATCAGGCGCGCATCGACCTGCCAGAAGATCAAGGCGAGCCCGGCGACGATGGCAGCGGCAAGAACCAGGAAGTTGAAGATCTGCTGGCCGGGAAAGTTGAAGCGCTTGTCCATGCGCCCATCCAGCTTGGCCCAGGCGATGATCGATCCGGTCATCGACACCGAGCCGATCAGCGCGCCGAGCACGGCGAGCCCGATCGTGGTCAGCGCCGGGGCGCTGCCGGGGTGCGAGAACTTGAGCAACTCGCCGGCACCGATTGCGGCCGCCGAACCACCGCCCATGCCGTTGAACAGGGCGACCATCTGCGGCATGTCGGTCATCGCGACTTTCTTGCCCCAGAGCCAGGTCGGGATCACGCCGATCGCGATGCCGAGGATGATCAGCTCGATGTTGTGGCCCTTGGTGATGGCGAAGGTTGCCAGCGTCGCGATGACCATGCCGATGCCGGCCTGGACGATGCCCTTGCGCGCGGTGACCGGCGAGGCCATGCGCTTGATGCCGAGGATGAACAGCACGGCGGCCAGGAAGTAGCTCGCGTTGGCGATCCAGTTCAGCATTTCTTCGTTGGCCATGTGGTGTTTCCCCGAATTACATGGTGACTGTCGTGATCAGGCTGCGCAGGGCAACCGGACGAAATTGTGGCGACCCGGCACCGCATGGCGCGCATGGCGCACCCGCAGTGCGCGTGGTTACTTCTTGTCTTTGCTCGACTTGAACATCTCGAGCATGCGTTCGGTGACGACATAGCCGCCGGCTGCGTTGCCCGCGCCGAGAATGACGCCAATGAAACCGATGGTGATGGCCAGCGTGGATTCGGCATGCGCCAGCGCAATCATCGCGCCGACCAGGACAATGCCGTGGACGAAGTTGGAACCCGACATCAGCGGCGTGTGCAGGATGACCGGCACGCGGCCGATGATTTCCTTGCCGGTGAAGGCGGCCAGCATGAAGATGTAGAGGGCGAGAAATCCGTCGATCATGACGCGGCTCCTTCAATGGCCTGCCGGGTCGGCTCGTGCTTGATTTCGCCGGCGTGGGTCAGGCAGGTCTTGGCGATCAGCTCGTCTTCCCAATCAAGTTTCAGCGCGCCGTCGGCGAGCATGAGTTCGAGGAAGTTGTAGAGGTTGCGTGCATACATTTCGCTGGCATTGATCGGCGTGGTCGAAGGCAGGTTGCTGGTACCGATCACGCTGACCCCGTTGGCCGTGACGTGGGTCTTGCCTGCCTCGCTGAATTCGACGTTGCCGCCGGAATCCGCGGCGATATCGACGATCACCGCACCCGGTTTCATGCCCGCGATCATGTCCGCGTTGATGATGCGCGGTGCCTTGCGCCCGGGTACGGCGGCCGTGGTGACCACCACATCGATGCCCTTGAGATGGTTGGCCAGGGCCTGCTGCTGCTGTTCGCGCTCCTCGGCAGTCAGCTCGCGCGCATAGCCGCCGCTGCCGGCGGCGGAAACGCCGAGATCAAGGAACTTGGCGCCGAGCGATTCAATCTGTTCGCGGGTTTCCGGGCGCACATCGAAGCCTTCGACCTGCGCGCCAAGGCGCCGGGCCGTGGCAATCGCCTGCAATCCGGCCACGCCGGCACCGACAATCAGCACCTTGCTCGGGCGGATCGTGCCGGCCGCCGTGGTCAGCATCGGAAAGAACTTCGGCGCGCGTTCGGCGGCAATCAGCACCGCCTTGTAGCCGGTCACGCCGGCCTGCGAGGAAAGCACGTCCATGGCCTGGGCGCGCGTCGTGCGCGGCAGGAGTTCCATGGCAAAAGAGGTGATCTTGCGATCGCGCAGCGCCTTGATCCGTTCCGGCCCGAGGTGCGGCTGCAGGTGGGCGATGACAATGGTGCCTTCCCGGAGGTGGGCGATTTCCTCGACGGTGGGCGGCTGCACGCGCAGCAGCACATCGGCACGTGCCAGGGCAGCGGGGCCATTGGCAAGGACTTCGGCATCCGCAAACGCGGCATCGGGAAAATATGCCGATTCAGCGGCAGATTTCTCCATCACGATCTGCGCCCCACGGGCTTTGAGTTTCTTCGCGACTTCAGGAGTCAGCGCAACGCGGCGCTCGCCTTCGGCGGATTCGCGGAGTACGGCAACGACGACCGGCATGGCTTCCCCTCGATGAAGTCCGGCGAGCATCCTAGCCCAAGTTCCCGCCAACCGTAACCGGCAATCCGCAATTTGCCGCAATTGCATTGCAGGCCGCCGCTCGTGCACCGCAGCAAACGTTCGGGCTAGACTTCGATCAGGCCAATCTGGAGTGAGTCGATGTCGCTGGAGTTCCTCGAACAACGCCTGTCGGTACCTGCGCGTCAGCTGGGCGAACCCGGGCCGCACGGCGAACAACTCGATGCCTTGCTCACTGCGGCCCTGCGCGTGCCCGATCATGGGCGCTTGATGCCGTGGCGACTGCGCCTGATCCGCGGCGACGCACGCCGCCGGTTTGGCGAACGCCTTGCGGAGATCCATGCGCAGAAGGACCCCGATGTGGCGGCCAAGGCCTTGCTCAAGGATCGCGAGCGCTACCTGTCGGCGCCGCTGATCGTTGTCGTGATTGCTCATGTGCTGGATGGCCACAAGGTGCCGCGCCAGGAGCAGATCCTGTCGGCCGGTTGCGTGGCCTACAACCTGTTGCTTGGCGCCCAAGCCCTCGGCTTTGGTGCGCAATGGTTGACCGGCTGGGCCGCGTACGACAGTGCCGTGGCCACGCTGCTCGGCCTGGAAGCGGGCGAGCAGGTGGTCGGCTTCGTGCATGTCGGCACGCCGATCGAGCCCGCCGCCGAGCACCCGCGCGCCGCACTGGCCGACATGCTGGCCGAGTGGACGCCATGATCGGTGGCAAGCAGCACGGCGCGTACCTGGTTGATGCCAGTCTTTACGTGTTCCGCGCCTGGCATTCGATTCCCGCCGATTTCACCGATGTCGATGGCCATCCGGTCAATGCCGTGCATGGCTTCGCGCGCTTCCTGCTGGATTTCCTCGAACGCGCGAAACCGACCCATGCGGCAATCTGCTTCGACGAATCGCTGACCAGTTCCTTTCGCAATTCGATCTATCCGCACTACAAGGCCAATCGCGAACTGCCGCCCGCCGAGCTGGTCCGCCAGTTCGCCTACTGCAAGGAGGTTGCCCGGGCGCTGGGTTTGACCGTGCTCACCGACACCAGCTACGAGGCCGACGATCTGATCGGCAGCGCGGTCGGTGCGCTCGGACGACACGATTGTGCGGCGGTCATCGTCTCGGCCGACAAGGATTTCGGGCAACTGATCAGTGAGTCGGTCGAACAATGGGATTTTTCCCGTGACCAGCGCTGGAACATGCAGGGGATCAAGCAGCGCCTCGGCGTGCATCCAGAGCAGGTCGCCGATTTCCTCGCCCTGATGGGTGATGCGGTCGACAACATTCCGGGCGTGCCGGGAATCGGCGCGAAGACGGCGGCGATCCTGCTCGGCCATTTCGGCACCCTCGATGCCTTGCTCGCGCGCTCCGAGGAAGTTGCCTTCCTGCGCATGCGCGGTGCCGCCAGCGCCTCGCAGAAGCTGCGCGAGCATGTGGAATTGGCTCGTCTGTCCCGCCAATTGACCGGCATCGCCCTTGACGCCCCGGTACCGCCCGGACTCGATGGCTATGTGCGCCGGAAGCCGGACGACGAGCTCATTGGCGCGCTGTTCGATCGCCTGCGTCTCGGCCCGATGACCCGCGCACGGGTGCGTGCCCTGGATTGAATGTCTGCGTGTTGCTGGAGCACCGCGCCGCGTGACCTGCGTGGATCCTGGCAGCAATGTGATGGCCGAGGAGCATTCCGCAGCAAGACCGTCGATCATGCGCCAGAACGCAGAGTGGACAAGCGCAGCGCATCCACCAGCTCTTGCACGATTGGACAGCGCGAGATGCCCTCGCCATCGGGAACGCGCCGATGTTCCGAGGGCAACGCCAAGCCGTATCTCGAGGTAATCGATGGTGGATGCGCTGCGCTTATCGGAGCATGATCGAGTGCATCGGTTCCCGTTAGTGCGTATACTCCGCAATTAATCATTAATAATTAGTAAAAGAGCTTTAAGCATGAGAATGCTTGTGATAACCATATTGGCAACATTTACTTTTTATTGCATTATGGACATATTCGCCAGTCACGATAACTCTGCAGGTTAATTTCCCGGATGGTAGCGTAGCGGATTTCTTGTATACGTGGCCTGGAAATACCGTGGAATACATCGATGGGTCGGCGTATGACTCTCACGGCAACAATATTCCGGAAACTGCGATTGTTGTCGTAAGGCCGCCGGGAAGCAACCAGTCTTATTCGTTCGAGGGGCAGGGTGCGCATACGGATCTTGCCAGGATGCTCGAAACGTTCGCACAGTTCGGTATTCCAGTAGGCACTGGTTCGCTTCTCGCTTGCACCAGAAGTGAGGCGGGTACGTTTTGTCAATTTGTTAGATAAGTAGATTGCGAGATTATTGGGGCGTATGTGGGCGATTCGAATGGCCGGAGATATTTGAATGTTCTATACCCTGGCATTTTCAATATTCATGTTCTTGACCTGGGTCGTTGTTTATTCGGCAATGCGCCGGGAAATAGCGAGATTCAAGGGGTTTCCGCTTGATCAGCAATACTCATTCCGGAGCAAATTGCGACTGAGTCTTTGGGTATGTAATGCCTCTTCGCTTGCGTCCGTTGGCCTTCTGTTGGCTCATACGGCGCTGGCAAGTGACTCCAAGCCTTTGATCATCGCGGATCTGGGCGCGGCCTGCATCCAGTTGTACGCCGCCCAGTTCTTGTGGAGCCTTCCTGCTGCAATGCTTCTTGTAGAGTACGTTGCGTCGCGGCACTGGAAGTCATTAAAGGTATATTTCGTCGGCACTTTTGTGGTTGCATTGGCCGCACTCCTGATCTTCAATTCCCATGAGAACGATCTGGGCAAGCCGATAGTGGGGGTCTTGGGTCAACTCAGCCTGGGGCTGGTGCCCGGCGCTTGCTTCGCCTCGTTGGACAAGATCCAGGTTGCAATCGGCGCGCCCGCCTATCAGCTTCCCCCAATGCTGCAAGAGTTCAGCATTCGCCTCTTGCTGCTGCTGCCATTGATCTATGCGGCATTATGGATATGGCGAAACATGTTTCGAGTCGCTGGTCGAAGAAACAGGGCTTGATTTGCTCGCGGTTGCCTTGTTCCGCTTCCCAGATTGGCGCGCCGCATCATGCTACTTGCCTTTCGGGTCGGCTATGCCGTTCATTTCGGCATCCGGCCTCCACAGCTCTTGCCTGATCAGAAAGCGCGAGATATGACCAGCCAGTTGGAGCGTTCCGATATTTTGAGGGCAGCGTGAGACCCTGTCTTGAGGTGATCGATGGTGGATGCGCTGCGCGTATCCACCCTGCGAAGGGTGCTGCATGCGCGAATGGTCGGTGGCCAGGCATCACTGCAGATCGACTTCCAGCAGTGCGACAGCGTGGGTTTACCAGAGCGGTCGGCTGAAGTCGAAGTCGGGTTGGCTGAGCGGTTGCGAGAAGGCCGGGCCGACGGCGTAGTCGACGCCGAGGCGCAGCAGCAGGTGGGCGCGATTGAGATTGTCGGCCTCGGGGGCGATCACCGCCGCGCCGGCGGCGTGTGCCTTGCGCACGAGGGCGAGCACGGTGTCGGCGATCGAGCGGATGCTGCCAAGTTCGTGGACCAGGGTTGGATCCAGGCGCACGAAATCGGCCTGCAACAGTTTCAGCGCGTGCACGGCGGCCCAGTCACGACCGAAATCGTTGAGGCAGACACGTACACCGAGTTTGCGCAGCTCGGCAATGCGTTCGCGGCCGCGTTCGCCGGCATCGATGAGTGGCGAACAGGGCAGGTTGAGGGTCAGGCCGGTGCCGGAAAGATGATGTGACTTCAGCTCGCGATCAAGCCACCAGCAGAGGTCGGCACTGAGCAGGGACGCAACCGATTGCGGCACGAAGATGCGCAACTGGCGACCGCGCTTGAGCTGTTCGCCGCGCATTTCGAGGGTGTGTTGCAGGATCAGGCGATCGATTTCGGCAAGCTGGTTGGTTTCCGTCGCAGCCGGAACCAGCTCGTCATAGCCGATCGAGGCACCCGGGTTCTGCGTGCTGAGGACGCGAAAGCGCAGATCGAACTGGCCGCTGAGTTTGCCGGCAAGCGGGACGATCGGCAGGAAATCGAACATTGCCTGTTCGGATTTCAGTCGACGCCCCATGACGGCACGCACGGCAAGCAGGGGGTCGCTGGGCAGCAGGGCCGCCTCGCGTGCCTCGTACCAGAGCACGCGGTTGCCGCCCATGTGCGTGGCGGCAATCTGCGCGCCCTCGGCGTGACTGACCAGGGTGTCGACGCCAAGTGGCTCGCCGCCGAGCAGGGCCAGGCCGATGCTCGCCGTGAGCACGTGATCGGTGCCGTTGTGCATCCATGGCTGCTCGGCGAGGCGGCTGCGGATGTCTTCGGCGGCCATCGTCATTTCGCTGCGCGAGCGACGATGCAGCAGGACGAAATAATGGAAATCCTGGTAGTGCGCCGAGATGTCGGTGACATCGAGCTGGCTGCGCAGCAACTGGCCGATGTGATTGTCGAGCGCGGCCAGTCCGCTGATGCCAATGCTTTCGCGCAGCGCCTGCGCGCGATCGATGGCGATGCACATGAGCGCGGCGGAACGATCGCCGGAGGCATTGGCGAGCTTTTCGATCAGCACGGAACGCGAGTGCAGGCCGTTGCGCGCATCGCTGCCGTTGCCGCTACCCAGCAGCTCGCGCAGGCGGCGGGCACGGTTCAAGCGCGATTGCAGGGCATGGGTCAGATGGCGTGCCTTGACCGGCTTCTGCAGGACTTCGTCGCAGCCGGCGGCAATGGCATCGAAACGCTGGCCGATTTCGTTGCTGGAGGTCATCAGCAGGATCGGCAGGGCCATGTGTTCGGGTTGGTCGCGGACCAGCTGGATCAACTCGAGGCCGTGCACATCGGACAACTCCTGGTCGACAACCAGGGCATCGGGGCGGAAATCGGGCAGGGCGGCGAGTGCCGCCTGCCCATTGCCGGCAAGGCGCACGGTCATGCCGCGCTCGGCCAGCCAGCGCGCACGCTCGCTGGCGCTGACCGGATCCACCTCGGCGAGAAGGATGCGCCAGGGCGTCTGCGTGGCATGCACGAGCAGGTCATCAAGACAGGCAATCACGCGCAGTGAATCAAATGGCAGGCTGAACAACCCGGCAGCGCCAGCGCGCATCGCCAGCAGGCGCTCGCCAAGATCGCCCTTGCGTGAAAACACCAGCAGGGCCGGCTGCGCGCGCAGTTCGGTCCGGTTGCCTTCGTCGAGGCGGGCGCGGATGCGGCCAAGCTGGCTGAGCGCCCGCGCATCGAGCAGCAGGGCACCGGGTCGGGCGACGCGCAGGAATTCGAGCAAGCCATCGAGATCGTCGAACTCGTTGACCTGGTAGTCGCGTTCGCGCAGTGCCGCGGCGAGTCCCGGTGCCGTGCGCACCGTCTCGCCAAGCAGGCAGACAGCGCGCGGCAGCCAGGTCGGTTCGCTGCCGGCATCCAGCGCGTCCACCGCTGGTTCGACATCCGCGGCTCTCGTTTCGGTGGCTTCGACGACGTCGCCATGCAGCGAGCGCACATCGGCCCGCGGCGAGCCGGACAAATCGCTCAGCGCGCTGCCCAGCGTGTTGACCATGCCGGCCAGGTTCTCCAGCGAATGTTCGTTCGGAACCAGCTTGTCGTCGATGAACGAGCACAGATAGGCGGCCAGCTCCAAGGCGCTGCTGTTGACCTCCTGCAGGCCGAGCGACTCGGCGGTTGTCGCGATCTGGTCGATTTCCTCGCCAAGCAGGCGCGCGGCATGGTGATCCCAGCCGGATCGCGCCAGCGGCTGCCAGCGCCTGACCAGACTCAGGCAGCGTTCGTGCAGGGCTTGCCTGGCCGTAGTGTCGGAGAGTCCCTGGTTGGAATGGGTTCCGGTCATGTATGGAGAATGCTCGGCCGCTGCTCTTCAGATTCCGGTTCAGGGTTTGTCGCGAACCACGAAACGGGGGATTCGGGCACTTCAGGAGCCTGCGTGGCGAAAGTCATCCGGGCTGCAATGCCCGCCACGCGGTTCATTTTTCCGCCGCTTCCTGACCCATGGATCCACTATGGGCTTGCGAACCGCCAAAAAACTGTCCCCGCGTGGCAGACTTCTCGCCTCGAACGTTTCTGCCACGCAGGCTCCCAACGTCACGAGAATGTCCGATGCCTGTCTGGATCACCGTGCGCTGAAGCACAGTTTACGCCGTTGTCAGGGCTTCAGGCCCCGCCCGCTGCGGATTTGGAGGATGTATGCGACGTCATCTGCACACGATTGCCCTGGCTCTGCTCGTCCTGGCCTTGTTGCTCGATTTTGTGCTTTGGGGAGCGGTTCCCGATCTCGAGGGTGTCGGTGCGCAGATTGCCCGGTCGGCACATGCCGAAGCGATCCTCGCTTCGACCTACATGGGCCTGGGCGGCTATCTCGATGCCGCCGTGTCAGGCTTGCATGCGTTTGGCACGGGCGTGATGACCGATGCCCTCACGCCAGGCTTTGCCAGGATCATCGAGGACCCGAACGTTGCCATGGACCTGATCCTCAACTCCAGCTTCAACGGCACTCATGTTTGGGTCAAGAACCTGTACTGGGCACCGCCCATCCTGCTGGTGATTTACGCCATCCTCTTCGTGTTGCGGCCCAAGCAGGTCAAGCTGATCCGCTCGCGCTAGGACAGATGGGTGAACTTGACCAGGACGAGTTCGCCGCTGCCCTCGATGACGATGCGCTCGCGCCTTGCGATCGGTGCATCGAGGATCAGGGTTTCTCCGCATTGGGCGGCCAGAGATTGACCGCTGCCGCGCGCCGATGCCTGTCCGGCAAATACATGGATCAGCCAGGTACAGCTTGATTCGGCGAAGACCAGCATCGTGCCGATCAGCGGCCGCGCATGGATCTCGGCGGTTGTGCGACCGCGCGCCGTCATCACGTTGAAATCGCGGGTCGGTCCTGCCAGCAGGCGACAGTACACGGCCGCCTCGCCGTTGAAATGGATGCGCTGGAAGCGTTGATCGAGGCGCATTGCGGGCGCGTCGTCGATGTCGAGTTCAATGCCGGTTCCGGCAAGCAGCAACAAATCGCGCTCGATGCCCGGAAACCGCGAAAACGGCCCGTTTGCCTCGATCTCGGCAATGCTGACCCGCCACAGGAATCCACTCGCTTGATCCACCAGAGGCACGCTGGCGATCTCGGTGGTCCAGCCGCCATCGTTTTTCCAGCGAGTGCGCGAATAGTCGCTGATCCGCAGCAGGCGCATCACGGTAATCGACTCAATTGCCGCCGTCGGGACGGTGGTAGGTGTAGACCAGGGTCGCGCTGCCGAGGAAATCGATCGTCGTCGACTGGCGGCCCCCGAGACGCCGGGCGACGCGTTCGGATTCGGTGTTTTCCGCGCGGATCAGGCTGATCGCACGCTCGGCTCCAAGCGTGCTGAACGTGTAGTCAAGGACGCGGCGCGCGGCTTCGGTTGCATAACCGTGATGTCGATGTTCGGGACGCAGCATCCAGCCGAGCTCGAGGTCGGGCCAGCCTTCCGGATTGTGCAGGCCGACGCGGCCGATGAACTCGCCGGTTTCCTGCAACTCGACCGCCCACATGCCATAGCCGCGCAGCGCCCAGTGGCCGATCAGCATGGCCAGCGAGCGCCAGGCGTTCATGCGATCCAGCGGCTGGCCATCGCCGACGTAGCGCGTGCTGCTGGGGTCGGCAAGCATTGCCGAGTACAACTCGAAATGGCGTTCCGACAGCCCGGTGAGGCGCAGACGCTCGGTGTTCAGAACCGGAATCTCAAGCATTATTGTCAACCAATGAGTCCCAGCAACGCCTGCGAGGACGCCCTGAGGCTTTCTTTCCAGGTGAATCCAATGATCTGCCGACCGCTTTCGGCATCTTCGAAATCTTCCACTTGCCCGGGACCGAGCAGGTGGCGGTAATCGACGGTGATTTCGCAGCCGGCATCCAGGTTGGCTGATGCAAAGATGAAGCCAAGGTGCCAGAGGCCGGTCGGCGTGAAGGAATGATTGATGAAACACTCGTCCGGCCAATCGGTCGAGACCGTGTAGTGATCCTCGAACCAGCGCACCGTGGCCGGAAGCAGCTCGTTTGCGTCCGGCATGGCCATGATCTGTTCCAGTGGCCAGGTGCGCGGAATTGCATCCGGAGCAATGAGGATGCTGCCGCGTTCGACGGCTTCGTCGATGAACACGCCGCGGCCGGCGCCCGAGATTCTGGACGGGTCGATGTGGTAGTGGGGAAGGATCATGTTCGCACCAGCGAGGGGCGCGAAGTCTAGCATGGCCGTTTTGGTCGGTTCAGCACGTGCCACGGCAATCACCGGTGGCACGAGGAACGGCAAACGGCGCGATCCGCAGATCGCGCCGTTTCGCCGGCTTGGACATTATTCCGAAGCGCTGGCCGTGGCTGCGGTCTTGGTCGCCTTGCGGCTTGTGCTCGACTTTGCCTTGCTGCCGCCGACGACGATGTTGTCGCGATTTTTCTCGACGGTCCTTTCGCCAATGCCCTTGACCTGGGCCAGATCTTCGGCGCTCGCAAACGGGCCGTGTTCATCGCGGTAGGCAACGATCGCTTCGGCCTTGCTCATGCCGACGCCATTCAGGCCTTCGGCGAGGGTCTGCGCATCGGCGCTGTTGATGTCGACCGGTTCGGCGGCAAAGGCCGGCAGGGCGAGGGCGAGGGAAAGCACGAGGCTGGCCAGCAGGGTCTTGAAGTTCATGGTGTTCTCCTTGGGTTTGGTTGGGCCGGGTCCTTCTGTTCCCGGTGGACAGAGTCTCCGCCGCCAGCTCGCCAGGCGAGATGGCAAAACGCAGCCTGCGCATGTACGCAAGCAAGGCGCCGGTGCGTAGGAGTTTTCCTACGCGGATTCGGAAAGCGCGATGGGGCGCGCTAGAATCGGCGTTTCGCCATTGGCTGCGCAGCGCGCAAGGATCAACATGGACTCGAAGGCAATCGAAGGTTTCGTCGGCAAGCTCTGGGATGAGCAGATCGTGCCGCAACTGGTCGACTACATCCGCATTCCGAACAAGTCGCCGATGTTCGACGCGAAGTGGGCCGAGCATGGCTACATGGACCAGGCAGTCGCCCTGATGGAAAACTGGGCACGCCGGCAGCCGATTCCGGGAATGCAACTCGAGGTCGTGCGCCTGCCGGGGCGTACCCCGTTGATCTTCATCGAGATCCCGGGGCAGGGGGACGATTGCGTCCTGCTCTACGGCCATCTCGACAAGCAACCGGAAATGACTGGCTGGGCCGAGCACCTCGGGCCGTGGAAACCGGTCATCGAAGGCGACAAGCTCTATGGCCGCGGCGGTGCCGATGATGGCTATGCGATCTTCGGCTCGCTGGCTGCCATCCTCGCCCTGCAGGCACAGAAGCTTCCGCATGCGCGGTGCGTGGTGATGATCGAGGCCTGCGAGGAATCCGGCAGTTACGACCTGCCGCATTACGTCGACCACCTGGCCGCGCGGATCGGCCGGCCGTCGCTGATCGTCTGCCTCGATTCGGGTTGCGGCAATTATGAGCAGATGTGGTTGACCACCTCCCTGCGTGGCATGACCGGTGGCAACCTCAGCGTCAAGGTGCTCGACGAAGGCGTGCATTCGGGAGACGCCTCGGGTGTGGTGCCATCGAGCTTCCGCATCCTGCGCCAGATCCTGTCCCGGCTGGAGGATGAGAAGACCGGCGAAATCCTGCCGCGTGAATTGCATGCGGAGATTCCCGCGCAGCGCGTCGAACAGGCCAGGCTCAGTGCCGGCGTGCTGGGCGATGATATTTATTCCAAGTTTCCCATGGCCAACGGAATGCAGCCGGTGAGCAAGGACCTCACCGAACTTGT
>Ga0209477_1001204_pt1 | contig 15856 bp, 7 predicted proteins | sample KloWWTupernatant_FD_187180 | JGI IMG/M metagenome (GOLD analysis project Ga0209477, IMG submission 187180) | Active sludge microbial communities from Klosterneuburg, Austria, studying microevolution and ecology of nitrifiers - Klosterneuburg... | ecosystem: Engineered > WWTP > Aerobic digester >... | reverse complement strand
TAATAATCATATTTGGAATCTCCAAACAACTTTTTAAATAAATTTTCTTCTGTCAGATCCGTGTCATCAAACTCCGGGTAATACATTTCAAGCAGATCATATAAGCTTTTGATGAATTTATTCTTATTAAAAACCGGGGATAATATAAAATCCCTGAAGTTTTTGAATTCTGACGGATTAAGAGAACTGAGAAATTGTATTAAGCGGGTTTTCTGCATTCAGTTTGAGTAATGTCTGTTCTAAAGAATTGTTACAAAATACATTATAAAACGTCAAAATTAAAGTATTTTTTGACTATTTTATTATTTTAGTCTTTGGATAATTTCTAAACACCTGTTTTTTTTTCTTTGGGAAAATGAGTTATCATTATTATTTTGTCTAAAAGTTTTGCTGTATGGAAATTTTACTATTAAAAATTCCGGCGAAGAGATTTTTAAATTAAAATTTATTTTCTGAAAGGGAAAAAATGAAAAAAACTATTCACTGTTTGATCTTAATCTTAGCTTTAAATGTAATTAGTTCTGCAGATGTATTTTCTGCAAATGAGTATTTCAGAAGCATTGCAACCGGTAACTGGAACTCTACCTCGACATGGGAAATGTCATTGAATAATTCCACTTGGGTACCGGCTACTACTACACCCGATGCTACTAGTAATTTAATAACAGTCCGATATCCAAATGTTGTAACAGTCACAGCTAATGTAAACGCTGATCAGTTTACGATCGACAGCGGTACTGTATCGATCAATTCCGGAATAACTTTGACACTTCTTGACGGAAGCAGTACTGATTTTACAATCCTCAAGGGAGGAACAGTCACAGGTTCAGGTACATTCCAAACTCAGGGAGCGGTTATAGTAATGAACATTAGAGATGGTTCAAATTTTAATGCTTTATTGAAAGTAAATACAGGGTCTGCAACTGCCAGAGATTTTTCCTCTCCGAACACAGGAAAACTTTACGGAGCTGTAATAATTGATTCCGGTGGAGTATTAAATACCGGAAATACAAGCGGAACAGGTACCTGGTTTTATGGAAACATTATCAATAATGGAAGATTGACAGCATCAAGTACTGGAGGTTTTATTAGAATAAAAGGAGCATCTTTAGTAAATAACGGTGCAGTCGACCCTGTCGGAACAATCTATTTTGACACGACAACTAATTTATCAGGAAACGGAAGTTTTACTCCTAATATAACTGTAGTATCAGGAAACGTTACTTTGCTCAGCAACATTACATATTCTCCTTCCTCTTATATTACAATGGCAGCGGGCGCAGTGTTAAATCCCAATGGATATACTTTTACTTTGACCAGTGGTGATATGGGTCTGGATGTGGGCGCAGAAATTTCATTTCCCGGTAATATAAGAACTCAAAATACAGTCCGCTTTGATATTCGTCCGGGTTCCGAATTCAATGCCAACTTGGTTGTTAATACCGGAACTGCATTTGCATATTCTTTCGCATCACCTTATGACGGAAGCGTGTTTGGCAATGTAACCATCGACGCCGGCGCAACTCTCAATACAGGCAACGTTTCCGGCAGACACCTTTTTATCTATGGAAGCATCGTCAATAACGGAACGCTGACCGCATCAAGCACAGGAGGTTCTTACAGTATAAATGGTCCTTCACTTGTAAACAATGGTACGATGACTTGTGCAGGAACAGTCTACTTTGACAGTACAACTTCTATTTCCGGAAGCGGGTTATTCACACCTTCAGTTACTCTGGTTTCAGGAAATTTTACTATGCTAAGTAACATTACATATTCTCCTTCCTCATATATTTCAATGTCGTCGGGAGGGGTATTAAATCCGAATGGAAATACTTTTACTTTGACCAGCGGTAATATGGGCTTGGATGTAGGTGCAGAAATTTCATCTCCGGGAACAATTAGAACCCAAAATACAGTCTCCTTTGATATTCGTCCGGGTTCCGAATTCAATGCAAACTTGGTTGTTAACACCGGAATTGCTGATGCATATTCCTTTGCATCGCCATTTGACGGAAGTGTGTATGGTAATGTAACCATCGACGCCGGTGCCATTTTAAACTGTGGCAACACATCCGGAAAATCTCTTTCCATGTTTGGAAATGTCATCAACAATGGAACACTGACGACAACAAGTACAGGTGGTTCCATACGTTTAAAGGGCTCATCAATAGTAAACAACGGAACAGTGAACCCTGCCGGATCTTTATTTTTTGATACAACAACTTCCATATCCGGAACAGGAAATTTTACTTCTTACGCAAATTTCAGTGGGAATGCTAACGTAACACTTAACAGCAATCATCAAATGCATGGGATAACATTGAATTCAAATTCTATATTTAATATTTCAAACAGACTTTTAAAATTCACAGCATCAAATCCGATCACACAAAACGGAACTTTTACAACTACAAACAGCACAATTGAATATAACGGAACAGCGCTTCAGAGTATTTCAACAGCGAATATCAATTATCAAAAATTAAGAATTAACAACGCGGCAAATACTACACTGCCGGCTAATCTAACTGTCAATGACACACTCTCGGTTGTTCTCGGCGATTTGAATATTACTTCTTGGATATTGACTTTAGGTCCAAATGCTTATCTAACCGAGACTTCAGGAAACACAGTCTTTGCAACAACAGGTTATGTGACGACAACAAGAAATCTAAATGCTCCTTCAGCTTTAAATGTCGGTGGTATGGGTGCAGTTCTGACTACAGCAGTAAATCTTGGAAGTACAGAAATAAGAAGAGGTAATGCAGTCCAGAGCGGACTGAATGGAGGAACAAGCATTGCAAGATTTTTTGATATTATGCCGACTGTAAATGACGGTCTGGATGCAAGCATGACATTTAAGTATGATGATTCTGAATTAAATGGAAAACCTGAAGCATCATTGAAATTATTTTATTCGACAAATACAGGATCTTCCTGGATACTTGCAGGTGGAACTCCGAATCCGGGTGCAAATAGTATTTCTGTCAGTAAAATAAATTCATTCTCAAGATGGTCTGCTGATACCAGCTCTGTGTCGATGGTATTGAATTTTGTAATGGAAGGATTTTATAATCCTGTCAGCAACACTTTAAATATGAAAGATACTGTAAGAGCTTATTTCAGAAATACGAATTCGCCTTACAATATTGTAGATTCAGCAAAATCCACAGTGGATCCGGTCACTTTTTCTGCTGCATATAATTTTGTAAATGCAGTTAACGGAACATATTATATTCAGACAAAGCACAGGAATTCCATTGAGACCTGGAGCAGGTCAGGAGGTGAAGCTTATAGTGTTGGAAATACGCTGAAGTATAATTTCACTTCGTCAGCAACAAAAGCTTTTGGTAATAATCAGATAATGGTGGACGCTTCACCGGTAAGATATGGTGTCTATGCGGCTGATGTAAATCAGGACGGAACTGTGGATCTGACAGACGGCAGTCTGATAGACAATGGTGCTGCAAATTTTGTAACCGGTTACGTACCTACTGATGCAAACGGTGATAGCATTGTAGATCTGGCCGATGCAGTATTTGCTGATAATAATGGATTAAATTTTGTTGGTAAAATTACTCCGTAATTAATGTTCAATATTCAATGTTCAATATTCAATGAATAACATTCAAAATTAATTGTTTATTTTTAATTCTTAACTATTAATTTTTAATTCTTCACAGGCTGTGGGTTTAATTAAAAAATTCCTGCAGTCTGTATTTTTTTATATAAAAATGTTACACATGAGTTAAATTGTTTTATCTGGTTTAGTTTTAAAGATTGATAAAACAACCGATAAAATTAATATCAATGCTATCACACCTAAGGAATATCCAATAGGGATTTTGAATAAATCGACTATCACCATTTTAAAACCTATAAAGATCAATATCATAGAAAGTCCTATTTTTAAATAATGGAATTTATCTATAATACCAGCCAGTGCAAAATACATTGCCCTCAGTCCTAAAATTGCAAAAATATTTGAAGTATAAATAATGAAAGCATCATCAGTTACAGAAAAAATTGCAGGGATCGAATCGAAAGCGAAAACAAGGTCTGTGAACTCTGTTGCGATCAATACAACAAATAAAGGTGTAGCGAATAATTTCCCTTCATTCCTTACAAAAAAATCTCCGCCGTGATATTCTTTTGTTACAGGAAAAAATTTCTTGTAAAGCCGGATGACAATGTTTTTCTCCGGGTCAATATCATCATCACTATGCATCGCCATTCTGAATCCTGTAAATAAAAGAAAAGCACCGAATAAATAAAGGATCCATGCGAATTTATGAATGAGCACTACTCCCAGAAATATTAATGCAGCCCTTAAGATCAAAGCACCGAGTACTCCCCAGAATAATACCTTGTGTTGAAATTCTGCGGGAACTTTGAAATATGAAAACAAAAGTACAAACACAAAAATATTATCAATGCTTAATGCTCGTTCAAGCAGATAGCCGGTAAAAAATTCTACTGCTTTAATTTCACCCATATCATAATAAATGTAAGCATTAAATATCATTGCCAATAAAATCCAGACAACGCTCCAGATCAATGCTTCTCTGACAGTGACAACATGGGTTTTTTTCTGAAAGACACCCAGGTCAAGCGCCAGCATCAGCAATATAAAAACGTTAAATCCTATCCATAGAATAATTTCGTGTGACATTCAGTAATTTAAAATGATTCAAATTAAATTATTATCAATCAATTTAAAATAATATATTTATACCCTTTTATTTGTTATTCTTAATATAGTGAAGGATAATATTTTAATTCTTTTTAGAAACTATATATGCGTTTTAGTATAGATATGGAGATTATTTCTAATTGAACTGATAAATGTATTTAAATTTACAAAATATTATTATAAGTTCAATCTGATTAAATAAAAAATTTTTAACTCAACAAGACACTAACTCTAATTTCTTTAGATAAAAGATTTGTATGATCCGAAATCAATAATTGTTTTAAAGTGAAGACCATCAATTTGATCTTCAGTAAAAATCAAAGTTCAATATTTCCAACATAAAATATATTGAATATTTATTAAAAAACAATTTAAACCAAGGAGGCTTCAATGAAACATGTTTTTATTCTATTTTTCTTTTTTGTATTCAGCTTTACTCTGATAAATTTTCAGACAAATGTAACAGCAACAGAAGTAGTTCCGCCGGCTTACAAAAATACAGCTGGAAATGGTACATTTACCTCACCATTATCAAATTCTGCCAGGACTTATCAGCTATTGATCCATTCAAGTCAGCTAACTGATTTTATCGGAAAAAATCTTACGGCTATATCATGGAGAAATCCGGGTAATGCATCTTCAAGCTGGCCGGTTTCCGATGTTTCCATATCCAGTTACAGGATACTTCTAAGCGGTAGTGTGGATCCTGCAAACAGAAGTCTGGCATTTTTTGCAGATAATGTCGTAGGTCCGCAGGTACAGGTAAGAGGAGGATCAATACTATTTCCGGCAGGTTCATATTCTTTTGGAAGTTCACCTAATGCATTCGGACCGGAGATAGTTTTTGACAATCCTTATTTATATACCGGAGGAAATTTATTAATCGAGATCCGACAATCCGGATTTGCCGGAACTTCCAGATCTCAGGATGCACTTCTGGCATCTTCTACACCGGCATATGGAACAGATTTCAGTGCCTGCTGGAAAGCTACTGATACAGCTACAGTCAATGCTACTCAGGGAAATTTTGCAATAGTAAAGATCTCCACTCAACCTACAAATTTAAATCTTTCACTTTCATCTTTCATAGAAGGTCTATATAACAGCTCGACAGATCTTATGATAAGTGATACTGCAAAAGTATATCTTCATAATTCTACCTCTCCATATGCAATAGCTGACTCTTCAGTATCAGTTATCAATTCAGCAGGTTTAGGAGTATTCAATTTTAATGAAGCTTTAGACGGTGTTAATTATTATATAGATCTGAGGCACAGAAATTCTATTGAAACATGGAGTGCGACTGCAAATAGTTTTACCGCCGGTAGTTTAAGTTATAACATGTCAACAAATCCTGCTAATGCTTTTGGCAGCAATGTCATACAAGTCGATCTGTCTCCGTTAAGATATGCAACATACAGCGGTGATGTAACTCAGGATGGTACAGTAGATCTTTCAGATGTCAGTCTGATAGATAATGATGCGGCCATTTTTGCAACAGGATACCTTGTGACAGATATTAACGGAGATCTGGTAATAGATGTGGCAGATGCTGTGTTTGCTGATAATAATGCGTTTAATTTTGTAGGGAAAATTATTCCATAATCTGATTTAAATTTACCTTTGTAAATTTTGATTTGAAATTTTTAATATTTTAATAAAATATTTTTTATAAATCGTCTGTTGAAAAAAGATCAGCAGACGATTTATTATAAATATCTCTTTTTTTATTCTGAGCCAATGTCTTGCCGATTTTGAAGTTCCCAAAAAGTTTGAATACCAATTATAATGAATTCTGTACAAAACATATGTCAAACTTTTAGAAACATAAATTAGTATTCAAGTTACAAAAGCCGCTAGGAAAGATCTCAGCGGCTTTACTTTTTAAATATAGAGTTCGCAACCTAAACGCAGCGGCTACTTTATTTAATATTTAATATTTAAAATTTAATATTTAAAATTATTTGTACGCTTCTACATGCACCGACTTCACTGCCCTTCCCGACGGATCATTCGCATTCTGAAAAGATGCATCCCATGCCAGTGCCTCCGGAGTACTGCATGCAACTGACTTCACGGATGGAACACATTTAGCAGCGGAGTCTGAAGGATAATGACTGCTGAAAATTGTTCTATATCTGTATTCTTCCTTTGACATCGGAGGATTTACAGGAAACATGAACTTTGCATTTGCAAGCATTTCATCTGTGACTTCTTTTTCAGCAACCTCTTTTAAAGTATCAATCCAGCTATAGCCGACACCGTCTGAGAACTGCTCCTTTTGTCTCCATAAAATATTTTCAGGTAAATAATCTTCAAAAGCTTTTCGCAAGATCCATTTTTCCATCTTAACTTTTCCTGTCTCTTTATCTTCTCCCGCCATTTTATCTTTTGGATTTAGTCTCATGGAAATATCGAGAAACTCTTTGTCAAGAAAAGGAACACGCCCTTCAATTCCCCATGCAGCAAGAGATTTGTTTGCACGGAGACAATCATAGAGATGAAGCTTTCCGAGTTTACGGATAGTCTCTTCATGAAATGCCTGAGCATTCGGAGCTTTATGAAAATAAAGATATCCGCCGAAAATTTCATCAGCACCTTCTCCTGAGAGAACCATTTTTATTCCCATCGATTTTATAACTCTCGCAAGCAGATACATCGGAGTGGAAGCGCGAATGGTAGTAACGTCGTAAGTTTCCAGATGATAGATCACATCGCTGATAGCATCGAGACCTTCCTGAATTGTGAAATAAATTTCATGATGTACAGAACCAATATGATCTGCAACTTTCTGTGCAGCGGCAAGATCAGGTGAACCCTTAAGTCCGACCGCAAATGAATGAAGCTGCGGATACCACGCCTGCATTGTATCATCTGACTCAACTCTCTTTGCCGAAAACTTTTTTGTAACTGCAGAAATTATCGATGAGTCTAATCCACCTGAAAGTAAAACTCCGTAAGGAACATCCGACATAAGTTGTCTGTGAACTGCCTGTTCAAGTCCGTCACGTAATTTATCAATATCTGAAACATTGTCTTTTACATTTTCAAATTCTGACCATTCGCGCTTATACCATCTTTTCATATCCTGACCTTCTTTACTGTAAATATAATGACCCGGCAAAAATTCCTGAATTTTATTACAGTAACCTTCGAGAGCTTTGAGTTCAGATCCCACATAAAAATTTCCGTCCTTATCCCATCCCATATATAAAGGTATAATTCCCATGTGATCTCGTGCGATGAAGTAACAGTCATTTTCCTCATCATATAATGCAAATGCAAATATTCCATTCAGGTCATCGAGAAAATCTATTCCTTTCTTTTTAAAAAGCGCGAGAATTATTTCACAGTCAGATTCAGTAAGAAAATTATAATCAGGAGTTTCTATCCTGAGATCTTTATGATTATAAATTTCACCGTTTGCTGCGAGAATTAATTTTTTATCATCACTGTAAAGCGGCTGTCTTCCTGAAGCCGGGTCTACAATTGCCAGTCGCTCGTGTGCAAAGATAACATTTCCGCCGCTGTAAACTCCAGACCAGTCCGGACCCCGGTGACGGACTTTTTTTGACATCTCGAGCACATTCTGTCTGAGATCTGTTACACCATTATTATTATTTCCAAATACACATACTATACCGCACATAATTTAATCTGTTGATTTATTTTTAAAAATTTCTTTAACTCTGTTGTTATAATATTATAATTTAATATATATAAGGTGAGAATTGAGAACGATTTTTTTGGTTGAATGCAATTTACTTAATTCAGAAAAAAGTAACAATTTAGAATTTGGTACATAGATCAATTTTATATATTAAATATTAAATATTAAATATTAAATTTTATATTTTGGATTTTGCCTGTTTCCATTGAGCCGTTGTTTTTGTCATAAAAAAGTTTATAAATCTAACATGGTATTTCTGAGCCATCAACAGCCTGTGAAAGTTTTTTAACAGAAGTGTAGGTTTTGTAACGCTCGCAGTGTTAACTTAGATCTACAACAGTCCGAAATCTGAGATATTAAGATCGCAACCTAAAGGATGCGGCTACGATCTTTTATTATGTTTTAGAAATTTCCAGAGAATAAAGTAAGGCAGGCTTTGAAAATTCTTAAATCCTAATTCCTAATTTTTAATTTTCATTAAGGTGAAAAACGCCATAAACTTTCTTTGCGGAACCAGTATTTTTTAACGAATTTTGTATAGAAAAAATTTGAATCAATAATTTATTTATATAAAAATGACAAAAAGAATTAAAATCACTTACTTAATGATACTGACGATTATGTATTTAAATGTAAATGCACAGGTGACGGAACAGTGGGCAAAAACCTATAACCTTACAGGGAGTTCGAGCGGTGATGTTTCATATGGAATTGCTACAGATAATTCAGGTAATTCGTATGTGACCGGAAGCGTTGTCAACGGAACTCAGCAAATTGATTATGCGACTATTAAATACAATGCAGTGGGAGCTCAGGAATGGGTAAGGACTTACAACGGTTCATCCAGTACTTCTGATTATGCAAGTGATATTACAGTTGATACTGAAGGTAATATATATGTAACTGGATCAGTAAATGCAGCGACCTCTGTGACTACAATAAAATACAATCCCGCCGGGGATTCGCTGTGGGTAAGAATATTTCCAAATGCAATGTGTACAAAAATTATTTCGGACAAATACAATAATATTTATGTATCCGGAAGATGGGGAGATGTATCTTTTTCAAATTATCTTGTCATAAAATATAATTCTGCCGGTACCGAATTGTGGTCCCGAAAATATTCATCTCCCGGTTCATTACCTGATGAGGCAATCGGATTGAATATAGATAATTCAGGAAATGTTTATCTTACCGGAAGAGTGTATGTAGGACCATTTAATGGAATAGGAACTGTGAAGTACGATTCAAATGGTGTGCAGAAATGGGATGCAATTTATTATTGTCCTGATTTTGGTTCGGACGTTGGAAATTCTGTTGAAGCCGATAATCTTGGTAATGTATATATCACAGGATCCAGTGATTCGTCTACAACAGGTAAGGATATTATTACTATAAAGTATGATTCATTGGGCGTAAGAAAATGGGTAAACAGATTTCATGACGGTGTGGAAGAAGGTTTAACAATCAGAGTATTTGATGAGAATAATATTTATGTTTCAGGACCGAGTCATACATCTACCAGACCTGATGACTTTACAACATTAAAATATAATTCTGCCGGAGATTTGATTTGGCTCAGAATGTACAACGGAAATAACGGAGCTGACAGACCTTTCAATATGATACTCGACAGTACTGGAAATATCTATATTACCGGTCAAAGCCAGCTTACAGGCTCATGGGAAGATGTCTCAACTATTAAGTATGATCCTTCCGGAGCGCTGAGATGGAGTACAAGTTACACTAGTCCGGGGAATAATCCGGACACAGGTTTGGATCTTGCTTTAAATAATTCAGGAGATTTATTTGTAACCGGAAGGACTTACCCTGTAGGAAATGTGCAGTCTTTTGTCACAATAAAATATTCACAAACCACAGGTATTCATCAGATATACGGCATCATTCCGGATAATTATAATCTTTCACAAAATTATCCGAATCCGTTTAACCCTTCTACAAAGATTGATTTTCAGATCCCTGAGAATGGAAATGTAAATATCACTTTGTACGATATTTCCGGAAGAGAAATTGCAGTATTAATTAATGAAGTCAAAAGTGCTGGACATTACAATATACAATTCAACGGTTCAAATTTATCCAGCGGTATTTACTTTTACAAAATCAGTGTGAATGATTTTTTCGCTACCAAAAAAATGACTCTGATAAAATAAAAGAGAAACAATAACAGAAATAGAAAATATTCTGGAGATCTCATTTATATAAAAGATGGGATCTCTTTTTTTTAAGGTACGATAATTTTCAAAAAATATTACCCAATATATAAAATAGAGGTGCTTTATGAATTCAATGAAAAACATTTAGAAAAATATTTTATTCACAGATTCTTTCTTTCCCGAATAATCCAAATATTGTCATTCCCGCGAATTCTGGAATCTAATTTAATTAGAAGCTAAGGAAATTTGGTATTTATTTACTGTCGAAATAGACAAAGGGATTTATTTGGTTAAGTTTGGAAAAAATGTCAGGTTTCAGTTGAGATTCCCGCATTCGCGGGAATGACTAGTGTTTGTGGGTGTTGTCTTGCTATTTGAAATATTTCTTTGCTGATCATTTTTTTGCAAAGTAAATATTTCTTAACACAATTTTACACTATAAATCATATAGAACCAAAATAAATCTGTTCATCTTTCCAAAAGATTGAGTATATGCCTGAGAAAGTTTTTTAGCGGAAGTTGGTGTTGTTGGTCACGCTAAATTCGCTAACTAAGACATATAACGGCTCGAATCATTAATCCCCAAAATAAAAGATTCCACTTCAATTAAGAAATGGAATCTTTTGTTTTAAATTAAAACTGTAAAACAGCCGATCGTTATTTCACGAGCATCAGCTTTTTAGTAGCTATAAAGTTATTTGAAGAAATTGTATAGAAGTAAACTCCGCTTGATAATGAAGATGCATTGAAATTAACTGTGTAATATCCTGCATTCTGAACTTCATTTACTATTGATGCAACTTCTCTTCCTGCCATATCAAACAATCTCAGACTTACCATTCCGTCCATTGGCAATTCATAGCTGATCTTAGTAGAAGGATTAAACGGATTTGGATAGTTTTGTGATAATGAATAATTTTCAGGAATACCAATTCCAACTTCGTTACTTAAATTGAAGTATTCGAAATTACCATTGAAATCTATCTGCTTCAATCTGTAATTGTATTTACCAGTAGTCAAACCTCTGTCTGTGAATGAATAATTCTGAGGAGTGCTAACGGTTCCGTTTCCTGTTACATTTCCAACCTTACTCCAATTTCCGGACTCAGCATTCTTTCTTTCAATATCAAATCCTGAATTGTTTAACTCGGAAGCAGTAGTCCAGTTAAGAGTGACATCTGTTCCTGTAACATTAGAAATGAAAGAAGACAGTTCTACAGGAAGTAATGTTTCAGAATATTCCCATGCACCTATAGTAGGAGTAGCACCTCTAACTGAAAGTGGATCTGAACATTCATAAATGTCAAAATTTACTCCGGGAATCGGAGCTGCAGCTGTAAATAAAGGTGATAATGCCATTGGAATTAATGGATATGGTGTTGGAAGTAGAGTGTATAAAGGATCAGCCTGTATAGAAGCACCGTCCTGAGCTCCCGGTACAGTAAATACCGGCTGCCAGAGAGCTAGTGTTGCGTACGAACTTGCAAAGGGAGTTGTAGTTCCAAGTCCGCCTGTTCTCATTTGAACAGTTGGAGTTACGAAATAATAATCATTATTATTGCATCCGCCTGTTCCCCAGTTGTATGTGGAGGATGGTGCAGAGATACAGTAATGTAATAAAGCCGGATTAGTTGAAGTTACATCTGAATAAATAGAGTTGTTCATTACAGTAAGATTACTGGAAGCAGCTAAACCATGGATTTTTATACCAACTGAATTCTGCGTTGAAACATCTCCTGGTGCCGGATCCATCAAACCTGTCATATAAATTGAATTATATACAATTCTGTCACCATTTGCATTTATGGTAGCAGTACCACCTGTATATCCAATACCGACTGCCTGATCAGGTGAAGTTCCGTTTGCTTTTACTGTATAGATAACATTATTACTGATTAGATTATTGGTGACTCCACCGTTTACTGGTGCAGAAGATGCACAAATAATACCTGCAGAAGAAAATTGGCGGGTTTCGACAATATTCATAATTATATTTCCATTAACCACATTGTTAGTACCTGTTAGTGTAGTATTAGTGGAAGTTGACCAGTTTTCCTGACCAAGTCCAATACCGCATCTGTCTGCACCGTTCGTAAGTCCGAGAACATTATCATCTCTTCCTACATTTTGAATAAAATTACAAGATATCCGACAGTTATTCTGTCCGTTTACATATATCCCGGCTTTACCAATTTGATCAGCACCAAATGCAGCTGGACCAATTGTATTACCGGCAATTACATTATTATCGTTTAAATTATTAGCAACTCCTCCACCAAGAAATATACCATATCTGACTTTTACAATATTGTTATCAAGATATTGGTTATCGTCATTGTTTCTGGCTGCTGATCCGAGTCCAGTTGTTGCTAAACCACTGGTAATTCCCATAGTTAAAGCGAGAGTAGTTAATAGGTTTTGCGGCGAGTTACATGAAATTTCTAAATTTCGGATGATATTGCGAGTGCATCCGTTCGTATCACCTGCAGAAGGAATTACAGTAGAAAGAAAAATTGCAGCTGAGGTAGTTGTAGTACTATTATTATTTCTTACAGTAAGATTTCTTCCTGTACCGGCAATTCTTCCGTCTATAGTTACATTATCAGCGCCGGCAAATCTTATTATAGAACCGGTAGTAGCGCCGGATAATGTTCCTTCAATGATCCTTGGAGCTCCCGATGGAGTCATCAAAATCGAAGTATAACTGGCTAGACCAGTACCGCTTGAGTTTAAGACAGCTGTTGCTGTTTCGGTTGTATTTCCTACAATGTCAATTGTAACTGCACCAGTATGTGTGCCTGCATTAATAGCATCAAATGCATCTTTTAAAGTTGGATAGCTTCCGGCGCCCGGATTAACATTCACATTTTGTGAATTTGATTCCAAAGCAAAGCAGAACAGAAAAATAAAGCTGAAAATCAAATTGATTTTTTTCATTTTTGTTTTTTTGGGTTATTGTTGAAATTAGTTAATTTAATCAGGAAGATTTAAATAAATCACTTTCATATTTTTTTATTTTCCTTCCTTAAAAAAATAAAAAAATATTTTTTTCAATGTAAGTTATTGAATTTTATCTCCTTTCTTTTATATTTTTGCTTTAAAATTATGTATATAAATTTAATTTCAATCCTAACAAAATCCTAACAAATTAAGGGTAATTATTACTAAAATATAAATACTTTAAGGTATTATTCGGAAAGTTTCAGAGGAATACGAAAATTTAATGAATATTTAAAACGGAAAATATTTTAAAACTACAAACAATAAATTTATTCATTATAGAATTAATGGTCATATTGACAGATAAGAATAAACATTCCTCAAAGTCTGCATAAATATTAATTATCTATTATATCAATTCCAATTCCTGAAAATTTCAATAGAATAGGTGTCTGATTATAAATACAACTTTGCATTTATTATTTATTCAAAATGGTTTATTATCTAAACACTTTATAAAATTATAAATATTTAATTATTAAAATTACCCGGATATAAAATGAAAACACTGATCACACTTTTAATTTTTTTAGTTTCTGTTTCAAATGTATTTTTTAATAGCAAAGAAGCCAAAGCAACAAATGTAATTCCGCTCGCATATAAATCTGCCATTGGCGATCTAAGTTTTATAGGTCCGCTTGCAAACACATCAAGAACTTACCAGCTAATAATTCATTCAAATCTTTTAACAGATTATCTCGGAAAAAAAATAACCTCTTTAGCCTGGAGATTACCCGCAAGTGCAGGTTCAAACTGGCCGGCTTCAAATGTTACTTTTTCTAATTACAAAATCTTATTAAGTGGAAGTGTGACCCCGGCTAACAGAAGTCTTGCATTCTTTAGTGACAATGTTATAGGAATGCAGACACAGGTAAGATCAGGATCTCTGTTTATTCCTGCTGGTTCATATCCTTCAGGAAGTTCTCCTAATTCATACGGACCTGAAATTATATTTGATGTTCCATATCTTTATACAGGGGGGAACTTACTGATTGAAATTCGACAGTCGGGATTTACCGGCACTACACAGTCTGTTGATGCTCTTTCATCTTTCACGGGCGGTTATAATTTAACTTATAGTGCTTGCTGGAAATCTTCTGATACAGCGACTTATAATGCAGCTTCAGGAAATTTTTCAATTGTCAAACTTTTTACAGCTGAAGTAGTGCCTAATGACAAAGAATTTACTGTTGGCGATAGTCAATTTTTAGGTGCATTATCATTCGATCCTAAAACTTATCAGTTATTGATTCATTCAAATCAACTGACTGAATTTATTGGTAAAAAATTAACAGCTATCTCAATGAGAGCATATATCGGAACAAGTTCCAGCTGGCCGGCTTCAGATGTTACTTTTTCAGATTACAGGATCTATCTCAGCGGAAGTGTGGATCCGGTAAACAGAAGTCTGGCGTATTTTGCAAATAATATTACAGGTCAGCAGAGACTTGTCAGATCGGGACCTCTTGTAATTCCGGCCGGTTCTTATTCATATGGAAATTCTCCAAATGCAACCGGACCCGAAATAATTTTTAATTCACCTTATATTTATAATGGCGGAAATTTACTGATAGAAATTCGGCATAAAGGATTTACGGGCACAACTCTTTCTGTTGATGCAAATAATTTTCCGGCCACAGGATACGGTACAGATTTCAGTGCGTGTTATAAATCTACAGATACTGCTACTTTCGGTGCTCTTGCTGGTAGTTTTTCTACTGTGAGGATCTCTTCTTCTGAACCATTGGAACTGAATTTAAAAGCATACATTCAAGCAAGATATTCCAGTACTGCAAACATGATGGTGCCGGATACTTCTAAAGTATTACTCAGGCATTCATTCTCACCATATGCTCCTGCTGACACTGCAGCTGCATTATCAGGTTCGAACGGAATCGGAAGTTTTAATTTCGGTCAGGCTCTGCAAGCTACCGCTTATTATTTTGTAGTAAGACACAGAAATTCCATTGAAACATGGAGTGCTAATACGATCACATTTGTAGGAAATGATGTAAGCACAAGTATTGCGGGTAATCCATCTCAGGCTTATGGAAATAATTTAATACAGGTGGATAATGGTCCGAATGCTTATGCAATTTACAGTTCCGATATAAATCAGGACGGAACAGTAGATCTGTCCGACGGAAGTCTGATCGACAACGATGCAATTAATTTTGTTTCGGGATATGTATTAACGGATAATAACGGTGACTTAATAGTCGATGTGGCAGACGCTGTGTTTGCGGATAATAATGGGTTTAATTTTGTATCTAAGATCACACCATAATAGAGCACTTAAAAATTAATAATTTG
>Ga0209477_1001202_pt1 | contig 15905 bp, 15 predicted proteins | sample KloWWTupernatant_FD_187180 | JGI IMG/M metagenome (GOLD analysis project Ga0209477, IMG submission 187180) | Active sludge microbial communities from Klosterneuburg, Austria, studying microevolution and ecology of nitrifiers - Klosterneuburg... | ecosystem: Engineered > WWTP > Aerobic digester >... | reverse complement strand
CTGTCCGCTGGCGCCGCCCGAGAACCGCCTCGACCTCGCCGTGACCGCGGGCGAGCTCAACTATCGCGGCGTGGTGCACTGAGCCGCCGCATCCGCGCATCGGCTTGCCCCATGTAGGAGCGCATCTCATGCGCGACCGCGTGACGCCACACCCAGCAACGATGCCTCGTGGCCTGGTGCGCGCAGAGCTCGTTGGGTGCAGGCGTTGTAGGAGCCCACTCCGTGGGCGACCGATGCCGCGGTCGCCCACGGAGTGGGCTCCTACGGGGGGAGCGCGATGCCTTGTGCGATCGTTCGAAGCGAGTCCGGGGCTGCCGCCATCTGGTTGGAGGCGAGTTCCACTGAATGTCTGAGCCGCCAACCAGATGGCGGCAGCCCCGGACCCCCGAGCGGACAGTGGCCCTCAGCGCCCGGCGAAGACCGCCTTGCGTTTCTCCAGGAACGCCTTGGTGCCCTCGCGCATGTCCTGCGTAGCCACGCACACCGCGAAGGCCTGCGACTCGTAATCGAGCCCGGTGTCGATCGACGCTTCGCCGCCGAGCAACACGGCATCGAGCACCGCGCGCAGCGCGATCGGTGCCGACGCGGCGAGTTGCGCGGCCAGCCTCTGCACCTCGGCCGCCAACTCGGCGATCGGCACCACGCGATTGACGATGCCGAGTTCGTACGCGCGCTGCGCGCTGATCGGCGCTCCCAGGAGGCAAAGCTCCAGCGCCGCGCCTCGACCGGCCAGGCGCAGCAGGCGCTGCGTGCCGCCGAAGCCCGGCAGGAGTCCCAGGTTGACCTCGGGCTGGCCGAGCTTCGCGCTGTCGGCCGCGATTCGCAGCGTGCAGGCCATCGCCAGCTCCATGCCGCCACCGAGCGCGAAGCCACCGATCGCGGCGATGACCGGCTTGCCCAGCCGCTCGACCTTGGTCATCAGCGCCTGGCCGAAGCGCGACATTTCCAGGGCGCCGATCGGCGACTGTGCCGCCAGTTCCGCGATGTCGGCGCCGGCCACGAAGGCCTTGGGGCCCGCCCCGGTGAGGATCACCACGCGGATCGCCTCGTCGCTGCGAGCCTGGTCGAAGGCCAGGTGCAACTCGGCCAGCGTCTCGCGGTTGAGCGCGTTGAGCTTGTCCGGACGGTTGACCGTCAGGGTGCGCACGGCGCCCTCGTCGGCCTGCAACAGGTTGCGGAATGCCATGGCGCTCTCCACGAAACGGGCCCGCATTCTAGTCCGGCGGCCCGCGCAGCCGTTGAACTTCACCGGCCCGGCATGGTCTGTTGCGGGTCCCGCATGGCGGGGTGGGGTGCCCTTCGGTAGAATGCGCGACCTTCGCGGGTCCGCAGCCCGGCCCCCTTAGCGAATTCCTAACGATTCCGTTCCGGAGAGTTCCATGAGCTTCCGCTCCATTTTTGCCGTGCTCGCGCTGGCCGTCGTGCCGGCCGCGCTGGCGCAGACCCCGCCGCCGGCCACGCAGGCCGGCCAGGCGCAGCAGCAGCAGGCGCGTCCCGCGGCCCCGGCAGTCGCGGTCGACAAGAACAAGGTCAGCTACGCGATCGGTTACGAGATCGGCCGCGACTTCATCGACAAGAAGATGGACGTCGACATCAACCAGGTGATTCGCGCGCTGCAGGACGGCTACGCCAAGCGCACGCCGGCGGTGCCCGAGGCCGACATGCGCGCCCAGCTCGGCGCCATGCGCGAGAAGATGGTCGGCGAGGCACGGGTCAAGTTCGAGGCGATGGCGCGCGAGAACAAGACCAAGAGCGACCGCTTCATGGCCGAGAACCGCGCCAAGAAGGGCATCGTGGTCCTGCCCTCGGGCATCCAGTACCGCGTGATCGAGGACGGCGCCGGCCGCAAGCCGACGCCCACCAGCCAGGTCACCGTGCATTATCGCGGCTCGCTCTCCAGCGGCCTCGAGTTCGACAGCTCCTTCGCCCGCGGCCAGCCGGCGAGCTTCAAGGTCGACACCGTGATCGACGGCTGGAAGGAAATCCTGCCGCTGATGAAGATCGGCGACCACTGGCAGGTGTTCCTGCCGCCGGAAAAGGCCTACGGCATGCGCGGCCAGGCCCCGGTCATCGGCCCCAACGAAGCCCTCGTCTTCGACATCAAGCTAATCGACGTGAAGTGACGGCAGGATGCCGTCATCCCGGACAGCCCATGGATGGGCGATGATCCGGGATCCAGTTCGAGAGATTTCGTCAGGGGCGCATTGGCGCCCCTGACTCGTTCCGCCGCTGCGATGTTCCAACGACTCGCCCCCACCCCAGTCATCACCCCCTGCATCGGCATCTGCACGCTGGGCCCCGACGGCCTTTGCGACGGCTGCTTCCGCACCGGCGACGAGATCGCGCAGTGGTCGCAGCTGCCCGACCTCGAGCGGCTGGCGATCATGAACGAGGTGCTGCCGGCACGGGAGGCCACGCGCACATGAGCGGCGTGCCCGATGCGTTGCGCCGGCGCCTCGCCGCGGCCACCCATTCGCTGGGCTCGCCGCCGACCGACGTGCCCTGGAACGCCGCCGAGCTCATCGACCTGCTGCCGCCGCTGGACACCCTGTGCCCCGCGGCGGTGCTGGTGCCCATCGTGATGCGCGGCGCCGGGCCGCAGGTGGTCCTGACCCGCCGTACTGCCGCGCTGACCCATCATGCCGGCCAGATCAGCTTTCCCGGTGGCCGGATCGAGCGCGAGGACGCGTCGCCGCTGGCCGCCGCGCTGCGCGAGTCGGAGGAGGAGATCGGCCTCGGGCGCCAGTTGACCGAGGCGCTGGGCTATCTCGATCCCTTCGCGACCATCACCGCGTTCCGGGTCACGCCGGTGGTCGGCCTGGTGTCGCGCGCGGCCTCGTTCCGCGCCGATCCGCGCGAGGTCGACGAGATCTTCGAGGCGCCGCTGGACTTCTTCCTCGATCCGGCGCATTGCGAGGAGCGCTCGCGCGAGTTCCAGGGACGCGTGCGCCACTACCACGTCTATACGTGGGGCGGTCGCGAGATCTGGGGCGCGACCGCGTCAATGCTGCTCAACCTCGCGCGGCGCTGGCAGCGCGCGGCAGGCGAGCCGTGAGCCGCGTGCTGGTCGGTCCGCAGGAAGCGTGGGCGCTGCTGCGCAAGGACGCCGTGGTCGCAATCGATTGCAGGGCGGATCTCGCCAACCGCGATCCGGCCGTGGCCGATGCGCTGCACGCCAGCGCCCACCTGCCCGGTGCCCCGCGCGCCGACCTCGATCGCGACCTGGCGGATCTCACGATCAAGGGTCGCGGCCGCCATCCGCTGCCGGACGCCGAGGCATTCTCGCGTTGCCTGTCGGCGTGGGGCATCGCGCCCGGCACCCTCGTGATCGCCTACGACGCGATGGGCGGCGCGCTCGCGGCCGCGCGGCTGTGGTGGATGCTGCGCCTGGTCGGACACGACGAAGTGGCCGTGCTCGATGGCGGTTGGCAGGCCTGGCTGGCCGCGGGCCTTCCGGTCGAGACCGGCATCGAAACCCGCACGCCCGTGCAGCGCGAGGTCCGCTACGACCGCGCCCGGATCGTCGAAACCGAGGCCCTGCAGCGCGGTTTGGCTGCGTCGCGCATCGCATTGCTCGACGCGCGCGCCGCGCCGCGCTTCCGCGGCGAGCTGGAGCCGCTGGACCCCGTCGCCGGGCACGTGCCCGGGGCGCGCAACCGGCCCTACACCGACAACCTCGCGGCGGATGGCCGCTTCAAGGATGCGGCCGGGCTGGCTGCGGATTTCCGCGCGCTGGCCCGCGACCACCCGCCGCAGGACACCGTGCTGATGTGCGGCTCCGGCGTGACCGCGTGCCACAACCTGCTGGCGATGGAGCACGCGGGCCTGCATGGCGCGCGGATCTACCCGGGCTCGTGGAGCGAATGGGTCTCCGACCGCTCGCGCCCGGTTGCCACCGGACCCGCATAGGCGCCGCATTCGCCCCGCGGCGCGGGCCTCAGCCCTTCGACTTGAGCTTCGCCACCAGCGCTTGCAGCACGGTCTGGCTCTCGGCGCTGAACCAGCGCGCCATGAAGTCCTCGGCCGGGTCGTTCATCGACCGGCCCAGCATCTCGTGCAGGTCGGCGCGCGCCAGGCGGCGGGTCTCGGCCATCGCCTCGGGCGGCAAGGCCAGGTGCTGGCGGCACCACGCCATGGCCTGCGGCACCACCTCGGCGGCAGCGGCCAGCTCATCGACCAGGCCGATGCGCAGCGCGGTTTCGGAATCGACCATCGCGCCGGCGACCATCAGTCGTTCGGCGCGGTGGCTGCCGAGCAGGCGCCGGTAGGCGAACTGGATCGCCGGTGGCACCGAGAGGCCGACCTGGACCTCGTTGAGGCCGATGCGGTACGGCTTGGCCGGGTCGGTGGCACGCGCCATCACGCGGTAGTCGCAGAAGATCGCCAGGACCGCGCCGCCGGCGGGGCTGTGGCCGGTGATCGCGGCGACCACCGGAACCGGGCAGCGCCCGATGGCGCCGAGCAGGCCGATGAAGTCGCGCCAGAAATCCTGCATCGCCGCGCGGTCCAGCGCCAGCAGCGCCGGCACGTCGAGGCCGCCGGAATAGAGCCCCGGCGTGCCCGACAGCACGATGGCGCGGGCGCCGGTGCCCGGCGCTTCGAGGAAGGTGTCCTTGAGCGCGCGCACCAGCGCCGGGTCGAGCGCGTTCACCGGCGGGCGCGCAAGCCGCATTTCGAGGATGGCGTCGTGGCGCTGGACGTCGAGCATGGGTATTCCTGCTGGCCGGCGTGGGTCGAGGTCGTACTATAGCGACCCCGGGAAGCAGGAAGACTGGCGATGCGCTCGACCCTGTGCTGCCTGCTGTTGCTGCTGGGCCACGACGCGGCCGCGGCCGGACTCGAGCTGCGCGAGGCCTGGATCCGCGAGGCGCCGCCCACCGCGGCCATGCTCGCGGGCTATGCCGAACTCGCCAACACGGGCGCGACGCCGCTGCGCGTGACCGGCGCGCGCAGCGCCGATTTCGGCGCGGTCGAACTGCACGAGATGCGCATGGATGGCGGGATGATGCGCATGCGCGCGCTGGAAGCGATCGAGGTGCCGGCCGGCGCGAGCGTGCGCCTTGCGCCGGGCGGAAACCACCTGATGCTGATGCGCCCGGCGCGGGCCCTGCGCGCCGGCGATCGCGTCCGGATCGAGTTCGAGGTCGAAGGCGCGGCGGCGGTGGGCGCGGACTTCGAGGTGCGCCAGCCGCAGTAGCTGCGCGCGTGTCAGGCGGCGGCGCTGCGCACGAGCTCCGGCAGCGGGACCGAACGTCCGCTCGCGCGATCGACCCACACCAGCACGTGGCTGCCATCGGCGTAATGGCGGACCGGCGTACCGGTCGACACGATGCGGAATGCGAGCGTGAGGCTGGTCCGGCCGATGCGCTCGGTGCGCAGTTCCACCGCGATCGCGGCCGGCCATTCGATCGGGATGCGGTAGTTGATGGTCTGCGCGGCCAGGATCGGCATGATGCGCTGGTCGATCCAGCCCGGGCCCAGGCTGGTGAACCAGTGCATCCGCGCCTCTTCGAGATAGGTCGCGAAGGCCGCGTTGTTGACGTGGTTGAATGAGTCCATGTCGCCCCAGCGCACGCTGAGCGGGAGACTGAGCAGGGCCTTGTCGGTCATGCGGGCGTTCCGGGTTGGGGGTTCAGGCCGCCTGCTGGCGGCGCTTGATGCCGAGCACCGGGGCGAGGAAGCGCCCGGTGTGCGAGTGCGGGTGGCGCGCGACGTCCTCGGGCGTGCCGGCCACGAGGATGCGGCCGCCGCGATCGCCGCCCTCGGGGCCGAGGTCGATGATCCAGTCGGCGGTCTTGATCACGTCGAGGTTGTGCTCGATCACGACCACGGTGTTGCCGTCGTCGCGCAGGCGGTGCAGCACGGCGAGCAATTGCTCGATGTCGTGGAAGTGCAGGCCGGTGGTCGGCTCGTCGAGGATGTACAGGGTGCGGCCGGTGTCGCGCTTGGACAGTTCGCGCGAGAGCTTGACCCGCTGGGCCTCGCCGCCGGACAGCGTGGTCGCGGCCTGCCCGAGCTTGATGTACGACAGGCCCACCGCCACCAGGGTCTCGAGCTTGCGCGCCAGCACCGGCACCGGCTGGAACAGCGTGAGCGCGTCCTCGACCGTCATCTCCAGCACGTCGCTGATGGTGTGGCCCTTGTAGTGGATCTCCAGGGTCTCGCGGTTGTAGCGCTTGCCGTGGCAGACGTCGCAGGCCACGTACACGTCCGGCAGGAAATGCATCTCGACCTTGATCAGCCCGTCGCCCTGGCAGGCCTCGCAGCGGCCGCCCTTGACGTTGAAACTGAAGCGGCCCGGGCCGTAGCCGCGCGTGCGCGACTCGGGCACCTGCGCATAGAGTTCGCGCAGCGGCGTGAACAGGCCGGTGTAGGTCGCCGGGTTCGAGCGCGGCGTGCGCCCGATCGGCGACTGGTCGATGTCCACCACCTTGTCGAACAGCGCGAGGCCTTCGACCTTGCGATACGGCGCCGGCTGCTCGTTGGCGCCGTTGAGTTCGTGGGCCGCGAGCCGGAACAGGGTGTCGTTGATCAGCGTCGACTTGCCCGAGCCCGACACGCCGGTCACGCAGACGAAGCGACCGGCCGGGATCTCGAGGTCGACCTCGTGCAGGTTGTTGCCGCGCGCGCCCAGCAGCCGCAGCATCGCCTTGGGGTCCGGCGGCAAGCGCCGTTCCGGCACCGCGATGCGGCGCTTGCCGGACAGGAACTGGCCGGTGATCGACTCCGGCGCGCGCTTGATGTCGGCCATGCGGCCCTGCGCCACGATGCGCCCGCCATGCACGCCGGCGCCCGGGCCGATGTCGACCACGTGGTCGGCGGCGCGGATCGCGTCCTCGTCGTGCTCGACCACCAGCACCGTGTTGCCGAGGTCGCGCAGGCGGGTGAGGGTGCCGAGCAGGCGCTCGTTGTCGCGCTGGTGCAGGCCGATCGACGGCTCGTCGAGCACGTACATCACGCCGACCAGCCCGGCGCCGATCTGGCTGGCCAGGCGGATGCGCTGCGCCTCGCCGCCCGACAGCGTGTCGGCCTGGCGTTCGAGCGTGAGGTAGTCGAGGCCCACGTCGACCAGGAAGCGCAGGCGCTCGCGGATCTCCTTGATGATCCTGGCCGCGATCTCGGCGCGCCAGCCCGCCAGCGCAACGTCGCCGAAGAAGGCCAGCGCGCGGTCGACCGGCAGCGAGCACACCGTGTGCATGTTGCACCCCGCCACGTAGACATGGCGCGCGGCGCGGTTGAGGCGCTGGCCGCCGCAGTCGGGGCAGGGGCGCGAGCTGATGAACCTGGCCAGCTCCTCGCGTACCACCGGCGACTCGGTTTCCTTGTAGCGCCGTTCGAGGTTGGGCAGGATGCCCTCGAAGCGATGCTTGCGCCCGACGCTGCCGCCGCGCTCGGAGACGTAGCGGAACGCGATCTCCTCCTCGCCGCTGCCGTGCAGCACCGCCTTGCGGATGCGCTCGGGCAGTTCGCGCCACGGCGTGTCGACCTCGAACTTGTAGTGCTTCGCCAGCGACATCACCAGCTGGAAGTAGTAGGTATTGCGGCGATCCCAGCCGCGCACCGCGCCGGCGGCGAGCGAGAGTTCCGGGTGGATCACCACGCGCGCCGGGTCGAAGAACTGGGTCACGCCGAGGCCGTCGCAGGCCGCGCAGGCGCCGACCGGCGAGTTGAACGAGAACAGGCGCGGTTCCAGTTCCGACAGAGAATAGTCGCAGACCGGGCAGGCGAAGCGCGAGGAGTAAAGCGTGGGTTTGGCCTTCGCATCGTCATGGTCGGCCACGATCACGAGGCCCTCGCCCAGGCGCAGCGCGGTCTCGAAGGACTCGGCCAGGCGCTGCTTGAGCTCCGGGGCGGGGCGGAAGCGGTCGACCACGGCCTCGATGGTGTGCTTGACGCGCAGCGCCAGGGTCGGGACCGCGTCGAGGTCGCAGAGCTTGCCGTCGACCCGCGCGCGCACGAAGCCCTGGGCGCGCAACTGCTCGAACACCTGCAGGTGCTCGCCCTTGCGCTCGCGCACCACCGGCGCCAGCAGCATGTAGCGGCGCTGCGGGTCCAGCGCCAGGGTCGCGTCGACCATCTGGCTGATGGTCTGGGCCTCCAGCGGCAGGTCGTGGTCGGGGCAGCGCGGGGTGCCGACGCGGGCGTAGAGCAGGCGCAGGTAGTCGTAGATCTCGGTGATGGTGCCCACGGTCGAGCGCGGGTTGTGCGAGGTCGCCTTCTGCTCGATCGCGATCGCGGGCGACAGGCCCTCGATGTGGTCGACGTCGGGCTTCTCCATCACCGAGAGGAACTGCCGCGCGTAGGCCGACAGCGACTCCACGTAGCGGCGCTGGCCCTCGGCGTAGATGGTGTCGAAGGCGAGCGAGGACTTGCCCGAGCCCGACAGGCCGGTGATGACGATCAGCCGGTCGCGCGGCAGGTCGAGGTCGATGTTCTTGAGGTTGTGGGTGCGCGCGCCGCGGATGCGGATCGTGTCCATGGACCGGAGGACGGATGGGGAACGCTCTAGTTTAGCGCCCCCGGGTGTCACGGGACTGTCTGCCCGTGGACCTCCCGAAATGGGAGCGGCTTCGACCGCGGGCGAGGCTTATCGCCCGCAGAGCGGGCTCCTACAAGGCCGGCTCTGCAGGAGCCCGCTCTGCGGGCGATAGGCCTCGCCCGCGCCTGAATGCGCTCCCTTTGGGCCCAAGTCCATTCGACGCACCGCCGCCCCGCGATTCCGCCCTAACTGGTTGACGCAGCGCACAAAGATCACTATTCTACGCGGCTCGTTACGGCGTAAGCCCAAGAATAACTACAGAGGAATAGCCATGTACGCAGTGTTCGTCACCGGCGGACGCCAGTTCCGGGCCGTGCCCGGCGAGGTGATCCGCGTCGAGAAGCTCGAGGTCGAGCCCGGTTCCACCGTCACGCTGGACCAGGTCCTGATGGTCGGCGACGGCGACAAGATCACCATCGGCGCGCCGCTGGTGAAGGGCGCCTCGGTCGCCGCCACCGTGCGCGGCCACGGCCGCCACGACAAGGTCACCATCGTCAAGTTCCGCCGGCGCAAGCACCATCGCAAGCAGATGGGCCACCGCCAGCATTACACCGAGATCGAGATCACCGGCATTTCGGCCGGCTGATCCGCACCGTAGCGAGGAGAGATAGCCATGGCACACAAGAAGGCTGGCGGTAGTACCCGCAACGGTCGCGATTCGAACCCCAAGTACCTGGGCGTCAAGCTCTATGGTGGCCAGGCGGTCGACGCCGGCAACATCATCGTGCGCCAGCGCGGCACCCAGTTCCATCCGGGCAAGAATGTCGGCCTGGGCCGCGACCACACCCTGTTCGCGCTCACCGATGGCACCGTCGAGTTCTCGATCAAGGGCGCCGAGAAGCGCCGCACCGTGAGCGTCAAGTCCGCCTGAGGCTTGCCGTCCACTGGCGCCGACAAGCCCCGCCTCGCGCGGGGCTTTTCGTTTGGTGGGTGAACAAAATGGATTCCCGCTTGCGCGGGAATGACGTCCTTGTTGGTCACGAGTCAGGCCCAGGACCGGCACTGGCCCCGGTGGAGGCGAGCGGCGCCGGTGGATCGATCGCCCTCGTCGGGTGGGGCGTCATTCCCGCGCAGGCGGGAATCCATTTTCCCCGACAATCGCCACAATCAGGGCTCCATGACGACAGCCAGGCACGCCAAGCTGGCGCAGACTCGGAGCCCCCCTTAAGTTAAGGGGGGGGCGGCCCGGTCCCGCCGGGCCAGGGGTTGTGGGAATACTCATCGGGTCCAACGAAGCGCAGGCCCCCAAGGTAGAAGGAACGCCCCGGTGAAGTTCGTGGACGAGGCAGAGATTCGCGTAGCAGCCGGCGCCGGCGGCAACGGCTGCGTGAGCTTCCGGCGCGAGAAGTTCATCCCGCTGGGCGGGCCCGATGGCGGCGACGGCGGCAAGGGCGGCAGCGTGTGGCTGGTGGCCGACGAGGGCATCAACACCCTGATCGACTTCCGCCACCAGCGCAGCTTCAACGCGCGGCGCGGCGAGAACGGCATGGGCCGGCAGAAGACCGGCGCTCACGGCGACGACGAGATCATCCGCGTGCCGGTGGGCACGGTGGTCATCAATGTCGACACCGACGAGGAGATCGGCGACCTCACCGGCAACGGGCAGCGCCTGCTGGTCGCGACCGGCGGCCATGGCGGCAAGGGCAACATCCACTTCAAGAGCTCCACCAACCGGTCGCCGCAGCGCGCCATCCCGGGCGAGCCCGGCGAGGAACGCACCATCCGCCTGGAGCTCAAGCTGCTGGCCGATGTCGGCCTGCTGGGCTTCCCCAATGCCGGCAAGTCGACCTTCATCCGCGCGGTCTCGGCGGCCAAGCCGCGGGTCGCGGACTATCCTTTCACCACGCTGCACCCGAACCTGGGCGTGGTGCGGGTGGAGCGCGACCGCAGCTTCGTGGTGGCCGACATCCCCGGCTTGATCGAAGGCGCCTCGGAGGGCGCCGGACTCGGCATCCAGTTCCTCAAGCACGTGATGCGCACGCGGCTGCTCCTGCACCTGGTCGACATGGCGCCGGCCGACGAGGCGATCGATCCGGTGGCGCAGGTCAAGGCGATCGAGAAGGAACTCAAGCAGTTCGAGCCGGGACTGCTCAAGCGCCCGCGCTGGCTGGTGCTCAACAAGGCCGACCTGTTGCCGCCCGATGAGCGCGAGAAGCAGGCCAGGGCGATCGTGAAACGCCTGCGCTGGAAGGCGCCCTGGTTCGTGGTTTCGGCCGCGACCGGCGAGGGTACCCGTGACATCTGTTTGCGCGCCATGGCGCTGCTCGATGAACTGCGACTCGCGCCGACGGGCGATGGCTGAGCGGCGGGCAACAAAAAAGCCGGCTTGCGCCGGCTTCGATGCATCGCATGCGCGCCTTGCGGCGCGAGCGCGATCAGGCCATCGCGCGGATCTTCGCGCTCAGGCGGCTCTTGTGCCGGGCGGCCTTGTTCTTGTGGATCAGGCCCTTCGCGGCGGCGCGGTCGAGCGCGGAACCGGCGCTCTTGAGCGCGGCTTCGGCGCCGGCCTTGTCGGTGGCCTCGGCGGCCTTGACGGCCTTCTTGAGCGAGGTGCGCATGGCCGAGCGCTGGCCGGCATTGCGGGCGTTGCGCTTGACCGCCTGGCGGGCGCGCTTCTTCGCGGACTTGATGTTTGCCAAGGGATGACTCCGGAATCTGGGAAAGGTGGGAAAAAGGGGCGCAAGTATCCGGATTTGCGCGGCTTTCGTCAATTATTCCCGATTCGCATGCAGGCGCGACAGGCGGAGGCAGCGCCATGAAGCTCCTGCGCTCCACGCTCAGCTTCGGCTCGATGACCTTCCTGTCGCGCCTGTCGGGCTACGCGCGCGACCTGGTGCAGGCCGGCGTGTTCGGCGCCACCGCCGCGACCGACGCCTTCCTGATCGCCTACCGCATACCCAACTTCCTGCGCCGGATCTTCGCCGAGGGCAACTTCTCGCAGGCCTTCGTGCCGGTGTTCAGCGAAGTGCGCGAGCGCGGCGATCCGCGCGAACTGCGCCTGCTGCTCGACCACGTGGCCGGCGCGCTGGCGGCGCTGGTGCTGCTGGTGAGCGCGCTGGGCGTGGTCTTCGCGCCGGGCATCGCGGCGCTGTTCGCGCCCGGCGCGCTGGACGAGCCGGAGAAGTTCGCGCTCACCAGCGAGATGCTGCGCATCACATTTCCCTATCTTTTCTTCATCTCGCTGACCGCGCTCGCGGCCGGCGTGCTCAACAGCTACGGGCGCTTCGCGGTGCCGGCAGTGACCCCGGTGCTGCACAACCTGTGCGTGATCGCCGCGGCGCTGTGGCTGGCGCCGCGCCTGCAGGTGCCGATCAAGGCCCTGGCCTGGGGCGTGTTCGCCGCGGGCGTGGTGCAACTGGCCGTGCAATGGGTGGCGCTGGCGCGGATCGGCTTCGTGCCGCGGTTCCGCTTCAACCTGCGCTTCGAGGGCGTGCGCCGGGTGTTCCGCCTGATGGGCCCGATGATCTTCGGGTCCTCGGTGGCCCAGATCAACCTGCTGCTCGGGACCATGGCCGCCTCGCTGCTGGCGACCGGCAGCCAGACCTGGCTGTACCTGACCGATCGCCTGCTCGAGTTCCCGCAGGGCATCGTCGGCGCCGCGCTCGGCACCGTGATCCTGCCGGCGCTGGCGCGGCGCCACGCGGCCAACGATGCCGCCGGCTACTCCGCGACCCTGGACTGGGGCCTGCGCATGGCGCTGCTGGCGTCGGTGCCGGCGATGCTCGGCCTGGTGCTGATGGCCGAGCCGCTCAACGCGACGCTGTACCAGTACGGGCGCTTCACCGAATTCGACACCCGCATGGCCGCGCTGAGCCTGATGGGGCTGAGCATCGGCCTGCCGGGCTTCATGCTGGCCAAGGTGCTGGCGCCGGCCTTCTACGCGCGCCAGGACACGCGCGCGCCGGTGCGCGCCGCGGTGCTGACCGTGATCGCCAACCTGGCCTTGATGGCCGCGATCACGGGATTCCTGGCCTGGCGCGGCGTCGAGGGCGCGCACGCCGGCATCGCGCTGGCGACCGCGCTGGCCGGGACCTTGAACGCGGTCCTGCTGTGGCGCGCGCTGGGCCGCGAGGGCACGCATCGACCCAGCCCGGGCTGGCCGCGCTTCCTGTCGCGCACCGCGCTCGCCAGCCTCGCGATGGTCGGGTTCCTGCTGTGGGCGCGCCACGAGGTCGGCGCGTGGTCGGCGCTGGCGCCAGCCTGGCGCGTGATCCACCTGGCCTGGATCGTTGCGGGCAGCGCGGCGATCTACGCCGTGGCACTGCTGGCCATGGGCATGCGTCCGCGGCATTTGCGCGAGGAGTGAGCACCGGGGCGTGGGCGCCGGGGCCCGCGGCAGCCGTTGCTATACTCGCGCCACTCATGAAACGGCTGATCCGGGACGCGGATGGACCGTGCCGCGCCCCGCGCGGTTCGGTCGTCTGCATCGGCGCCTTCGACGGCGTCCATCTTGGCCACCAGGCACTGCTCGAGCGGGTCCGCGAGCGGGCGGTGGCGCTCGGCTGCGTGCCGGCGGCGGTGAGCTTCGAGCCGCTGCCGCGCCAGTACTTCCAGGGCGCGGCCGCGGTGCCGCGCCTGTCGTCGCCGCGCCAGCGCATCGCCTGGTTGTTCGAGTCGGTCGAACTGCTGGCGATGCTGCGCTTCGGCCCGTCGCTGGCGGCTACGCAGGCCGAGGCCTTCGTGGAACGCACGCTGGTGGGCCGGCTGGCCGCGCGCGAGGTCTGGGTCGGTCCGGGATTCCGTTTCGGCCATGGGCGCAAGGGCGACATCGCGCTGCTGCACGCACTGGGGCAGCGCCACGGATTCAACGCACGCGAGGTCGCGCCGCTGGAAACGGCGGGCGAGCGCGTCAGTTCCAGCCGCATCCGCGCCGCGCTCGCCGACAGCGATTTCGCCGAGGCGCAAGCCATGCTGGGCCGGCCCTTCCTGATGGGCGGCCACGTGGTGCGCGGGCTGCAGTTGGGCCGCAAGCTCGGCTACCCCACCGCGAACCTGCGCGTGCCCTATGGCCGCGCGCCCGTGGGCGGCATTTTCGCCGTGCGCGTCTCGGGCGCGGGACTCTCGCGCTGGCCCGCGGTCGCCAGCCTCGGCACGCGCCCCACGGTGGGCGGCGTCGAGCCCCTGCTCGAAGCACATCTCTTCGATTTCGACGGCGACCTCTACGGACAGCGCATCGAGCTCGAGTTCGTGGCCAAGCTGCGCGACGAGGAGCGCTTCGCCGACCTCGACACCATGGTCGCCCAGATCCACCGCGACGCGCATGCTGCGCGCGCGGTCCTCGCCCCGCATCCGGCGCCTGCCGGCAATCCGACATGACGACCGACTACAAGCACACCATCGCGCTGCCCGAAACCGCCTTCCCGATGAAGGGCGACCTCGCCAACCGCGAGCCAGGGGTGCTGCAACGCTGGGAGTCGACTGGACTCTACGAGCGCCTGCAAGCCCATACGGCAGGCCGCCCCACCTACCTGCTGCACGACGGGCCGCCCTACGCCAACGGCCAGATCCACCTCGGCCACGCGGTCAACAAGATCCTCAAGGACGTGGTCGTGAAGTCGAAGCTGCTGGCCGGCTTCCGTTCGCCCTACGTGCCGGGTTGGGACTGCCACGGCCTGCCGATCGAGATCGCGGTCGAGAAGGAGGTGGGCAAGGTCGGGCAGAAGATCGACGCGCGCGCGTTCCGGCAGAAGTGCCGCGAGTACGCCGCGAAGCAGATCGACGGCCAGCGCGCCGACTTCAAGCGCCTGGGCGTGCTCGGCGACTGGCAGCGCCCGTACATCACGATGGATTTCCGCTACGAGGCCGACATGCTGCGCGCGCTGGCGCGCATCGTGGCCAACGGGCACCTGGTGCGCGGCGCCAAGCCGGTGCACTGGTGCTTCGATTGCGGGTCGGCGCTGGCCGAGGCCGAGATCGAATACATCGACAAGGTCTCGCCGGCGATCGACGTGGCGTACGACGCGATCGATCCGCAGGCCGCCGCGGCATGCTTCGGCGTCGACGCCGGCGACGCGATCGTGGCGGTGCCGATCTGGACCACGACGCCGTGGACGCTGCCGGCGAGCCTGGCGGTGACGCTGGGGCCGGACCTCGAGTACGTGCTGGTCGAGGGGCCGGACCGCGGGACGCGACGCCAGTTGCTGGTCCTGGTGGAGCCACTGGTCGATGCGGCGTTGGCGCGCTATGGCGTGGCGACGCGGGTTGAACTCGGCCGGACCACTGGTGCGACGCTGGAGCGCCTGTCGTTGCAGCATCCGTTCTATGCGCGCGTCGTGCCGCTGATCCTCGGCGACCACGTCACCACCGACACCGGCACCGGCGCCGTCCACACCGCGCCCGGCCACGGCGTCGAGGATTTCCAGGTCGGGCAGAAGTACGGCCTCGAGGTCCTCAATCCGGTCGGCGGCAACGGCCAGTTCCTGCCCGGCACGGAACTGTTCGCCGGCGAGCATGTGTGGAAGGCGCAGGAGCACATCATCGCGGTGCTGGCCGAGCGCGGCGTGCTGCTGGCCAGCGGCAAGCTCGAGCACAGCTACCCGCACTGCTGGCGCCACAAGACCCCGGTCGCGTTCCGGGCCACGCCGCAGTGGTTCATCTCGATGGAGAAGGCCCGCCTGCGCCAGTCCGCGCTCGATGCGATCCGTGGCGTGCGCTGGCAGCCCTCGTGGGGCGAGGAACGCATCACCGCGATGGTCGCCGGACGGCCCGACTGGTGCATCTCGCGCCAGCGCAGCTGGGGCGTGCCGATCGCGATCTTCGCGCGCAAGGGCGGCGGCGATCCGCATCCGCGCACGCTGGAACTGATGGAACAGGTCGCGCGCAAGGTCGAGCAGGGCGGTGTCGATGCCTGGTTCGACCTCGACACGCGCGAACTGCTCGGCGACGAGGCCGCCGAGTACGACAAGGTCACGGACGTGCTCGACGTGTGGTTCGACTCCGGCGTGACCCATGCCTGCGTGATCGACGCGCGGCCGGAGCTCGCGCGCTCGAGCAACGACGTGCGTGGCGTGATGTACCTCGAGGGCTCCGACCAGCACCGCGGCTGGTTCCAGTCCTCGCTCCTGACCGCGGTCGCGATGCACGGCAAGGCCGCCTACGACGAGGTGATCACGCACGGCTTCACGGTCGATGCGCAGGGCCGCAAGATGTCGAAGTCGCTGGGCAACACGATCCTGCCGCAGCAGGTGATGAAGACGCTGGGCGCCGACATCCTGCGCCTGTGGGTCGCCTCGACCGACTATTCGGCCGAGATCGCGGTGTCCGACGAGATCCTCAAGCGCGTTGCCGACAGCTACCGGCGCCTGCGCAACACCAGTCGCTTCCTGATCGGCAACATCGCCGGCTTCGACCCCGCGTGCGACGCGGT
>Ga0209477_1001201_pt1 | contig 15907 bp, 15 predicted proteins | sample KloWWTupernatant_FD_187180 | JGI IMG/M metagenome (GOLD analysis project Ga0209477, IMG submission 187180) | Active sludge microbial communities from Klosterneuburg, Austria, studying microevolution and ecology of nitrifiers - Klosterneuburg... | ecosystem: Engineered > WWTP > Aerobic digester >... | reverse complement strand
GCTGTCGGTGCGCGAGCGGGTCGGCGAGATCGGCCTGCGCCGGGCGCTCGGCGCCAAGAGGTCCGACATCGGCAACCAGTTCCTCGTCGAGTCCGGCGTGATCGGCCTGCTCGGCGGGCTCATCGGGGCGGCGCTCGGGGTGTTCGTGGTGGTCGCCGTGTCCCTGGCCAAGGAGTGGACGCCCCTGCTCGACACGTGGGTGGTGCTCGCCGCCGCCCTGCTCGGCGGGGTGATCGGGCTCGCCGCGGGGACCTACCCCGCGCTCAAGGCTGCCGGGATCGAGCCCATCACCGCGCTGCGCGGCGGGACGTAGGCCGCACGGCGGGCCGGCCGACGCCGCCGTCAGCGCCCGTACTCGACGAGCTGGAACCGGTCGTTGGGCACCATGAGGTGGTAGCGGCCGTCGAGCCGGGTCAGCTCGCCCGTCACGTCGCCGTCGGCTCCGGGGACGACCACGGGGACCGACGTCTCCTCCTCGGGCAGGTCGAGCGCGTCGACGCCCAGCGCGACGCCGTAGTGGTCCTCGATCGCCGCCACCGTGCGCTGGTTCGCCACGATGCCGGCCTGCAGGAAGGCGACCCCGCCCAGCGCCGCGAAGAGCAGCGGCAGGCCGAACACGCCGACCGCCGCGACGGGCCAGCGACGTTGCAGGGCGTTGAGGGAGTCGATGCCGAGGTTGTCGACCTTGCCGGCCGCGGAGGCCGGGACGGCGATGCAGAAGAACATCACCCCGAACAACCCCGTCGCGACCCAGAACCACGGGACCTCGGTGACCACTGCCGCTGCGACGCCGTCCATGTGCTGCTCCCCCTGAGTGCCGCGCCGACGGTGGGCCGCACCCGGCGACGCGTCGACCGGTCCTCTGCCCGGGACCGTGCTCCGCATCCTGCCACCCGACGACCGGCGGGCGCAGCGCTGCGTGACCTCGGCGGCACGACCACGCCTACGTCGCCTCGTCGTACCGCTCGACCACGCAGACGTCGAGCGCGAAGTCCACCGGGAACCTGCCGAAGAGCAGCCGGCCCGCCTCCGCCGCGGCCGCCCGCACGGCGTCGACCACCTCGTCGGTGCGGTCCGCCGGCGCGTGCACGATGACCTCGTCGTGCAGGAAGAACACCAGGTGCGGGCGCCCGTCCATCCGCAGCAGGCGCCGCCGCAGCGCCGCCATCCAGCACAGCGCCCACTCCGCTGCGGTGCCCTGGACCACGAAGTTGCGCGTGAAGCGGCCCCAGTCCCGCCGACGTCGCCGGGCCTCGCGGGCGTCGTCCGCCTCGGCGCCCTCCGTCGCAGCGGCCAGCACCAGCGCCTGCCACGTCGCTCCGGGAACGGGCGAGGACCGGCCGAGCCAGGTGGAGACCACCTCACCGCGCTCCCCGGCGCGCGCGGCGTCCTCGACGAGCGCGACCGCGCGCGGGAAGGCCCGGGTGAGCTGGGGCATGAGTGCGGCGCTGGCCCCCGTGGTGGCGCCGTAGATGGCGCCGAGCATGGCGACCTTCGCGTGCTGGCGGGTCTCGACGATCCCGGCGTCGACGACCCCCTGGTAGAGGTCAGCCGCTCGGCCCGCCGCGGCCATCGCGCCGTCGGCCGACATCGCGGCGAGCACGCGCGGCTCGACCTGCGCCGCGTCGGCGACCACGAACCGCCAGCCGGGGTCGGCCTGCACCGCCGCGCGGACCTCCTTGGGCAGCTGGAGGGCGCCGCCTCCGCTGGACGCCCACCGGCCGGTGACCACACCACCGGGCACGTAGTCGGGCCGGAACCGACCGTCGGCTGCCCAGGCCTCCATCCACGCCCAGCCGTTGGCGCTGAGCAGCCGGGCGAGCTTCTTGTACTCGAGCAGGGGCGCGGTCACCGGATGGACCAGCTCGCGCAGCTCGTGCACGCGCGTGGACGTCACGTCGAGCCCCGCCGAGCGCAGCGCGCGCAGCAGGTCCGGCTGCGAGTCCGGGTTGAGGCCCGGCTGACCGAGCGCGGTGCGGACCTGCTCGACGAGCTGCTCGAGCCGCGCGGGGCGCCGGCCGGCGGGCTGGCGAGGGCCGAGCAGTCGGGTCAGCAGGGCGTCGTGCTCGGCGGCCACCCACGGCAGGCCGTCGTGGTGCATCTCGGCGGCGATGAGCGCGCCGGTGGACTCGGCCGCGAGCAGCAGGCGCAGGCGGCCCGGCTCGGCGGACCCCGCGACGGCGGCCAGCTGGCGGGTCAGCTCGGCGAGGGGGCCGGGGTCCGCGGCCGCCCGTGGTGCGCCGTCGCTCCCGGCGGGGGGCGTCGCCGCGCGGGCCGGGTCGCTCGAGCCGGTGAGGAAGGCGTCGTCGAACAGGCTGTCGACCCCGTCCGCGGGGCGCACCGGGCGCACGGGGGTGGTCGGCTCGTCCCACGGGCCGTCTGGCGCGACGGCGAGCTCCGAGCCGGCGGTGCGGGCGCTGCGGCGCAGGATGGCGTGGCACAGGCGCAGGTCGTGGGCGCGCTCGACCCGGACGCCTGCCGCGAGCAGCTGCGGGTAGCGGCGCGCCGTGTCGTCCCACACCCAGCGCGGCCGGTCCGCCTCGCGCGCGGCGACAGCTGCGGGCAGGTCGCGCACCGGGAGCTCGGCGCGGCCGAGCGGGGCGCCGTCGTCCGAGCACTCCTGGAGCACGACGACGCCCGGCCGCGCTGCGTCGTCGTGCACGAGGATCCAGGACACGGTCCATTGTCGCGGGCCGGACCGACACGCCTCGCCGGTCGCGCCAGCACCGCCGGGCACCGCCGCTCAGTCGGCCCGGCGTCCCGCGTCCTCGTGGAGCGCGACGAAGATCGAGTACGGGGTGCCGTCGGGATCGGCCGGCAGGTCGGCGAGCTCCTGCAGCAGGGCTCCGAACCTGCGCTGGGCCTCCGCCCACGCCGCCGGGCTCAGCCGCACGCCGAGCCGAGCTGTCGCCACCGTCGCCGGGTCCGCCTCGGCGACCTCCTCGAGGAAGGTCTCGATGAGCACGCGGTCCTGCCCCTGCGGCATCGGGGTGCGCCAGGACTTGCGGGTCGCCAGGTACGGCACCTCGCGCGCACCCCGGGCGCCGCGCCGCTCGGGCTGGGCGGTGAGGAAGCCCCGCGCGGCCAGCGTGCGCACGTGGTGGTAGGTGGTGGCCGGGTCCTTGCCCAGCCGACGCGCGATCTCGCGGTTGGTCCGAGCCTCGTCGAGGCACAGCCGCAGGATGCGCATCCGCAGCACCGAGGCGAGCGCGCGGGCGTCCGCCTCGGCATCGGCCTGCGCGGCGGCGCGCTCCCGCTCGGGGTCGGGAGGTGGTGCACCGCCGGGAGCCCGGCCGGCGGGGACCGGTGCGTCGTGCGCCGAGGTGGCCATGCCGCGATCCTACGACCGATTGACATTGCCCAATCGCTTCGCCATGCTGCCCGGGTGGACCCAGCCCCCGCCCGTCCCCCCTCGCTCGCCCGGCACCCCGACTTCCGGCGGCTGTGGGTGGGCGACGGGCTCGGCCAGCTCGGGGCCCAGCTCACCGCGTTCGCGCTGCCCGTCTACGCCGTGGTGCACCTGGATGCCAGCGCCGGCCAGATGGGCGCCCTCACCGCTGCCGAGTCCGCGGCCTTCCTGCTCATCGGGCTCCCGGCCGGGGCATGGGTGGACCGGATGCGCAAGCGGCGCACGCTCGTGGTCGCGGACCTGGTGCGGGCCGCGGTGCTGGCGGTCGTCGTGGCGGCCGCCCTCACCGGGCACGCGTCGATGCCCCTGCTCTACGGCGCGGGGCTGGTGCTCAGCGCCGCGACCGTCTTCTTCGACGTGGCGCACCAGAGCTACGTCCCGGGTCTCGTGGGCCTGGCGCGGATCGTCGAGGGCAACGCCAAGCTCCAGGCGACGGCGTCCGTGGCGCAGGTCGCCGGCCCGGCGCTCGGCGGGATGCTGCTGCGGTTCGTCGCAGCTCCGCTCCTCATCGCCGTCACCGTCGTGACCTATGTGACCTCGGCACTCGCCGTCGGGCGGATCCGGGCCGTCGAGACGCTGCCGTCACCGGCGGACCGGCGGCCGCTGCGCACAGAGATCGCCGAGGGGCTCCGGTTCGTCGTGCACCAGCCGCTGCTGCGCCGGATCGTCGCGTGCACGTCGATCGGCAACCTCGGCGGCGCCGTCGGCGGGGCGCTCACCGTCCTCTACGCCCTGCGGGTGCTCGGCCTCGACGAGGTCGCGCTCGGCGTCGTCTTCTCCGCGTCGTCGATCGGCGGGCTGGCGGGTGCCGTGCTCGCCGACCGCGTGGCGCGCCTCATCGGCGAGGGCCGGTCCATCCCGGTCAGCGCGCTGCTGTTCCCGGTCGCCTTCGCCCTGACGCCCCTGGCGGCACCCCTGGCCGGTGCCGGCGTGCCGGCGCAGCTGACGCTCGTGGTCGGCGGCGTCCTGTTCAGCTTCGGCGTCGTCGTCTACAACGTCGCGCAGGTGAGCTTCCGTCAGCGCCTGTGCCCGCCCGCCCTGCTGGGGCGGATGAACGCCTCGGTGCGGTTCATCGTCTGGGGCACGCTGCCCCTCGGCGGGCTGCTGGGCGGGTGGCTCGGCACGCACCTGGGCGTGGTGCCCACGCTGTGGGTGGCGGTGGGGCTCACGGCGGCCTCGGCGCTGCCGGTGGTCTTCTCGCCGCTGATGCGGATGCGCGACCTCGCCGTGCCCGACAGCGCCCAGCCGGGACGCGCCGAGCCGGAACTCTCCGCGCACGACGACGTCGCGCGGTGACCGCACCCGTCAGAGGTCGTACCGCACGACGAACGGTGCGTGGTCGCTGAAGCGCTCGGCGTAGCTCGCGGCACGGTCCACCGTCGCCTCCCGCGCGAGCTCCGCCAGCCCCGGGGTCGCGACCTGGTAGTCGATCCGCCAGCCGGCGTCGTTGTCGAAGGCCTGCCCGCGCCAGGACCACCACGTGTACGGGCCCGGCACGTCGCCGGCCAGGGCGCGCCCGAGGTCGACCCACCCCTGGTCGGCGAACCAGCCGTCGAGGTAGGCCCGCTCGCGCGGCAGGCAACCGGCGGCCCCGCGGTTGCCGTGCGAGTTCTTGAGGTCGGCGTCCGTGTGCGCGATGTTGAGGTCGCCGCCGACGACGGCGTGCGCGCCGGCCGACCGCAGCGCGGCCAGGCGGGCGGTCACCAGGTCGAGGAAGGCGTACTTCTCGTCCATCGAGGGCGTCTGCGCCGTGCCCGAGTGGAGGTACGTCGAGACGACGGTGAGCGTGCCGCCGCCGGGCAGCTCGAGGTCGGCCTCGACCCAGCGGCCCGAGTTGGTGGCCACGCCGTGGTCGAGCCCGATGCGCACGGCGCTCATCGGCAGCCGGGAGGCGATCGCCACGCCGGCGCGCCCCTTGGTCATCGACTCGCTGTGCGCGAGATCCCAGGCCGGCGGCGTGAGGAGCTCGCCCACCATCTCGTCGGGGGCCCGCACCTCCTGCAGCAGCACGACGTCGGGCTGACGGACGGCGAGCCAGTCGGCCATGCCGCGACGGAAGGCCGCGCGGATGCCGTTGACGTTGACGGTCGCGATGGTGAGCACCGCGTCATCCAACCCCATCCCGCCGACGACGACGGACGCCGCCCAGTCCGTGGGGACTGCGCGGCGTCGGTCGACGCACCACCCGACGCGCCGGCGGTCGGGCCGTCGGTGCGGTCGCCAGCGGGCCGGTGCTGCGCGGACGCCCGCGCTCAGTGCTGCGCTGACGCCTGGGACGGGACGGCGCCGAGCAGGCCGCGGATCTCGCGCTCGGAGAAGCGGCGGTGCCCGCCGAGCGTGCGCACCGTGGAGATCTTGCCCGCGTCGGCCCAGCGCGTCACCGTCTTGGGGTCCACGCGGAAGAGCATCGCGACCTCGCCGGGTGTGAGCAGGGCCTCGACGGTCGCCGTGGTGACGGGACGGTGCGGAGCAGGAATGGTGCGCATGAAGGATTCCCCTAAGTCGTTCGGTAGCTGGGCTGCCCACGTGGGGCCCCTTGGCTTTGCGTCCCCGCCTCACGGCGAGTTTGCCCTTGTCGCTGACAGGAGGCCCTCCGGGTGTCCGGCGTGGCCTCCACATCTGACATCGGGCGCAAACCGGACATCCTTGAGGAAGTTCTGGTGTGACCTGCGTCACATCTCGCACGACGCGAGGCGACCGCCCTGACGTCGCTGCGCCGGCCGCCCCCGGTGGGGCGGCCGGCGCGGACGCGTGGGTGCTCCGCTCAGGCGGGCAGGGGGACCTGGGTCGGCACGACGGCGAGCAGGGTGCGGATCTCCCGCTCGGAGAACCGGCGGTGGCCCCCGAGGGTGCGCACCGTCGTGATCTTGCCGGCGTTGGCCCAGCGGGTCACCGTCTTGGGGTCGACCCGGAACATCTGGGCGACCTCGTTGGGGGTCAGCAGCGGGTCGATGTCCACCGCCGGCACCGGACGGCGAGCCGTGGGCGCGGCCGACGCGGCGACGGGGGCAGGGGGGAGCTGCGACGCGGGACGCAGGGTCGCGAGCGGGCGTCGCTGTGAAGGCGTGGTGCTCTGCATGGGGATGCCTCTCGTCGTTCGGCAGCTGGGCTGCCCCGTCGGGCCCCTGGCTTTGCGTCCCCGCCTCGCGGCGGGTTTGCCCTTGTCGTTGACCGAAGGCCCCGACCGGACGAACCCGGCGAAGCCTTCACACCAGACATCGGGCGCAAACCGGACATGCTTGAGGCAGGCCTTGTGTGATCTGGATCACATCGGAGGGCCGGGTGGGGGCCACCGTGGCACCCGCCCGCGCCGGGTCAAGGCCCGGGCCTGGGCCGAACCCACCGCTGCCGGCTCAGCCGACGGCGCGCTCCGCGGCCTCGACGACGTTGGCCAGCAGCATCGCGCGGGTCATGGGGCCCACCCCGCCGGGGTTGGGCGAGAGCCACGCGGCCACGTCGGCGACGCCGGCCTCGACGTCACCGACGAGCCGCGCCCGGCCGCCGGCCGGGTCGGCGACGCGCGACACCCCGACGTCGAGCACCACGGCTCCCGGCTTGACGTCGGCGGCCCGGACGATCCCCGGCACCCCCGCCGCCGCCACGACGACGTCCGCCGTGCGCAGGTGGGCGCCGAGGTCTGCCGTCCCGGTGTGCGTCAGCGTGACCGTCGCGTTGTGCTCGCGCCGCGTGAGCAGCAGGCCGATCGACCGGCCCACCGTGGTCCCGCGGCCCACGACGACGACGTGCCGGCCCGCCACCGAGATCCCGTACCGCGCGAGCAGCTCGAGGATCCCGCGCGGGGTGCACGGCAGCGGCGAGGTGACCGGCTCGTTGACCCGCAGCACGAGGCGCCCGAGGTTGGTCGGGTGCAGGCCGTCTGCGTCCTTGGCGGGGTCGATCCGCTCGAGCACCGCGTTGGTGTCGATGCCCTTCGGCAGCGGCAGCTGGACGATGTACCCGGTGCACGCGGGGTCCGCGTTGAGGCGGTCGACGGCGGCCTCGACCTCGGCCTGGGTGGCCGTGGCCGGCAGGTCCTCGCGGATCGACGCGATGCCCACCTCGGCGCAGTCGCGGTGCTTGCCCGCCACGTACGCCCGCGAGCCCGGGTCCTGGCCCACGAGCACCGTGCCGAGCCCCGGGGTGACGCCCCGCGCCCGGAGCACCACGACGCGCTCGGCCAGCTCGGCCTTGACCGCGGCGGCCGTGGCCGTCCCGTCGAGGATCCGTGCGGTCACTGCGCCAGGCCCGGGTAGAGCGGGAAGTCGTCCACGAGACGCGCGACGCGGGCGCGCAGGGCGTCCAGGTCCGCACCGCGGCCCGCGATGAGCGCCGTGGCGATGATGTCAGCGACCTCGGTGAACTCGGTGTCGCCGAACCCGCGGGTGGCCAGCGCCGGCGTGCCGATCCGCAGGCCGGACGTCACGCGGGGCGGGCGAGGGTCGAACGGCACCGCGTTGCGGTTGACGGTGATCCCTGCGGAGTGGAGCAGGTCCTCGGCCTGCTGGCCGTCGAGGTTCGAGGCCCGCAGGTCCACCAGCACGAGGTGCACGTCCGTGCCGCCCGTGAGCACCGAGACCCCCGCCGCGGCGACGTCGGGCGCGGACAGCCGCTCGGCGAGGATCCGCGCGCCGTCGAGCGTGCGCTGCTGGCGGGCCCTGAAGTCCTCGGTGCCCGCGATCTTGAAGGAGACCGCTTTGGCCGCGATGACGTGCATGAGCGGGCCGCCCTGCTGGCCCGGGAACACCGCGGAGTCGATCTTCTTGGCGTACTCCTCGCGGGACAGGATGAACCCGGAGCGCGGGCCGCCGATCGTCTTGTGGACGGTCGAGGAGACGACGTCGGCGTGCGGCACGGGGCTGGGGTGCAGCCCCGCTGCGACGAGGCCGGCGAAGTGCGCCATGTCCACCCAGAGCTTGGCGCCGACCTCGTCCGCGATGGAGCGGAAGGCCGCGAAGTCCAGGTGGCGCGGATAGGCGGACCAGCCGGCGATGATCACCTGCGGGCGGTGCTCGAGCGCCTGCCGGCGCACGACGTCCATGTCGACGAGGAACGTGTCGGGGTCCACCCCGTAGGCGCCGACCCCGTAGAGCCGACCCGAGAAGTTGATCTTCATGCCGTGCGTGAGGTGGCCGCCGTGCGCGAGCTCGAGGCCCAGGATGCGGTCGCCGGCGCTGATCAGCGCGTGCAGCACCGCGGCGTTCGCCGTGGCACCCGAGTGGGGCTGGACGTTGGCGTGCTCGGCGCCGAAGAGCTCCTTGGCGCGCGCGATCGCCAGGGTCTCGGCCACGTCGACCTGCTCGCAGCCGCCGTAGTAGCGCCTGCCCGGGTAGCCCTCGGCGTACTTGTTGGTGAGCACGGACCCCTGGGCCTGCAGGACGGCGCGCGGCACGAAGTTCTCGCTGGCGATCATCTCGAGCGTCCCGCGCTGGCGCGCGAGCTCGCCGTCCAGGACCGCGGAGATCTCCGGGTCCAGCTCGGCCAGGGACTGGTTCATCACGTCGGAGCTCATGGCTCTCCTCGCCTCAGCAGTGTGCGTGGGGACCCCGGATCTGTCCGGGCACGCACACGGTCGTGTGGTGACCCGGGGCCCAGGCGTACGACCCGAAGTCTGCTGCGGTGCCTCTCGGCCGTCGCTCCCCGGTGGTGACCCACCCGTTCGCCAGTCGCGACGGGGCAAGCCTAGCAAGCCCCGGCGACTGCCTCAGGCCTGGGGGGCTGCGACCTCGTCGACCTCGTCCGCGACGTCGTCGTCGTCCTCCGGCCCGTCGCCGAGGATCTTGCGCAGGTACGCGTAGGTCAGCGCGCCGGCCGCCTCGTCGTACTCGTGCTGGTAGCCGTGCTTGGTGTACATCGCCAGGTTCTGCAGCGAGTCGCGACCGGTGAAGACCCACACCTCGGACGTGTCCGGCGGCAGGTACGGCGGGACGCCCAGCAGCAGGCGCGTGCCGATGCCCATGTGCTGCAGGTCGGGGACCACCGCCAGCCGGCCGAGCGTGGCCTTGCTGCCCTCGATGCCCACCCGGATGGACCCGACGAGCCGGTGCCCGATCCAGGCGCCGAGGGTCACGACGGCCTCGTCGGCGAGGTCGGCCCGCAGCTCCTCGAGGGTCTGCGTCAGCGGGGGGATGTTCGGGTCCCCGTACAGCTGGGCCTCGGTGACGAACGCGGCCCTCCGCACCGTCAGCAGCTCGCCTGCCGCATCGTCGCCGACGACGTCGATCCTCACCTCAGGGGCGCTCATGGGTCCATGGTGGCACCCCGCGGCGCACCCGTGCGAGGGACGCCCCGCCGGCGAGACGCCGCGAGCGGGTGATCTTCCGGCCCGGACGAGTAGCCTCAGCCCTCGTGACCGACGCGACGACGGCGAACCCGCACGCCCCCACCCACTGGGTGCTGTCCCTGTCCTGCCCCGACCGGCCGGGCATCGTGCACGCCGTCGCCGGGCTCCTGGCGAGCCACGGCGGCAACATCACCGAGTCCCAGCAGTTCGGCGACCCGCTGTCCGGCCTGTTCTTCATGCGCGTGCAGGTCGAGTCCCTCGCATCCCGCGCGGAGCTGGACGAGGCGCTCGGGGCCCTGGCAGAGCAGTTCGACATGTCGTGGCAGCTCGACGTCGTCGGGCGCCGCATGCGCACGCTCGTCATGGTCTCCAGCGCGGCCCACTGCCTGCACGACCTGCTGTTCCGCCAGCAGTCCGAGGGGCTGCCGCTGGACATCGTCGCGGTGGTCTCCAACCACACGGCGCTGGCCGGCGTCGCGGAGTTCTACGGGATCGACTTCCACCACGTGCCGGTCACGCGGGACACCAAGTCCGCGGCCGAGGCGCGGCTGCTCGCGCTGGTCGACGAGCTCGACGTCGAGCTGGTGGTGCTGGCGCGCTACATGCAGATCCTCTCGGACGACCTGTGCCGCACGCTCACCGGCAAGGTCATCAACATCCACCACTCGTTCCTGCCCAGCTTCAAGGGGGCCCGCCCCTACGCCCAGGCGCACGACCGCGGCGTCAAGCTCATCGGCGCGACCGCGCACTACGTCACGGGCGACCTCGACGAGGGCCCGATCATCGAGCAGGACGTCGAGCGCGTGGACCACTCGCGCAAGGTCGAGGACCTCGTCGCGCTGGGCCAGGACGTCGAGCGCAGGGCGCTGGCCCGCGCGGTCCGCTGGCACGCCGAGCACCGCGTGCTGCTCGACGGGCGCCGCACCATCGTCTTCCGCTGACCCCTCCTCCGACCCGGTTCTCCGCGGTTCTCGGTCGCCAGACGACCGAGAACCGCCGAGAACCGGCGATCGGCCGCAGGGGCGAGCGGGGGACGTCGGCCCTCAGCGGGCCGGGCTCTGGCGGGTGCGGCGGGCCACCGAGTCCAGGGTCACCGCGAGCGCGAGCACCATGCCCGTGACGATGTAGCGCAACGACGCGTCGAGGTTGAGCAGGGTCAGCCCGCTGGAGATCGAGCCGATGACCAGCACCCCGAGCACCGCCGACCACGCGCTGCCGCGCCCACCGAACAGGCTGGTGCCGCCGATGACGGCCGCGGCGATCGCGGTGAGGTTGGTGTCCGAGCCGCCGGTGCCCTGGTTGGCCGCGGCCAGCCGGCCCACCGAGAGCACCCCGCCGAGGGCTGCCAGTGCCGCGCACGCGACGAAGACGCTGACGTACACGCGGCGCACCGCGAAGCCCGCCCGGTGCGCCGAGCCGACGTTGGACCCCACGGCCCGCACCGAGCGTCCCCACCGCGTGCGCCGCAGCAGCAGGTCCGCGGCGACCACGAGCGCGATGAACAGCGCGAACGACGCGCCGATCCCGCGGTCGAGGTTGAGGTACCACGTGGGCACCAGGAGCGCGACGGCGAGCAGACCGGTGCGCAGCCCGACGGCGGCGAGCGTCGCGGCGGGCAGGTCGACCGCCTCGCGCCGGTGCCGCTCGACCAGGCGCGCCGCGGCGTAGGCGGCGAGCACCAGCCCGACGACGCCGTACGCGACCGCGTCGGGCAGGAAGGACTGCTGGGAGAACCGCACGAGCCACGACTCGTACGGCAGCGTGATCGACCCGGTGCTGCCGAGCACGCGGACCTGCAGGCCGAGCACCACGAGCAGCCCCGCAAGGGTGAGCACGAAGCTCGGCACGCCCAGCCGCGTGAAGAGCCAGCCGTAGACCCCGCCGACAGCCGCGCCCAGCACGACGGCGGCGAGGACGGCGACCGCGAGCGGCCAGCCCTGCTGCACCGAGCCCACCGCCACGACGGCAGCAGCGAGCCCGCTCACCGCGCCGACCGACAGGTCGATCTGCCCCACGAGCAGCACGAGCACGATGCCCAGGGTGATCACCCCGGTGGTCGCCGACTGCAGGGTGAGGTTGACGAGGTTGTCGGCCGACAGGAAGTTGGGGTTGGCCGCCTGGAACACCAGCGCGAGCACGCCCAGGGCGACGACCACCGGCGCGGAGCCGAGGTCCCGGTCCCGCCAGCGGCCCCACGGCGTGCCGCCGTGCCGCCACGAGGCCTGCTCGCGCACCGCACGGTCCCCGCCGGCGGGCATCGGGTCACCCAGGTTCATGACGACTCCCCTCGGTGACGCTCGGGTCGGGACGGGCCGGCACCGGTGATGGCCGCGATGATGTCCTCGTAGCTGGCGAGGTTGGCGTCGAAGTCGCCGTTGACCCGCCCGCGGCGCAGCACGACGACGCGGTCCGCGACCGCCTGGACGTCGCTCATGTTGTGGCTCACCATGACCACGCCGTAGCCGCTGTCGCGCACGCGCTCGACGAGGTTGAGCACCTCGGCGGTCTGGGTCACCCCGAGGGCCGCCGTCGGCTCGTCCAGGACGAGCACCCTGGGCTCGCCGAGCAGGGCACGGGCGATCGCGACCGCCTGGCGCTGCCCGCCGGAGAGCGTGGCGACGGGTGCCCGCACCGACGGCACGCGCACCGCGAGCTGGGCCAGGAGGTGCCAGGCCTCGCGCTCCATCGCGACCTCGTCCAGGGCCGGCCCGCGGCGCAGCTCCTGCCCGAGGAAGAGGTTCTCCACGACGTCGAGGTCCTCGCACAGGGCGAGGTCCTGGAACACGGTCGCGATCCCCAGGCCGCGGGCCAGGCCGGGCGACGTGAGCTGCATCTCGCGACCCTCGACCACCACCTCGCCCGCGTCGGGCACCAGCACGCCGGCGAGCACGCCGACGAGCGTCGACTTGCCCGCCCCGTTGTCCCCGACCACCGCGACCACCTCGCGCGCGTGCACGTCGAGGTCGACGTCCACGAGCGCGCGCACGGCCCCGAAGCTGTGGGTGATCCCGCGCAGCGAGATCACCGGTGCCGGTCCTGCCTCGTTCATCCCTGATCCTCCGTCCCGACCAGGCCGAGCTCACGGCAGGCCGCCGTGTACGGCTCCACGCAGATCTCGGCGGCGCTGTGCACGCCGCCGCCGACGATCACCTCGGCGACCCGCTCGCGGGTCACCGCCACCGGGGCGAGCAGCACCGAGGGGATGCCCTGGACCTCGACGGTCGCCGCGGGCACCTCCCCGCGCAGGATCCGCACCGACAGCTCCGCCGCGGTGCGCGCCTGCTGGCTGATCGCCTTGTAGACGGTCATGTACTGGTCCCCCGCGACGATCCGCTGGATCGCCGCGAGCTCGGCGTCCTGCCCCGTCACGGGCGGCACCGGGTCGAGCCCGGCGGCGCGCATCGCGGAGATCGCGCCGCCCGCCGTGCCGTCGTTCGCGGCGTAGACGCCGACCACGCGCCCGGCGAACTGGGTGAGCTGGCCCTGCACCCACTCCTGGGCCTTGTCCGGGCTCCAGTCGGGTGTCTCGTGCTCCGCCAGGACCGTCAGCCCCGAGCCCTCCAGGGCGCTGGCCAGGCCCGTCCGCAGGCCGGCGACGTTGGGGTCCGTGCTGGCCCCCTGGACCACGAGGATGCCCTCGCCGGGCTCGGTGGGCCCGACGGCGGCGACGAGCGCCTGCCCCTGGAGCTGTCCGACGCGCACCGGGTCGTACGCCACGAAGAAGTCCAGCGGCGCGTCGGCGATGAACCGGTCGTACGCGATGACCGCGACCCCGCGCTCGGCGGCGGCGGTGACGATGCTCTGCGCCGCCGAGGCGTCGACGGCGCCCAGGACGAGCACCTGGGCGCCCTGGGTGAGCGCGGACTCGGCCTGCTGCTGCTGGCGCGCGGCGTCCTGCCCCGCGTTGGCGTAGAGCACGCGGCACTCGGCGCACCGCTCGGCGACGACCTCCTCGAAGACGGGCCGGTCGATCCCCTCGTACCGGCTGGTCTTCGACTCGGGCAGCAGCAGCGCGATGGTGGGCGCCTGGCTGTCGGCCGGGACGGCGCACGCGGCGAGCGCGAGCACCGTCGCGGCCGTGAGCAGCGTCAGCAGGCGTCTCATGCCCCTCCCCTCGCCCCGTGCGGGGCCCCGACCTCGTAGGTGTCCAGCGCGAGCACCAGCGCCCCCCGCATCTCCGACTGCCCGCCGAAGGCGGCGGCCTCGACCGGCACCGGGCCGGCGTCCGTGACGAGCACGCGCGCGTGCAGCGCCGTGCGCACCGGGTCGAGCAGCAGCTCACCCGCGAGCGCAAGGTCACCGCCGACGACGACGACCTCCGGGTCCAGCAGCGTGCACACGGTCGCGGCGACGCGCCCCAGCCGCTCGCCGGCCTCCGCGATGACGGCCCGGCACGCCGTGTCCCCGACCATCGCCTGCCCGACGACGTCGCGCAGCGTGAGGTGGCCGTGGGTCGGGGCGAGCCGCGCGAGCAGGTGCGCTGCGCCGATGAGCGTCTCGAGGCAGCCGCGGCTGCCGCAGCGGCAGGGCTCACCGTCCTCCTCGACCACGAGGTGCCCGAGCTCGCCTGCCGCTCCGCTGCGCCCGCGGAACACCTGCCCACCGAGCACCAGGCCGAGCCCGACGCCGTGCGAGACGCGCAGGTAGGCGACGTGCTGCCGGCCGCGGGCAGCACCGAGCCGGGCCTCGGCCAGCGCTCCGAGGTTGGCGTCGTTGTCGACGACCACGGGGATGCCGAGCCGCCGCCCGAGCACGTCGGGGATCACCACGCCGCCCCAGCCGCGCAGGATGCCGCCGGCCGAGACCTGCCCGGTGCTGACGTCGATCGGGGCGGGCAGGCCCACGCCCACGGCGAGCACCTCGGAGGGGGCTGCCCCCACGGTCTCGACCATCTCCTCGATCATCAGCGCGACCCGGTCGAGGCTGGAGTCCGCCCGGTGGCCCGGCGGGAGCGGGAGCCGCTGCTCCGCCACGACGCGGTGGGTGACGTCGGCCAGGGCCACGCGCAGCGAGCGCTCGGCCAGGTGGACCCCGGCGACGAGCCCCAGGTTGCGCGCGAGCGTGACCTCCTGCGCGCGGCGGCCCGAGCGCGACGTCGGCGCCGTGTGCAGCACCCCGGCGACCGTCAGCTCCTTGACGATGTTGGAGATGGTCGCGGCGGACAGTCCGGTGACCCCGGCGAGCTCGATCTGCGTGATGGACCCGCGCTGCTGGACCGCGCTCACGATCCTGGCCCTGTTGGCCTCGCGGAGCGACGTCTGGGATCCCGGCGTCGCCCGGTCCTTGGCCACACGCGAGGATAGCGCTCGCGGAGCCGACCTCCCGTGGGATGCTCACCCCCGGTGATCGTCGGGCGGGCATCGTGGCCGGCCGGGAGACGGAGGCGGGCGTGGGAGCAGCGGGGGGCCGGTGGGCCCGGTCGGCGCGTGCCGTGGGCGTCGTCGCCGCGCTGGGTGTCGGCCTCGCCGCGTGCTCTGCCGCACCCGCACCCGCCGAGCCCGCCGAGCAGCGCGTCGAGGTCTTCACCTGGTGGGCCAGCGGCTCGGAGAAGCTGGCCCTCGACGCCCTCGTGCGCGTGTTCGCGGAGCAGCACCCGCAGACCCGCTTCGTCGACGCGGCGGTGGCCGGCGGCGCCGGCTCGGCGGCCAAGGACGTCCTGGCCTCCCGGCTGGCCAACGACGACCCGCCGGACACCTTCCAGGTGCACGGCGGCGCGGAGCTCGCCGAGCACGTGGCCGCCGGTCGCCTGACGGACCTCGAGGACCTCTTCGCGGACCTCGACCTGGCGGCGGACCTGCCGGACGCCGTGCTCGACGCCGTGAGCGTCGACGGCGTGCCCTACGCCGTGCCCTCCAACCTGCACCGGGCCAACGTCCTGTGGGCCAACCCCCAGGTGCTCGCCGACGCGGGCCTCGACCCCGCGGCCGGGTACGCGACGTTCGACGACTGGCTGGCCGCGCTGGCCACGGTCCAGGCCAGTGGCCGCACCCCGCTCGCCGTGGCCTCGACGTGGACGCAGGTGCACCTGCTCGAGCAGGTGCTCCTCGCGCGGCTCGGGCCCGACGGGTACACGGGCCTGTGGGACGGGGGCACGGACCCCGGCTCGCTGGAGGTGACCGCTGCGCTGGCGGACTTCGCCCGGCTCATCGGGTACACCAACGACGACCGCGACGCCCTGGACTGGCAGGACGCAGCCCAGCGCGTCGCCGACGGCCAGG
>Ga0209477_1001200_pt1 | contig 15909 bp, 19 predicted proteins | sample KloWWTupernatant_FD_187180 | JGI IMG/M metagenome (GOLD analysis project Ga0209477, IMG submission 187180) | Active sludge microbial communities from Klosterneuburg, Austria, studying microevolution and ecology of nitrifiers - Klosterneuburg... | ecosystem: Engineered > WWTP > Aerobic digester >... | reverse complement strand
CCCTACTTTTGGTGATATTTCAAAAGAAGATTGGGGACGGCTTATGTGGAAACATATGGATCATCATTTAAAACAATTCGGATCATAATTATAAAATTGACTGACAGACCAAAATATTCTCTGATAGAATTTGAAAGAAGGTGGCTCGTAAAAAAAGATATGATCCCTGACATTTCAGTTCTGGAAAAAATTCTGATAACAGATAAGTATTTTCCTGATACAAGAATGAGACTTCGTGAAATGACAAATACTCAGGAAGGTGAAACAGTTTATAAGCTGACAAAAAAGTATGGGAAGATAACAGATAGTTCCGAACCTCTTACTACCATTTATTTGTCTCAGGCTGAATTTGATTTGTTTAACAGACTTGATGGATATGGACTGAAAAAAACTTTATACCGATTTCCTTATTCAGGCAATATTTTTCTGATAGAGTTTTTTTCATTTCCCATTACAGATCTTATATTAGCAGAAGCGGAATCACAGTCTGAAAAAGAACTCAGTCAGTTAATTCTGCCTGATTTTATTTCTAAGGAAATCACAACAGATAAAAATTATGAAGGGTATTCAATTGCATCAGGATTAAGATCTTAATAAAATAAAACAATTTAATCCCCGTTCATTATCATCTATTAATTAAAAAAAAATGAATATAGACTCTGACGAAATAGACAGGAGTATTTCCGGATTTATGAACCGTCACGGAGTACAGGCATTGCAAATATCCCTTGCTATTATTTTTATCTGGTTTGGAATATTAAAACCTCTTGGCATTTCTGCTGCTGCACCGCTTGTCAGATCTACAGTGGACTGGATGCCATTCTTTGATGCGGACGGCTGGGTGAATATAATCGGTTGGTGGGAAGTGACTATCGGAGTATGTTTTCTTTTTAAAAAAACGATCCGGATCGCAATTGCTTTACTGGCAATGCAAATGGCAGGGACGTTCATGCCGCTTATACTTCTTCCCGAAGTAACTTTTCAAACTGGAAAGATACCTTATGCTCCGACCATTGAAGGTCAGTATATTATTAAAAATCTTCTTATCATATCTGCAGCACTTGTGATCGGCGGAACGGTGAGAAACAGAGATAATAAATTATTGAAAATTTAATGAATATAAAAATCCGTAAAGCTGAAATAAAGGATCTGACTGAACTAAATAAACTTCAGCAGAGTCTTGTAAATTTTGAAAGACCTTTTGATGACGGTATACCTGCGAAAGGTGATGTAAATTATTATGACATTAATAGATTATTAATTGATGACTTTACTTATTTTGTAGTTGCTGAAACTGAAGGGAAAATTATCGGCTGCGGATTCGCTCAGATCAGGGACAATCTAAACTGGGCAATTGAAAAAAAATTGGGATATATAGGACTGATGGTGGTCAGGGAAGATTACAGAAGAAACAACACAGGTAAAAATATCATTGAAAATCTAACCGGATGGCTAAAAGAAAAAAATATTTTGCATATCATTCTCGAAACTTACTCATGTAATGAAACTGCGATCAATGCATATAAAAAATACGGATTCAAAGAATTTGTTTTACAAATGAAATTTGATACCAATTGAATGTTATGTCCTTTTGATCTATTTTATTAGCCAATGAATTTTTTTAATCATTTGAATCAATTTAATCATTTGAATCAATTGAAATATTTGAAATAATGAATTTAATAGACAGGTACACATTAAAAAAACATATAGGTCCGTTCTTCTTCGGATTGTTTACTGTTATATTCATTTTTCTATTTCAGTTTTTTATAAAGTCACTTGATCAGTTCCTTGGTAAAGGTTTGAGCATGTGGATCATAATTCAGCTCATCTCACTGAATCTCGCTTGGATGCTGACACTCGCCGTACCAATGGCAATGCTTGTTGCATCTCTTATGGCATTCGGATCGATGTCATCCGAGAATGAGATCACTATCATCAAAGCTTCAGGTATAAGTCTGCAGAGATTAATGCTGCCTGTAATTCTAATATCATTTGTCATGTTTTATCTAATGATAAAATTCAACAACGACATACTGCCCGAAGCTAATCATAAAGCAAGGATTCTTTTGTATGACATTTCAAAAACCAAGCCGACCTTTCTTCTCGAAGCAGGTAAGTTTTCCGATGATCTGCAGGGTATCAGAATATTAGTTAAGAAGACATTCCCAAATAGTAATAATATTGAAGGTGTTTTTATTTATGACTATTCAGATCCGCAGTATAAAAATTTACTTACAGCAAAATCGGGAGACATTGGATTCTCAAGTGATTTTAAAAATATAATAATGAATCTGAATGACGGAGAGATACATCAACTCAGTCAGAAAGATCCTGCACAGGATTACAGGAAAATTAAATTTGAGAAGCACCGGCTAATGTTCAAAGCTGAAGGATTTGGATTTCAGAATTCAAATGAAAATACTTTTTCAAGAGGGGACAGAGAGTTATCTGCAAATGCAATGAATATTGTTGTTGATAGTTTGATAGTATTAAAGAACGGTCTTGATGATAAGTTTATTACAGCACTAACGAAAGATATTAGAAGGCTGGCAGAATTAGATTACAAAGATACTGTTTTCACAAAGCCCGTAAGTGAACCAATTCAAAATTCAAATACAATAAATTCAAATACTCCGAAAGAAATTGTATTGTCAAAATACGACAGTCTTAAAAATCTGCAAAGACTAATAGCAGAGAAATCTTCTGAATATAAAAATACAATTGCATTTTCAAAGCAGATAGATAAGCAGATAGACTCATACGAAGTAGAGATTTATAAAAAATATTCGATCCCATTTGCCTGCGTAGTATTCATACTTGTAGGTGCTCCTCTCGGATACAGGGTAAAAAAGGGAGGATTCGGTATTGCAGCGGGATTATCTTTATTATTTTTTCTTCTCTACTGGGCATGCCTGATAGGAGGTGAAAAGCTTGCTGACAGGGCATTAGTGACACCTTTCATGGGAATGTGGATTGCAAATATTATTATAGGATGCTTAGGTTTGTATTTAATGTTTAAATCATCTTAATTATATTACAAAAGTTTACAATCAAGTTTAATTGTCAAGCCCCGAACAATATAAAATTACCCAACTCCGCCAGGTTCGGAAGAAAGCAACGGTAAGTAACCTTTATATGTGATTTGGGTGTCTTGACAATTTTTTTTATACTTCAAATCCAATTACCTAAAAACTAATATGAGTAAATTAAAAATCGGAATTGTAGGACTCGGCGGGATAGCACAGGTAATTCACCTGCCTATATTGTCAAAAATGGCTGATGTAGAGATCAGCGCAGTCTGCGACAGTAATGTATCAAAATGTAAAAGCATATCTTCAAAATATAGTGTAAATAAATATTTCAAAGATGTAGAAAAAATGCTGGAAGAGTGTGAAGACATTTCTGCTGTAATAGTAGCTACTCAGACAAGTGTTCACAAAGACATTGCAAAAAAATGTCTGGAAGCTGGTAAAGATATTCTGATTGAAAAACCTATTGCACGAAATTATAAGGAAGCAAAAACTATAGTTGATATTGCGGCAAAAATGAAAAAGAAGATTATGGTCGGGATGAATAACAGATTCAGGAATGATATGATGCTTCAACGGACTTTCACAAAAGCAGGTGAGATCGGTGAGATCTTTTATGTAAAGACAGGATGGATAAAGCCGAAAAGTTCAGATCAGAACTGGATGCTTCATAAAGTACTTTCGGGCGGCGGTGTTTTTCTTGATACCGGAATTGCAATGCTCGACCTTGGTTTGTGGATACTTGGTTTTCCGGAAATCAAAAAAGTATCAGCAACAAATTATTATCACACGACAAAATCTGTAGAAGACTCCAGTATTGTCATAGTTAGTTTTAAAAATAAAGCAACACTTACAGTGGAAGTTAGCTGGGGCATTCAAAGGGAAGGAGAACTTTTTTATTGCAATGCTTACGGAAAGTCTGGCAGCTCTTCCATTAATCCGTTTAGAATATATAAAAAGATGGAAGATAATTTGTATAATATTACTCCAAAAAAATTACCTCTGCCTTCTAATCAGTTTAAGAAGAGTTATGAGTATGAGCTGCAGAATTTTATAGGTGCTGTGCATGGTAAAAATGATCTGATCTCAAGCGGAAAGGATGCACTGAAAGTAATGCAGATTGCTGATGCTGTTTATAAATCAGCAAAGTCCGGAAAGGAAATAATTTTTAAATGATTTGTTTAAGATTAATTAACATAGGTTGACTATTTTTATGAAAACTAATCAAATGAAATTAAAAATACTTGTAGTAGACGATGAAAAAGATATTGTAGATATACTTAAATACAATCTCGAACGAGAAAATGAATTTGAAGTGATCCCCGCTTATAATGGAAAAGATGCTTTAGAACTTGCGGCAAATATTCCTGATCTGATAATACTCGATATTATGATGCCTGAACTTAACGGCTATGAAGTGTGCAAAAAATTAAAGAGCAATCCTGAAACTTCCGGAATACCTGTAATTTTTTTGACTGCAAAAGAAAATGAGATCGATGAGATCATAGGTCTGGAAATTGGTGCTGATGATTACATTTCAAAACCCATTTCTCCAAGAAAAGTAATTGCCCGAATAAAATCAGTTATCCGAAGAACTTCTATCGATTCAGAAAAATTATTCAAATCCGATCAAAAGATAACTTTTCAAAATCTGGAAATAGACAGTCAGAGTCACAGTGTAAAAATAGATCAGAAGGATATCTTCTTCCCTAAAAAAGAATTTCAACTTCTCCATTTTCTAATCTCAAACAGAGGAAGGGTTTACTCAAGAGAAATTCTTTTAAATCAGCTTTGGGGTGAAAATATTTATGTAGTCGATAGAACTGTCGATGTGCACGTAGCAAAGGTCCGTGAAAAGCTTGGTGAATATTCTGATTATATTGAAACAATTAAAGGACTTGGATACAGATTCAAAGATAATTAATTTCCGCACTTTATTTTATTCATGAAAAAAGTAAATCTCCTTACGAAATATTCTTTGATATACTTCTCTTCACTGATAATTCTCCTGATCCTTTTTTCCAATCTGCTTAACCTCAAAACAGATGTAATCTTTATTTCCGGAATATTCGGGCTCATAATGTTTTTTGTCAGTATGATCTTTTTTTACTTTGAAATATCCAGACCTTTGAAAAATATCCTCAGCATTTCTGAGAAACTAAAGTCAGGAAAAGATTCTGATAAGTTTAATAATTTTGAATTTAAGATCACTGATCTGAAAGAGATCCTGAACAAAATAAGTGAAGTAAGAAATAATACAACAGGAAACAGAGAGGTTCATCAGCTTATAAATGAAATACATCTCATCGCTGAAAGAATTCTGAAAGAACTTGAGCTTGCAAAAGTATTTAAAGTAAATCGAAATGAATTTATGGGAAATGTAGCACATGAATTACGGACACCGATCTTTGCAATACAGTTGTCTCTCGAGACATTGCTGGACGGTGCAATCAATGACGAAAAAGTAAACATAGATTTTCTGAACAGAGCATTCAATCAGACAAAACGGCTAAAGGAGCTGGTCGAAGATCTTATCAGTATTGCTAAGTTTGAAACTGGTCTTAAGATGAGTAAAAGATATTTTGGAATTTCGAATGTTATTTCCAAAACACTTGAAGAGCTTGAAGATATAGCCGAAACCAAGAAGATCCAGTTGAAATTTGATGCTGATCCTTTGAATGGTATTCAGGTCTTCGGAGACGAGGAAAGACTTAAACAAGTGTTGATCAATCTGATAGATAATGCAATTAAATATACTCCGGAAGGCGGAATAATAAATATAGGAGTGGATGTACATGAAAAGGATGTGATTGTGAAAGTTCAGGACAGCGGAATCGGAATTCCCGAAAAGGATCTACCGAGGATTTTTGAAAGATTTTACAGAGTAGATAAAACAAGATCAAGAGATGTAGGCGGAAGCGGTCTGGGTTTGTCTATTGTAAAACATATTCTTGAAGCTCATTCAAGCCGCATTACTGTAGAGAGTATTAAAAATGAAGGAACGAAATTCGAGTTCAATCTGAAAAGGTAATAATAATATTAAGTTATAAGTTCATTCCAGATCTTCAGTAAACCTGTTTCATCAAATTTCTTTGACATTACCTGTATTCCGAAAGGAAGGTTATTCCTGTCTTTGCCGCATGGAATCGAGATCGCCGGTATACCTGCAAGATTTACAGATGCAGTATAAATATCATTGAGATACATTGAAAGAGGGTCTTCAATTTTTTCACCAATTTTAAAAGCAGTATTCGGAGTAGTTGGTGAAATTATAAAATCAACTTTTTGAAATGCATTTTCAAAATCATTTTGGATAAGTCTTCTTACTTTCTGGGCTTTTCTGTAATAAGCATCATAGTATCCGGCGGACAGAACATATGTACCCAGCATTATCCGTCTCTTTACCTCTTCACCAAATCCTTCGGATCTAGTATTCACATACATATCTTCCATTGTCTCTGAATTTTCTGATCTATAGCCGTATCTGACACCGTCAAACCTTGACAGATTACTGGATGCTTCGGCAGAAGTTAAGATATAATAGGTCTGTATTACATATTTTGTATGAGGTAATGAGATCTCATTTACAATAAATCCTTTTTCCCTAAGTAAATTTATTTTATCAAGAACACCCTTTTTAATATCTGGGTCAAGTCCTTCCTCAAAATATTCTGCAGCATAACCGATCTTTATTTCTTTCGGGTCAAATGTTTTTTCCGATAATTCAGAATATGCAGGAACAGATACTTCTGATGAAGTACTGTCTCTGTCATCTTCTCCGGCAATGACTTCAAGGAGTATTGCAATATCGTTATTATTATTTCCAAAAATTCCAATAGAATCAAATGATGAAGCAAATGCAACAAGTCCGAATCTTGAAATTCTGCCGTAAGTAGCTTTCAGACCTGTGATACCGCAGAAAGATGCGGGCTGTCTTATAGATCCGCCGGTTTCTGATCCAAGTGAAAGCAGACACATATTTGCAGATACAGATGCAGCACTGCCGCCTGAAGAACCGCCCGGTACTCTTGAAGTATCAACAGGATTTTTTACCGGTCCGAAATAGGAATTCTCATTCGAAGATCCCATCGCAAATTCATCACAGTTTACTTTCCCGATTATTATTGCATCTTCAGATAATAGTCTTTCTATAACTGTAGCATTATATACAGTTTCAAATTCACTTAACATTTTTGAACCGCATGTCAACTTTTTATCTTTTACCGAGATAACATCTTTTACAGAAATGACTGCACCTGCCAGCTTACCGGCTTTGCCTTCTTTGATCTTTTCATCGATCTCTCCAGCTCTTAGCAAAGCTTCATCTTCAAACAAAGAAATAAAGACATTCAGGTCTTTCTGATCATTAATATTTTTAAGATAAATTTGTACAAGTTCTGCACAGGTAATATTACCTTCAGTGAGACCTTTCCTGATCTCACTTAAATTTCTTGCCGGACTATTCATAAAATTTTGTTATTAATATCAGATATGATAATTGAAGACTATTTTGAAAATATTCTGATTTTTAGAATTTAACTATTTATTAGAAGTCAGTTGGAATTTTTTTTATCTTTGTCATCTGTAGAGGTCAGATCTTTTTCAATATCAGAAGATGCTTTTTTGAATTCTTTAATTCCTTTACCAAGTCCCTGCATAAGATCGGGGATCTTTTTTGCTCCAAAGAGAACTAAAATAACAATTGCTATAAGAATGATTTCGGGTGTACCTAATCCGAACATTTTGATTACTCCTTTCCGCTTAGCGGATTAATAAAAATTATAATAAACTTTCTGCGACGCTTTTAAAAAATCTGTATCCGTCTGTGTTTCCAATCGCTTCATCAGAAGCTCTTTCAGGGTGCGGCATGAGTCCGAGTACATTCCTTTTTACATTTTGAATTCCTGCAATATCATCAAGTGAACCGTTTGGATTATCTTTATATCTAAAGATGATCTGATTATTTCCGGTTATGCTGATAAATGTTTCCTCGTCACAATAATATTTTCCTTCGCCGTGAGCAATTGGAATTTCGATCTCTTCCTTGATCCTGTATTCGCCTGTAAAAATACTCTTATTATTTTCTACTTTCAATGTAACAGTTTTACAGACAAATTTCAGATTTTCATTTCTTAATAATGCACCCGGCAGAAGTCCCGTTTCACAAAGCACCTGAAATCCATTGCAGATTCCAATCACAACACCACCGTTATTTGCAAATTTTATAACTTCATTCATAAGAGGAGAAAATTTTGCAATAGCACCGCATCTCAGATAATCTCCATATGAAAATCCGCCCGGCAGTATAATAATATTTCTGTCGCCAATATCCGTTTCTTTATGCCATAGAAATTTTGTATCCGCATTTAATATATGTCTGAATACATTATAGACATCATGATCGCAGTTAGAACCCGGGAATACTATTACTCCGGCTTTTACGTGATCCATTTATTTACCTTCCCCGTCTTTAGTAATGCTGAATTCATAATCTTCCATTACAGGATTTGCAAGCAATTTTCTGCAGGTGTCATCAGTAATTTTTTTTGCTTCTTCTTCTGTAGCTGCATCGATTTTTAATTCTATATATTTTCCTATCCGCGTATCAACTACAGAATCAAATCCAAGTGACTTCAGTGAATGCTCAACTGCTTTTCCCTGCGGATCGAGAATAGTGTCCCTGATCCTGATATTGATCTTAGATGTAAACAATCTATTGTAATTTATTTTATATAATTATTTTATGATTTCATTTCGGATATTTTCTAAACCGGCTTTGTTTATTTTATCCAACTTTGTAGACAGACCATTATCTCCACTTTCATCCGCTGATATAGATTCTTTACTCCTTTTTATTACAATTTTTTCTGAATCAGACTTAGAACGGCTTTTTGGGGTTGCCATTTCATTTCCTTTAGCTACTTCTGTTTTTACATCAGCAGTTACATTAGTCTCGCTTTCTTTTTTTAATTCAGGTATAGTTTTATTTTCTGTGGGTTTGTCAGTTTCATTTTCAGTTTTAGTCTCTGAAGGAGAAATTCTTTTTTTATTATTATCTGAAAATGCCAGATCAGAGTTTTGAGTTAAACCATTTTTCTTTTCATTATTCATATTTTCATTTGAACTTTCTCCGTTTTTTTCTTCCTCAACTTTTTCTTTATCCTGTTCAATTAATTCCGTCTGTAATTTTTCCTGCTCTGTATTTTTTTTCAGCTCTGCAGTATTATCTTTATTTAAAGTTTCTTGTTTAATATCTGCAGAAATTTCATTTTCATTATTAGTAAAATTATCCCTGCTGATAAAAGTAATATAGAATACAAAGAAAATAACCACTGCAAAACCTACTGATGGAATAAGCCATGGATACTGTCTGTTATTAAAAAGATTTCTAAGAAAGCCACCTTTTTCGGCATCAAATTTTTTGATGTGTTCTTTTCTTCTGGAAGATTCCTCTTCGACTATTCTGAGATGAAGTTTGTTTGTAAAGTCGCTGCTCGCATGAACTGTCTCCAGACTTCTCAGCTTTTCTCTGATCTCAAGATATTTTTCTTCGTCATTCAAAACTAATTGTAAATATTTTTTATTTTCTAATTTTTGGTTTATGTAAACTTTCTAAAATTTCTTTCAAACATTCCCTGCCGCGATTGATCCTCGATTTTACTGTTCCAAGTGGCAGAGATGTTACTTTGGCTATTTCTTCATAATCAAGATCCTGAATGTCACGAAGTACAATTACTTCACGGAATTTTTCATTCAGAGAATTTATCGCTCTCTGAATTATCTCGCCTTCAGTTGCAGCATTAGCACTATCATCTGGATGAATATAAGTTGATGTAAGATCGTAATCCTTTTCCTCATCTTCATAATAATTACTGATCGACTTCTTTTTCATCTTTCCCTTTTTACTCATGTAAGTCCTGGTAAGGTTCAGTGCGATAGTATAAAACCATGTAGAAAATTTTGCGATCTCGACATATAAATGTTTTGACCTGTATAATCTCAGAAATGTATCCTGCGCAAGATCTTCCGAATCTTCTCTGCTACCGGTATATCTGAAAATAAAATTAACCAGTCTGTCTTTATACCTGTTTACCAGTTCATTAAAAGCTTTTACATCCTCACTTTGAAACAGGAGTATCAGCTCTTCATCGGTTAGTATTTTATATTCTGTTTTGGATTTTCCGGGCATTAAACCTAAATTAATAAACTTCTGTAAAAACTATTTGTTCCGGCATATTTCATAATAAATAATCATAATTGATTTTTCATTTTTTATCAAAATTACTGTCATCGAATTTTGCAAAACCATTGATCCTAATTCATTTTTAGTCAGCACATATATTATTGATCAATGAAAACATTTTTGTAAACTTTACTCCGCCGGTTGATTTTAACAAAATATCAGTATTATACAGATTTTCAATTATATTCCTAATCTTTTTAGATGAAATAGATGAAGCCGTTTTTCGGTAAAGAGGCAGTAATGCAAGCTGTTCCTCTGACCATAGCTTAAGTTCTCTTTTGAGATTAAATTCATTCAGTCTTGATGATGATGGATCCTGTAATTTAAATATTGCCATAAATGCTGAACTCAATAAAATCACCAGATATACTTCTACTTCCTTTTTAAGAGAAATTTTTTTATAAATTTTGATTGCAAGTTCACTATCCTTCGAAATTACTGCTTTGATGAAATCAGTTTCCTTAAAATCCTTTGCAATTCCGTTGCATAAATTTACTGAATCATTTGTAACCTCTTTAGAAGAGTAGCAATAAGTCTTAAGCTTTTCGATTTCAGAAAGCAGTTCACCGGGAGAATAATTTGAAAATAACAGTAAATGACGAACGGTGTCTTTAGAAATTTTATATCCATCGAATTTTTTAACAACCCAGTCTATTAATTCATCTTCGCTGAATTCTTCCGGCTTAAATAAATTTATCCTGTCACTAAAATTCTGAATACCTTCTCCATTGGTCTTTGACAAAAATAATTCAGCATCAAAGATCTTATTGATCTCAGTTGAGATATCCGGCTCAATAAGTATCAGTAAAGTATCTGGATTTGATCTTTTTATATAATCCGCTAATGCAATTTTATCATTCTTTAAAAATTTCCTTACATTCCTAACTACGACAACCTTTCTTCCGCCAAAGAGACCAGTATTGCTGCATTCATTTAAAATACTTTCTGTTACTTTATCATCAGCATTAAAATGCAACAGATTATTCTTTCTGTCAGGATCATTGTTTGTAAATGCATTATAAAAATTATCTATGATCTCATCTGCAATTATCTTATCCGGCATATAAAAAAAGATATTATTTTTATCTATATAATCAGCCGCATTTTCACAAAGCTTATTTATTGAAATGCTTTTAGCTGAAAGGATATTTGAAGAATTTTTTGCCATAGGCATTAAAATAGTCAATATGATTAAATTAAAGAATATTAAAATTTTTATGTGTAGAAAAGAGATGTTTTATAGATAGTTGATAATTTATCAAGTCCGGGAGCCTTATATAATATAGTTCCAATTTATATTACAAATATAAATTTTAAAAATTTGTATATTTGAAATAATAAAAATTGATACTAACAGTTCATTACCAAAAATTATTTTGATTATTAAATTGTGTTTTAAAACAGTAAAGTTTTGTTTTTTTATAGTAATAATTTTTTATGTTATTGAATCAGGTGCGGAAGCCCAAATACTAAAGTGGCGTGATCTTCCGAATTCACCATACAATCCGGGCGGCAGATTTGATGATGTTTATTTTATAAATCCTGATACAGGGTGGATAATAAGTATCAGTGATGTAGTGAGGACTAATGACGGAGGAAACAATTGGGATACAACATTCAGAATTCCGGGTGGTAATTTCAGATCCATTGGATTTTTTGATCCTCAAAATGGTCTTTTGGGAACTTTGAGTGAAGACTCGAATAAAGTTTTATACAGAACTACAAACGGGGGAGTAAATTATACAGCTATAAATAATTTACCACCACCCGGTTTAAAAGGAACCTGCGGAATAAATATTGTAGATGAAAATACTGCATACATTTGCGGACGATGGTTTACACCTGCCAGAATTTTAAAAACCACTGATAAAGGAATATCATGGACTTCATTCACTATCGATACAGCACTTGCGAATTCCTTTGTAGATTGCTATTTCTGGTCTGCAGATTCGGGAATTGTAGTTGGCGGATACAGAACAATAAACTTCTCTGCAGGTAAATCAGCTATATTGATGACGACCAATTCAGGAGTAAGCTGGCAGCGTGTTTATGTATCTTCACGTAACGGAGAGTATTGCTGGAAAATAAGCTTCATAAATAAAAACACAGGTTATGTAAGTACAGAAAGATCGGGATTCACAAATTATTTAAAAACTACCAACGGTGGATTCAACTGGGAAGAAAAACCATTTATAAATAACTATACAGTTCAGGGCATTGGATTTTTAAATGAAACCACAGGATGGATCGGTGGATTTGGAGGAGCAAATTATGAGACTACTGACTCAGGAAATTCCTGGCATATTGCCGGCTGGGGCAGACAAATGAACAGGGTCAGATTTTTGAATGATTCGTTAGGTTATGCAGTCGGACAAAGAACTTATAAGTTTTCAAGTGAACCAGTCGGAATTACAAATATTTCCAATGAAGTACCTGATAGATTTCAATTATTTCAAAATTATCCAAACCCATTTAATCCTGCCACTATAATAAAATTTGATATTGAAAATGAACATGATCAGCATGTCAACTTAATTATATTTGATGCGCTGGGAAAAAGAATTTCTACTTTGGTAAATGAAAAACTTAATGCAGGCACTTATGAAGTTGACTTCGATGGAAATAATTATCCAAGCGGATTATACTTTTATAAGCTTCAAACAAATAAACATTCTGAAACGAAAAGGATGATTCTTTTGAAATGATTCTTCTTATTAAATTTGCCTACAAGTCTCAAAGGTTTAAAGAGTCATATTTTAATGTTTTTAAACTTTGAGTCTTAGAGCCTTCGAGGTAATTCCAAAGATAATAAAAAAAGCCGTCTCAAAAAATTTGAAACGGCTTTTTAAAAAATGAAAAATAAAATATTACTTGGCAACTACAGTCGCTTTAGTAATTTTTACTTCTGTTACAGGCTTATCATTCGGACCTGTTTTAGTTTTACCGATCTTTTCTACAACATCCATACCGCCTACTACTTCACCGAATATTGCATGTTTTCCGTCAAGCCAGTCTGTCGGAGCGAGAGTAATAAAGAACTGTGAAGAACCTGTATTCGGTCCTCTGTTAGCCATAGACAGCATTCCTTTTTTGCTGTGCTTCAGTCCGGGTCCGAATTCATCTTTGATAATCTCTTTTGAACCGCCGGTTCCTGTTCCTGTAGGATCACCTGCCTGTAACATGAATCCGTCTATAACTCTGTGAAAAATTATTCCGTTATAAAATCCTTCATTCACGAGTTTTTTAAAATTTGCAGTCGTCAGCGGAGCTTCTTTTGTATAGAGCTTAATTTTGATGTTACCCATTGTAGTCTGCATGTCTACAAAACTTCCGTCTGCGCTTTTTTCTTCTTTTCCTGCTGTTTCATTGTTTTCCATTGTAGAGTCCTTTTTTTCTGAGGTTTGAGTTTCTGAATTAGTTTTTCCGGTTGTATCTGTTTTTGTTTCAGTGGTTTTTGTTTCTGTTTTTGTCTCAGTTGTTTTCTTTTCTTCGGTTTTAGTTTCTGTAGAATCTTTCTTATCACCGCATGACATTAATACCAATGCAATGATAACTACAGAAAAATATACCGCAATTTTACTTTTGTACATCTATTTCTCCTTATTTAAATAAATTAATTAAATTAATATAATTTTAAACTAAAATTGTTTTAAAAACCTTATGTCATTTTCATAAAATAATCTGATATCAGGAACACCGTGTTTTATCATCAAAGTCCTTTCAATTCCCATACCAAATGCATACCCCGAATAAATTTCAGGATCATATCCGACCATTTTAAATACATTCGGATCGACCATTCCGCAACCAAGTATCTCAAGCCAGCCCGTGTATTTACAAACTCTGCAGCCTTTTGCTTTACACAGAAAACATTCTACATCCATCTCGGCTGACGGCTCAGTAAACGGAAAGAAAGACGGTCTCAACCTTGTCTTCAAAGATTCACCAAAATATTCTGTAGCAAAATAATTCAGCGTTCCTTTAAGTTCGCTGAAAGTTACATTCTTATCTACATAAAGTCCTTCCACCTGATGAAAAAACGCTAAGCTTCTTGAGCTTACATCTTCATTTCTGAAAACTCTGCCGGGAGAAATAATTCTCACAGGAGGTTTAATCTTTTCCATGATCCTGATCTGAGCTGAAGATGTCTGTGTCCTTAATAAATATTTCTTGTCTTTACCTGTGCTGTCAATATAAAATGTATCCTGCATATCCCTTGAAGGATGATGCTCGGGAGTATTCAGCGCATCGAAATTATGATATTCATCCTCAATTTCAAATCCCTCATATACTTTAAATCCGATCTTTTCAAAAATGGCCGAGATTTCTTCAAGTGCCTGATTTATTAAATGCCGTGTGCCTTTGTTGAATGTCCTTCCCGGAAGAGTAAGATCTGGTGTATCCGGATCTGCAGTGTTTTCAGAATCCAGTGCAGACTTTTTTTCATCAAAAATTTTCTGAAGCGAGATCTTGAGTTCGTTCAGAGTTTTACCAACCTGTCCTTTAGATTCCTTATCTACATTTTTAAAATCTTCGAACAGCCTGCTGAGAATACCATTCCGGCTCAGAAATTTAAGACGGTAATCCTCAAGAGATTTATCTGAGTTTATAATCTCTGATTCTTTGAGCGCTTCTGATTTAAGGGATTCGATCTTATCTAACATTACAATCTTTTTGAAATCTAATTACAGTCTGATTATTATTTAAGTGAAATTTCTTTCGGAAATGAAACAAGGCGAACTCACATCCGCCTTATTTTCAAAATTTAATTCAGTAATAAAATTTATTTTAAGGCAAATTTTACAACTTCTGTAAATGCCTCAGCATTACCATATGCAAGGTCAGCAAGCATTTTTCGGCTTATGTCAATGTTCTTTTTGTTTAAAGCATTGATCAGCTTTGAATATGTAGTGTCATTTAGTCTTGCTGCAGCATTGATCCTTGTGATCCAAAGACTTCTGTATTCTCTCTTCTTTAACCTTCTGTCGGTGTAAGCATGAGTGAGTCCTTTTTCTACGGCATTTTTGGCAGCAGTATATACTTTACTCCTGGCACCGTAATATCCTTTGGCCTCTTTTAAAATTCTTTTTCTTCTTCTGTGTGATGCTACTTTATTTCTTGAACGCGGCATTTTTTCTCCTGTAAAAAATTATTATTAAAAATGTTTAAGCTTGTATCATTCTTTTAACAGTTCTTGTTTCCTGCTCTGATACCAAAGTAGCTTTACCAAGCTGTCTTTTTCTTTTGTTTGATTTTTTTGTGAGAATATGGCTTCTGTAAGCTTTCTCTCTTTTTACTTTTCCTGTGCCGGTAACTTTAAATCTCTTTTTAGCGGCTCTGTTTGATTTCATTTTAGGCATCTTCTTTACCGTCCTTATTGTTATTTACTTCTAAAATACTTTCTGAATTATCAGTTGAATTATCTTCTGATTCTATATTTTTTGTTTCTTTATCTTCTGATTCTATATTTTTTGTTTCTTTATCTTCTTCTTTTTTACTTTCAGTTTTTGCCAGTTTCTTTTCAAGTTTCTTTTCTTTAGCATCAGCATCTTTAATAGCCTGTATTTTCAACTTGTCCGGCAGGAAAAAAGCATATAACTGTTTACCTTCCATTCTCGGAGAAGCTTCCAGTTT
>Ga0209477_1001199_pt1 | contig 15910 bp, 10 predicted proteins | sample KloWWTupernatant_FD_187180 | JGI IMG/M metagenome (GOLD analysis project Ga0209477, IMG submission 187180) | Active sludge microbial communities from Klosterneuburg, Austria, studying microevolution and ecology of nitrifiers - Klosterneuburg... | ecosystem: Engineered > WWTP > Aerobic digester >... | reverse complement strand
CACCGCCTTGACCTTCATGTGGTGCGCGACGAACAGCGCGCTCATCGCGATGGTCTGGTCGATGCGGGTGAACGTCCTGCTCAGGAAAGCGGCGTCCAGCGGCTTGACCTCGGAGCGGTCGGCCTCGACGCATACGCGCGCCATCGCCTCGATCGTCTCGACCGGGTACTTGCCGGCCGCCGTTTCGGCCGACAGCATCACCGCGTCGGTGCCGTCGAGCACCGCGTTGGCCACGTCCGAGACTTCGGCGCGCGTCGGGACCGGCGACTCGATCATCGACTCCATCATCTGCGTGGCCGTGATCGTGACCTTGTTGAGGTCCTTGGCCATGCGGATCATGCGTTTCTGCAGCGCCGGCACCGTCGCGTCGCCCACTTCGACCGCAAGGTCGCCGCGCGCGACCATGATCCCGTCCGACGCCTTCAGGATCTCCTCGAGGTTGCCGATCGCCTCGAAGCGCTCGATCTTCGCGATCATCAGCGCACGGCCGCCGCCGGCGCGCATCAGCTCGCGCGCCATGTACATGTCGGCCGCGTTCTTCGGGAAGGACACCGCGATGAAGTCGGCTTCGAAGCCGATCGCGGTCTTGATGTCTTCCATGTCCTTCGACGTGAGCGCCGGCGCCGACAGGCCGCCTCCCTGTCGGTTGATGCCCTTGCGGTTCGACAGCACGCCCCCCTGGATCACCGTGCACTCGATCGCCTGCGGCGTGGTCCGGTCGACGCGCATCATCATCCGGCCGTCGTCGAGCAGCAGCGTGTCGCCCGGCTTCACGTCGTTGACCAGTTCGGGGTAGTCGAGGCCGACGCGTCGCTGGTCGCCCGGCGCGCCGTCGACGTCGAAGGTGAACCGATCGCCCGCAGCGAGCGTGATCTTTCCGTCTGCGAACCTGGCGATGCGGATCTTGGGGCCCTGCAGGTCGGCCAGCACGCCAACGCTCTGCATGATGCGGCCGGCGATCTCGCGAACCCGCCGCACCGTCTCGGCATGCTCCGCCGCCGTGCCGTGCGAGAAATTGACGCGCACGACGTTCACGCCGGCGCGCAGCATCCGCTCGAGGATGTCCGGGTCGCTCGACGCGGGGCCCAGGGTGGCGACGATCTTGGTCGCGCGCGGCGCGGGTTGGAACATGGTCACGCCCGCTCGGCCAGCGCCGCCACCGCCGGCAGCGTCTTGCCTTCGAGGAACTCGAGGAACGCGCCGCCGCCGGTCGAGATGTAGCCGACGCGGTCGCCGATGCCGAACTTCGTGATCGCCGCGAGCGTGTCGCCACCCCCGGCGATCGAGAAGGCCGGCGACTCGGCGATCGCCTGCGCGATCGCGCGCGTGCCGCCGGCGAACGCGTCGAACTCGAACACGCCGACCGGCCCGTTCCAGACGATCGTGCCGGCCTGCCCGAGTTGCGCGGCGAGCACCTGCGCGGTGCGCGGACCGATGTCGAGGATCAGGTCGTCGTCGGCGACTTCATTCGCCGCCTGGGTGGTCGCGGGAGCCGTCGCCGAGAACTCCTTGGCGCAAACGACGTCGACCGGGATGGGCACCCGCGCGCCCCGTGCGGACATGATGTCGATGATCGCCTTCGCCTCGTCGACGAGCTCGCGCTCGGCCAGCGACTTGCCGATCGCCAGCCCGGAGGCCAGCATGAACGTGTTGGCGATGCCGCCACCGACGATCAGCTGGTCCACCTTGCCGGCCAGCGACTTCAGGATCGTGAGCTTGGTCGACACCTTCGAGCCGGCGACGATCGCGACCAGCGGGCGCTTCGGGTCGCCGAGCGCCTTGCCCAGCGCGTCGAGCTCGGCCGCGAGCAGCGGACCTGCGCAGGCCACCGGCGCGAAGCGCGCAATGCCGTGCGTGCTCGCCTCGGCGCGGTGCGCGGTGCCGAACGCGTCGTTCACGTAGACGTCGCACAGCGCGGCCATCTTGCGCGACAGCGCTTCGTCGTTCTTCTTCTCGCCGCGATTGACGCGGCAGTTCTCGAGCAGCACGACTTCGCCCGGCGCGACCGCGAAGCCGCCGTCGACCCAGTCCGACACCAGCGGTACGTCGCGGCCCAGCAGCTCGCCGAGCCGCTTCGCGATCGGCGCGAGTGAGTCCTCGGGCTTGAACTCGCCCTCGGTCGGGCGCCCGAGGTGCGAAGTCACCATGACGGCGGCCCCGGACTTCAGGCAGTGCTCGATCGCCGGCACCGACGCGCGGATGCGCGTGTCGTCGGTGATTGCACCGGCGTCGTCCTGCGGAACGTTCAGGTCGGCACGGATGAAGACGCGCTTGCCGCGCACGTCCAGGTCGGTCAGGCGTCGGAATCGCATGGAAGTCTCCGGTTTCAGGTTGCCTCGTGCAGGCGATGCTCGAGTTCGATCCGCTCGGTCTCGTCGAGCAGGTCGAGCGGATTCAGGCCGTCGTTCAGGAGCCAGTCGGCATAAGCGCCGTGGCGGCCGTCGGCCAGCTGCATCGCGGCGACGTGGTCGAGAGACGCGCTGTCGGCGAAGAACACCAGCTTCGCGTCGCCGGCCGCGACCGGGCACTCGCCGACCGCGATCCGCACCCATGGCCGCGCGACGTCGCGCAGGCGAAGCCCGCGCTCCCCGGCCAGGATCTCCCTCAGCAGCGCCGCGGCGTCGGCGGCGGTCAGTCGGCTGCTCATCCGCGCAGGGGCTTCACGCCGCGCGGCGGGCGCGAGCGCCCGCCTGCGACATCGTCACTTCGCGTTGACCAGCGCGACGGTCGTGTCGAGCATCCGGTTCGAGAAGCCCCACTCGTTGTCGTACCAGCTGCTCACCTTGACCAGGCGCCCGGAGACCTTCGTCAGCGTGGCGTCGAAGGTGCTCGATGCCGGGTTGTGGTTGAAGTCGACCGACACCAGCGGTTCGGTGGTGTAGGCCAGCACGCCCTTCATCGGGCCTTCGGCGGCATCCTTCATGATCGCGTTGACCTCGTCGACCGTGGTGTCACGGGCAGCGACGAACGACAGGTCGACGATCGACACGTTGATCGTCGGCACGCGCATTGCGTAGCCGTCGAGCTTGCCGTTGAGCTCCGGGAGCACCAGGCCGACCGCCGCTGCCGCGCCGGTCTTGGTCGGGATCATCGACATCGTCGCCGAGCGCGCGCGCCGGAGATCCTCGTGGTAGACGTCGGTGAGCACCTGGTCGTTGGTGTACGCGTGGATCGTCGTCATCAGCCCGTTGAGCACGCCGATGCGGTCGTGCAGCGGCTTGACCATCGGCGCCAGGCAGTTGGTCGTGCACGACGCGTTCGAGATCACCGTGTCCGAGGCCTTCAGCACGCCGTGGTTGACGCCGTACACGATCGTCGCGTCGACGTCCTTGCCGCCCGGTGCAGAGATGATCACCTTCTTCGCCCCGCCCTTCAGGTGCGCCGACGCCTTCTCCTTGCTGGTGAAGAAGCCCGTGCATTCGAGCACCACGTCGACGCCCAGCTGGCCCCACGGAAGTTCGGCCGGGTTGCGGTTCGACAGCACCTTGATGCGGTCGCCGTTGACGACGATCGAGTCGCCGTCGACCTTGGCCGTGCCCGGGAAGCGCCCATGCGCGGTGTCGTACTGAGTCAGGTGCGCATTGATCTTCGCGTCCCCGAGGTCGTTGATCGCGACGAACTCGATCGGGTGTTTCTTGCCGCCCTCGTAGTGGGCCCGGAGCACGTTGCGGCCGATGCGGCCGTATCCGTTGATCGCTACTCGAATGGTCATGGCTTGCTTTCCGTGGTGTTGAATGGGGGTTTGCGGTCTCAGGCGCGCGTCGCGCGCCGACGCAGCGCCTCGCGCACCGTGTCGGCGACGTTCTCGGCTGTGAACCCGAACAGGCGGAACAGCACGCCGGCGGGCGCCGACTCGCCGAAGGTGTCGAGCCCGACGACGGCGTCGCAGCCATACTTCCACCAGCCGTCGGTCACGCCCGCCTCGACCGCAACGCGCGGCAGGTGCTCGGGCAGCACGTAGCGCTTGTACGAAACGTCCTGCCGGTCGAAGACGGTCGTCGACGGCATCGACACGATGCGCACCGCGATGCCGTCGGCCGCCAGCAGGTCGCGCGCGGCCAGCGCCAGCGACACCTCTGACCCCGTGGCGATGATCGCCGCGGCGGCCTCCTCGGCGTCGCGCAGGATGTACGCGCCGCGCGCGATCGCGTCGATCTGGCGTGCCGAGCGCGAGACGAACGGCACCGCCTGTCGCGAGAACAGCAGCGCGGTCGGTCCGTCGCGGCGTGCGATCGCCCCGCCCCATGCGACCGCCGACTCGATCGGGTCGCACGGACGCCAGACGTCGAGCCGCGGGATCAGCCGCAACGACGCCGCGTGCTCGACCGCCTGGTGGGTCGGTCCGTCTTCGCCCAGCCCGATCGAGTCGTGCGTGAACACGAAGATCACGCGCTGCTTCATCAGCGCGGCCATGCGCAGCGCGTTGCGGGAATAGTCCGAGAACGTCAGGAAGGTGCCCCCGTACGGCACGAAACCACCGTGCAGCGCCAGTCCGTTGAGGACCCCGCTCATGCCGAACTCGCGCACGCCGAAGTTGATGTGGCGGCCGGGCACGAAGGCGTCGCCGACGCGCAGCGCGCCGCACCCCTTGAAGTCCGTCAGGTTGCTGCCGGTGAGGTCGGCCGAGCCTCCGATCAGTTCGGGCAGCGCAGGGCCGAAGTGGTTCAGCGCGTTCTGCGAGGCCTTGCGCGTAGCGATGGCCTCGGCGCGCGCGGTCGCCTCGTCGATCGCCGCGTCGAAGGCCTCGTCGTAGGCGGCCGGCAGGTCGCCGCGCATGCGGCGCTCGAACTCGTGCGCCTCGGCCGGGTGACGCTCGCTGTAGCGCTCGAACATCGCCCGCCATTCCGACTCGAGTCTCGCGCCGCGCTCGCGCCCGTCCCACGCCGCGCGAACCTCCTGCGGCACCTCGAACGGCGCCCAGGGCCAGCCGATCGCCGCGCGCGTCGCCGCAATCTCGTCCTTGCCGAGCGGCTCGCCGTGCGCCTTCGCGGTGTCGACGCGCCCCGGCGATCCCATGCCGATCCTCGTCCGGCACTGGATCAGCGTCGGCGCGAACACGCCGTCGCGGCCGTTGGCGCCCCATTCGCGCGCCAGTGCGATCGCGCGATCGAGCGCCGCCACGTCGTGGCCGTCGACGTCGGGAATGACGTGCCAGCCGTAGGCCTCGAATCGCCGCGGGGTGTCGTCGCGGAACCAGTGCTCGACCTGCCCGTCGATCGAGATGCCGTTGTCGTCGTAGAGCACGACGAGCCTGGCCAGCTTGAGCGTGCCTGCCAGCGAGCATGCCTCGTGCGAGATGCCCTCCATCATGCACCCGTCGCCGGCGAAGACCCACGTGAAGTGGTCGACCACCGGGAAGCCGTCGCGATTGAAGCGGGCCGCCAGCAGCCGCTCGGCCAGGGCCATGCCGACCGCATTCGCCAGCCCCTGCCCGAGCGGCCCGGTGGTCGTCTCGACGCCCGGCGTGACACCGGTCTCGGGGTGCCCGGGAGTCTTCGAGTGCAGCTGGCGAAAGTTGCGCAACTCGTCGATCGGCAGGTCGTAGCCGCTCAGGTGCAGCACCGAGTACAGCAGCATCGAGCCGTGGCCGTTCGACAGCACGAACCGGTCCCGGTCGGCCCAGTGCGGGTTGGCGGGGTTGTGCTTGAGGTGCCGCGACCACAGCGCCACCGCGATCTCGGCCATGCCCATCGGCATGCCCGGGTGGCCCGAGTTGGCCTGCTGCACCGCATCCATCGACAGCGCGCGAATCGCGTCGGCCATCTTCTTCAGCGTCGCAGGCGCCGGCAACGACGACCCGACGTGGTGGCCGCTCGCAGCGGATTGCGCGCTATTTCCCAGGAGAGCCTCCATCGCGGTCCTCGCAGCTCGGATCGAGGTCGGCGCTCCGGCTCGGTACGCCCGACGTCGCTACCGGCTACTGCCGGTAGAACCGGCATTCTAACAAACTGACTCGAGCCTTCTGGCGCGCGATATCATCGTTCCTATATAATGACGGGCTTTCCCGGCGAGCCGCATGCGGCTCGCCGTTTTCCGCTGATCTGGATCCCCCCGCTGTAAGACCAAGGGGATGCTCAGGAACTGGTTGAACAGGCCGGCGCGAGCCGGCCTGAACCGATCGGGTTCGGGGCGCGCCGCAAGGCGCCTCCGGACACTTGGGGTCTTCAATCCAGGATCCGCGCCCATCGAGGGCCGGGTCCGCTGAATGGTCCACGTCGACGACGGCTCGGGACTGGGTTGGAACGGAATGCAGGGATTGCACCTCACCGCTGATCTCTACGGCTGCCAGTGCGACGGCGCGCTGCTGACCGACGCTTCGCTGCTCGAGCGGCTGTGCCGCACCTCGGTCGACGCGGCCGGCCTCACGGTCGTCGACGAGAAGTTCTTCACCTTTCCCGACTACCAGGGCGGACCCGGCGGCGTCACCGGCGCAGTGCTTCTGGCCGAGTCGCACCTGGCGGTGCATACCTGGCCCGAGCGCTCGGGCGTGACGCTCGACGTCTATGTCTGCAACTTCTCGACCGACAACTCGGCGAAAGCGGAGAAACTGCTCGACGACCTGATCATCGCGTTCTCGCCTCGCCAGCAGGGCACCAACCGGATCCTGCGCGGCTCGGAGGACCCGGTCTCGCAATCGGGTGAACTGCTGCTCGAGTGGCTCAACGAGGACAGCGCGTACGGTTTCCGCGCCGCGCGGCGCATCGAGACGGTTCGCACGCCGTACCAGACGCTCGAGGTCTTCGAGACTCCCCAGTGGGGCCGCCTGTTCCGCCTCGACGGCTGCTACATGACGTCGGAGCGCGACGAGTTCTACTACCACGAGGCGATCACCCACCCCGCCGCGATCGCGCACCCGAAGCCGGCGTCGGCGCTCGTCATCGGCGGTGGCGACGGCGGCTCGAGCGAGGAACTGCTCAAGCATCCATCGATCACGCGCGTGGTGATGGCGGAACTCGATGCCGAAGTCGTGCGCGTGGCGCGCAAGCACCTCGGCAAGGTGCATCGGGGCGCCTTCGACGATCCCCGCCTGCAGGTCCGCATCGGAGACGGCTGGGCGCTGGTCGAGACGATGGCGAAGGAGGGCAACGAGCGATTCGACCTGGTCGTGCTCGACCTGACCGATCCGGACACACCCGCGCACCGCCTTTACACGCCCGACTTCTTCAGGCTGCTCAAGCGGGTGATGAACCCCGGCGCGGCGGTCATGCTGCACATCGGCTCGCCGGTCTACAAACCCGACCTGGTCCGCCGGCTGCTCGCCGACCTGTCGACGGTGTTCGCGATCGTGCGCCCGCTCGGTCTCTACGTCCCGCTCTACGGCGCGTACTGGGGAATGTGCTGCGCATCCGACACGCTCGATCCGCTCGCGCTGGAGCCCCGGATCGCGGAGCAGCGGATCGCCGATCGTGGCATAGCCGACCTGCGTTACTACAACGGCGACATCCATCGCGCGCTGTTCGCATTGCCCAACTTCTTTCGCGAACTGGTGCCTGCGCGGAGCGCCGATCGCGCGGCGCAGGCGCTCGCGCACGCGGTCCGCTGAGCCGCGCCGGCAGCCCGGCGCGCAGGCACCCGCCGCGATGCGCCCGCGCGTGCTGATCTCGACGGCCGGACCGGTCGCACCCGACGACGGGTCGATCCACGTCCTCGATGCGCGGCAGTCGCACCACCTGGTGCGCGTGCTTCGCCTGGTCGACGGCGCGCCGGTCGAGTGCTTCGACGGTGCCGGTTCACGGTTCGACGCGCGCGTCGAGCACGCCGACCCGAAGGCCTGCGCGCTCCGCCTCGGCGCCCGCGTGGCAGTCGACACCGAGAGCCCGCTCCGGATCACGCTCGCACAGTGCATCAGTGCCGGCGAACGGATGGACTGGACGATCGAGAAGGCCGTCGAACTCGGCGTGCATGCGATCCAGCCGCTGGTCTCGGCGCGCACGCAGGCCAGGTTCGACGAGCAGCGACTGCAGCGCCGGCACGAGCACTGGACGCGCATCGTCGAGTCCGCCTGCATGCAGTGCGGGCGCGACCGGCTGCCGGCGCTCGCGCCTGCGCTCGGACTCGATCGCTGGCTCGGCGCCCTCGAGCCTTCGGCGCCGAGCCGGCGCGTCGTGCTCGCGCCGCAGGCAACGGCGCGGCTCGCCGAACTGCGGATCGAGCCATCGGACAGCGTCGAGCTCCTGGTCGGGCCCGAATCCGGCCTGGGCCCCGAGGAGCTGGCCGGCGCCGACGCTGCGGGCTTCTCCGCGATCCGCCTGGGCCCGCGCGTGCTGCGCACCGAAACGGCCGGAATCGCCGCGATCGCGGCGCTCCAGGCCCTTGCGGGCGATTTCTAGCCGCCCGCGACGCGCGGGCCGCCGCGCGGCCGCACCGAATAGAAGACCCGGAACGCGGTCTTGCGATCGAAGAAGAACTCCGCGGCATCCCGGAAGACGTCGAGCAGCGCGTCGCGCTGCCCCGCATCGAACTCCGGCGTATCCGGGAGGTTCGCGAGAATCACCAGGAAGCCGGGCTGGTCGGCGTGGCCGTTCGCCTCGAGGTCCGTGACGCTGTCGTACAGGGCGTCGAGGTTGTGGCCGAAGTGCGCAGGCAACGAGAACCCTCGCGCGATCTGCGCCAGCACCGAACGCTTGTCGGTCGCGCGTTCGAGGTCCACCTCGAGCACACGCTGGTCGGCTCGCTCGGCCGCGCGCTCGAGCGCATCCCGGTCGTAGGCCGTGAGCGGCAGCACGGCATGAGGCGGGATGTTGCTCAGCGTGCCCATAGGACTCACTCCCTGATGCGGCGGAAGCTGCGGTAGTGGTCGCCGGTGTAGTAATACTCGCCGGATGAGCGCGGATTCCCCCCGGCCACGATACGCCTCGCCCCGCGATCGCGCGCGCCCGGCGTGCGCACCGTGTACTCGGTGTAGTAGCCGCGGGGACGGCGCGGCAACAGGCCTTCCCGGTTGAAGAAGACGCTGCCGTCCTTGTCGTACCGGAACGGTCCGCCGCTGCGGATCCGGGCGAGCGTCTCCCCGGCTTCAGGAGGCAGCTCGTCGATCGCGACCCACCCCTGCTCGACCGTGCGCGCCGTGCACGCCTGCGCCAGCGGAAGCACCGCCATCGCGAACAGCATCAGCCATCGCGGGACGGACAGCCACCGGCGCCGGTTCATGCGCCCTATGCTAATGGAGATCCGCGGGGCTGCCTATGCGGCCGGAACGCGCGTGCGGCCGGTCGAAGCCGACCGGGGTTCCCGCTGTTCGAAGGCGATCAGGCCGCTTCCGGCTGCGCGATCGCTTCGATCGCCCGGTCGAGCGCGCTCTCGGCTTCGGCCCGCCGCGCGCGCCCCGACTCGAACATGCCGACCAGCTCGCGGCGGCTCAGCGAGCGGCCGACGTCGGGGAAACGGGTCAGCACGTACAGCTTGCTGCTCGGGCTGACCCACGCCAGTCGCAGGATCTGGCGCGTCCCGTCGAGTTCGGTCAACTCGACCAGGTCACCGCGCTGCAGCGCGTCGACCTTCGCCTCGCTTCGGCCCGACGCGAACGCCGGCGCTCCGGCGTCGCGCGCATCCGCCGGCGGCGCGCCGTGCGGCAGCGCCTGCGCACCGGCGCCATCGCCGCGCGCCTCGAAGCGCACGGTGCCGTCGGATGTCATCTGGACCGCAGCCGGTACCGCAGGCCTGGGGCGGCCGACGTTGAGCTTGGCATCCTGGATCGCGCGGGTGTGCCACTGCAGCAGCTCGTTGAAGAAGCGCTCGCGCTCGGACTGCTCGATGCCGACCGCGCCCAGTCCCTTCGTCAGGCCCTGGATCAACCGCGGCAGCAACGACGCCAGCCTCGCGATGTCCTCGGGCAGCTTCGGGGCGACGCTCCAGATCAGCAGTTCGCCGGCACGCAGCGAATCGTTCCACGCCGCGTCGGTGCCGTCGCCGTCGACCCTTGCGTGAGCCAGCGCGCGCGACCACCACCGCCCGAGGAACTCGCGCACGAACGCCGGCGTCACCGGGTCGATGCGCAACGCGATCTCGGCATGCGCGGCCTCCTGCGCGACCGACAGCGCTTCGAGGCGCTCTGCCTCGCGCGCGATCTCGGCCAGCCGCGCCGCACGGCGCTGAGCCTCGGCCTCCGCGAGCAGGTCGAAGCGGCGCATCGCCTCCTCGAAAGTCGCGAGGTCGCTGTCGAAATTCTCGATGATCCAGTCGACAGTCTCGGCGATGCCGGCGACGAGGCCCGATTCGGGTCCGACGTCTGCGTCCGGATCGGTGGCCATGTCCGAAATACGGTCGATCAGGCGACGCATCGGATGCTGTCGGCGCGCGAAGAAGCTGCGATCCAGCAGCGCCGCCTTGACCGCCACCACCTGGAGTCGCAGCAGTTGCTGCTTCACCGGGTCCGGCAGTCGCCGATCCGCGTAGATGTAGTCGAACACGAGCGACACGATCTCGACCGTCAACTGGTCGAGCGGCGAACCCTTGTCGCGCGCCTGGTCGAGCAACTTGCCGAGCAGTTGCCCGTCGCTCGCGGCGCCGGACACCGCCGGCACCGACTGGAAGCTGTGCAGTGCCTCGATCAGCGGAGGCTCGACCGTGGGGATCGGCAGATCCGCCATCCCGAACGTCGTCGGATCCGAAAGCATCCGCGCTGCCGAGCGTCTTGCGGACGGATGTCCCGCCGAGATCTGACGGATCAGGTCGTCGAAGGCATCCATGCCCGCCGAGTCCGGCACCGCCTGGCGTGCACCACCCGGGGAGGCCGTGCGCAGGTCCCGCGGCGCGCCGGCGCTCGCTTGAGAGCCGGGGGAACGGGAGCCGCCGCCGGCGAAGCCTCCGCCCGATCCGCCTGCGCCCGATCCGCCTGCGCCCCAGGCGCTGGCGCTGCTGCTGCCGCCCCCGCCGCCGCCCGCACCGCTACCACCAACACCGGCGCCACCGGCACCGCTGTTGCCGGCACCGCTGCTGCCCGCACCACCGCCACCGCCGGCACCGACGCCCGCGAATCCGCCTCGCCCGCCGAGGCCGGCGTCCATCGGCCCCGACACGTAGCCGGCCGCGGCGCCCTCGGAGGCTCCGGCGAAATCCCGGGGAGCGCCGTGAACGGAGAAGCCGCCCGGCGCTCCCGACACGTCGGCGCCCCATGCAGCCGACGCCTGGGGAGCACCACTGGCGGATGGCGCGATCTCGCCGGCATGCCGGCGCCCTTCAGCGCTCGGCACCACCCGGGGCCTGATGCGCGGCAGGATGCGGTTGTTCCGCAGGCGCTCGTTGACGGTCGAGTAGACCTCGTTGAGGTGCGCCGAAACGTGCGGTTCGAAGGCCTGCATCAGTGCCGAACGGACGTCGACCGGTGATCCCAGCTGGTCGAGCGCGCTTCTCAGCGCCTCGAACACGGCCTCGGGCGAAGCCGGATGGTCGTTCTCGTCGAACCAGTCGCGGTCGAGCAGCGCGGCCAGTCGCGCACGCACACCGAGAACCTCGTCCGGGTCGAGCTTGCCACGCGCGCGCTGCACCAGTCGGTCGACGACGATCCGGCTGTCGATCGCCTCGTCGCCGACGAGCGAAAGCTCGCCGCCTTCCGCCGGCGCGTCGGCCTGCGCGGCGCGGTTGAACATCCTTCGCTCGAACACGTCGGCGAACGCCTGCCTGAAACGGAACTCGATGTCGCTGCGGTGGGTTCGCACCATCGACACCGCGTCGAGGATCGCCTGCTGGGCGTCGCGCCGCATCTCCTTCATCGCCATCGCGGTGAGCTCGTCGCTCATCCGGTCGAGTGCCTCGCTGATCACCCTGGCGAGGCGCGAGATCACCATGTCGCGGCAGTCTTCGAGCAGCTCGAAGCGTCGGCGCGGATCGATGTTCACGCGCATCGAATCGTCGTCGATCGTGGCAGCGGCTTCTCGGGTGTCGGCGGGCATGGGATTGCGCAGGGCGTACGAACATGGGCCGTCGCGGACGACCGGATCGGCTGCATGCTAGATGCCGCGTTCGCTCCCGGTCAACGAATCCGGGACCGGCGGTGCCCGGTCGGGGGCGATGCCGCCCGCCCGGCCGATGGACGGTCGTTCCGCGGTCCCTGGCGGCGTGCCCGCCAGGCCGCGACGCGCAGCGCAGATCAGCGCTCGACGCTCGCGTCGATCACGGTCCAGGCTGTCATGTTGACGAGGCGGCGCACCGTCGCAGACGCGGTCAGGATGTGCACCGGCCGCGCTGCGCCGAGCAGGACCGGCCCGATCGCGACGTTGTTCCCGGCGGCGGTCTTGAGGAGGTTGTAGGCGATGTTGGCCGCGTCGATTCCCGGCAGGACGAGCAGGTTCGCATCGCCGGTCAAGGTCGAGCGCGGCATGATCCGCCGGCGCAATCCGGCGTCGAGCGCGACGTCGCCGTGCATCTCGCCGTCGACCTCGAGTTCGGGCGCGCGCTCGCGGATCAGTGCCAGCGCGTCGCGCATCTTGACCGCGTCGGCGTGGTTCGACGTTCCGAAGTTGGAGTGCGACAGCAGCGCCGCCTTCGGCATGATGCCGAAGCGCCTCAACTCGTCCGCCGCCATCAGCGTGATCTCCGCGACCTGGTGCGCATCGGGGTCGGCGTTGACGTGCGTGTCGACCAGCGTCACCTGCCGGTTGGGCAGCATCAGCGTGTTCATCGCCGCGTAGACGCTCGCGCCGGGGCGCTTGCCGATCACCTGCTCGATGTAGTTCAGGTGCGGCGCGAACGGGCCGAAGGTGCCGCAGATCAGGCCGTCGGCATCGCCCATGTGCACCATCATCGCGCCGATCAGCGTCAGGCGCCGTCGCATCTCGATCTGCGCGTACTCCTCGGTGATGCCGCGACGGTCGGTCAGGCGGTGGTACTCCTGCCAGTACGCCCGGTATCGATCGTCCCACTCGGGGTTCACGATCTCGAAGTCGGTGCCCGGCTTCATCCGCAACCCGAAGCGCTCGAGGCGCCGCTCGATCACCGCCGGACGGCCGATGACGATCGGCCGCGCCAGCCTCTCGTCCGCAACCACCTGGACCGCGCGCAGCACGCGCTCGTCCTCGCCCTCGGCGTAGACGATTCGCCGCCCCGAGACGCGACGGGCCGCCGCGAAGATCGGCCGCATGAAGTGACCCGAGTGATAGACGAACTGCTCGAGCTGCGTGTGATACGCATCGAAGTCGGTGATCGGCCGCGTCGCGACGCCAGACGACATGGCCGCCTTCGCGACCGCCGGCGCGATCTTGACGATCAGCCGCGGGTCGAAGGGTTTCGGGATCAGGTACTCGGGGCCGAAGGCCATGTTCGGTGCGCCGTACGCGGTCGCGACGATGTCCGACATCTCGGCGCGCGCGAGTTCCGCGACCGCGTCGACCGCCGCGATCTCCATTTCGCGCGTGATCGTCGTCGCGCCGACGTCGAGCGTTCCGCGAAACACGAACGGAAAGCACAGCACGTTGTTGACCTGGTTCGGATAGTCGGTGCGGCCGGTCGCGATCACCGCGTCGTCGCGGACCGCCTTGACCTCCTCCGGCATGATCTCCGGCGTCGGGTTGGCGAGCGCGAAGACCAGCGGACGACTGGCCATCCTCGCAACCATGTCCTGCTTCAGCACACCGCCTGCCGACAGGCCGAGGAAGATGTCGGCGTCGCCGATGATGTCGCCGAGGCCGCGGTGCGGCGTGTCCTGCGCGAAACGCTCCTTGGCCGGATCCATCAGCTCGGTCCGGCCGCGATGAACGACGCCTGCGATGTCGGCCACCCAGATGTTGGCCAGCGGCAGCCCGAGATCGACGAGCAGGTCCAGGCAGGCGAGCGCGGCTGCGCCGGCGCCGCTGCAGACGAGCTTGACCTTGCCGATGTCCTTGCCGACCACCCGGAGGCCGTTGATGATCGCGGCGCCGACGACGATCGCGGTGCCATGCTGGTCGTCGTGGAACACCGGGATCTTCAGCCGCTCGCGCAGGCGCCGCTCGACGTAGAAGCAGTCCGGCGCCTTGATGTCCTCGAGGTTGATGCCGCCGAAGGTGGGCTCGAGCGCCGCGATCACGTCGACCAGCCGGTCGAGGTCGCGCTCGTTCAACTCGATGTCGAACACGTCGATGCCGGCGAACTTCTTGAACAGCACCGCCTTGCCTTCCATCACCGGCTTGGCGGCGAGCGGCCCGATGTCGCCGAGCCCCAGAACGGCCGTACCGTTGGTGACGACCCCGACGAGGTTTCCGCGGCTCGTGTACCGGAAGGCGTTGGCGGGATCGGCGACGATCTCCTCGCATGCCGCCGCGACGCCCGGCGAGTACGCCATCGCGAGGTCGTGCTGCGTGAGCAACTGCTTGGTGGGCGTGACCGAGATCTTCCCGGGACTGCCCTGTTCGTGGTACTCGAGCGCGGCCTTGCGCAGATCTGAGGGCGTCGACTTGGGCATCTGGAATCGGAACCTCTCGGCTCGGAAGAGCGACGGATTATCCGTCCGCGGACAGGTAATGACAAACGCGCCAGGGCCTGTTCAGCCCTGGGCCAGCGCCCGCTCGAGAACGCGCGCGACGTGCTCGGCCTGGCGCTGCGCGCCGTCGGCGATCTGGTGGCGGCAACTCGTGCCGTCGGCGACCACGAGGTCGTCGGGCCCCGCCGCGCGCACCGCCGGCAACAGTGCCGCCTCGCCCATCCTCACCGACACGTCGTGGTGCTCGGCCTCGTACCCGAACGCGCCGGCCATGCCGCAGCAGCTCGACTCGATCGTCTCGACCTTCAGCGACGGGATCAGCCCAAGCACCGTGCGGATCGGTGCGACGGCGTCGAATGCCTTCTGGTGGCAATGCCCGTGAAGCAGCGCGCGCGCCTGCGGCAGCGCACGCAGCGCCAGCTTCAGCCGCCCGGCAGCGTGCTCGCGCGCGAGGAACTCCTCGAACAGCATGGCCCGCGACGCGAGCGCCTCGGCAGCATCGCCGAGCCCCAGCACCAGGAACTCGTCGCGCATCGTCAGCAGGCACGAAGGCTCGAGCCCTACGACGGCGACGCCGCGCTGCACCCAGGGCGCGAGCGCGGCGAGCGTGCGGCGCGCCTCGGCACGCGCCTCGTCGACCATGCCGGTGGCGAGGAAGGTTCGCCCGCAACACAGCGGCCGCGCGGGCTGCGCGTCGTCGGCTCCGGCGCGCGCGACGTGGACGCGATACCCGGCCGCCTCGAGGACGCGCCGCGCCGCTCGCAGGTTGTCGGGCTCGAAGTAGTTGTCGAAGGTGTCGGCCCACAGCACGACGTCACGTCCGTCGCCCTGCGGCGCCCCGGCAGCGCCGCGCAGCCCGCGCGGGTCGTCGCGCGTGAAGGGGTCGCCACGCCAGCGCGGCAAGCGCCGGCGCGCGGACAGGCCGAGCAGCCGCTCGCTCAGCCAGGACGCGCCCGGCAGCCGGTCGCGCAGGTTCGCCAGCCAGGGCACGCGCGACAGCCACGGCGCGTAGCGCGGCATGAACGCGACCAGCCGCTCGCGAAGCCGCGTGGCGTGCTGCTTGCGGTAGTGGAACAGGAACTCGGTCTTCATCCGCGCCATGTCGACGCCGGTCGGGCACTCGCGCTTGCAGCCCTTGCAGCCGACGCAAAGCGCCATCGTGTCGTACATCGCCTGCGAGCCCAGCGCGTTCTCGCCGAGCTGGCCCGACAGCGCCAGCCTCAGCGTGTTGGCGCGCCCGCGCGTGAGATCGCGCTCGTCGCGCGTGACGCGGTAGCTCGGGCACATCGTGCCGGCATCGAACTTGCGGCAGTGGCCGTTGTTGTTGCACATCTCGACGGCCTTGGCGAACCCGCGGGCCGGGTCGCCGCCAGTGCCCGGCGCGGTGGTCCGCTCGGTCGCCGGATCGTTGTGCACGTCCCACGCCGACCAGTCGAGCGCGGTGTCGAGCGGTGCCGGCGCGTACCCCGGCCGGAAACGGAACAGCGACGAATCGTCCATTCGCGACGGCCTGAC
>Ga0209477_1001197_pt1 | contig 15915 bp, 17 predicted proteins | sample KloWWTupernatant_FD_187180 | JGI IMG/M metagenome (GOLD analysis project Ga0209477, IMG submission 187180) | Active sludge microbial communities from Klosterneuburg, Austria, studying microevolution and ecology of nitrifiers - Klosterneuburg... | ecosystem: Engineered > WWTP > Aerobic digester >... | reverse complement strand
AGCCACTGGTCGAAATCCTCGTCGAGGAAGGCGTGGATGGGAAGCTCCCCCGTCAGGAGCTGGGCGTCGAGCTCGCCGATGTCGACCTCGGGGCTGAGCGCCTTCGTCGCCAGGGCGGCGAGGAGGACCGCGACCGGGAGGAAGAGGAGCCCCTGCTGGAGCACCCGGTACCAGAGGGTCTGGAGCGTGCCGGCACCCACCGTGACGACGCCCAGCAGGCGCACCGGCTCCTGCCACCGGTCCATCGCCCGCAGGCGGGCCGCGCGCAGGCGGGTGGCCTGCATTTCACCGACCTCCCCGGCCGCTCTTTCGAGCCAGGGGCGGAGCTTTCCGCCAAAGTCTTTCTCATTCATAGGGTTATGCCTTTTGATCTCAGGGTCTTCGCCAGTGCGTGCGCCGCCCGGGAGCAGTGCGTCTTCACGCTGCCCTCCGAGCACCCCATGGCCCTGGCCGTCTCGCTGACATCGAAGTCTTCCCAATAACGCAGCAGGAAGGCTTGCCGTTGACGTTCCGGGAGTCCGGCGATCGCTTCCTCGATGGCCGCCATCACCTGCGACTGCTGCAGCCGGTCCGCGGGGGAGGCCGGCACCGAGGCCGACTCGGCCACCTCGAAGGTCTCGAGCGGGTCCGCCTCGTCGTCCTCCCCGGTGAGGCCCAGGGAAGCCCAGAGCGAGGTCCAGGTGGAGCGGACCCGGCTGCGGCGGAAGTGGTCGCGGATGCCGTTCTGCAGGATGCGCTGGAACAGCAACGGCAGCTCGTCCGCCGGCCTCGCCGCGTACTTCTCCGCGAGCCGCAGCATCGCGTCCTGGACGATGTCGAGCGCGGCCTCCTCCTCCTGCACCGCGAAGACGCACTGCTTGAACGCGCGCTTCTCGACGCCGGCGAGGAAATCGGAGAGCTCTTTTCGGGTGGCCAGGGGGTCCTCCGCGGGCACGCGCCCGGCTCGCGCCCATGCCCGCGGGAAGGGGCACGGCGCGCCGCGACTATAGCAAACGGGCATGCGGCGGCCGGGCAGGGCAGGCAAGCGCCTTATCCCGCCATTCGGCTTGACCAATCGGGACCGGCGGGCTAATGTTCTAGGTCCCCCTTCCGGAAACTTCACGAATTACAAGGCCTTATGGAACTCAAGCTCCCCCCGCTCGCGGAAACCGGTGAAACCCTCACGGGCGCCGAGATCGCCATCCGCTGCCTGCAGGAGGAGGGAGTCGAGTTCGTATTCGGCTATCCCGGCGGCGCGGTCCTCTTCATCTACGACGCCCTCTTCAAGCAGAAGAAGGTGAAGCACATCCTGGTGCGCCACGAGCAGGGCGCGCTGCACGCCGCCGACGGCTACGCGCGCGCCACGGGGCGCCCCGGCGTGGCCCTCGTGACGAGCGGGCCGGGCGTGACCAACGCCGTCACCGGCATCGCCACGGCGTACATGGACTCCATCCCGATGGTCGTGGTGACGGGGCAGGTGCCCACGCGCGCCATCGGGGAGGACGCGTTCCAGGAGTGCGACACGGTCGGCATCACGCGACCCTGCGTGAAGCACAACTTCCTCGTGAAGGACGTGAACGAGCTCGCCATCACGATGAAGAAGGCGTTCCACATCGCCACCACCGGCCGGCCGGGCCCGGTGCTGGTCGACATCCCGAAGGACGTCTCCCAGCAGTCGGCGCGATTCCACTATCCCGAGAAGATCAGCCTGCGCTCCTACAGCCCGGTGGTGAAGGGCCACGGCGGGCAGATCAAGAAGGCGATGCAGCTGCTCCTGGAGGCGAAGCGCCCCATGATCTACGTAGGCGGCGGGGCCATCCTGGGCGAGGCCTCGCACGAGGTCACGGAGCTCGTTCGCCTGCTCGACTACCCGTGCACCAACACGCTCATGGGGCTCGGCGCCTTCCCGGCCTCCGACAAGCGGTTCGTGGGCATGCTGGGGATGCACGGCACGGTCGAGGCCAACATGGCCATGCAGAACTGCGACGTGCTGCTCGCCGTCGGCGCGCGGTTCGACGACCGCGTGATCGGCAACCCGGCGCACTTCGCGGCCGGCAGCGCCGGCCGCAAGATCGTCCACATCGACGTCGACCCCTCCTCAATCTCCAAGCGCGTCCGCGTGGACGTGCCCATCGTGGGCCACGTGAAGGACGTCCTCGCCGAGCTCATCGCCCTGCTCAAGGCGTCGAAGGAGAAGCCCGACGCGGCGGCGCTGGCCGCCTGGTGGGACCAGATCGGGTCATGGCGCGCCAAGGACTGCCTCAAGTACGACCGCGCGGCGAAGATCATCAAGCCGCAGTTCGTGATCGAGAAGCTCTGGGAGGTCACGAAGGGAGACGCCTACGTCACCTCCGACGTGGGGCAGCACCAGATGTGGGCCGCGCAGTTCTACCGCTTCGAGAAGCCCCGGCGCTGGATCAATTCCGGCGGCCTCGGGACGATGGGCGTGGGCCTGCCCTACGCGATGGGCGTGAAGCTCGCCTTCCCGAAGGCGGACGTCGCCTGCGTCACGGGCGAGGCTTCCGTCCAGATGTGCATCCAGGAGCTCTCCACCTGCAAGCAGTACCACCTGCCGGTGAAGCTCGTGAACCTGAACAACCGGTACATGGGGATGGTCCGCCAGTGGCAGGAGTTCTTCCACGGCAACCGCTACAGCGAGTCCTACATGGACGCGCTGCCCGACTTCGTGAAGCTCGCCGAGGCCTACGGGCACGTCGGCATGCGCGTCGAGAAGCCCGGCGACGTGGAGGGCGCGCTGCGCGAGGCGTTCTCCCTCAAGGACCGCCTCGTGTTCCTGGACATCATCACCGACCAGACCGAGAACGTCTTCCCGATGGTGCCCGGAGGCAAGGGCATGTCGGAGATGATCCTTTCCGAAGACCTCTGACCGCCGCTCCCGCCGGGCGGACGCCGGCGCCCCGCGCCCGCGCGGCCCCCCGGATCCCCGCCCCCGCGGGGCCCGACACCCTCCCGAACCCGCCATGCGACACATCCTCTCCATCCTCGTCGAAAACGAAGCGGGCGCGCTCTCGCGCGTCGCCGGCCTCTTCTCCGCCCGCGGCTACAACATCGAGTCGCTCACCGTCGCGCCCACGGAGGACGCGACGATGTCGCGCATGACCATCGTCACCACCGGCTCCGACGAGATCGTCGAGCAGATCACGAAGCAGCTGAACAAGCTGGTCGACGTGGTGAAGGTGGTGGACCTCTCCGAGGGGCGCCACATCGAGCGCGAGCTCATGCTCGTGAAGGTGCGCGCCGCCGGCAAGGACCGCGAGGAGATGAAGCGCACCGCCGACATCTTCCGCGGGCGCATCATCGACGTGACCGACAAGTCCTACACCATCGAGCTCACCGGCACCACGGACAAGCTCGACGCGTTCCTCGAGGCGCTCGACAAGGGTGCCATCCTCGAGACCGTGCGCACCGGCGTCTCCGGCATCGGCCGGGGCGAGTGGGTGCTCAAAGCCTGAAGCCAACACATCACAGATACCCCGAGGAAACGACCATGAAGGTGTACTACGACAAGGACGCCGACCTCTCGCTCGTGAAGGGCAGGAAGGTCACGATCATCGGCTACGGCTCGCAGGGCCACGCGCACGCCCAGAACCTCAAGGATTCCGGCGTCAAGGTGACGGTCGGGCTGCGCCCCGGCGGCGCCTCGTGGGACAAGGCGAAGAAGGCGAAGCTGGAGGTGAAGGAGGTGGGCGCGGCGGTCAAGGGCGCCGACCTCGTGATGATCCTGCTCCCCGACGAGAACCACGCGGCCGTCTGGCGCGAGTCGATCGAGCCCAACATCAAGAAGGGCGCCGCGCTCGCCTTCGCGCACGGCTTCAACATCCACTTCGGCCAGATCCAGCCGCGCGAGGACCTCGACGTCATCATGATCGCGCCCAAGGGGCCCGGCCACCTGGTGCGCTCGACCTACACGCAGGGCGGCGGGGTGCCCGCGCTCATCGCCGTGCACCGCGACGCCACGGGGAAGGCCAAGGACCTCGCCCTCTCCTACGCCTGCGCCATCGGCGGCACGCGCGGGGGCGTGATCGAGACCAACTTCCGCGAGGAGACCGAGACCGACCTCTTCGGCGAGCAGACGGTGCTCTGCGGCGGCATCGTGGAGCTCATCAAGGCGGGCTACGAGACCCTCGTCGAGGCGGGCTACGCGCCCGAGATGGCCTACTTCGAGTGCCTGCACGAGACCAAGCTGATCGTCGACCTCATCTACGAGGGCGGCATCGCGAACATGAACTACTCGATCTCGAACAACGCCGAGTTCGGGGAGTACCTCACCGGCCCGAAGGTCATCGGCCCGGAGGCGAGGAAGGCCATGCGGGAGGCGCTCGCCCACATCCAGGACGGCGGCTACGCGCGCGACTTCATCCTCGAGAACCAGGCGGGCGCTCCCACGCTCAAGGCGCGGCGCCGGCTGCTGGCCGAGCACCCCATCGAGCAGGTGGGCGAGAAGCTGCGGGCCATGATGCCCTGGATCCGCAAGAACAAGCTGGTCGACCAGAGCCGCAACTAGGCGACGCGGGCCGGGGAGCCCCGGCCTTCGCGTCGGCGAGGCCGCCCGAAGTAGAATGGCGGGCCGGGCCGGGGCCCGGAAGCGAGACCCACCCGGAGGATCCTTGGCGCACTACCCGCACCCCCTGATCGCCCGCGAGGGCTGGCCGTTCCTCGGCGCCGCCCTCGTCGCGGCCGCCGCGGCCACGTGGTTCGGCGGCTGGTGGTCGGCGCCGCTGTGGGCCGTGGCCCTCTTCGTGCTGCAGTTCTTCCGCGACCCGCCCCGCGAGGTGCCGCAGGGCGAGGGCCTCGTCCTCGCGCCGGCCGACGGGCGGATCGTGCAGGTCGGCAACGCGCGCGACGACTACCTCGGCCGCGACGCGGTGAAGATCAGCGTCTTCATGAACGTCTTCAACGTGCACTCCAACCGCGCGCCGGTCGACGGCACGGTCGAGGGCGTGTGGTACTTCCCCGGCAAGTTCGTGAACGCGGACCTCGACAAGGCCTCAACCGGCAACGAGAGGAACGCGGTGCAGTTCCGCACCCCCGGGGGCGTCGACGTGACGAGCGTGCAGGTCGCCGGGCTCATCGCCCGCCGCATCCTCTGCTACGCGGGCAAGGGCGACCGACTCGCCCGCGGCGACCGCTACGGGTTCATCCGCTTCGGCTCGCGGGTGGACGTCTACCTGCCGCCGGGGTCGACGCCGAAGGTGGCCATCGGCGACCGCGTGTCGGCCACCTCCACGGTCCTCGCGCACCTGCCCGGCCGCTGAGGCCCCGATCGCGGCGCCGCGCCCGACGAACGCCATGAACGCCGCCCCCAAGCCGCGCCCCGCCGGCCAGGAGACGATCCGCCGCCGCAGCATCTACCTGCTGCCCAACCTCTTCACGACGCTCGCCCTCTTCGCCGGCTTCTACGCCGTGGTGCAGGGGATGAACCACGACTTCGAGCGCGCAGCGATCGCCATCTTCGTGGCGGCCGTGCTGGACGGGCTCGACGGGCGGGTGGCGCGGCTCACGAACACGCAGTCGGCCTTCGGCGCCGAGTACGACAGCCTCGCCGACATGGTCTCCTTCGGCGCGGCGCCGGCCCTCGTGATGTACGAGTGGGCGCTTCGCGGCATGGGGCGCATCGGCTGGATCGCGGCCTTCGTCTACTGCGCCGGCGCGGCGCTGCGGCTGGCGCGCTTCAACACGCAGCTCTCGGTCGCCGACAAGCGCTGGTTCACCGGGCTGCCGAGCCCGGCGGCGGCGCTCCTGCTCGCGGGCATGATCTGGGTGCTGGACGACTACCAGGTGAAGGGCGGCGAGGTGAGGTGGTTCGCCGCGGCGCTCACGGTGTACGCGGGCGTGACCATGGTCTCCAACATCCGCTTCTACAGCGGCAAGGACCTCAACCTGCGCCGCGCCGTCCCGTTCTGGATGACGCTGGTCGTGGTGGTGGCGCTGCTCGCCATCTCGATCGAGCCGTCCCACGTCCTGTGGGGGATCATGGTCGCCTACGGCGTCTCGGGCTACGTCGGCTGGTTGGTGCAGCGCGTGCGGGCCGAGGCCAAGGAGAAGCAGTACCGCGACATCCGCGAGGCCATCGACGCAGGCGACATCACGGCGCTCGCGCGCATGCTCCACGCCACGCCCCCGGACACCGTCGTGAACGGCGGCGGGCGGTCGCTCCTCATGGTCGCGGTGGAGGAGTCCAACCTGCCCGCCGCGGAGCTGCTGCTCGCGCGGGGAGCGAACCGGGACCTGCGCGACGACCGCGGCGTCACCGCGCTCGGGCTCGCGGCGGAGATGGGCTTCAAGGAGGCCGTCGAGGTCCTGCTCGCGGCCGGGGCGGACCCCAACATCCGGGACGGCCAGGGCCTCACCGCGCTCGACCTCGCCGAGGAGCACGGCTCGCACGACATCGTGGCGGCGCTCCTGCGCGCGGGCGCCAAGTCCGGGACCGAGCTGGGCGACCCGCCGGGTGCGTAGCCGGCCAGTTGCCAGCCCTGCGGGCCGTTGCTATAGTCGGGCCATGAAATCCGTCGCGCTCATCGCCGACCAGCTTCTGCACCTCCCGCTGGCGGGCCTCCCCGGCCTGCTGCTGCGCCTCGCGCGCTAAATACCCCACCCCCCATTCGGCAGTTGCGGCGCCGCCCGGCAGGACGGGCAGGCGATGTCCCATCCCGTTTCCCGGAGTGAGCCATGCAAGACCAGTTGATCATCTTCGACACCACCATGCGCGACGGCGAGCAGAGCCCCGGCGCATCCATGACCCGCGAGGAGAAGGTGCGCATCGGCAAGCAGCTCGAGCGCCTGCGCGTGGACGTGATCGAGGCCGGCTTCGCGGCCGCCAGCGCGGGCGACTTCGAGGCGATCCGCGCGGTGGCCGAGACGGTGCGCGAGTCCACCGTCTGCTCGCTGGCGCGTGCCAACGAGACCGACATCCGCCGCGCCGGCGAGGCGGTCGCGCCGGCGGCGAGGAAGCGCATCCACACCTTCATCGCCACGAGCCCCATCCACATGAAGCTGAAGCTGCGCATGAGCGAGGAGCAGGTGCTCGACGCGGCCGTGAAGGCGGTGCGGCTCGCGCGCCAGTACACGGACGACGTCGAGTTCTCGGCCGAGGACGCCGTGCGCTCCGAGGTGGACTTCCTCTGCCGCGTGTTCGAGGCCGCCATCGCGGCGGGCGCCACGACGATCAACGTGCCCGACACCGTGGGCTACAGCGTGCCCGACCGTTGGGGCGCGCTCTTCCGCGAGCTGCTCTCGCGCATCCCCAACGCCGGCAGGGCCGTCTGGTCCACGCACTGCCACAACGACCTCGGCATGGCCGTGGCCAACTCGCTCTCGGCCGTCATGAACGGGGCGCGGCAGGTCGAGTGCACCATCAACGGCCTGGGCGAGCGCGCGGGCAACGCCTCGCTCGAGGAGATCGTGATGGCCGTGAAGACGCGCGCCGACGTGTTCTCCTGCCGCACCGGCATCGACGCGACGCAGATCGTGCCAACCAGCAAGCTCGTGTCGACGATCACCGGCTACCCGGTGCAGCCCAACAAGGCGGTGGTGGGGGCCAACGCCTTCGCCCACGAGTCGGGCATCCACCAGGACGGCGTGCTCAAGCATCGCGAGACCTACGAGATCATGCGCGCGGAGGACGTGGGCTGGGGCGCCAACCGCCTCACGCTCGGCAAGCTCTCGGGCCGCAACGCATTCAAGACGCGCCTGGCCGAGCTGGGCATCTCGCTCGCCTCCGAGGAGGCGCTCAACGCCGCCTTCGCCAAGTTCAAGGACCTCGCCGACAAGAAGCGCGAGATCTTCGACGAGGACCTCCAGGCGCTCGTCTCCGACGAGAGCGTCACGCCCGAGCAGGAGCGCTTCAAGCTCGTCTCCCTCGTCGCGCACTCGGAGACGGGCGAGCAGCCGTGGGCGCGCGTGGTGATGGCGGACGGCGGGCGCGAGATGCGTGCCGAGGCGCGCGGCGCGGGCCCCGTGGACGCCTCATTCCAGGCGATCGAGGACCTGGTGCACAGCGGCACGGAGCTGCTGCTCTACTCGGTCAACAACATCACCGAGGGCACCGACTCGCAGGGCGAGGTCACGGTCCGGCTGACGAAGGACGGCCGCGTGGTGAACGGCATGGGCGCGGACACCGATATCGTGGTGGCCTCGGCCAAGGCCTACCTGAGCGCCCTCAACAAGATGGGCATCAGCTCCGGGCGCGTGAACCCGCAGTACGGCGAGGAAACCGTCGCGCCCTGAGGCCGCAAGCGAAAATGCCCGCGAGTCGCCTCGCGGGCATTCGCGGCGAAGGGGCCCGCGGCCCGCGCGGGCGCCCCGTCAGCAGCCGCCCTTCTTCTTCTTCGGCTCGGGCTTGGCGTCGGCTTTCTTCGCCTCGGCCTGCTTGGCGATCACCTTGTCCTTGATGTCGGCGTAGACGTTCTCGGGGACGATCTTGCGGTCGACGAGCTCGTTCTTGCCCTTGTAGGGGCGGCCCTTGATGATCGCGTCGGCGCGCGCGTCGCCGATGCCCTTGAGCTTCACGAGCTCGTCGCGCGACGCGGTGTTGAGGTCGAGGAGCGCCTCGGCCTTCGCGGCGGCGGCGGGCGCGGCCTTCTTCGGTTCTTCCTTCGCGTAGGCGGCGCCGGTCGCGGCGAGCAGGGCGATGGCGGCGGCGGCGATGAGCTTCTTCATGGGTTCTCCTGTGGATGGATGGGGCGGGTCGCGCGATCGATTCTAGCCTCAATCCCCGCGCCCGCGGGGGCTTAACGCGCGCACCGGCGCGGCGGTTGACAGGCGTCTTCGCGGGGAGACAGCCCGCCTGCCCGCCAGATCAGGCACTTGCGCCGATGCGCCGTGCGCCGCGTCGGGCGGCGGCGACGCCACCCGGCCGGTGGGGCTCCGGCGCGGCGGCTGCCGCGCCGCGCCGGTGCTGGCTTGCGGGCCGGCCGGCCGGTTCTGGCACGGATCGTGGTTGCAGGAACTGTCCACCCCACGAAGGAACCGCCATGCGCTACTCGGAAGGCCTGTTCGGCCGCAAGGAGCCCCCGCGCGGGGCCGTCGCCCCGGCATCTCCCGCACCCGCACCCCACAACCCGGCGCACGCGCCGCTGGCCGCGGTTCCCCGGCCCGGGTCGCCGCCAACGACTCCCGCGCCGGCGGAAGGCGCGCACCGCGCCGACGAGGGCTCGGGCTCGCGCCTCATCGTCGGGCCCAACATCAAGCTGAAGGGCGTCGAGATCGACGACTGCGACACTCTGGTGGTCGAGGGGCGCGTCGAGGCGACGATGGTGAGCCGCGCCATCCAGATCGCCGAGCACGGCGCCTTCAAGGGCTCGGCCGACATCGAGGTGGCGGAGATCCGCGGCTCGTTCGAGGGCGAGCTCACGGTGCGCGGGCGCCTCGTCGTCCACGCCACGGGGCGCGTCGCCGGCAAGGTGCGCTACGGCAAGCTCCTGGTGCAGGAGGGCGGGGAGATCACGGGCGAGGTCGGCACGCTCGCCGGCCGCGCGGCGCCGGGCGCGGCCTAGCTTTCCCGCGCGAGGGTCGCGGCGAGCCCGACGTAGGTGGAGGGCGTGAGCGCGAGGAGCCGCGCCTTCGCGTCCTCGGGAAGGGGCAGCGCCGCCACGAAGCGGTGCAGCTCCTCCTTCGTGATGCCGCCCTTGCCGCGCGTGAGGTCCTTCAGCCTCTCGTAGGACCCCTCGATGCGGTGGGCGCGCATCACCGTCTGCACCGGCTCGGCCAGCACGTCCCAGCAGTCCTCGAGGTCGGCCGCGATGCGTGCGGGGTTCGCCTCGAGCTTGCCGAGGCCGCGCAGGCAGGCCTCGTAGCCCAGCAGGCAGTAGCCGAAGGCCACGCCCATGTTGCGAAGGACCGTGGAGTCGGTGAGGTCGCGCTGCCAGCGCGAGACCGGGAGCTTCTCGGCGAGGTGGCGCAGCAGCGCGTTGGCGAGCCCGAGGTTGCCCTCGGAGTTCTCGAAGTCGATCGGGTTCACCTTGTGCGGCATCGTCGAGGAGCCCACCTCGCCCGCCTTCACCTTCTGCCGGAAGTAGCCGAGCGAGATGTAGCCCCACGCGTCGCGGTCGAGGTCCACGAGGATGGTGTTCACCCGCGCCAGCGCGTCGAAGGCCTGGGCGAGCGCGTCGTGGGGCTCGATCTGGATGGTGAGCGGGTTGTAGCCGAGTCCCAGGCCGGTCACGAAGCGGCGGGCGAACGCCGGCCAGTCCAGGGAAGGCGCGGCCACCACGTGGGCGTTGAAGTTCCCGGTGGCCCCGTTCACCTTGCCCAGCATCTCGACGGCGGCGACCGCGTGGCGCGCGCGCTTGAGCCGCCAGGCGACGTTGGCCATCTCCTTGCCGAGCGTGGTGGGCGTGGCGGGCTGGCCGTGCGTGCGGGCGAGCATCGCCAGGCCCGCATGCTCGCGCGCGAGCTCGTCCAGCCGCGCGGCGATGGCGTCGATCGCGGGCAGCAGCACCTCCCCGAGCCCGCCGCGCACCATCAGCCCGTGCGCGAGGTTGTTGATGTCCTCGGAGGTGCAGGCGAAGTGGATGAACTCGCCGGCCGCAGCCACCTCCGCGTTGCCGCGGAAGGCTTCCCGCAGCCAGTACTCCACCGCCTTCACGTCGTGATTGGTCGTCGCCTCGATGGCCTTCACGCGCTCGGCGTCGGCCACCGAGAACGCGGCGGCGACGCGGTCGAGCTCGGCCACCGTGGCCGGCGAGAAGGGCGGCAGCAGCGCGAAACCGGGCTCGTCCGCGAGCGCCTTCAGCCAGGCGATCTCCACGCGCACGCGGTGGCGGACCAGCGCGAACTCGCTGAAGTGCTCCTGCAAGGCGCGCGTCTTGGCGGCGTAGCGCCCGTCGAGGGGGGAGAGGGCGGTGAGAGCGTGGGACATGGCGGAGCCTTCGGGGAAGCGCGAAATCTTATCACGCGGGCGCCGCCCGCCCGGCCGCCGCGGACCCCGGTGCTATACTCGGCGCCCGTCGCCCAGGTCGGGAACCCGCATGAAGCTCGTCGCCTCGAAGACCAGCCCGTACGCCCGGAAGGTCCGGGTGCTCCTCGCCGAGAAGCAGCTCGCCTGCGAGTTCGTCGAGGAGAGCGCGTGGAACGCCGGCACGACGGTGCCGCGCTACAACCCGCTCAACAAGATCCCCGTGCTGGTGACCGACGACGGCACCTGCCTTTACGACTCCGTCGTCATCGCCGAGTATCTCGACCCGCTGGGCGCTCCGTCCTTCATTCCCCCCGTGGGCCTCGAGCGTGCGTGCGTCCGGCGCGACGAGGCCCTGGGCGATGGGATCGCCGACGCCGGGATCGCGATCTTCCTGGAAAGGAAGCGCGAGGCCGCGCGGCAGGACCCGGCCTGGATCGACCGCCAGCGCGCCAAGGTCGACGCCGGCATCGAGGCGGTGGCCCGCGAGCTGGGCGGCAAGGCCTACCTGCGCGGCGACACGCTCTCGCTGGGCGACGTGGCCTGCGCCTGCGCGCTCCTGTGGCTCGAGTTCCGCATGCCCGAGATCGCCTGGCGCTCGCGCCACGCGGCGCTGGGGCGCTGGATCGAGCGGCTGGAGGCGCGGCCTTCGTTCGCCGCCACGCGCCCGCCCGCCTGAGGCGGCCTCCTCAGGCGATCACGCCGCCGCCGAGGCACTCCTCGCCCCGGTACAGCACGGCCGACTGCCCGGGCGTCACCGCCCACTGCGGGTCCGGGAAGTCCAGCGTGAAGCGGCCGTCCTCGCCTCCGGAGAACCGGCAGGGGGCGTCCGCCTGCCGGTAGCGGGTCTTGGCCGCGAGCGCTTCCCCCGCGGGAGGCGCAGACCCCGAGATCCAGCTCGCGTCCATCGCGCGCAGCGACGCCGAGAAGAGCCGCGGGTCGTCGTGGCCCTGGACCACGAGCAGGGTGTTGGTGGCGAGATCCTTGCCGGCCACGTACCAGGCGGCGCCATCGCCGCCGCGCCGCCCGCCGATGCCCAGGCCCTGCCGCTGGCCGAGGGTGTAGTACATGAGCCCCTGGTGCTCGCCCACCCGCTCGCCCGCGGGCGTGACGATCGGGCCGGGCTCGCGCGGCAGGTAGCGCGAAAGGAACTCGCGGAACGGACGCTCGCCGATGAAGCAGATGCCCGTGGAATCCTTCTTCGCGTGGTTGGGCAGGCCGGCCTCGCGGGCGATCTCGCGCACGCGCGCCTTGTGCAGGTGGCCCACGGGGAAGCGCGCGCGGGAGAGCTGGGCCTGCGAGAGGCGGTGCAGGAAGTAGGACTGGTCCTTGCCCGGGTCGACGCCCTTGAGGAGCCGGAAGCGGCCCTCCCGCTCCTCCACGCGGGCGTAGTGGCCCGTGGCGATGCAACCGGCCCCGAGGGCCAGCGCGTGGTCGAGGAAGGCGCGGAACTTGATCTCCGCGTTGCACAGCACGTCCGGGTTGGGGGTTCGCCCGGCGCGATACTCGGCGAGGAAGCTCGCGAACACGCGTTCGCGGTACTCCGCGGCGAAATTGACCGCTTCCACCTCGATGCCGATCGTCTCGGCCACCGACACCGCGTCGACGAGGTCCACGCGCGTGGAGCAGTACTCGCCGTCGTCGTCGTCCTCCCAGTTCTTCATGAACAGGCCCACGACCTCGTGCCCCTCGCGCTTGAGGAGCAGGGCGGCCACGGCCGAATCGACGCCCCCGGAGAGGCCCACGACGATCTTCATGGGGCGCTATTGTGAGGCATGGCGGGCGCAGGGCACGCGCCATGAAGAAAGGCAGGGCGGACGCCCTGCCTTCCGGGGTGCAGCGGGGACGCCGGGAATCAGGACTTCGGCGCCTCGGCCTTCTTCGCGGCCTTCTTCTTCGCGACCTTCTTCTTGGCCGGCTTGTCGGCGGCCTTCGGGGCCTCCGCCTTGGCCGCGGGGGCCTCTACCTTCGCGGCGGGGGCGGCCTTCGCGGCGGGGGCCGCCGGGGTGGCGGGGACGGCGGCCGCGGCGGGCTTGGCCGGCTCGGCGGGCTTCGCCGGCGCCTGGGCGAACGCGCCCAGCGAGGTGGCGGCGAAGACGGTGGCGATCACGACGGACAGCTTTTTCATTGGGGTTCCTTTGCGTGGAGTGGGGGAGTTGCGCTTCGACTGCGCTGGAAGCCAGCCTCGTCACGCCGCTTAACGCGCTACAGGCCTTCCGGGTTGACAGGCAGGTTCGCCGGCACCTCCCGCCATCGGCCCGGCGCGAGCCCCGCCAGCGACCAGGGGCCGACCCGGTAGCGCACCAGCCGGAGGGTGGGCAGGCCCACGCGGGCGGTCATGCGCCGGACCTGGCGGTTGCGGCCCTCGCGCAGGCCGATGTCGAGCCAGGCGGTGGGAATCGCCCGGCGCTCGCGGATGGGCGGGTCGCGGGGCCAGAGCCCGGGCGGCTCGCCGATGGGGGCCACCCGGGCCGGGCGCGTCACGAAGTCGCCAAGGTCGACGCCGCGGCGCAACGCTTCGAGGGCCTGCGGCGAAGGCGCGCCCTCCACCTGCGCCCAGTACCCCTTCTCCAGCTTGTGGCGGGGGTCGGCGATGCGCGCCTGCAGCCGGCCGTCGTCGGTGAGCACGACGAGGCCCTCGCTGTCGGTGTCCAGCCGGCCCGCGGGGTATACCCCCGGCACCGGCACGAGGCGGGCGAGCGTCGGCCGCTCCCCCGACGGGCTGAACTGGCACACGACGCCGAACGGCTTGTTGAGCAGGATCAACCGCGGCATGGCGGGGGGTATGGGGGCGCTTTGCTATAATTTCGCGTTTCGCCACGCGTCCGCGCGATGCGCCCGCGCACCCCACCCAGAGGCCCCACAGGAGTCGACAGCATGAGCAAGATCAAGGTCAAGAACCCGGTCGTCGAGATGGATGGCGACGAGATGACGCGCATCATCTGGCAGAGGATCCGCGAGAAGCTGATCCTCCCCTACCTCGACATCGACCTCAAGTACTACGACCTGGGCATCGAGCACCGCGACGCCACCGACGACAAGGTCACGGTGGACTCGGCCAACGCGACGAAGGAGTACGGGGTGGCCGTCAAGTGCGCCACCATCACCCCTGACGAGGCGCGCGTGAAGGAGTTCGGCCTGAAGCAGATGTGGAAGAGCCCCAACGGCACCATCCGCAACATCCTGGACGGGACCATCTTCCGCGAGCCCATCGTGTGCGCGAACGTCCCGCGCCTCGTGCCGCACTGGAACCTGCCGGTGGTGGTGGCCCGCCACGGCTTCGGCGACCAGTACCGCGCCACGGAGCTCAAGTTCGAGGGCGCCGGCACGCTCAAGCTCACGTTCCTGCCGAAGGACGGCGGGGCGCCCGTCGAGAAGGAGGTTTTCCAGGCCCCGGGCGCGGGGGTGACGATGGCGATGTACAACCTGGACGAGTCCATCCGCGGCTTCGCGCGCGCCTGCTTCAACTACGCGCTGGACCGCGGCTACCCCGTCTACCTCTCCAGCAAGAACACAATCCTCAAGGTCTACGACGGGCGCTTCAAGAACCTCTTCCAGGAGATCTTCGAGGCGGAGTTCAAGGCGAGGTTCGACGCGGCGAAGCTCACCTACGAGCACCGCCTCATCGACGACATGGTCGCCTCCAACCTCAAGTGGAACGGCGGCTACCTGTGGGCGTGCAAGAACTACGACGGCGATGTCCAGTCCGACACCGTGGCCCAGGGTTACGGCTCGCTGGGCCTCATGACCTCCGTGCTCACCACGCCCGACGGCAAGACCGTGGAAGCCGAGGCCGCCCACGGGACGGTCACCCGCCACTACCGCATGCACCAGCAGGGCAAGCCCACCTCCACCAACCCGATCGCCTCCATCTACGCCTGGACGCGCGGCCTGCAGTACCGCGGCAAGATGGACGGCACGCCGGACGTGGTGAACTTCGCGCACACGCTCGAGAAGGTGTGCGTGGACATGGTCGAGGCGGGCAAGATGACCAAGGACCTCGCCATCCTCATCCGCCCCGACCACCCGTTCCTCACCACCGAGGAATACATGGACACGGTCGACGCCGAGCTCAAGCGCCGCATGGCCTGAGGCGCCGCGCACCGTAGCGGTGCAAAGAAAAAGCCCCCGGGACACGGGTCCCGGGGGCTTTCCAATCGGTGGAGTCGGCTCTTAGGCGGCCTGGATGTTCGACGCCTGCTTGCCCTTGGGGCCTTGCGTCACGTCGAAGGAGACCTTCTGGCCTTCCTTGAGGGTCTTGAAACCCTGCATCTGGATGGCCGAGAAGTGGGCAAAGAGATCCTCGCTGCCGTCATCCGGCGTGATGAACCCGTAGCCCTTCGCATCGTTGAACCACTTGACGGTACCGGTTGCCATTCGCTTGCATACCTCTTGGAAAAACGGGTGGAGGCCCGCAACTCGTTCGGATCCAGGCCCGCAAGGCGACGTGGCGATGCGAAATCCTTGATGCCAAACTCCAACGCGCCTTTTACGCCCGTTGCCGGGTCAAGTCAATAGAATGGGCGGGGTCTTGAAAAAGGCCCGCCCTTTGCCCATATTGACCGGAGTCGGAACCGACTCAACGTTCGCCGCACCACTCGCGCCCACGGAATGCCCAGCAAGCCCAGCGGCTCCACTCTGCTCAAGCCGAGCGCGGCCAAGGTCAAGCCGCCGCCGATGTACAAGGTCGTCATGTACAACGACGACTTCACGCCGATGGAATTCGTGGTCGAGGTGCTGCAGGTGTTCTTTTCGCTGCCCCGGGAACAAGCCACCCAGGTGATGCTCAAAGTGCACACCGAGGGCCGGGGCGTCTGCGGCACCTACCCGAAGGACGTGGCCTCCACGAAGGTGGAGCAGGTGGTTCAATACTCGCGCCAGCACCAGCATCCCTTGCAGTGCGCGATGGAGGAAACATGATCGCCCAGGAGCTGGAAGTCAGCCTGCACATGGCCTTCGTCGAGGCCCGCCAGAAGCGCCACGAGTTCATCACCGTGGAGCACCTGCTTCTCGCGCTGTGC
>Ga0209477_1001196_pt1 | contig 15915 bp, 12 predicted proteins | sample KloWWTupernatant_FD_187180 | JGI IMG/M metagenome (GOLD analysis project Ga0209477, IMG submission 187180) | Active sludge microbial communities from Klosterneuburg, Austria, studying microevolution and ecology of nitrifiers - Klosterneuburg... | ecosystem: Engineered > WWTP > Aerobic digester >... | reverse complement strand
TCTTCGGCGGATAGAACAGTCCTCGTACCCATCCCTGATCCTCCCGGTTCGATGCCCCATATGTTGCATCGACCGGTTGAGACCGCCGCTCCTACAGGGAGGTTTGAGGGTTGCGCGTTGTTGGAATCGTTGCCAGGCGCGTGGGTGCCGCGGTCGCGCACAAGGTGCGCTCCTACAAGGTGATCGAGTCCGACCGGACAACTCGGTGCCCTGTAGGAGCGCACCTTGTGCGCGACCGTCAGGTCCGGCAGCGACTCAGTTGGGCGCCTGGATGTTGATGCCCGAGTCGTAGGTGTAGGTCGAGATCGACTGCGAGCCGACGCCCATCGCCTTGCCGTCGACGTCCTGGCGCAAGATCAGGCCGCTGGACTTGCCGACGTAGAGCTTGACGTGGCTGTCGGCCTTGATGCCCATGATGGTCGCGGTGGTGTCGTACTCGTACACGTGCACCGCCTCGCCTTCGACTTCGGCGTCGTCGAGCTGCTGCACGTTGGTCATGTTGTCGTAGGACTGCTTGATCGCGTCGGGCGTCAGCTGCTTGACCATGCCGGCCATGTTCATCGGCATCTTCATCCACTGCCCGCCCTGGTTCATCCAGGTGCCCTCCGGCAGGATGATCATCTCCATGTCCTTGGTCTTCATGTGGAAGCGATCGGGCCACTGGACCTCGTTGGTCGAGACCGTGGTCTCGCCGCCGCTGATGCTCTTGGTCTCGGTGCGGAACTTGCCCTTGGCCATCATCGCCTCGTGCGCGGCGAGGATGTCGGCCTTGGGATCGGCATGGGCGGGTGCGGCGAGCAGCCACGCGGCGGCGACGAGGATCGAGCGCAGGGCAAGGCGGGACGGGGACATGGCGGGCTCCGGATCGGCAGGGCGGACGGAAGGCGCGGGAGCATAGCTTAGTCGCCGCGACCTCCCCACCACGTTTCAGGCCCCGGAGGCTTGCGGCTACACTACGCGCCACTTCGCGACCTTCCGGCACCAGACCGGGGCGCGAATCTGGAGGGAATTCAATCCATTGGGGTGCATTCTTCGTGTATCGGCTGATGCCGAGGCACGGGGCCGCCCCTCCTCATGCAGGCCGCAAGGGCCTGCCACCGGAGCCGCCACATGATTTTCGAGAGCATCGCCCAGTCGGGCCATGAGCAGGTCGTCTTCTGCCAGAGCAAGGACGCCGGCCTCAAGGCCATCATCGCCATCCACAACTCGGTCCTGGGTCCCGCGCTGGGTGGCCTGCGCATGTGGCCGTACAAGACCGAGACCGAGGCCGTAAACGACGTGCTGCGCCTGTCGCGCGGCATGACCTACAAGGCGGCGGTGGCGGGCCTCAACCTCGGCGGCGGCAAGGCCGTGATCATCGGCGACCCGGCCAAGGACAAGTCCGAGGCGCTGTTCCGCGCCTTCGGCCGCTTCGTCAACTCGCTCAATGGCCGCTACATCACGGCCGAAGACGTCGGCATCGACGTCAACGACATGGAGTACGTGCTCAAGGAGACCGAGTTCGCCACCGGCGTGCACCAGGTCCACGGCGGCTCCGGCGATCCCTCGCCCTTCACCGCCTACGGTTCGCTGCAGGGCCTGATGGCGACGTTGAACGCCAAGTTCGGCAACGAGAACGTGGGCAAGTACAGCTACGCCGTGCAGGGCGTGGGCCACGTCGGCCTCGAGTTCGTGAAACTCCTGCGCGAGCAGGACGCCAAGGTCTTCGTGACCGACATCAACCAGGACCTGGTCAAGGTCGCGGTCGAGCAGTACGGCTGCGAGGCGGTGGGCTTGGACGAGATCTACGACGTCGACGCCGACGTGTACTCTCCCTGCGCGCTGGGCGGCACGGTCAACGCCTCCACGCTGCCGCGCCTGAAGTGCAAGATCATCTGCGGCGCGGCCAACAACCAGTTGGCCACCGACGAGATCGGGGTCGAGGTCGAGAAGCGCGGCATCCTCTACGCGCCCGACTACGCGGTCAACGCCGGCGGCCTGATGAACGTGTCGCTGGAGATCGACGGCTACAACCGCGAGCGGGCGATGCGCATGATGCGCACGATCTACTACAACCTCGGCAAGATCTTCCAGATCGCCAAGCGCGACAAGATCCCGACCTACCTCGCCGCCGACCGCATGGCGGAAGAGCGTATCAACTCGATCGGCCGCATCAAGCTGCCGCACATGGGTTCCAACGGCCCGCGCTTCCTCGGCCGCATGCGCGGCAACGGTTGATGCGTTTCGTGCCTGCGCAACCTACCGCGACGCGCGCGCCGCGTCGCGGGTGGCGTCGCGGCGCGGCGTTGCTGGGGATGCTGGCGCTGCTGTGCGCGCCGTCGGCACAGGCCGAGCTGCTGCAGATCGGCGAGCGCCAGCTCGACGTGCCGCCGCCGCGCGGCTACGTCAGCACCCGCATCTACCACCCCGAGCTCGTGCGCACCTTCGCCGCCTTCGTGCCGCCGGGCGCGCGCCTGCTCGACGTGTACCTGAGCAACGAGGATTTCAAGGTCTTGCACAACGGCGGCACGCCGGCGATGGCGCGTACGTTCCAACTGCAGGTGCTGGAGGCGGGCGTGGACCGGCTGGTGTCGCCGGAAGGACTGGCGGAGCTGAGCCAGGCGCTGGAACGGGGCCTCGCCAAGCCGCCGGCCGGCCTGCGCTTCCTCGGCGCCAGCGCGCCCGAGCCCTGGGGCTGGTTCCACAGCGTCGAGGCCACGGACGCCAAGGGCGTGCCGACCACGGTCGCGCAGGGCCTGGTGCTGGTCAACCACCAGCTCGTGACCCTGCTGCACTTCATCGATGGCAACGCGCCCGGCGCGCGCGAGGCGGCCGAAGCCGGCGTGCGCGATTGGGCCCTGGCCTTGCGCGCCGACAATCGCGAGCAGCAGTACCTGGCCGAACAGGCCGGAAAGCTCGATCCGGGCGCGATCCCGGGCCTGGGCGGTGGCGGCGGCAACGGCTCCGCCAGCGGCAGCATGGCCTACACCATCGGGCGGGCGCTGGGCATCGGCCTGTTCGTCTATATTGTCTGGCGACTGTTGCGCCGCCGGCGCAGCTGATCGCCCCGCGAGGCCACCGCAGACCATGCGCGCATTCCCCCTCGGCGAAGAACTCGACCTCCTGCGCGACAGCGTGCGCGCCTTCGCCGAGAAGGAGATCGCGCCGCGCGCGGAAGCCATCGATCGCGACAACCTGTTCCCGCACGACCTGTGGCGCAAGCTCGGCGAACTCGGCCTGCTCGGCATCACCATCCCGGGCGACCACGGCGGTTCGGACCTGGGCTACCTCGCGCACCTCGTGGCGATGGAGGAGATCTCGCGCGCTTCCGGCTCGGTCGGCCTGTCGTACGGTGCGCACTCGAACCTGTGCCTGCAGAACCTGTGGAACAACGGCTCGCCGGCGCAGCGACGCAAGTACGTGCCGAAACTCGCCAGCGGCGAGTGGGTGGGCGCGCTCGCGATGAGCGAGCCGGGCGCCGGCTCGGATGTCGTGGGTTCGATGCAGTGCCGCGCCGAGCTGCGCGGCGACCGCTGGGTCGCCAACGGCTCCAAGATGTGGATCACGAACGGCCCCGACGCCGATGTCGCGGTGGTCTACATGCGCACGGCGCCGCGCGAGTTCAAGTCGCGCACGATGACGGCTTTCATCGTCGAGAAGGGCACGCGCGGGTTCTCTACGGCGCAGAAACTCGACAAGCTCGGCATGCGCGGCTCGAACACCTGCGAGCTGGTGTTCGAGGATTGCGAGATCCCGGTCGAGAATGTGCTGGGCGAAGTCAACCAGGGCGTGAAGATCCTGATGAGCGGCCTCAACACCGAGCGCCTGGTGCTCTCGGGCGGGCCGATCGGCCTGATGCAGGCGGCGCTGGACATCACCCTGCCCTACGTGCGCGAGCGCAAGCAGTTCGACGTGCCGATCGGCACCTTCGGCATCATGCAGGCCAAGGTCGCGGACATGTACACGGCGCTGCAGTCGGCGCGCGCCTTCGCCTACATGGTGGCGCAGGACTACGACCGCGGCGTGACCTCGCGCATCGATCCGGCGGCGTGCCTGCTGCACGCGACCGAGGGTGCGGTGCAGTGCGGCCTCGAGGCGATCCAGGCGTTGGGCGGCAATGGCTACATCAACGAGTATCCGGCCGGGCGCATCCTGCGCGACGCCAAGCTATACGCCATCGGCGCCGGCACCAACGAAATCCGGCGCATGCTGATCGGGCGCGAGCTGTTCGACGGCAAGTCCTGAGGCAGGGTCCGCGGCGTGCGCTTCGAATCGCGGACCGGCGCGAGCATGTGGTGCCGCGGTCGCGCACAAGGTGCGCTCCTACAAGAGCGGCGCATCCGTGGTCGCGCACATCGTGCGCTCCTGCAAAATCGGCGCTGGTGCGTGTAGGAGCCCACTCCGTGGGCGACCGGTGACGCGGCTACGCCACGTCGGGACCGCGGCATGAATCGTGGGCGGACGGTCGCCCACGGAGTGGGCTCCTACAACCGCGGTGACACGCATCAGGTAGCGGCGCGGCTTTTGTAGGAGCGCACCTTGTGCGCGACCGCGGCACCACACGCCGCCTCGGTCCTACAACTCGAAGCTGTCCTTGAGCAGCACGTCGGCCGGCCCCTCGACGAAGCTCCAGCTCAATCGCAGCGTCGCCGAGGCCGATTGCGAGGACCCCGGCGAATCCACCGCGATCTGCACGGTCTCGCCCGCCGCCACCGCGAGCGTCACCTTCGATTGCGGGCTGGCGCCGAAGTCGTCGTTGGCCGCGCGCGGCACCAGTTGGCCCAGCGCGTTGCCGACGTAGGTGCCCAGCAGCGTGTTGAAGCTGCTGCCGGCCAGGTCGATGGTCAGCACGCCCACGCCCGGCGCGGTCCAGCGCCACCAGACCGAGTTGTTGCCGGTGCGCACATGCAAGGGCTCGTCCGCTTCGCGGGTGGCGCGATAGTTGGTGGCGTTGACCGTGCCCGAGGGGCCCGACAGCGTCACGCGGTTGGCGAAGTGGTCGTTGCCCGGGCCGGCGATCGCCTCGATGGTGCCGAAGCCCAGCGCCGGATGCGCCGCGCGGTAGTCGACGCCATCGGCCAGCGCGAGCTGCACGTTGAGGTGCGCCGTGGTCAGCGGATTGCGCACCGTCGGGGTCAGCGTGATCGTGGCCTCCGCGGCGCCGGCGGGAATCGTGATCGAAGGCTCGGCGCCGGTACTGATCGCGTAGTCGCCCGTGGTGCCGTTGCTGAAGGCGGTGCCGCCGCGGCGGAACCAGACCTTCAGCAAATTGGTGGTCGGGCCGGTGCGGCGCACGCGGAACGACAGCGGGTCGCCGTTGGCCGCGTTGCCGACCGCGTCGATCGCGTCGATCGAGACCAGCGGCAAGGGCGTCGCGGTGAAGTCGAGGTTGGCCGCGTCGCCGGCCACCGTGTGCGCGATGCTCGGGGTCAGGTGCCGCGGCACGCGCGCGCTCAGCGTGACTGCGCCGGCCGCGAGGTTGGTGATCGCATAGTTGCCGGCATCGTCGGTGGTGGTGCCGCGGTAATTCGTGCCGGTGGCGCCGTTCGACACCGTGACGCCGCCAACGCCGACGCCGTTCGCCAGCACCCGGCCCGAGACCATCGCGGTGGTCGGCGCGCCGACCGTGACCAGCAGCGCACTCGACGACACGCCGCCCTTCATGTCGGTGGCCGTGGCCACGACGCGGTAGCGCCCCGCCGTCGACCAGCTCTTGCTGCTGCTGGCCTGGTTGCCGTTGCCGTAGGTGCCATCGCCCCAATCCCAGGACCAGGCCAGGGTGTCGCCATCGGCGTCGGTGGCGCTGGCGGTGAAGGTCACCGCGACACCGGTCGCGACGCTGGTGACGCTCGCACCGAGGCTGGCGACCGGGGCGCGGTTGCCCGGTGCATCGCCGCGATGGATCGCGACGTCGAAAGCGGCCGGATTGCCGGCGATCTTGCGCAACGGGGTCACGCGCAGGCCCAGTTGCAGGTCGTGCATGGTGCGCCCGAGCCACACGCCGCCGTCGTTCTTGGCCTCGCGGCTGCCGGGCGTCTGGTCGACGAACCAGTTGCCGTCGCCCGAGCGCTGCAGGTTCGAGTGCAGCGACTGGTCGAACTGGGTACGCAGCACGCGGTGCTCGAACCACCAGAAGCCCGAGCACGGCACCGGCGCGGCAACATCGGAGGTGCCGTTGCAGGAACGGGTCGTCGACTGCTGCCACAGGCGGTCGCGCCCGTAGTGCGCCGCGAGCCGGGCCTGGGTCGGCAGCGCGGGGATGTCCTGCGAATAGATGCGATAGGTCGCGCTGCCCCAGACCGGCTGGATGTACTCCGGTTGCAGCCAGGTCAGGATGTCCTTGGCGCTGGCAGTGAAGTGGTTGTTGGCGCCCGTCGATCCCATGGTGTCGAAGGGATTGCCGTATTCCTGGTTGGCGCCGGGGCCGACCGGATCGGACACCCCGGTGGCCGGGGTCCAGTAGTTCGCGTGCCACAGGCCGAGGTTGTGCCCGAATTCGTGCGTGGCCACCGGCCCCGAGTTGGTCTTGAGCCACATGCCCGGCGCGCCCACCCAGGCTTGCCCCGAGAAGCTGCCGGGGCCGCCGACATAGCGCACGGCGAAGAAGTTGTAGTTCGAGGTATTGAAGCCGGCAGTGTTCGCCGCGGCGCGCGCGTCGTTGTACAGGACCATGTCGCCGTTGGTGTTGTAGTACGCGGTGTCCTGCGGCAGCACCAGCACCGGCGTATTGGTCCAGTTCACCTGCGGCATGAAGTTGTAGCTGTAGGCGCGCACGTGGTCGCGCATCTGGGTCATCTGCGAGTCGACCGCGGCGAGGTCCGGCAACGCCGTTTCCAACTGGTCGGAAAAACGCACGCGGATGTACAGGAAGGTCTTGGTGCCGGTGGTGTAGGCCGACTGCGCGAGCGCCTCGGCCGGGATCGCGAGGCCGTCGCGGCCCTCGTTCTCGTAGCGCGCCTGCGCCATTTCCAGCGCGTCGCGTTCGGCCTCCGAGCAGACCCGCTCGATCGCGCCGCCCACGTCCACCCGTTGCCGCTCCAGCGGCAACGACGCGTCGGCGCCGCAGACCGCGTCGGGTTCAGCCAGGTCGCGCCACGAGGCGCGCTCGGCGCCGTCGAGCACGCGGGTCGCGTCCTCGGAAACCGCCATCAGGCCATCGACCGACACGCCGTGGATCGGCACCGGCGTCAGCGAGCGCACGCCGACCCGGCGTCCCCAGGTGTAGGCCAGGAAGGCTTCGCCCTCGATCACCACCGCGGGCGTGCGCAGCGAGTAGCCGAACATGCCCTCGCCGTCGCCCGCGTGCGCATGTTCGGCGTGATCGGCGCCGGGCGTGCCGTGGTACATCTCGACCCGGTCGGTGAGCAGGCCCAGCGCGTCGTGGCGTTGCTCGATCCGCGCCGCGATTGCGTGGGGCAAGTCGCGGCGCAGTGGTTCGGGCAAGGCCAGCGCATAGGCCCGCGCCGGATCGGTGCGGATCAACTCGGCCATCGCGACGCGACGGTCCTCGGCCAGCGCGGCCCCGCGGGCGAGATCATCGGCGGTGGCGGCCTGCGCCGCCGCGGCATGGCTGCGCGCCCACTGGGCGAAGGCCTCGACCCGCGCCGCTGCGCTGGCATCCGGTTCGGCGGCCGCGGCCTGGCCGCACGCGAGGACCACGGCCCACGCGGCATATCGAATCTTGCGGTGCACCCCAGCCCCCTGCTCGTACCAGCGCAATGACCGCACCTTGCGGCGCTGCGGCAAGGCGGTCAACGGGCATAGGCGCGGGGCGTGACAGGCGTCGCAATCGGCCCGACCGGCGCGCCGGAAGCCGCGGTTTGCCCGCGCCATGCCGCACTGCAATAATCGACCGGCTAATGCCGGCGCCTGTCCGGCGTCCTATCCGGAGTACCCCCCCATGTCCGATTCCTCGATCGTGATCGTCGGCGCCAAGCGCACCCCGATCGGTTCCCTGCTGGGCCAGTTCACCGGCGTGCCCGCGACCGTGCTGGGCAGCACCGCGATCAAGGCCGCGCTGGCCCAGGCCGGCGTCGCCGGTGGCGACGTCAGCGAAGTCCTGATGGGCTGCGTGCTGCCCGGCAACCTGGGCCAGGCGCCCGCGCGCCAGGCCGCCATCGCCGCCGGCATCGCGACCTCGGCCGGCGCGACCACGCTCAACAAGGTCTGCGGCTCGGGGATGAAGGCGATCATGCTCGGCCACGACCTGATCAAGGCCGGTTCGGCCTCGGTGGTGGTCGCTGGCGGCATGGAGTCGATGACCAATGCCCCGCACATGCTTCCGGGCAGCCGCACGGGCAGCAAGTACGGTCCGATCACGATGGTCGACCACATGGCCTGGGACGGGCTGACCGATCCCTACCAGGGCCAGGCCATGGGCGTGTTCGGCGAGCAGTGCGCCGCCAAGTACAACTTCACGCGCGAGGAGCAGGACGCCTTCGCCGCCGAGTCGGTACGCCGGGCGCAGACAGCCGAGGCCGACGGCAGCTTCAAGGCCGAGATCGCGGCCGTGACCGTCAGCGGGCGCAAGGGCGACGTGGTGGTCGACGGCGACGAGACCCCGGGCAAGTGCGACGCGGGCAAGATCCCCAGCCTCAAGCCGGCCTTCAAGAAGGACGGCACCATCACCGCCGCGACCTCGTCCAGCATTTCCGATGGCGCCGCCGCGGTGGTGCTGATGACGGCCGCCGAAGCGGCCAAGCGCGGGCTCAAGCCGCTGGCCCGGATCGTTGCGCACGCGACCCATTCGCAGGCGCCGGAGTGGTTCACCACCGCGCCGGTCGGCGCGATCGACAGCGTGCTCAAGAAGGCCGGCTGGAAGGTCGCCGACGTGGACCTGTTCGAAGTCAACGAAGCCTTTGCCGTCGTGGCCATGGCGCCGATGCGCGAACTGGGCGTGCCGCACGCCAAGCTCAACGTGCACGGCGGCGCCTGCGCCCTCGGCCACCCGATCGGAGCCAGCGGCGCCCGCCTCGTGGTCACCCTGCTGCACGCGCTGGCCAAGCACGGCGGCAAGCGTGGCGTGGCGACCCTGTGCATCGGCGGCGGCGAGGCCACGGCGCTGGCGGTGGAACTGGCTTGAGCCGTTTCCCGGCCACGATCGGCATCCTGCCCTCAAGGGCAATTCGGCCGATGAAGATCGGGTGAAATTTGCTTTACTTCGCCGCAGAATAGGCGACAGAATGAAGTTTCTGGCGCTGCGTCGGGGGATGCAGCGCCCAGCCCTAGGCCCCCACTCAGGAGAAGACCGATGTCGTTCAAGAAGCTCGCACTTGCCGCCGCCATGGCGGCCGCCCTGGCCGGTTGCGGCCAGAAAGCCCAGGATGACGCCAAGCAGGCCGCCGAGGATGCTGCGGCGGCGACGAAGGAAGCCGCGGCGACCGCTGGGGAAGCTGTGAGCGATGCGGCCACGGCCACCGCCGACGCGGCTGCCACCGCCGGCACTGCGGTCGCAGAGGGTGCCTCCGATGCCGCCGCTGCTGCAGGCGACGCGGTCGACGCGACCACCGCTGCCGCCAGCGACGCCGCTGCCGCCACCGGTGCGGCGATCGATTCGGCCGCGACGGCAACTGCCGACGCCGCCGGTGCCGCCGTGGACGCGACCAAGGAAGCTGCCGCCGACACGATGCAGGCCGCCGGCGAGAAGGCCGAGGCCGCCGGCGAAGCCATGCAGGAAACCGCGGAAGACATGAAGGACAAGCCGCCGGGCGGCTGATCGCCGCACGCTGTTGCATGACCAGAACCCCCGCCTCGGCGGGGGTTCTGCTTTCCAGGCGATCGTCCCCCTGTAGGAGCGCATCTCATGCGCGACCGCGGCCTGACAGTCCGCGGTCGCGCATGAGATGCGCTCCTACAGGGGGATGCGGTGCTTGGTAGCGCGGGCCTGCGTACACTGCGGGCCTCGTGCCAGCAGGACCTCGCACCCATGCCGGTCATCCAGAGCAAGCTTGACCCGAAGTCGCCCGAGTTCCAGGCCAACGCGACCCACCTGCGCGCGGCGGTCGAGGACCTCAACGCGCACGTCGCGCGCGCCGCCGGCGGCGGCGGCGAGAAGGCGCGCGCGAAACACACCGAGCGCGACAAGCTGCTGCCGCGCGAGCGCATCCGCGCCCTGCTCGACCCCGGTTCGCCGTTCCTGGAACTGTCATCGTTGGCGGGCGAAGGCATGTACGAGGGCCAGGCGCCCTGCGCCGGGCTCATCACCGGCATCGGCCGCGTGCACGGGCGCGAAGTGATGGTGGTGGCCAACGACGCCACCGTGAAGGGCGGGACCTATTTCCCGGTCACGGTGAAGAAGCACCTGCGCGCGCAGGAGATCGCCGGCGAGAACCGCCTGCCCTGCGTGTACCTGGTCGATTCCGGTGGCGCCTTCCTGCCGCTGCAGGACGAAGTATTTCCCGACCGCGACCACTTCGGCCGCATCTTCTACAACCAGGCGCGGCTGTCGGCGCGCGGCATCCCGCAGGTCGCGGTGGTGATGGGCTCCTGCACCGCCGGCGGCGCCTACGTGCCGGCGATGAGCGACGAGACCATCATCGTGCGCGAGCAGGGCACGATCTTCCTCGGCGGCCCGCCGCTGGTGAAGGCCGCGACCGGCGAGGTGGTGGATGCCGAGGCGCTGGGCGGCGCCGAGGTGCACACCGCGGTCTCCGGCGTGGCCGACCACTTCGCCGAGAACGACCAGCATGCGCTGGAGATCGCGCGCGAGATCGTGCTGCACCTCAACGGGCCCAAGACCCTGCCGCCGCTGGACCTGCGCGAGCCACGCGAGCCGCTGTACCCGGCCCATGAGCTCTACGGCGTGCTGCCGCGCGACACGCGTTATCCCTTCGACATCCGCGAGGTCATCGCGCGCCTGGTCGATGGCTCCGAGTTCCACGAGTTCAAGGCCCGCTATGCGAAGACCCTGGTGTGCGGCTTCGCGCACCTGTGGGGCTATCCGGTCGGCATCGTGGCCAACAACGGCATCCTGTTCGCGGAGTCGGCGCTCAAGGGCGCGCATTTCGTCGAACTGTGCAACCAGCGCAACGTGCCGCTGGTGTTCCTGCAGAACATCTCGGGCTTCATGGTCGGGCGCAAGTACGAGAACGCCGGCATCGCCAAGGATGGCGCCAAGATGGTGACCGCAGTGGCCTGCTCGCACGTGCCCAAGTTCACGGTCCTGATCGGCGGCAGCTTCGGCGCCGGCAACTACGCGATGTGCGGCCGCGGCTACCAGCCGCGCTTCCTGTGGATGTGGCCCAACGCGCGCATCAGCGTGATGGGCGGCGAGCAGGCCGCGAGCGTGCTCGCCACGGTCAAGCGCGACGGCTTCGAGGCCGCGGGCAAGGCCTGGTCGAAGGAAGACGAGGAGGCCTTCAAGGCCCCGATCCGCGAGCAGTACGAGCGCCAGGGGCACCCCTACTACGCCACCGCGCGCCTGTGGGACGACGGCGTGATCGACCCGGCCGACACGCGCCGCGTGCTGGGCCTGGCGATCTCCGCCGCGCTCAATGCGCCGATCGAGCCGGGCCGCTATGGCGTGTTCCGCATGTAGTGCGGCACCTCCGACGCTCCCCGCGACCGGCCCCCTCCCCCCTCGTGGGGGAGGGTTGGGGTGGGGGGGCGCATCGCAACGACGTTCACCCCCATCCCAACCCTTCCCCCCTCAAGGGGGAAGGGCTTTAAGGCGCGGGGGCTTGGAGGCAATCGGTGAAGCGGCAGCGCGCGTCGCGCGGCATGCTATCCGGGCCCAAAACGTCGCCCCCTTCCCCCTTGAGGGGGGAAGGGCTGGGGAAGGGGGTGATCGGCCCCTTAGGCCCAACCCGCAAGCCATAGTTCAGGCCGCCCGCACCGCCCCCCGCGGCGCACCCCACACCTTCATCCCGACCACGATCAGGATCGCGGTCCCGACATAGAACACGACCTGCATCCCCGCCGGCCGGTCGTCATAGCCCACCAGCGTCTTCAGCGTCTCGCCCAGCAAGGACTGCGTCGACAGCAGCCCCGAGGTATCCCACACCTTCTGTCCCAGCGCCGGCAGCACATCGGCCTGCACCAGGTACCCGGCCGCCTGCGCCGCCATGCCCGCCGCCAGCAGCAGGATCATCCAGTTGGTGACGGTGAAGAAGTGGCGCATCGGGATGCGCAGCAGGCCGAAGTACAACGCCAGCCCCACGGCCACGCCCGCCAGCAAACCGAACCCGGAACCCAGCGCCATGCTGGCAGCACTGGAACCGCCGGCGCCGAGGCCAAACAGGAACAGTACGATCTCCGAACCCTCGCGCAGTACCGCGAGCGCGACCACCGCCAACAGCGCCGAGGGCGGGCGCGTCCCGCTGCCCACGCTGCCGCCGACGGACTTCATCTGCGCCGCCAGTTCGCGCCCGTGGTGCGACATCCAGATCGCGTGCCAGGCCAGCATCAGCACCGCGGCCAGCAGCACGCCGGCGTTGAAGATCTCCTGCCCGACGCCTTCCATCGCGTTGGCGATGCGCTCGGCGGACAGCGCCACCAGCAGCGCGCCCAGCACGCCGGCGGCCACGCCGCTGGCGACCCAGCGACCGCGACCATCCAGCCCACGCGTCGCGGCGAGCACGATGGTGACCACCAGCGCGGCCTCGAGGACCTCGCGGAACACGAGCAGTGCGGCGGCGAGCATGGCGCGGGCTTCCCGGGATTACTCGGCCACCACCACGCCCTGCGCGGTGTCCATGTGGAACTCGCCGAAGTACGGATAGCGGCCCGGCTCCAGCGGCCCGATGTAGACGATGATCGTGGCGTTCGGACCCACGATCTTTTCCCGGTTGAGCTCGAGGCTCTCGAATTCCTCGGCCGAGTCGTCGCGATTCTCGATCAGCAGCTTGATCTTCTGCCCGGCCGGGACCTTGAGCTCGGCCGGCTCGAACTTGTGGTCCTGGATCGCCAGGCGGATTTCCACCGGCTCTGTAGCCAGCACCGGCGCAGGCAACACGGCGCACAGGGCGGCGCACAGGGCGGCGCACAGGGCGGCAAGGGTGAATCGGCTCATGTCGTGCTCCAAGGATCAGGTCAAATGGTAACGGTTCTCATTTGTAGCGACAATGCGCCCGCCCCGCGAACCGCGCGGGCCGCGTCGCGGCTACCATCCGGGATCATCCTTCCGACCGGACCACCCATTCCATGTCCTCGATCAAGGTCGAACAGGACCGCGGCGTGGCACGCGTCTGCATGCAGCGCCCGGAGGTGCACAACGCCTTCGACGACAAGCTGATCCGCGAGCTGACCGTCGCCCTGGCCGAACTGGGCCGCGACGTCCACGTGCGCGCCGTGGTGCTGACCGGTGCCGGCGCCTCGTTCTCGGCCGGCGCCGACCTCGGCTGGATGCGCCGCATGGCGCAGGCGACCGAGGACGAGAACCGGGCCGACGCGCAGACCCTCGCCCAGCTGATGCACACGCTGGCCTTCCTGCCCAAGCCCACGCTGGCGCGGGTCAATGGCGCGGCCTACGGCGGCGGCGTCGGCCTGGTCGCCTGCTGCGACATCGCGATCGCCTCGGTGCAGGCGAAGTTCGCCCTGACCGAAGTCCGCCTGGGGCTGGTGCCGGCGGTGATCTCGCCCTATGTCATCGACGCCATCGGCACGCGCCAGGCGCTGCGCTGGTTCCAGACCGGCGAGGCCTTCGACGCCGCGCGCGCGCAGGCGATCGGCCTGGTCCACGAGGTGGTGGAAGCCGACGCGCTGGACGCGGCGATCGACGCGCAGACCGCCGCCCTGCTCAAGGGTGGCCCGCACGCCGTGCTCGCGGCCAAGCAACTGGCGCAGCGCATGGGCGCCCGCCTGCCCGACCGGCGCCGGCTGGCCGACGAGGAAAACGCGGCCCTGATATCGCGCCTGCGGGTGTCGCAGGAGGGCCAGGAGGGGATCGGCGCCTTCCTCGAGAAGCGCAAGTCGTCGTGGCACTCGGGTTGAGCATGTTCGACAAGATCCTGGTCGCCAACCGCGGCGAGATCGCCTGCCGCATCGCGCGCAGCTGCCGCAAGCTTGGCGTGCGCACGGTCGCGGTGTACTCCGAGGCCGACGCGCGCGCGCAGCACGTGCTGCAGGCCGACGAGGCGCTGCCGATCGGCGGGCCGCGCCCGGCGGATTCGTACCTGCGCGGCGAGGCGATCCTCGAGGCCGCGCGGCGCAGCGGCGCGCAGGCGATCCATCCGGGCTACGGTTTCCTGTCCGAGAACGCCGACTTCGCCGAGGCGGTGGAACAGGCCGGCCTGGTATTCATCGGGCCGCGCGCGGCCTCGATGCGCAAGATGGGCTCCAAGGCCGGAGCCAAGATCCTGATGCAGGCGCATGGGGTGCCGGTGGTACCGGGTTACACCGGCGAGGACCAGGATCCGGCGCTGCTGGCGCGCGAGGCGGCGCGGGTCGGTTTCCCGCTGATGATCAAGGCCGCGCACGGCGGCGGCGGCAAGGGCATGCGCATCGTGCGCGATGCGGGCGAATTCGCCGCCGCGCTCGAGTCCTGCCAGCGTGAATCGAAGGGCGCCTTCGGGCGCGACCGGGTGCTGCTGGAGCGCTACGTCGCCACGCCGCGCCACATCGAGTTCCAGGTCTTCGGCGACCACCATGGCCGCGTGGTCCACCTCAACGAGCGCGAGTGCTCGGCCCAGCGCCGCTACCAGAAGGTGATCGAGGAATCGCCCTCGCCTTTCCTCACCCACGAACTGCGCGCGCGCATGGGCGAGGCGGCGGTGGCCGCGGCGCGCGCGATCGACTACGTCAACGCCGGCACGGTCGAGTTCATCGTCGGGCCCGCAGGCGATTTCTATTTCATGGAGATCAATACCCGCCTGCAGGTCGAGCATCCGGTCACCGAGATGGTGTCCGGGCTCGACCTGGTGGAATGGCAACTGCGGGTCGCCGCCGGGGAACCGCTGCCGCTGGCCGCCGACCCGCCGCCGCAGCGCGGCCACGCGATCGAGGTGCGGCTCTACGCCGAGGACCCCGAGCGCGGCTTCCTGCCCGGCAGCGGCAAGCTGGAACGCCTGCGGCTGCCCGCGCCTTCGGCCTCGGTGCGGATCGACGCCGGCGTGGTCGAGGGCGACACCGTCACCATCCACTACGACCCGATGATCGCCAAGCTGGTCGCGCACGGCGCCGACCGCGCGCAGGCGCTGGCCACGCTGCGCCAGGCGCTCGCGCAGTGCGAGATCACGGGCCCGCGCTCCAACGTGGAATTCCTCGAGCGCCTGCTGCGGCATCCGGTGGTGGTGGAGGGGCGCATCGATACCAGCTACCTCGACGCGCACCTCGACGAGGTCATCCCGCGCGAGACGGAATTGCCGCATCCGGCCTTGTGGGCCGCGGCCACCGCGTCGCTGCTGGAGGAGGAAGCGCGCATTCCGCGCGAGGCGCTGGCGCGCGCGGACCGCTGGTCGCCGTGGGCGCGCGCCGATGCCTGGCGCCTGGGCCATCCAGGCAAGCGGATCGAGTGCCTGGCGTGGCGCGACCAGAAGCTGGAACTGGCCGCGCACGGGCACGGCGGCAACTATCGCCTCGATCTCGGCGCCGCGCATGCGCGGATCGAGGGCGCGCGACTCGAGGGCGAAAGCCTGGTGCTGCGCGAGGACGGCGCCCTGCGCCGCTGGCAGGCCTGGGTCGACGCGGCGGCGGTGACCGTGCACGACGGCGAGCGCCGCTGGCGCTTCGCGCGCCTGCGCCCCTTCGCCTACGAGGCCGCCGCCGAGGGCGGCAGCGACCACTTGAACGCGCCCATGCCGGGCCGCATCGTAGCGGTCAGGATCGCGGTCGGCGCGGCGGTCGCCGAGGGCCAGGAGCTGCTGGTGATGGAGGCGATGAAGATGGAGATCACCCTGCGCGCGCCACGTGCGGCCACCGTGGCCGCGCTGCCGGTCGAGGCCGGGGCCTTCGTCGAGGCGGATACCTTGCTGGTCCGTTTCGAGGCCGTGCCATGAGCAA
>Ga0209477_1001193_pt1 | contig 15928 bp, 15 predicted proteins | sample KloWWTupernatant_FD_187180 | JGI IMG/M metagenome (GOLD analysis project Ga0209477, IMG submission 187180) | Active sludge microbial communities from Klosterneuburg, Austria, studying microevolution and ecology of nitrifiers - Klosterneuburg... | ecosystem: Engineered > WWTP > Aerobic digester >... | reverse complement strand
GAGGCGGCTGGTACGAGAATCGGGGTGTCGAAGGGGGGACTTGAACCCCCACGAACCTAAGTTCACCAGCCCCTCAAGCTGGCGCGTCTGCCTATTCCGCCACTTCGACGTGGTGAGCTACGAAGGCTATCGCAGCCGTGTTATCGCACCAACAGGAAACTGAGGGCGATGATCGTGCCGATCCACAGAATGCCGAACACGGTGGTGATGCGAGTGAGGTTGCGCTCGGCGGCGGTGCTGCCCAGCGCAGTGGAACCCGCGCCACCGAACATGTCGCTGAGGCCACCGCCGCGACCGCTGTGCATGAGCACACCGGCGACGAGACCGAACAACGACAGCACGTTGACAACGAGCGACAGGTACATCATGAAATCGCGCACGGTGACGAAGCCTATCGGTCAGAGCGACGCGCTCGACACGCCAACCGGCGTCACCGAGGGAAAGTGGCACGCCACCGGGTGGCCGAAGCCACGGTCGATCAGCGCCGGCTCTTCCATCGCGCACACGTCCTGAGCGATCGGGCACCGCGTACGGAAGCGGCAGCCGGTGGGCGGGTTGATCGGGCTGGGCGGGTCGCCTTGCAGCATGATGCGCTGGCGTGTGCGCTCGAGCTGCGGATCGGGCTCGGGCACCGCCGACAGCAGCGCCTGCGTGTACGGGTGCGCGGCGGCCGTGTAGATCTCCTCCGCCGGGCCGAACTCCATGATCTTGCCCAGGTACATCACCGCCATCACATCGCTGATGTGACGCACCACCGACAGGTCGTGTGCGATGAACAGGTAGCTGAGGCCCAAGCGATCCTGCAGGTCGTCGAGCAGGTTCACGACCGCGCCCTGCACGCTGACGTCGAGCGCCGACACCGGCTCGTCGAGCACGACCAACGACGGGTTCAAGGCCAGCGCGCGGGCGATGCCGATGCGTTGGCGCTGCCCGCCGGAGAACTCGTGCGGGAACCGACGGGCATGATCGGGAGCGAGGCCCACCAGCTCGAGCAGCTCTTGCACACGCTCGTTGTGGTCGCCCTTCACCTTCTGGATGCGCAACGGCTCGGCGATGGCAGAACCGACCGTGAGGCGAGGATCGAGCGACGCCTGCGGATCTTGGAACACGATCTGCATCTCGCGCCGAAGCTTGCGCATCTTCTGGCGCTCGAGACCGACGATCTCCTGGCCCTTGAACTTCACCGAGCCGGAGGTGGGCTCGGTGAGCCGCAGGATGGTGCGCCCGACGGTGGTCTTGCCACTGCCGCTCTCCCCCACCAGCCCAGCGGTCTGGCCGGCCTCGACGGTGAACGACACACCCGACACCGCATGCACGATGGCCTTGGTCTTGCGCAGCCCGTTGGACCCGCTGACCGCGAACTCCTTCACCAGATCGGTGACTTCCAGAATCGGCTCGCTCATACCTTCACCCCAAGAGTCAGCTCGCTCGCGCGCACGCAAGCAGTTGCGGAAGGACCGAACGGCACCAGCTCAGGAAGGCCGACCGCACACACGCTCGTTGCGTACTCGCAGCGGGCACGGAACGCGCACCCCACCGGCGGCTGCAACATGTTGGGCGGGCGGCCGGGAATGGGCTGCAAGCGATCCTGCCCCACGCGCGGCAGCGAGTTGAGCAGGCCCTCGGTGTACGGGTGAGTGGGCCGCTCGAACAGGTCGTCGACGCCGGCCCGCTCGACGACGCGGCCGGCGTACATCACCTGCACGCGGTCGGCCACGCGAGCGATGACACCGAGGTCGTGGGTGATCATCACCACCGCCTTGTTCATCTCCTTCTGGATGCGCTGGATCACTTCCAGGATCTGCGCCTGCACCGTCACGTCGAGCGCCGTGGTCGGCTCGTCGGCGATCAGCACGTCGGGGTCGTTGGAGATGGCCATGGCGATCATCACCCGCTGGCGCATGCCGCCGGAGAACTCGTGCGGGTACTGCCGGGCACGATCTTTGGGCTGCGGGATGCCGACGATGTCGAGCAACTCGACCGCTCGCTTCGAAGCCGCATCCTTCGACAGATCTTGGTGCGACTGGATCATCTCCACGATCTGATCGCCCACTCGGTACACGGGGTTCAACGCCGACAGAGGGTCCTGGAAGATCATCGCGATCTTCTTGCCGCGCACCCCGCGCATCACCTTGTTCTTGGCACCCACCAGCTCGATGCCATCCACCACGGCCGAGCCGGTGATGCGAGCAGAGTTGGGCAGCAGGCCCATGATGCCGAGGAACGTGACGGACTTGCCCGACCCGCTCTCGCCGACCACCCCCACCATCTCGCCGGGGGCGACGTCGATGTCGACACCACGCACGGCCTGCACTTCGCCGTTCATCGTCTTGAACGTGACCCGCAGGTCTCGCAGGGAGAGCAATGCGCTCGTCATGTCACTTCCCCGTATCCAGCTTGGCGTCGACGGCATCGCGCAATCCGTCACCGATGAAGTTGATGCAGATGGCGAGCAGCACGAGCGCACCGCACGGGAAGACCACCATCCACCAGTTGCCCTGCTTGGCGCCCTCGGCCGACAGCTCGACGAGCTTGCCCAAGGACGTGGAGTCGGCGCCGGCCTGAGGCCCCAAGCCGAAGAACGACAGCGTGGACTCGCCCACGATGGCACCGATGACCGACAGCGTGAGCGCGATGAGGATGGGGCCGATGGAGTTCGGCAGCAGGTGCGAGATCACGATGCGCGTGTTGGACGCGCCGACCGCCCGTGCGGCCTCGACGAACTCTCGTTCCTTCAACGACAGCACCTGACCACGAACCAGCCGCGCAACACCCATCCAGCCGAAGATGGCGAACAGAGCGATGATGAACCGGATGGACGAGATGTCGCCGATGATGGACGTGATCCAGGGCACGTTGCCCAGGAACGCACGCATGATGATGATGACCACGATGAACGGGAACGCCAGGAAGATGTCGGTGACTCTCATCACCAGGTCGTCGAACCGGCCACCCTTCAGCCCGGCAATGGCGCCGACGGCCGTGCCGATGACCACCGAGAGGATGGCCGAGGCAACACCGATGAACAGCGACGTGCGCACACCCCAGATGAGGCGGCTGTAGAGGTCGTGACCGATCTGGTCGGTACCGAACCACGCAATCGAGCGCGGCGACAGGTACTGGTTCTTGCCCTCGCTGATGTCGAGCACCTGCTCATTGATGCCGTACCGGGCGGTCCACGGCGCGAAGATGACGATGATCAGCAGGAACGACATGATGACCGTGGAGATGGCAGCGCCCTTGTGGTGCCAGTAGCGCTTCCTCGCCATCTGGAACGGCGTGAGCGCGCTGACGTTGAGCGCCTCCAGGTCGTCGATGTCGGCCGTGGTTACGACCGCAGGAGCGAAGTTGTCAGTCAAGTCGGATCCTCGGGTCGAGAAAGGCGTACGTCACGTCGGCGAACAGGTTGAACAGCAACACCGACGTGATGATGATGACCAAGTAGGGCATCATCTGCGGGAAGTCGCCATTGGTGGAGGCGAGGATGAAGTACTTGCCCATGCCGGGGTAGTTGAAGATTGCCTCGGTGATGATGAGACCGCCGATGAGCGCACCGATGTCGAGTGCGAGCACGGTGACGATGGGGATCATCGCATTGCGCACGCCGTGACGGAACAGCACATCGCGCTCGGACAAGCCCTTCGAGCGCGCAGTGCGCACGAAGTCGGAGCTCTTCACGTCGAGCAGCGAGGCACGCATGTAGCGGCTGTACTGCGCGACGGTCTGGATGACCACCACCGTCACCGGCAAGATGAGGTGCTTGATCATCAACACGAGATCGAACCCCTGGTGACCGGGCGGGTACACGCCACCCACCGGCAGCCAGCCGAGCTGCACTGCGAAGATGAGCTGCAGCGCCACTGCCGACACGAACGGCGGCACCGCACCCACGAAGAAGGCGGTGGTGTTGGCGATGCTGTCGAACCAACCGCCCGGCTTGCGAGCAGCGATGATGCCGATGCCCAGGCCGGTGGGAATGCCGATGGCAGCAGCGATGCCGGCGAGACGCAAGGTGTTGAAGATGGAGTACCGCAGGTACGGCCACACCAGTGCGCGGCCCTTGATGCTGCGCGGCCACTGGTCGGGGCCCTGCACGAACTGCCACAGCCAACGGAAGTAGCCCCGCACGTAGCCCCAGGCGCCCTCGTAGAGGCCGTTGACATCGAGGTACTGCTGCACCTTCTCCTTCGATGCTCGCGGGTTCGCCCGCTTGTACGACTCTTCGGGGTTCCAGCCGATGCGCACCGCGATGTACACCAGGAAGGTCACCAACACGATCGTCGGCAAGACCCACAGCAATCGCCGAACGATGAATCTGAGCAACACAGCCCCCTACGAAGAGTCTCTCTACAAAAAGGGAACGTGGGGCCGGCCCGAAGGCCGGCCCCACGTTTCGATTGCAGGTGTGCCTACAGAGAGGTCAGAGGACCTCGATGGTGGCTTCCCCGGTCAACATCTCCGACGGTTCGAAGGTCTGGTCGTTGGTGGTGTCGTACACGCCCGGCAGCACCGGGAACGAGATGAGCCACACGTACCACGACGAGTTCGAGCACTCGGTGATGGGGTTGGGGCAGTCGGCGGCCGGGAACTGCTCGGCACCGATGATGATCTGGCCATCACCGTCGACGTCGGTCCACTGGTACCAGTCGTTGATCGCCCGGTAGTTGGCCAGTTCGCCGTAGGCGTTGGCCAGGCGGTCGGTGCGGATGGCGCCCACGTTCGGGAACTGCAGCAGCGGCAGCATGATGTGATCCTCTGCCATCAGCGAAATCGCCTTCTGCACTTCCTCGATGCGCTTTGCCTCATCGAGCTCGGCGTCGGCAGCGATCAGCTGCGTGGTGGCCTCTTCGTTGCACCAGCCGTTGCTGTTCTGACCCTGGAAGTCGTTCTCTTCCGTCGGGATCTGGTCGCAGCCCCAGGTACGCAGGTACGCGGGATCCGGTGCCACCGTGTTGATGTACATCGCCATGTCGTAGTCGAGCGACGGCAGGCGGGTTTCGAACACGCACGGGAGCGCCTCGCAGTTGTCGGCCTTCACGTTGAAGCCGGCCTCGGCCAGCTTCGGGATCAGGAACTCCTGCGTGCTCTCACGACGGGTGTTGCCGGTGTTGACCATCCAGCGGATCTCCGGGACGTTGCCGTCGGCGTCTGCCCACATGCCGTCGGCGTTCTTGGTCCAGCCAGCGTCGGTGAGCACGGTCTCGGCACCGGCCGGGTCGTACGTGTCGGCGAAGGCGTCATTGCAGTACGGGCCAGGAGCGATGGGGCCGCAGTTGAGCAGCGGCGTACCCTGCGCGAACGGAGCGTAGATCTGCTCGTAGATGGCGTCGCGGTCGATCGACATGCTGAATGCAGCACGGAAATCGGGGTTCGCGAACGGACCCTCGTACGACTGGAAGTAGAAGCCCTCGAAGGCGCCGCTGAGTGCGGTGTCGTACTCCACGTTCGGGTCGGCCAGTTCCTGGTCGATGCCGGTGTAGGCCTGCGGGAAGATGAAGTCGACCGCGCCGGCCTTGAGGGCGGTGGGGCCGTCTTCGGCGGGAACGACGACGATGCGCTCGACGCCGGGAACCTTGCTACCGGTGTAGCCGGGGTTCGGGACCAGCACCAGCTGCTCTGCGCTCCACGAATCGATCTGCCACTCACGGCCCGAGAACGGGATGCCAGCGTCGAAGCTCTCCGACACGTCGTTGCAGTCCTCGAAGTTGGCTGCCTTGAGCAAGCCGCTGAACAGGCCCTTCCAGGGGGCGTACTGGCTCTTCAAGGTGACGACGATGTCCTTCGGCGTCGCGCCCTCGGCGATGCCGATGACCTGGTCGTAGCCAGTGGTGCTCAACGAACCAGGCGTGTTCATGATTGCGTCTTGCGTGCACTGGAAGTCGGCGAGGCCGATTTCGGAGCCGTCTTCCCACACTGCCGTATCGGACAGGTTGTAGGAAATGGTCATCGCCGGCTCTTCGCTGGCAACGGTGGTCTCGGTCACTTCGCCTGCGGTGGTCTCCGTGACTTCGCCGGCGGTGGTCTCGGTGACCTCACCTGCGGTGGTCTCGGGTGCATTCGTGGTCGTGCTCTCCTTGTCGTCGCCGCACGCGGCAGCAACGAGAGCAAGACCGACGGCGAGAGCAACAAACTTGCTGCGCTTCGTGGTCCTCACGTGGATGGTCCTCCTGATGGAAACGGAGGGAGGTAGATGCAGCCGCACCCGAAGGCGCCACTACAGCTCGTACTGTCCTCCCCGATCAATACGGGCGTGGCAAAGCTACCACGCACCGTCACCCGGCGATAGCGCCAGTGTTCCGGTTTGTACGAAAAGTTGGTGCAAACGTTCCAGCAATGTTTCCGGTTCGTTCATGCACCGCGCCACGCGCAGACACCGCGATCGGTGCCGCGACCGTGCCTGGTTCAGACACCGAGCTTGCAGATGCGCGCGAACTCGTCGGCATCGAGGCTGGCGCCACCGACCAGGGCGCCGTCGATGTCGGGCTGCGCCATCAACTCGGCGATGTTGCCGCCCTTCACGCTGCCGCCGTACTGGATGCGCACCGAGCTCGCCGCGTCGGCACCCCACCCTTCGTTGACGCACGCGCGAATGGCACCACACACCTGTTGGGCGTCGGCACTGGTGGCGGTGCGACCGGTGCCGATGGCCCAGATGGGCTCGTAGGCGATGACCAAGGCGGCGACCTGCTGAGGGGTGCGGCCGGCCAACCCGGCGCGCACCTGGCCGAGCACCTTGGCCTCGGTCTGCGCTGCCTCGCGCTCTTCGAGCGTCTCGCCGCAGCAGAAGATGGGGGTCATGCCGTGCTGCTGGATGGCAGCGACCTTCTTGTTGACGATCTCGTCGGTCTCGCCGAAGATCTCGCGTCGTTCGCTGTGGCCGGCGATGACGTACTGCACACCCAGCTTCTGCAGGAACACCGGCGACACCTCACCGGTGTACGCACCCTTCTCCTCGAAGTGGCAGTGCTGCGCGCCCAGTGCGTAGCCCAGCTTGTCGCTGTCGATGACGGTCTGCACGCTGCGGATGTCGGTGAACGGCGGGTGGATGCTGACGTCGGCGGCCTCCAGCTCGTCCTTGCCCACCAAGTACGCCAGCTTCTGCACCGTCTGGATGGCTTCGAAGTGGTTGTGGTTCATCTTCCAGTTGCCGGAGATGAGTGGCTTGCGTGTCATGAGAGCTCCGGGTCGTCGGGCGAGATCGGTGCGTTGGGTGCGTGACGAAGTGCTTCCAGCCCGGGAAGATCGCCCAACTCGAGAAGCTCGAGCGAGGCGCCGCCGCCGGTGCTGACGTGATCGACGTCGTCGTCGAGGCCGAACTGGGCCAGCGCGGCTGCGCTGTCGCCACCGCCCACCACCGTGAACGCCTTCGTGTCGGCCATCGCCTGCGCAACCGTGCGCGTGCCGGCTTCGAAGCGCGGGTCTTCGAACATGCCCATCGGGCCGTTCCAGAACACCGTGCGGGCATCCATGATCACGTCGCTGAACGCGGCCGCCGTGCCGGGGCCGATGTCGAAACCCTTGGCGCCGTCGGGCAGGCGGATGCCGAAGGTGGCGTACTCGCCGTTGGCGTCGACGCCGGTGAGGTCTTCGGGAAGGTGGATGGTCTTGCCGCTGGCCTTGGACTGCTCGAGCAGGCGCTTGCAGGTGTCGACCTGATCGGGCTCCCACAGGCTGGCGCCGATGGGGTAACCCTGCGCGGCGAGGAACGTGAAGCACATCGCCCCACCGATGACCAGCGAATCGACCGTGTTGAGCAACGCCTCGACCACGCCCAGCTTGTCGCTGATCTTGCTGCCGCCGAGCACGGCCACGAACGGGTGCTTCGGGTGCTCGCGCAGACCGAGCAGCACCTCGACCTCCTTCTGCAACAGCAGCCCCATCGCACTGGGCAGCGTGCGCGGCGGGCCGACGATGCTGGCGTGCGCGCGATGGCAGGCGCCGAACGCATCGTCGACGTACAGATCGATGCCATCGACGAGCGTGGCGACGAACGCCGCGTCGTTGCCTTCCTCACCGGCGTCGAAGCGCAGGTTCTCCAGCAGCTCGACGCCGGGCGCCAGCTCTGCCAGGCGAGCACGCACGGCATCCATGCTGTACTTCGGATTCGGCTGCCCCTTCGGCCGGCCGAGGTGCGAGGCCGTCACGACCGTCGCACCTCGCTCGAGCAACCAGTTGATCGTGGGCAGCGCCGCGCGGATGCGGAAGTCGTCGGTGATCTCGCCGTTCTCCATCGGAACGTTGAAGTCGGTACGAACCAGCACGCGCTTGCCGCTGACGTCGCCGAGGTCGGCGAGCGTGGGGATGCGGCCGGCCATGGCTACTTCTTCGACTGCTTGCGGACCTTGGCGCCCGCGTACAGGGTGGTGTCGATGAGGCGGTTGCTGTAGCCCCACTCGTTGTCGTACCAGGAGAGCACCTTCACCATCTTGCCCATGCTCATCGTGAGACCGGCATCGAAGATGCTGCTGTGCGGGTCGCCCTGGATGTCGCTGGAGACGATGGGGTCTTCGGTGTAGCGCAGGATGCCCTTCAGCGGGCCCGACGACGCGGCCTTCTTGTAGGCGGCGTTGATCTGCTGCACCGTGGCCGCGGTCTTCAGGTTGGCGGTGAAGTCGACCACCGAGCCGGTGGGTACCGGAACCCGCAGCGAGGTGCCGTCGAGCTTGCCCTTCATGCTGGTGAGCACGAGGCTGGTGGCGCGCGCCGCGCCCGTACCCGTGGGCACGATGTTGATGGCGGCGCCGCGGGCACGACGGAGATCCTTGTGCGGGCCGTCGACCAGCTGCTGGTCGCCGGTGTAGGCGTGCACGGTCTGCATCAGGCCCTGCTCGATGCCGAAGGCATCGTCGAGCACCTTCACCAACGGCACGAAGCAGTTGGTGGTGCAGCTGGCATTGGAGATGACCTTCTGGGTCTTGAAGTCGAAGTCCTTGTGGTTGACGCCGTACACGAACGTGGCATCGGCACCGTCGCACGGGGCGGAGACGATGACCAACGGGGCGCCCGCCTCCAGGTGGTAGGCAGCCGTGTCGCGCTTGGTGAAGAAGCCGGTGCTCTCGATGACCACATCGACGCCCAGCTCGCCCCACGGAAGGTTCTTCGGGTCGCGCTCGCTGAGCACGCGCAGCTCGTCGCCGTCGACGCTGATGCCGTTCTTGGTGGCCTTGATCTCGTTGGGCAGCACGCCCAGCACCGAGTCGTACTTCAGCAGGTGCGCCATCTGGTCGAGCGAGCCAAGATCGTTCACCGCCACGAAGTCGATGTCGGCGCCGCGCTGCTTGGCAGCCCGAAAGAAGTTGCGCCCGATGCGCCCGAAACCGTTGATGCCGACGCGAACCGTCATGGTTGCGCTTCCTTTCACGAGAGGATCATTCTTCGGCGATCCTACTCAACGACGGGCGAGCCGCCCCCGGCCGTTGGTCCCAATTGTGGCGCCGACGGTCAGCGGCTGAGGTCGCGATGGCCGGTGCGCACCGCATAGCCGTGCTCGCGCAGCCGTCGCGACAGCTCCTCGGCCACTGCAACGCTGCGATGACGGCCCCCGGTGCACCCGAACGCCACCGTCAGGTAGCTCTTGCCTTCGCTCTCGTAGGAGGGCAGCAACGAGCGCATCAGGTCGTCGAACCGGTCGAGGAAGTCGCTCGCCTGCGCGCGTTCCAGCACGAAGTCGCGCACTGCGGGATCGTGCCCGGTGAGCGGCCGCAGGGTCTCGTCCCAGTGCGGGTTGGGCAGGAAGCGCACGTCCATCACGATGTCGGCGTCGAGCGGCAGCCCGTGCTTGAACCCGAAGCTCTCGACGGCGATCTGCAACCGCTGGCCGTCGCCCACTTCGTCGAAGGCGGCGAGCAGCTTCGCCTTCAGCTGGTGCACGTTGAGCTCGGTGGTGTCGATCACGAGATCGGCCGCGCTCTTCACCGGCTGCAGCAACGCGCGCTCGAGGTCGATGGCTTCCACGAGGCCGGGCGCCTCGCCGTCGAGCGGGTGCTTGCGCCGCGTGGCGTCGTAGCGCTTCACCAGCGCCGTGGTGGAGGCGTCGAGGAACAGCATCCGTACCCGGTGACCATTGGCGCGCAGCGCTGCGACCTTCGGCAACAGCTCGACGTGCTGGCGACCGGCGACCAGCGCCAACCGGTGGATGTCGCTGCCCGGCTTGCTCACCAGCTCGACGATGGTGTCGACCAAGGAGGTGGGCAGGTTGTCGATGACGTACCAGCCCAGATCCTCCAGCACGGCTGCTGCGCCGGAGCGCCCAGCGCCGGACATGCCGGTGATGAGCAGGATGTCGGCCATCGCGCGATCGTACGTGCTCGGCTCACATCTTGCGAGTGCGCAGATACAGCAGCCGCGGGATGGTGGACGCGGCGAGGTACTCCTCGGCCTTGGCCAGGAAGCCGGCAGGCGGTGCCGGCTCTTCCATGCGCTCGAGCAGCAGGCCGTTGGCGGCCAGGGTGTTGACGTACCTGCTGAGCGGGCGGTGGATGAACGGGATGAACACGTCCTTCTCCACCTCCTCGATCGTCTCGTCCTCGATCAGGTAGGGGCCGATGCGCCAGTACTGCTCGGGCGGGTCGAGGAACTGGTCGTCGATCCAGCCGCTGTTGGGGGTCTGCAGCAGCGGATGGTTGAGGAAGAAGCAGAAGCGACCACCGGGCTGCAGCACGCGGGCGACCTCGGCGATGGCGCTGTCGACGTCGCGGATGTGCTCGAACACCAAGCAGGCCACGACGGCATCGAAGGTGCCATCAGCGAACGGCAGCTGCGCGGCACCGGCGCGTGCGAACACCGCACCGCCGCGCTTGTTGGCAACGCTGACGCAGTTCCACGTGGGGTCGATGCCCACCACCTGCGCGCCCAGCCTGGCCGCCAGCCGGCTGACCTGACCATCACCGCAACCGACGTCGAGCACCCGTTGCGCGCCGGCCAGCTCGCGAGCCGCGAGCGGCAGGATCTGCTCCTCGTACTCGGGGTCGGCACCGGCGGTGAAGCCGTCGATCCACCACTCCGCATGCGTTTCCCAGAGGTCGTTGCTCACGCAGCAATCGTACGGGGCTGTCGTAGAGTGCGGCGCATGCAGTTCTCCGTGTGGCCTTCGTACGACCGATCGTGGAGCGAGACACTCGCGCTCGCCACGTGGGCGGAAGGAGCGGGCTTCGATTCGTTCTGGTACGCCGATCACCTGATGCCGAACCGCGACGACGGCACCCCCGACCCGGGCGACGCGCACGAGTGCTGGTCGGTGCTCGCCGGCATCGGTGCCCTCGTGCCGCGCCTGCGTCTGGTGTCGATGGTCTCGCCGGTGACGATCCACCACCCGGTGCTGCTGGCCAAGCGGGCCACCACGGTCGACCACATCTCCGGCGGCCGCGCCGTGCTGGGTTTGGGCGCCGGCTGGCAGGTCAACGAGCACAGCGCGTACGGCTTCGACCTGCCCGACCCCGCACCGCGAGTGAGCCGGTTCGCGGAGGCGATCGAGATCGTGCACCGCCTGTTCCGCGAAGACGCGGTCGACTTCCACGGCCACACGTACCGCCTCACTGACGCACCGCTCTCGCCCAAACCGGTCAACGGCACACTGCCCATCCTGGTCGGCACCGGCAGCCCACGCATGCTGCGGCTCACCGCCCGCTGGGCCGAGGAGTGGAACACCTGGGGCGACCCCGATGAGGTCGCTCGTCGCACCGAGCGTTTCACTGCCGCCTGCGAATCCGTGGGCCGCGAACCCGGCGAGTTGCGCCGCTCGGCCCAGGCGATGGTGTTCTTCACCCCCACGCAGGCCGCTCGCGATGCGGTGCAGGCGCACGTGGTGCCCGACCGCTCGCTCGTGGGCGGGGCACAGGAGCTCGTCGACCAGCTAGCTCGCTACGAGGAGCTGGGCGTGCACGAGTTCGCCATCGCCGACTTCACGCTCGGCGAGTCGCCCGAGGAACGGCGCGACACGTACGCCGCGCTGCACGCCGACGTGCTGAGCGCCTTTCGCTGAACCGCTGCACTGCCCGGCGAGCCCGGCGCGGCCCGGCCCGGCCCGGCCCGAGTTGCTTGCTCCACCAGCACAGGGTGCTTGCTCCGCCAGCTCGACAACGCAGGTTGGCACCCCCCGGTACCACGGTTGTCGTGGCGCGAGAGGAAGTACCCCGGGTCCACCGATATGTTCCGCGCGCGGCTTCCCCACCGAGAGCAGACGGAGGGAACCGCCATGTCACAGATCCGCAGGCAGCTGATCGCGATGATCGACGATGCACTGGGTGACGACCCGAGGAGGGCGCTCGTTGCTGCGCACAGCCTGTCGCGCGAGATCGATTGGCTCCAACAGAAGGCCGTCGCACTCGCGCGAGTCAACGGATGGGGCTGGGGCCGCATCGGGCGGCTGCTGGGCATCACCCGACAGGGGGCCCGCAAGAAGTTTCCCCTCGCTCCCCCAGCGCCACCGCCACACGTCGTGGCCGCCGATCGCTACCTGAAGGAGCAACGTGAGGGCGAGCGGCTGGTCGAACGCTTCCGCAACGGCACGCTCACTCGGCCCGAGGAGGAGGATCCGGTCTTCTGGTAGGCGCGCCGCTGAACGCCTCGAAGGCTGCGAGGTCCAGCTCCATCAGCCAGCAATCCCAGCCCTTGCCCTCGTGGAACTCGTTCTCGGGCAGCACCTTCACCTTGCGGAAGCCGACCTTCTCGTACACGTGCACCGCTCGCTCGTTGACGACCCTGGGGTCGATCAGCACTCGATCGGCCCCGAGCGCCAGCAGCGACTCGATCGCTCGAACACAGGCAGCGGTGCCGATGCCGCCGCCCCACAGTGCCGGCTCGCCGATCCAGAGATCGAGTGCGTAGGCCCGACTGACGTCGCCCTCGGCCTGGTAACCGTCGTTGTGCGCGGCGACCCGCACCAATTGGAGGTAACCGACGGGCCGGTCGTCGACGGCGATGAAGTTCGGGCTGACCTCCTCGGCGAGCAGATCGGCCACATCCCACTCGTCGCGGATTCGATCCAGGTCGTAGACCTGGTCGCGACCGAAAACCCACTCGACCACCCGCTGGTCCGTCAGCCACGGCACCATCAAGGTGTAGTCGGCGTCGGTGCCCTGCATGGGCCGCAGCGACACCCTGGCCGAATCGATCTCACGCACGGTGGAACTTCTCGTGGATCGCCTCGGCCACCGCATCGGGCAGGAACGACAGCGCCTTCAACTCGTCGAGTGAGGCCTTCTTCACCGCGTTCACGCCGCCCATCACCTGCGTCAGCTTCTTCTTGCGGGCATCGCCGAGACCGGGAATGCCGTCGAGCGACGAGGTCGTCATCCGCTTGCCGCGCAGCTCGCGGTGGAACGTGTTGGCGAAGCGGTGCGCCTCGTCGCGGATGCGTTGCAGCATGAACAGTGCGTCGCTGCCGCGCGGCACCTCGATGGGCTCGCCGCGGCCCGGTACGAACACCTCCTCGAAGCGCTTCGCGAGCGACGCGATGGGAATCTCGTCGTGCAGGCCCAACGCGCGCACCACTCGCTCGGCCACGGCGAGCTGGCCCTTGCCACCGTCGACCAGCAGCAGTTGTGGCGGGTACGCGAACTTGCGCGGGCGGCGACGTTCGCCGTCGATCAGGTCTTCGTCGAGCGGTTGGTCGCGCTCGTTGAGGTACGCCTGCAGCCGGCGAGTGAGCACCTCCTCCATCGCCGCGTAGTCGTCGTTGCCCGCCACGTCCTTCACCTTGAACCGGCGGTACTCGCGCTTGTTGGGCAGGCCGTCCTCCAGCACCACCATGCTGCCCACGTAGTCGGTGCCCTGCAGGTGCGCCATGTCGTAGCACTCGATGCGCAGCGGCGCCTCGGGCAACCCCAGCAGATCCTGCAGCTCGGTGATCGCGCGGCTGCGCGCGTTGTGGTCGCCGGCGCGACGCAGGCGGTGGCGCATGAACTCCTCGCGAGCGTTGCGAGTGACGGTCTCGTGCAGCTCGCGCTTGTCGCCACGCTGCGCGACGCGGATCTGCACACGGCTGCCGCGCAGGTGAGTGAGCCACTCCTCGTAGGTGGCCGTGTCGTCGGGCGCCACCGGCACCAACACCTGCTTGGGCACCCCCGCCGGCGGGTCGTCGCCGTACAGCGACTCCAGGATGCGATCGACGAGACCACCCGGCGAGAGCTCCTCCACCTTGTCGAGCACGAACCCCTTGCGCCCGACCACCCGGCCCTTGCGCACGAAGAACACCTGCACGGCCGCTTCCAGCTCGTCGTCGGCGATACCGATCACGTCGATGTCTTCGCTGCGCTCGGCAACCATCTGCTGCTTCTCGATGGCCTTGCGCACTGCCAGCAACCGGTCGCGCAGGCGTGCCGCCCGCTCGTACTCCAGCTCCTTGGCCGCACCGGCCATCTCGGCCTCGAGCCGCTTGACGATCTCGTCGGTGTCGCCATCGAGGAAGTCGCACAGCTCTTGCACCAGCTGGCGGTACGGCATCTCCTCGACCTCGCCCACGCACGGGCCACAGCACTTCTCGATGTGGAACAGCAGGCACGGCCGACCCAGCCGGTGATGCTCGTTGAACTTGCCCGGGCTGCACGTACGGATGGGGAAGCTGCGCAACAGCAGGTCGAGCGTGTCGCGGATGGCGTATGCGTGCGCGTACGGCCCGAAGTAGCGGGTGCCCTTGCGCTTGCGACCGCGCATCACCAGCGCACGCGGATACTGCTCGTCGAGCGTGACCGCGAGGAACGGGTAGCTCTTGTCGTCGCGTAACCGCACGTTGAAGCGCGGGCGGTGGAGCTGGATGAGGCTGAACTCCAGCATCAGGGCTTCCACCTCGTTGCGCACCTCGATCCACTCCACCGACGTGGCGGTGGCCACCATCTGAGCCGTACGCGGATGCATGTTGCGCGGGTCCTGGAAGTAGTTGGAGAGTCGCTGACGAAGGCTGGAAGCCTTGCCCACGTAGATGACGCGCCCCTCCTTGTCCTTGAACTGATATGACCCCGGTGTCTCGGGAATCGTGCCGGTGGGTGGGCGCTCGACCATCGCCTCGACTCTACGGGGCGCACCCGCGGTCACCCGATGTGCGCGGATAGGGTTTCTCGCGTGCCCGGCCGCTACCAGTTCTCGATGCCCGAACGCCCGAGTCGCGATGGCTGGTTCCGCATCGGCACGGTCGATGTCACCACCACGGCACTGCTCGTCGGCCTCGGCGTGCTGTCGATGTTCCTCTACGCCATCGGCGGTGCCGATGGGCCCATCTTCGACATGTACTTCATCGCGCCGCTGGTGCGCGAGGGTGAGATCTGGCGGCTGGTCACCTGGCCGATCGCCAACCCGCCCACACGCATCTGGGTCATCCTCACCCTGGCGTTCTTCTGGTTCGTGGGGCATCGCATCGAAGACACCGTCGGCCGCGTGCGCTTCACCATCATGATCGCCCTGATGACGGTGCTGCCGGCAGCCGTGGTGTCGCTCTTCGACTTCACCGCCGACACCGGGCAGGCCTACGGCCTGAGCATCCTCGCCATCGCGCTGCTGGTCGTCTACGCCTTCGACAGCCCGAACGCGGTGTGGTTCTTCAACATCCCGTTGTGGGTGCTCGCCTCCGTGTTCGTGCTGCTCGACGTGCTGCAGTACCTGGGCAACCGGTTCTTCGGTGCCCTGCTCGTCGAGCTCGGGGCCATCCTCGTCGGCATGGTCACCGCGCGGCAGTACGGCATGCTCAACGAGTTGCAGTTCATCCCGCGTTTCGTGGGCGCGCCCTCCAACAAGAAGCCGAAGAGCCGTCGCGCCAGCGGCAGCGGCTCTGCCGTGATCGCCGGGCCGTGGGCCACACCAGAGCCGGCACACACCGCCGTCGACCAGCTCGAGCTCGACGGCCTGCTCGACAAGATCAGCGCCCACGGCATCGACTCGCTCTCGCGTAGCGAGAAGACCCGGCTCAACGAGCTGAGCAAGAAGCTCCGCGGCCGCT
>Ga0209477_1001192_pt1 | contig 15935 bp, 15 predicted proteins | sample KloWWTupernatant_FD_187180 | JGI IMG/M metagenome (GOLD analysis project Ga0209477, IMG submission 187180) | Active sludge microbial communities from Klosterneuburg, Austria, studying microevolution and ecology of nitrifiers - Klosterneuburg... | ecosystem: Engineered > WWTP > Aerobic digester >... | reverse complement strand
GCTTGCAGGCCTCGAAGATCCGCCGGTAGGCGGCGCGCATCGCCTCGTAGGCCTCGTCGAGGCTCTCCGCTGTCGCATGGAAGGAGTAAGCGTCCTTCATCAGGAACTCGCGGCCGCGCATGAGGCCGAAGCGCGGCCGGATCTCGTCGCGGAACTTGGTCTGGATCTGGAAGAGATTGAACGGCAGCTGGCGATAGCTCTTGACGTCGCGGCGCACCAGGTCGGTGATGACCTCCTCGTGGGTCGGTCCGAAGCAGAAGTCGCGGTCGTGGCGGTCGCGGATCCGCAACAGCTCCTTGCCGTACTTCTGCCACCGCCCGGACTCGATCCACAACTCCGCCGGCTGCACCGAAGGCATCGAGAGCTCGACAGCGCCGGCAGCGGCCATCTCACGGCGGACGATCGCCGAGAGCTTCTGCAGGCTCCGCCAGCCGAAAGGCAGGTAGGTGTAGATGCCGGCGGCGAGCTTGCGGATCATGCCCGCCCGGACCATCAGCTGGTGGGAGATCACCTCGGCGTCGTTCGGGACCTCGCGGGTGGTGAAGAGGTAGGTCTGCGACCAGCGGGTCGGAGGGGCGAAGACGGAGGAGCGGGAGCTTTCGATCGTGGGCGTCACAGGGTCACCGGAGTCTCGGAACGGAATTGGAGCGTTTCTGGAGCTATCGTTTCTGGCGCTGCTGCACGCGTTCGAGCAGGCGCGAGGAGTCGCGCATGCATTCCATCATCTTCTCCTCCAGCGCGCCGACGCGGGGCTCGAGGCTGCGCGCCTGGCCGAAGGCGCCGCGCGCCTTCTCCTCGTTGCCGGAGGCGAGGAGCGCCATGCCGAGGTGGGTCAGCGTGGTCGGCGACGATCCCAGGTCGTTCGACCGCGCCAGGCACTCCACCGCCTGCTCGTACTCCTTGCGCTTGTAGTGCACCCAGCCCTTCGCCGCGAGCGGGAACTGCTTCAGCTCGTCGGGCGCGAGGTCGAGCGCCTGTTGCGCGTACTCGAGCGCCTGGTCGAGATCCTCTTCCATCTCCGCCAGGTTGTAGGCCATCTCGAAGTAGGCGATCGTGCGCGTGAAGTTGCTCGCCCCGTCCTGTAGCAGGAGCTTGCCGATCCGGTTGCCCTCGCGGAACTTGCCGCCGCTGCGCAGCGCGGCAATGAGCGCGGCGGAAGCGGTGGCGCGCAGCATCTCGCCGGGGTTCAGCTCGAGCACGCGCCGCGCCGCGGTCTCGAGCTCCTCCCAGCGGTCGAGCGAGAGACAGAGCATCGCGAACGACATGAGCAGCGTCGGATTCTCGGGTTCGGCATCGAGCGCCTTCTGATAGGCCGAGAGAGCGCGGTCGCGCTCGCCGCGGGCGCGATGCTCTTCGGCCTTCGCCATATAGCGCGCCGCCTCGGTGCCCACCTCGGGCAATGGCGCCCCGGTCCGACCCGACAGGAACTGGACGAGATCCTGGTAGCGCAACCGGCGGGGATTGAGGCGCTGCGCCTCGCGGAACGACGCCAGCGCTTTCTTGTTCCAGTGGCGGTCGAGGTAGGCGAGGCCGAGCAGGTAGTGCGCTTCCTCGAAGGCCGGGTCGAGCCGCACCGCTTCGCGCAGGCTGCGGATGGCGTGTGCCGCCTGCCCCATCTCGTAGCGGCAGTTGCCCAGCAGATAGAGCGCCTGCGGCACGCGGTCGAGAAGATTCGCCTGCTCGAGGTAGGCCACGGCGCGCGACAGGTCGCCGTGCGCGGCGTAGACGGCGCCGAGACTGAAGTGCGGCAGGAAGGCGTCGGGGTACTCCGCCACCGCCCTCCTGAGCAGCGCCTCGGCGCGATGGAAGTTCCCCTGCTCGTGGAAGATCACGCCCGAGAAGACGAGCGCCTCGAAGTGGTCGGCCTTGACCTCGAGCACCTTCTGGAAATAGCTCAGCGCCGCCTCGGTGTCGCCTTCGTTGAAGTAGGTCTCGCCGAGAAAGAGGGCCAACTCGTAGTTCGTGCGATCGAGCTTCCAGGCCTGCTCGAGCGCGCGCTTCGCGCGCTCGACATCGAAGGCGAAGAGGGCGTACTCGGCGTCGTCCAGATGCTGGGCGAAGAGCTTGGGCCGGTTTCCCTGATAAAGAGCGGCGACGCGGTCGCGGATCGACATGAAACGCTCGCGCTTCTCCAGAGCACGCAACTGGTAGTCCATCTTCGACTCCCAGAGGTCGCTCCACTCCTCCCGCCCGACCAGCCGCCGGCGCTCGAGGAGCTCGCGCAACGTGGCGAAGCCGGTCTGCGACACGAGCAGATTCTTCTCCTGCTTCTGCACGGCGGCGACGAGCTTCTGGGCGGTCTCCGCAGTGCGCTTGACCGCCTCCTCGAGAATCGAGATCCGTTCCAGCAGGTGCTCGTCGAGCGAGAAGTCGGCGCCGCGCTCGGACTCGAACTGCTCGGCTTCGCCGCCGATCGCACCGGAGATCACCATCAGCTTCTGATGGCAGCGGGCGCAGAACTCGCGGTCGCTCAGGTTCTCGGCGCCGCAGACCTGGCAGAAGACGCTGGGAAGGCCTTCAGCCGTAGGCATAGAACCCGCGCCCGCTCTTGCGGCCGAGATAACCCGCGTCCACCATCTTCACCAGCAGCGGGCAGGGGCGGTACTTCGGATCGCCGAAGCCCTCCTCGAGGACGCGCAGGATGTCCAGGCAAACGTCGAGCCCGATGAGGTCGGCGAGCGCCAGCGGCCCCATCGGATGGTTCATGCCGAGCTTCATCACCTCGTCGATCGCTGCCGCCTCGCCGACGTGCTCGTGCAGGCAGAAGATCGCCTCGTTGATCATCGGCATGAGCACCCGGTTCGAAACAAATCCCGGGGCGTCGTTCACCTCCACCGGCGTGCGCTGGAGCTTGCGGGTCATCGCGAAGACGGCGTCGCAGGTCTCCTGCGAAGTCTGCAGACCGCGAATGATCTCGACCAATTGCATGAGCGGCACGGGATTCATGAAGTGCATGCCGATCACTCTCTCCGGCCGGGCGGTCGCCGCGGCGAGCCGGGTGATCGAAATCGAGCTGGTGTTGGTGGCCAGAATAGCCTCCGCGGCGAGGACACCGTCGAGCGCCTGCAAGACCTGCCGCTTGACCTCGAACTTCTCCACCACCGCTTCGACGACGAGATCGCAGCCAGCGAGAGCCCCGAGCTCGCCGGCCGAGGCGAGGCGCGACTGCGTCGCCGCGCGGTCGTCCGCCGCGATCTTGCCCTTCGCCACCAGACGCTCGAGGCTCTTGTCGATCGTCGCCAGTCCCTTCGCCAGCGCTGCGCTCGAGATGTCGACGAGCACGACATCGAAGCCGGACTGCGCCGCCACCTGGGCGATGCCGCTGCCCATCGTCCCGGCGCCCACGACGCCGACCTTTCGGATCTCCATGCTCATGCCCTCCAACTCCAAGTCACCCTTGCTCGAATAGCCTAGCAAGGCTTGCTGTTCTCCCGAGAGAGCCCTGGCTCAGGCAAGTGCGGCGTCGTCGCCGGCGAACCAGGGCTCGAACCGCCCGAACTTCGAACGCAGCGTGGCGCCCATGCCGATGAGCGTCGCGGCGGTCCACACCCAGACGCCGGCCATCGGCACGAGCTTGATCAGGCCGAGCAGGCACAGCCCGAGCACGGCTGCATGCAGCTGCACGACCCGGCGTCGCGCGAGCCGCGAGGCGCAGAATCTGCCGAAGCTGTGGAAGATCGCCACCATTCCCCAGAGCTTCAGAACGAGCGAGAACAGCGCCACCAGGACGAGCAGCGGCACCCCGAGCAGGGTCGGCAGGAATGCCGACAGAAAGAGCGCCGAAAGCACGATCGTGGCCAGACCCACGAGTCCGGCCGCGAAGCAGCGCAGCGGCTCTTGACGGACCTCCTCCGAGGTGCGCACCAGCGGCCGGCCGGCAGACGCGAAGAGGAGCAGAGTGAGAGCCAGCCAGGCTGCAATCAGACCCAGTTTTGCACCCAGTACGAGCGGCGACGTCGCGCCCATTCCCAGGCTCGGCCCTTCGAGAAGGGTCAGCCAGGCGCGCGAGACGGTGGGATAGGCGACGGCGCGACCCGAGAGACGGGAGCCGCCGGCGGCGAGCAGCCGGCCGCCGAGGACGAGGGCGTCCCCTTCGACGACGGCTGTCGGGGCCAGAACGAGATCGCCGCCGAGGACCGTCACATCCCCGCGCACGCGACCGGAGACCCGGACGGTGCCGTTCAGGGCAGTGACGCCCGCCAGCGCCTCGCCTGCGACCTCGACGCCACGCCCGACCGCGACGATCGGCTGCCGCGCGACGCTGCCGGCTTCGAGATGCAGGCCGGGCAGGGGCGCCGGTTCCGCACCGGCGGCGTTCGCCGGTATCGGCGAAGAGAGAAGAAGCGCGGCGCCCAGAAGGCACCCGGCGACCTGCGGCATCATGCCGGCGAGTCTATCGGGATTTGTCCGCCGCAGCGCTCCGGGAGGCGGGACGAAGCAGACGCAGGAACAACAGATTCAGGGCCAGAAGGAGTCCACCGGCGAGCGCCAGGTGGGTTTTCGAGGCGCCCAGCCACTCACCGAGTCCGGAGCCCAAGCCCCGCCACGAAGCGCCGAGCAGACCCGCTCCGGCGAGCGCCGCGCTTTCGAGCAGGCGCGCCAGCGCGAGGAAGGCGTCGAACGACCCGGCCGCGGGCTCGAGGGAGGCCGCTGCACCGCCCAGGAGAACGGCAGCCGTGCCGCCCAGGGCGAGGAGCAGAGCGAAGGGCCAGCGCCAGACCACCAGCGCCCGCGCCTCCCAGGGCGCCGGCGCCAGCGCGCGCATCACTTCGCCGGTGAAGCCTTCGCGCGGCTGGACGACCGCAGCGGCGAGCAGGTGCCGGACCTCCTGGAGGTCGCGGGCTTCCTGCTGGCAGGTCGCGCAGCCGGCCAGGTGCTCGGCGAGCGCGGCCTTCCGCGCCGGCTCGAGCCGCCCTGCGGCGCCGTCGAGACCGTCGACACCGTCGACACCGCCAATGACGTCGAGGTCGAGGTCGAGTTCTTCCAAAAGGTGGTCGTGGTTCATTCGCTCTTCCTTCCCCATCAGTTGCCGGCGTCCCGAGCACCCAGCAGGTGCTGCTTCAGCATCTGACGCGCACGAAACAACTTGTTCTTCACCGTACCGAGTGGCATCGCCTTGACCTCGGCGATCTCCTCGTAGGCCAGCTCGCCGTAGTGGCGCAGCAGAATCAGCTCCCGATACTCCCAGGGCAGGGTGTCGATCGCAGCCCGGATCGAGGCGTCGAGCTCGCGGCCCTGGAGCGACTCGAGGGCCGACGGCTGGCCATCGGGCAGCTCGAGGTCGACCATCGCTTCGCCGCCCTCGTCCGCCCGGCGGGTCAGGGGAACGAGCTGAATCCTGCGCTTGCGGATCACGTCGATCGCGGCGTTCTGGGCCACCCGAAAAAGCCAGGTCGAGAACCGGTACTGGCTGTCGTAGCGATCCAGGGCCTGGTACACGCGGATGAAAACCTCCTGAGTCAGATCGTGCGCCTCTTCGAGATTGCGCACCATGCGGTACAGATAGTTGACCAGCCGCGTCTGATACCGCTCCACCAGCAACTCGAACCGGTCGCGGTCCCCGGAGAGGACCGATCGGACGAGCGCTTCGTCGGTGGGATCGAGCGGTTCGACCGACACGATTACCTACGTGCCCGCGCTTCAGAAAGTTGCATCGGCGTCCGTCGCTCGGATCGGTCCTTCGCGCGCAAGTTACTCACCGGTCTCGACTTCCTTGATCGAAATCAGGGCGTCTTCCTGGCGAATCTGGTCCAGAACGGTGTCGTCTCCCTCCACCTGGCCGAAGACCGTGTAGCCGCCGTCGAGGTGCGGCTGCGGCGAAAGGGCGATGAAGAACTGGCTACCGCCAGTGTCGGGACCGGAGAGCGCCATGCCGACAGCTCCGCGAGCGAAGCGCAGACGGTTGATCTCGTCGCGCAGGGCGAAGCCGGGCCCTCCCCATCCGTCCCCGCGCGGGTCGCCGGTCTGGACGACGAAATCGGGCACGACGCGGTGGAAGGTCAGCCCGTCGAAATAGCCCTGGCCGGCAAGCTGCAGGAAGGAGAGGCAGGTGAGCGGAGCTTGCGGGCAATCCAGCCGGATGCGGAAGGCGCCCCGCGCAGTCGTGACCTCCACCCGCCGCGGGCGATCGGTCTGCACGAGGACCTGCGAATAGACCGGGCCCGTGCGTTGGGTCGTCACTGGACCGACCTGCGGTCGGGGTTCTCCGAGGCGCACGAGGGCGGTCGCCGCCTCGCGCCGCACCAGGAAGTCCTTGTCCTCGGAGAGCGCGGTGAGGATCGCGACCGCGCTTTCGCTTTCCGCCGGCATCACGAGCGCCCGCGCCGCGAGCGCCCGGACGCCAGCGAGCCTGGCGTCCGGCAGCGTGTCGCGCTCGGCGCTGGCGAGCGCCTGTCCGAGAAACGGCACCGGCAGCTCGGGCGCCTCGGCGACCGCCTCGAGCACCGTGGCGCGCACCGTTGGATCGGCATCCAGCAGGAACCGACGCGCGATGCGCGCCACCTCGGCCTGCGGATCGCCGGTCTCGCCGGAATCGCCCGCCAGCAGGCCTTCGATCGCCGCCACCCGGACCATGGGCTCCGGATCCGCGACCAGCCTCTCGACCAGGTCGTCGAGGGCGAGCATTCCCGCAGCTTCGGCGGCGCGCGCCCGGAGCGCGCGCTCCGGCGAGCTGGCAGCGGCCCTCACGGCTTCCTCGGCCGCCGGATCGTCCGCTTGGGCAAGCGCCAACAAGGCGAGCTCGCGCTCGCGCGGCTCGCCAGTGGCGAGGCGCCGGAGCACGGCCTGGCGCACCTCCGGTTGAGGAATCCAGGCCGGCGAGGATTCGAGCGCGATCGCGCGCACGCCTGGCAGAGGGTCGTCCACGAGCGCGGCGAGCAGACGCCCCCAACCGAGCGGCGGGACGGCCTGCGTGCGCGCGAGAATGCGAGCCCCGGCCCGGATCGCCTGAATGCGCGGCGACGGCCATGGCGCGCCGAGGAGCGGCTCCATGCGGGCGAGATCCGTGAGATCTCCGACGTCTCCCAACCCGCGAGCGGCCCAGGCACGGATCGTCGCCTCCGGGTCGGCGAGCAGGCGGCGCAGGTGCGGGAGCGCGCCGGCGCGAGCGTCGCGGGCGAGCGCATAGGCCGCTCCACGGCGCACCTCCGGGTCGGCGTTCGACTCGAGCTCGACGGCGGCCTCCACCAGACTGTCTTCCTTGAAGCGAAACAGCGCGGGAGCGAGCCGCCGCGCCGCCTCCTGCGGCTCGAGCGCGGTCAGAGTGCGGCGGACGTCCGCGAGCGGCGCCTGGGTCTTGCCGAGCGCCTCGACCGCCAGCACTCCGGTCGGCGAGTCGTCGTCGACCGCCGCGCGCAGGAGCGAAGGCAATGCCTCCGGAAGCGCGAGCTCTCCGAGCGCGAACGCCGCACTCTGACGCACCGCGGGGTCGATATCGATCAACAGGCCCTGCAGGATTCCCCGGCCGCGCGCGTCGCCGACCCGGCCGAGCGCCACGGCAAGATCGCGCCGGACGGAGGCCGAGCTGTCGAGCAGGCCGATGAAGACGCCCTCTTCGAAACGCTTCTGGTCGGCCATCAGCAGGAGGAGTGCCTGTGTATCGCGCAAGTCCGTGGCGCGCGCCGATCGCGCTTCCGCCCGGGTCGGAGGCGCCTTCGCCGCCGGCGACTGCGAGCAGGCCAGCGCCGGCAGCAGAACGAGGAAGTGGATCCGACGGGCAGCGCGCAGGGCAGTCATGAACGGAACATGCTACGCAGCGCCCTGCCCCCGTGGCAAGGCGGCACCAGCCGGGCGTGTCGCCGGGCCTGCAGGCGGACGTCGCCCGCGGAGGAGCTCCTCAGGTTCCGATCGCCAGCCGGTCGGCGAGGAGCTTCGGCAGCCCGGCCTTGAGGATCCGCTGTTGGGCGCGATCGACCGGATAAGCGACGCGATGCCAACGAACGACGCGCTTGTCGGAGTCGTAGGTCATGTAGGCGGCGCGCGGATCGCGGTCCCTCGGCTGGCCGATCGACCCGGGATTGATGAGGTAGCGGTTTCCGGGCTCGATCGAGATCGTCCCGGTCTCGCCGCGCAACAGAGCGACCCGGATGTCGCGCCCGTGGTGAACGAAGAGCGACGGTACGTGGGTGTGGCCGAAGAAAACGAGATCCGAAGCGTAGTTCTCGAAGATCTCCCACGCCTCGTACATCGAGAAGACGTAGGTGTCCTCGTCGAGCGGCGAACCGTGGCAGATCGAGAAGCCCTCGGGCAGCACGAGCGGGCCGCGTGGCAGCTCGCGAACGAATCGCAGGTTGGCCGCAGTCAGGTGGTCGGCCGTCCAGCGCGCCGCAGCCAGGGCGGCGTGATTGAAGTTGGCTCCGTCTTCGATTCCGGCGACGACCTTGTCGTGATTGCCGCGGATGCGGTACACCGACCCGGGGAGATCGCGCATGGCCTCGACCACCTGATTCGGACCCGCACCGTAGCCGACCAGGTCTCCGAGCACCAGCACGGCATCGAAGCGCTTCCGCCTCACCCGGCGCAGCACGGCCTGGAGGGCCTCGGCGTTGCCGTGCATGTCGGAGAGGATCAGATACTGCATGCCCGCCCCGCGATCAGGAGAGTGATCCTCGACGCGACTTCCTCGACGCTCTCGCCTGCGGCAACATCGACTTTGAGATCCGCGAGAGAGTAGGCGGGCAGGCGCTCACGATAGAGCGCCAGAACCGTCGCCTCGTCACGAAACAGCGGCCGGTCCTGTTTGCCACGCCCGCCGATCCGGCGGGTGAGGGTGGCGAACTCGGGGTTGAGCCAGACGACCAGGCCCGCAGCGCGAGCGGCGGCGAGGTTGCGCGGGAAGGTCAACGTTCCGCCTCCTGTGGCGACGACGACCGGGTCCTGGAGCATCGACTCGGCGAGAGCCCGTCCCTCGAGCTCGCGAAACCTGCTCTCGCCGGCATTCTCGAAGATCTCGCGCACCGACTCGCCGGCAAGCGTTTCGATCTCGCGGTCGAGGTCGACGAACGGCCAGCCGAGACGGGCGGCGAGGCGCCGGCCTACGGAGGTCTTTCCAGCGCCCATGAATCCGGTCAAGAAAATCCTCATGCCGCCGCGGCAAGCAGCTCGCGGCAGTTGCGGGCGATATCGCCCGCACAGACCGCCGAGATCACCGCCACGCCATCTGCGCCGGCGGCGAGCACAGAGGCGACGTCGGCGAGCTGCACGCCGCCGATGGCGATCAACGGTTTCGCCGTGCGGCTGCGCATCGCCCGCAGCCCATCCAGACCCACGACCGGGTCGGGGTTGCGCTTGCTGCGGGTGGCGAAGACGGGTCCGAAGGCGATCCAGTCCGCCGCAGGATCCCGATCGGCCTCGGCGATCTGAGCCTCGTCGTGCGTCGAGACGCCGATTCGAACGGCGGAGGGAAGGAGGCGGCGCGCCGTCGCGGCCGGCAGATCGCTGCGGCCGAGATGCACGCCGGCGACCGGTAGCAGCAGCGCGAGGTCGACGCGGTCATCGATCCACAAGGTACCCGGCCAGGCTTCGAGCCCGCGCAGGCAGGCTTCGACCTCGGCGAGGAAGAGTCCGTCCTCGAGCCGCTTGGCGCGCAGCTGAATCGTCGTGATGCCGGACTGCGCCATGGTCAGCGCACTCTCGGCCAGGCCTCGCGGCGCCAGCGCTTCGGCATCGGCAATCGCGTAGATTCTGCCTGGCCGAAGTGCGGCAACCGACGTCATGGAATCGCCGCCGCCTTGAGCCTCCGCCGTTCCGCGAAGCGCTCCATGAAGCGTGTCGAGAGCCGGCCGGCGCGGAACTCCTCGTCCTCGAGGATCTCGCGATGCAGCGGGATGGACGTCTTGATGCCCTCGACGACGAAGAAGTCGAGGGCGCGCTTCATCCGCGCCACCGCCTCTTCGCGGGATCCGGCGTGGACGATCAGCTTGGCGACCAACGAGTCGTAGTTCGGCGGGATGAAGTAGTCCTCGTAGCCGTGCGTGTCGACGCGCACACCGGGGCCGCCGGGCAAATGGAAGGTCGTGAGCCTCCCGGGCGAGGGCACGAAGGTCACCGGATCCTCCGCGTTGACCCGGCACTCGATCGCATGCCCGCGTGGTTGGAGGCCATTGGGGATCGTCAGCTTCTCGCCTGCCGCAATGCGGATCTGGAGCTTCACCAGATCGACCCCGGTGACCATCTCGGTGACCGGATGCTCGACCTGGATGCGGGTGTTCATCTCCATGAAGTAGAAGCTGCCGTCGAGATCGAGCAGGTACTCGATGGTGCCGGCGCCCTGGTAGGCGACCGCGCGCGCCAGCTTCACCGAGGCCTCGCCCATTCGCTCGCGCAGCTCCGGAGTGAGCGCTGGCGAAGGCGCCTCCTCGATCAATTTCTGATGGCGGCGCTGAATCGAACACTCGCGCTCTCCCAGGTGAATGACGTTGCCATGGGCATCGCCGAAGACCTGGAACTCGATGTGGCGCGGCTCCTCGAGGTACTTCTCGAGATAGATCGAGCCGTCTCCGAAAGCGGTGAGCGCCTCGTTGGAGGCGGTCGCGAACTGGCCTTCGATCTCCTCCGACGAGCGCACGATCCTCATCCCGCGTCCGCCGCCGCCCGCCGAGGCCTTGAGAATGACCGGATAGCCGATGCGTCCGGCGAGCTGGCGAGCCTCTTCGGCGGATGCGAGCGGCTCCTGGCTGCCGGGCAGCACCGGAACACCGGCCGCCACCGCTGTCTGGCGGGCATTCGCCTTGTCGCCCATCTGCCGGATCACCTCCGGCGGCGGTCCGATCCAGCCGATCTTGCAGTCGCGCAGAACCTCCGCGAAGTGGGCGTTCTCGGACAGGAAGCCGTAGCCGGGGTGGATGGCATCGGCACCGGTGATCTCGGCCGCCGAGACGATGCTCGAGATGTTCAGGTAGCTCTGCGACGAGGCCGGGGGGCCGATGCAGACGTCTTCGTCGGCGTAAGTGACGTGCAGGCTCTCGCGATCCGCCGTCGAATAGACCGCGACCGTCGGAATCCCGAGCTCGCGGCAGGCCTGGATCACTCGCAGCGCGATCTCGCCGCGATTGGCGATGAGGATCTTCTTGAACATCGGGGGGGCTACTCGGGCCGGATTCCGTACAGCGGCTCGCCGAACTCCACCGGCTGTGCATTGCGCGGGTGGATCTCCGCGACGACGCCGTCGACATCGCACTCGATCTCGTTCATCAGCTTCATCGCCTCGACGATGCACAGCACCTGGCCCTTGCGCACCCGGTCTCCCACCCGCACGAACGGATCCGCGGTCGGATTGGGCGAGGAGTAGAAGGTGCCGACGATCGGCGAGGCGATGAGGTGCAGAGCGGCCGATGCAGCCGCCGCAGCGGCGACCTGGGCGCCGTGCGCGTCGCCGGCGGGCGCTACCGACTCGGCGAGAACGGGAGCCGCGGAAACCGGGAGAGCCGCCGGCATGACCCGCGCCTCCATCGGTGGCGCCGCCGCGGCGGCGCCGGTGATCTTCAACCGAAAGCCGCTGCGCTCGACTTCGAGCTCGTGCAGGCGGCGTTCCGAGACGATTTCAATCAGCTCTTTGATCTGTTCGTAGGTCAACATGATGAACTCAGGAAAGCTCCTCTTCGAGCACCAACGATGCGCGCCTGAGCTCGAAGCGGGCGCGTCCGACGCTGCCGGCGGGTGCGAGCGCGAGCAGCAGGTAGTAGCCGCGCGCGACGGCGCTGACGAGAAACGTCATGCGTTCGGCGACGACGGTGAACTGCTGCACTTCGCCGACCGACAACTCCTGCTGTTGCTGCGAGATCGCGCGCACCTGCGAGATCAGCTCGGCGGCGATGGCCTCGAGGTCGAGCTCCGGGCTGGCGCTGACCGACTCGACCGGCATGCCGTCGCGGTCGACGAGCGACAGGGCGATGGCGCCCTCGATCCGGCCGCTGATCGTCGAGAGGTGCTCAAGAAACATGGTGCTGGGCCCCTCGCCGGATACGCGCCAGATAGTCCTTGAGCAGCGCCGCCTTGCGCGTCGTCAGGCCGCCGACGATGAGGTTGGATTCCTCGACGGTGGGGGCTTCGTCGGCAAAGGCAGCGGCTTCATCGCCGCGCTGCTGCCGCACGGATTCCAGGCCAGCGAGAGCGGCGGCGTCTCCGGGGCGCGCCTGGAGAACGGAGTTGAAGCTCTCCTCTGCCTCCTCGAGATGTCCTTGGGCGAGGTAGAGCTCTCCGAGGGTCGCGCTCGCCGCCTTCGGCGCGGCGGAAATCGGCAAAGGCGGCGCGTCGGCCTCGGGCTCCCAGTCGAACGGCACGACCGCGAGGTCGGCCTCCTCGGCCGCGACCGCGAGCGGCTCGGGTGCGGGCGGCGTCTCGTCGACCGCCGTCGAGCCATCGGGCCAGGCCTCGGACTCCCATTCGCGCGCCGTCGCTGCGACAGGCGGAGCCTCGGTTTGGGGCGGTTCGACCTCTAGCGGGGGTAGCCCGGGGTCCAGCGACTCGGTGGTGAACGAAGGGGTGATGCCCGCCTGCGCCTCGGGCGGCGCCACCTGTGGAAAGGGCGCCAGGTCGAGTGACGCTGCGGCCAGCGGCGGCGCGAGCGGAAAGATGCCCTGGCGCACGAACATCGATTCGATCCGCTGGACGGCGTCCGGGGCGAAGAGCTCGCCGAACGGCTCACGCGGCGAAGCGCCGCCGGACGGTCGACGCGAGGGAAGCACCGGAGTGAGATCGAGCTCGGGCAGGGTCGCCGGAGCGGGAAGGTCGAACAGGGCGGGCGCAGCAACTGGCGGTGCCCCGATCCCTCGCTTCACCGCCAACGTCGCAGGTGGCAATCCTTCGAGGGCCCGGATGCGGTTCTCGAGCGGCTCGATCTCAGCGTCGCGATCGTTGAACAACTTGTAGAGATCGAGGCGCTCGCGCGCCTTGCCCGCCTGACCCCTGGCGAGGTAGGCCTCGACCAGGAGCTTGTTGGCGACCAGCTGCGTCGGATCCCTTGCCACGGCGCGCTCGAGAATCTCGACCGCGGCCTCCGGCTCGCTGGACTCCACGAGGCAGCGACCGAGCGCGACCTGGGCGGCGAGATAGCTCGGATGCTCCTTGAGACCGGCGCGCAGAACGTGCACGGCGTCGGGCAGGCGGCCGGCTCGGCGGTACTCCTCCGCAAGTTGCAGAAAGGCGCGCGACTTGGGATCGCGCTCCCAGCGCTGCCGGAGCTGGTTCAGGTGGTCGGGCGAAAACGGCTCAGGCAAGGCTCTCTCCCCTCGCGGAGAGCGCCTCGCCGGACCCATCGAAGCAGCGCAAATGCATGACTTCGGAAAGTATAGCGCACCCTCCGCGGCGCCGAGTCCCGCCTAGTTGGTGATCTGCACCAGGTTGCTGGCGGAGCTGGTTCCGATGCTGTTGCGCGCTGTCAGCGTGACGACAAAGGTGCCAGCCGCGGAATAGGTGTGGACCGGGTTCTGCTGGCTGGAGGTCGGCGTATTGTCGCCGAAGTCCCACTGCCAGCTCGTCGGACTGCCGGTCGAGGTGTCGTTGAAGGTGACGACGAGGCCGGCACGCTGGAAGGTGAAGGACGCCTTCGGCGGACGCTGAATACCGACCTCGAAGGTGCGCGAGATGATGGAGCCACCCGCCCCGCCGACCTCGGCGGTGACCGTGAAGCTGTCGCCGCCGACGAGCTGGAGGTCAGCAGCGCTCACGCGCAGACGGTCGGTCGCTTCGCCGTCGGCGTCCGTGGTGATGAACCGCCCGCCGGAGTCGAGCTCGCCCACTTCGGAGCGGAAGTTGACCTGCGCGCCGGCGAGGGGTTGCGACACGTCGTCGCGGACGAGAGCAAGCAGATCCAGCGTACCGCCCGTTTCGGCGATACTGGATGGGGTCACCTGGAAGCTCATCGAAGCGGCGAGCTGGCCCACCGCGATGTCGATCGTCACCGGCTCGATGCCGCCCGAGAAGGCCGTGACGGTGGCCGTCCCGGCGCGGCCGTCGCCGCGCAGTTGCGCCGTTGCCTGCCCGCTGTCCGAGGTATACACCACGGCATCGACGATGCCGAGCGTCGAGCTCAAGCGCACCTCTGTCCCTGGGTTCACCGGATTGCCGGTCGAACGGTAGGCGCTGATCGTGACCGTCGACAGACCGCGGGTACTGATCCGCGTCGGGTAGGCGGAGACCCGGAGGATCGTCCCCGAAGGGGCGACCGGCGTGCCTTCGCTGCAGCCCAGCGGGGCAATCAGCGCGGCGAGGAGGAACAGGGAGCGTCGGCTCATGGACCGCAGATTTCGCATCTCGAGGGAAGTATACGAACCGCGGAGCCGCAGCGTCCAGCCACGGCGCCCCGCACCGCCCCCCGGCACCAGTCCGAACGAAAAAGAGCCCGGTGTCGCCACCGGGCTCTCGTTCGCCTTCGGAGAAGGCCTACCTGTTAGTCACCGCGGCAGGAGCCGTCCGTGGGACTGAAGGTGAAGACACCGTTCAGCGTCGCGGTGCAACCCGTCGCCGGATCGGTGATGCGCACGTTGGCGGTGGCGGGCAGGTAGCGCTCGCCATCCGGGTCCGGGGTCGGATCCGGCGGTATGGGGTTGCCATTGTCGTCGCAGGTTTCCGTCGCGAGCGCCGTACTCGGAATCGCCGGCGAGCGCACGGCGATGGTCGACGATGTGGACGAAGTGACATTGCCGGTGAACGCCGTGCCGCCGATGATGAAGTCGACGATCATGTTCGAAGCGAAGTTGGCGCCCGTGATCGTGACCGCGGTGTTGCCTCCCTGCGGCCCGCCGAACGGCGAGACGCTGAAGAACAAGGGCCGCGGAACGCGGTAGGTGAAGCTCGGACCGGTAGCCGAATCGCCGCTCTCGATGTTGACGAGCTGCGTTGGGCCGGTGACGTCCGTGCAGTTCGTGACCACGATCGCCACGGTCCGAACGACCACTTCGCTTCCCGATACCGAGATCACCTGCTGGGCATGCGCCCCCATCGTCACGGCGACCGGTTCGTCGAAGCCCTGCCCGAAGATCGTCACCAGCGTTCCGCCAGTCGCGGGACCTTCGCCGGGCGCGATCGACGTGATCCTGCTCGCCCCCGGACACGGACCAGAGATCGACGGGTCGACGCTGGGCGGCGTCGATGTCGCATCCGTCCGTCTGCTCGTTCGGCGGCTTGAGGCGGTGGGAGCGCGAGCCAACAGCGTGGTCGTCGTCTCCTCCGCGATGGTCTACGGCGCCGAGCCCGACAATCCGCTGCCGCTCACCGAGGACGCCCCGCGTCGACCGGCGCCCGACTCGCCGTTCGCGCTCGCCGGGATCGTGCACGTCACGAACTCGATGAGTCTGCTGCGGCCGGTGTCGGTGGGGGAGAAGCTGCGGCTGACGAGCTCGTACGGGCCTCCGCGCGAGCATCGACGCGGTGTGCTGATCGACATGATCGGCGAACGTCGCGTGGAGCTCGGCGCGCTCGTCGTCGGTGAGGTTCATCGAACCGACCTCCGTCCCGGCCAGGCTTCCGCAGAGCCACGGGCTGTCTCGCAACCCGTAGGTGGTTGTACCAGGTGGTCGGCGCCACCGGCACACTCCCGTGATGGAGATCGGCCTCTACAGCTTCGCGGACATGCAGGTGGGCCAGGGCTCGCCCGGCGCGGTGTCGGCCGCGGAGCGGGTCCGGCAGCTGATCGACGAGGTCGCGCTGGCCGACGAGGTCGGTCTCGACGTGTTCGGGCTGGGAGAGCACCACCGCCGCGACTTCGCGGTCTCGGCGCCCGCGATCCTGGCCGGCCACTTCGCCTTGGCCCACCGCGACCGCCTGGCCCCGGCCTTGGCCGAGGTCGCCCACGCCCGCGAAGCGCTGCGCGCTGGGCTGGCCGGCGTGCGCGACGTGGTCACCTGGCCATCGGTGGCCGACTTCCTGCTGGTCGGGACGACGCTGTCGGGGGAAGACCTGGCGCACCGGCTGCTGGACCGCGGCATCGCGGTGCGGGC
>Ga0209477_1001191_pt1 | contig 15938 bp, 14 predicted proteins | sample KloWWTupernatant_FD_187180 | JGI IMG/M metagenome (GOLD analysis project Ga0209477, IMG submission 187180) | Active sludge microbial communities from Klosterneuburg, Austria, studying microevolution and ecology of nitrifiers - Klosterneuburg... | ecosystem: Engineered > WWTP > Aerobic digester >... | reverse complement strand
TCCCTGAGGAGCGCTTGTGAGCTTGCGAGCAAGCGCGTCACGAAGGGCGCCCGCCATGACGGGCTCAGGTGTCCGCTGAGCCCAGCCGGCGGGGGCTAGATGAACTCTTCGATGGCCTTCAGCAGGACGGACTTGGGCTTGGCTCCGGTGAAGGACTTCACCACTTCGCCACCGACCCAGATCTGGATCGTGGGCAGGCTGAGCACGCCGTAGTTCACCGGGGTGGCGGTGTTGGTGTTGGTGTCCAGCTTCAGGAAGGTCACGGAGTCGCCGTAGTCACGTGCGAGTTCGTCGATGATCGGTGACAGTTGCTTGCAGGGCGCGCACCAGTCGGCCCAGTAGTCGACCAGCACCGGCTTCGGGGAAGCGAGCACCTGATCGGCGAAGGTGGCATCGGTCACATCGGCAACATTGGCCATTTCGTTCTCTCCTAAACAGCAGTCGTTACGGGGACGGTAGCGGTCGCGTCCGACAAAGCGGCGAGGTAACGCTCGGCGTCCAGGGCTGCTGCGCACCCCGTCCCCGCAGCGGTGATCGCCTGGCGGTAGGTGTGGTCGACCAGATCGCCGGCAGCGAAGACCCCGGGCAGGTTCGTCCGGGTACTCGGGGCGTCCACGACCACATAACCGGACGCGTCCACCTCGACCTGGCCGCGGACGATCTCAGAGCGCGGGTCGTGCCCGATCGCCACGAACAGTCCCTGGACGGGGAGTTCGCGGGTCGCTCCGGTGACGGTGTCGGTGAGCGTGAGCCCGGCCAGTGAGCCTTCGCCATGCAGGTCGGTCACTTTCGAGTTCCAGGCGAAGGAGATCTTCGGGTCGGCCTTGGCGCGGTCGGCCATGATCTTCGATCCGCGCAACTCGTCGCGACGGTGGATCATCGTCACCGACTTCGCGAAGCGGGTGAGGAAGGTGGCCTCCTCCAACGCCGAGTCACCGCCGCCGACCACGGCGATGTCCTTGTCGCGGAAGAAGAAGCCGTCACAGGTGGCGCACCACGACACCCCGCGTCCGCTGAAGACCTCCTCGGCGGGCAGGCCCAGCTTGCGGTAGCCCGACCCCATCGCCAGGATCACCGCGCGCGCGGAGTAGGAGTTGCCTTCGGCGTCGGTGACCGTCTTCACTTCGCCGACCAAGTCGACCGAGACGATGTCGTCGGTGATGATCTCGGCACCGAACCGCTCGGCTTGGGCGCGCATCGCGAGCATGAGGTCGGGGCCCATGATGCCGTCGGTGAAGCCGGGGTAGTTCTCCACCTCGGTGGTGTTCATGAGCGCACCGCCGGCGGCCAGCGCACCCTCGAACACGAGCGGGTTCAGCCCCGCGCGCGCGGTGTAGATGGCGGACGCGTACCCGGACGGGCCGGAGCCGATGATGATGACTTCACGAATCTCGGACATGGTTCCTCTGGCGTTATCAGGTGGTTGCCCACTCTAGAGCTTGGCTCCGACAAGCGCCGGGTGCCGACGCCGAGCGAACACCGAACGGCACTCTGAGCAACCATCCGGCGCCCCATGGCATTCCAGCGCGCGCAGAGACCTCCTGCTGGTGGAGGTCACGAACATCCTGCGCGGGCTGGAGGCGTCCGGTGTGCTGCCCGCCCCGACCGCAGCCCTGGCCCACCGCGACCTGCTGGCGTTGCCCGTCGAAACCGTCCAGTTCGATCCCTGCGCCGAGCGGGTCTGGGAGCTTCGGCACGACCTCACCAGCTACGACGCCTGGTACGTCGCCGCCGCTGAACTCGCGTCCGCTCGCTTGGCGACACTCGACCGTCGGCTGGCGGCGGCTTCCGGGCCGACCTGCGGCTTCCTGGTGCCATGAAGCTGGGTTCAGCCGACGCGGTGTGCGATTCCGTCCCAGCCAAGGGGGGATCGCATGGCCCAATGTCGCGCGTCGCGGGCGAGTGCGACCTCCCGGTGGAGCACCGTTCGAAGGTATTCTCACTGTCGTGCTGATCCTGCTTTCGCCGGCGAAGTCGCTGGATTACGAGTCCCCGATCCCGAACGTCAAGTGGTCGTGGCCACGGCTGTTGAACGAGTCGGTGCAGTTGGTCGACGTCATGCGCACCAAGTCGGTGGCTGAATTGGCTCGGCTGTCGGGTATCTCCGACGAACTGGCCGCGCTCAACGCCCAGCGCTGGGCCGACTTCTCGCTGCCGTTCGAGCCCGAGAACGCCCGTCCGGCGATCCTGGCTTTCGTCGGCGACGTCTATCGCGCGATCGATGTGTACGGACGTTTCATGCCGCGCGACTTCGTCGAATCCCAGAAGGTCCTGCGGATCCTCTCCGGGCTGTACGGCGTGCTGCGTCCGCTGGACCTCATGCAGCCGTACCGGCTGGAGATGGGCACGCGCCTGGAGACCGTCCGCGGCAAGAACCTCTACGACTGGTGGGGCACGCAGATCACCGACCAGCTCCGCGCCGACCTGGCCACCTCGCCGGGAGCGCCGGTGGTGCTGAACCTGGCGTCGGCGGAGTACTTCGGCGCAGTGCAGCCCGAAGAACTGGGCGTCCGGGTGATCTCGCCCCGCTTCGAGGACACTGACGCCAACGGCAAGCGCAGCGTGGTCTCCTTCTTCGCCAAGCATGCGCGCGGCGAAATGGCCTACTGGGTGGTGCGCAACCGCACCTACACCCCGGTCGTCCTGCCTGGCTTCCTGGGCAGCGGCTACCGCTACGACCGTGCCGCGTCCACGCCGGATGAACCCGTGTTCGTGCGCACCTTCGAGGACCGCGCCAACCCCAGCTTCATCCTCAAGAAGACGCGGACGAAAACCGAGTTCGTCCAGAACCCGCCGCCCGTGCTGATCCCGCGCCGTCGCCAGCCCAAGGCGGACGCTGAACCCCTGCCCGTCGAGTGAGCCCTACCGACTCGACACTGAGCGGGACGGGCGCGCCGTCCGGCAAGTGGTCCGGACGCGCCCAGGCCTACGCCGAGACGTTCGCCGGCCAGTGCGCGCATGCGATCGGGCCGCTGCTCGACGCGGTCGACGCCCGACCCGGCCAGCGGTTTCTGGATGTGGGCACGGGCGCCGGTGCCGTCGCTTCGGCCGCACTCGCGCGTGGGTGCCTGGTCACCGGCGTCGATCCGGAGCCGGACATGCTCGTCCTCGCCGCCAAGAACGCACCGGACGCAACACTGTTGCAGGCCGCGCTGCCCCTGCTGCCGCTGCCGGACTCGAGCTTCGACACCATCGTTGCCAACTTCGTGCTCAATCACGTGGCTGACCCGGCCGCAGCCGCCCGCGAACTCGGGCGGTTGCTGGCTCCCGGGGGGCGCGCGGCAGCGTCCATCTGGCCGGCGGAGGTCTTCGCCCTCCGCGGTCTGTGGGACGAAGTGGTCGCCGAATCGGGCGCGGTCCCTCCCCCCGGGCTCGGACCGCTGCCTGCCGAACTCGACTTCCCCAGAACCCCGGACGGAGTGGCCGTGCTGTTGGCTGCAGCGGACCTGCGTGTCGAACGGGCCTGGCAGTACAAGTTCGTGCACGTGGTCGATCCCGAACTCTGGTGGCGCGGAGTCACCCGCGGCGTGGCCGTGATCGGGCAGACCTACCTCGCCCAGACCCCCGAGGTGGCCGCCCGCATGCGCGCGGCCTACCAGCGTGCGAGCGCACGCCATCTTGGCTCGGACGGACGCCTGCACCTGGCGGGCGCTGCCGTTCTCGCCGTCGCGAGCAGAGCCTGAGGCGGCGCCGAGAGCGAACTCGCTAGCCCGACCCCTGAGCTTGACGAAGGGTCTGGGCGTGACGAAGGGTCTCAGGCGGCGCCGATGGCGAACCCGCCACCAACACGATCCTGAGCCTCGATACGCCGAGTGAGCGCGGTCTCGACAGGCTCGACCAGCCGATCGGTGGATCAGGGCTGAGCTTGACGAAGGGTCTGAGCCCGAGGTCTCAGCTCAGACCGTAGGCCCGATGAATCATCCAGATCGGGTGCTCGGTCTTCACTCCGGAGGACTGCTGAATCTGCCAGCGACAGGTCTCGGTGTCGCACAGAGCCAGGTTCGGGTTGGTTTCCTTCACCATTTCGAACAAGGGACGGCCGACCGCCTGCGCGATGTCGTACTTCTCCTTCTTCAACCCGTAGGTGCCGGCGATGCCGCAGCAGACCTTCTCCGAATCCACGACCGTCAGGCCTGGGATCAGCCGCAGCACCTCAAGTGCGGGCTTGCCCATGCCCTGAGTCTTCAACTGGCAGGGGGCGTGGTAGGGCACGGTCATCTCGATGCGCTGGAAGTCCGTGGGCAACTCGCCCGCATCATGCAGGTCGAGCAGGAACTCCATCACGTCGCGGATCCGCGTCCCCACGTCCTTCAGCCGCTCATCCGTCACGCCCATGATCTCGTGAGCCTCGTGCTTGAGCATGCCCGTGCACGAACCGGACGAAGAGATGATGGTCAACTCGTTCCCTGAGCCTGACGAAGGGCCGGCCGAGCGAAGGTCGTCGCACAGGCTCAGCACCGACTTCGTGGCACCGTCGAACAGCCCGTTCGACTGCATCGCCAAGCCGCAGCAGCCCTGCTTCGGCACCAGCACCTCGTAGCCCAGGTGCTCGAGCACCTCGACGGTCTTCTTGGACGTCTCCACCTCGAAGTAGCCGCCCGCGCACCCGTGGAAGAACACCAGCGCGCCCCGCGTCGGGGCTTTGGCGGGCTTGGGTCGCTTGGCCCACCAACCGGCGAAGGTCTGGGTCTGGGCCGGCGGCATCGGGGCGTTGCGGTGCACCTTCACCACGGCTTCCATCACCGTCCGGATCGGACCGTTGCGCAGCGCAGCGTTCGCAAGCGGAGCGATCGGCGTCATCGCCTTGCCCATCAGGGTGGTCTGCCCGATCAGCCGGTCGCGCAGCGGCATGTGGTCGGCCTTCATCACCGCGCGCGCCTGGGAGTTGAGTTCGGCGATCTGGACGCCCTGCGGGCAGACCAGCGTGCAGGTGCCGCAACTCGAGCAGTAGTCGAGCGAATGGTCGACAGACTCGCCGTCCCGGAAGCGCTCAGCCTGAGGGCCGACGAACTTCGGTCCGGTGAACAGCGGGGTCACCGCCGCGACCGGGCACTGGGTTTCGCAGATCGTGCACTTCACACACGCGTCGAGGCTGGCCCGGGACAACTCGTGGCCGGCGAACTCAAGGCCTTTGCTGGTCATGCCCACTCCTTCGCGATCTCGTCTGCGGCTCTCACGGCGCTGCCAAGGGCGATCCCGTCCCCGGACTTTTCGGCCCACCGCGAGGACCCGCCGATGATGCCGCCCGCAGCGAACAGGTTCGAGTACACCGGTACCCCATTGGCGTCGAGCGGACGCATACCGGCGTCCACTGCCACGCCGACCTTGAACAGCGGCTGTTCCGCCCCCCAGTAGTCACCGTGGATGAGTTGGCCCTCGGCTCCCGCCAGCGGCAGGCCGAACAGGGTCTCGGTGACGTTGCCGTACGAGTCCAGCGCCAGCGCGCCCGACTCGAATCCGCCTGTGGCCAGCACGAATGCGTCCGCCTCGAACTCCCGAGGTGCCGGCGCGGTCGCGATGCTCACCGCGGCGATCCTCCCGTCCGCTGCCCGGAAGGTGATCGTCCGCACACCCGGGACCAACCGGACGCCAGCCGCCGTCGCCCGCGCGGTGAGCGCCTCGTTGAGCCGCATGCCGGGGATGGACGGCGGGGGCAGAGGAATCTCGAACACCTGGTGACCCAGCCGCTCGGCCACGTCGCGCCACGCGTTGGCGTCCTTGAGGCCGAGCACCGCCGGCAGGCCGACGATCTCGCCCTCGGCGAGCAGGGGCTTCAGCGCGGATGCGAACTTGGCGCGGTATGCGGGGTCGTCGAACGCCCTGGCGTAGGTGAGCCCGGACGAGTCGACCTCGGGCTCGCGCGCAGGCAAGTCGACCGACAGATGTCGCACGGTCCGCCGTCCGCCGTCGGGCAGGTCGGTGCGCGCCAAGTTCTGCGCGATCAACTTGGGGTGGAAATCCTTGAGCTGACGCAGCCCGACGATCACGAAGCGCCTGCCCGCGGCCGCGTGCCCGGCGATCATGCTCGGCTGTGCCAGGCACGTCGGACGGATCGCGCCCACCGCGGTGGGCAACTGGTAGTTCGCCTCGGCGTCGCCGACCAGCAGATCGGGGACGATCTTCAGCAGGTAGGCGAGACCTTCGTGGACGGCGTCCGCCCCGATGACTGCGTACGGGTGAACGAGTTCCCCGCTCATGTTGGCTGAGCCCCTGCCCACGTTGGCTGAGCCACTCACTACGTTGGCTGAGCCACTCACTACGTTGGCTGAGCTTGACGAAGCCTGCGTCGGTGACCCTTCGACAGGCTCAGGGATCGTTGTGGTCGGCTCAGGGATCGTTGTGGTCGGCTCAGGGATCGTTGTGGTCGGGTCAGGGATCGTTGTGGTCGGGTCAGGGGTCGTTGAGCCGAAGGACTGACTCAGTTCCAGGATCGGGTTGGTCACCCGTTGGGGGCGGTAGCCGAGCACGTCGATCGTGCCCTGGCCGAGTTGAAGGCCGCCCAGACCCTTGGTGAGCAGGGTGACCTTGGCGCCCGCGTCCGCCAGTCGATTCGCGGCGACGAGACCGGCGAGGCCGGCTCCGATCACGATGATGCGGCTCACAGTGTCACCTCGCTGGCTGGCTGGGGCAGGTGGTCGATGTCGAGCGTGGACTGGAAGATCCAGTTGTCGAGAGCGGTCTGGCGAACCTGATCGCCGTAGAGGATGGGCCAAAGTCCGATCCAGCGGTTCTTCAGGAACAGCCGCAACAGGCCTGTGGCCCGCTCGACGTCGATGTGCTCGGTCTCCAGCGCGACACCGGTCGCCCGCATCGAGCAGAACCCGCCCTGGCAGGGTCCCATGCCCAGTCGAAGCTGGCGGCGCAGATCGTCGAATGTGCCCTTGGGCTGGTCGGCGAGAGCATCGGTGAACATCTTGCGACTCATCAACTCGCACTCGCAGAGAATCTGCTCGGCGAACCGGTCCTCCTCGCGCGCCTCCAGCCGGTGGGTCACCACGTAGGTCTTGCCCGATTCCGAGCCGGGGATGGCCTCGTCCGCCGTCCGGCAGGCGCGCTTCTCGCCGAGCTTGTCGCACATCGCGTCCACGATGTGCTCGGCCATGAGGCGGTAGGTGGTGAGCTTGCCTCCGCCGATGGTGAGCAGGCCGTCCAGCCCGTCGCGCGGAGTGTGGTCGATGACCGCCATGCCGCGGCTCATGTGCCGGGTGTCGGCGCTCGAGACCCGCTTGTCCTTGATCAGCGGACGGGCGCCGGCCCACGCGTGCAGGGCCCGGGACTGGCGGAAGCCGGGGATCAGTACCTCGCCGGCGTCCAGCATCTGCTGCACCTCGTCGAGTTCGATGGCGAGGTTGTCAGGGTCGTCGACCTTCACGTCCGTGGTGCCGATGATGCTCACGGTGTGCACCGGGACGAGGATGTCGCCGTCGGCCGGGTAGATGCAGCGGTTGACCACGCGGTTCACCAGCCGGTGGTTCATCGCGATCATGATGCCGCGGCCTGGGATCACGTCCACCGGTTCGCAGTCGGCCATGGCGGCGATCTGGCCGGCCCACGGACCGGCGCAGTTGAGCACGAAGGAGCAGTCGATCTGCACCTCCTCGCCGTTCTTGAGGTCGAGGCAATGGACGGCCGCGACGCGGTTTCCGTCCCGGGTGATCTTCGTGACCTTGTGGTAGGTGAGGATCTGTGCGCCGTAGGCCCTGGCCGAGTTCGCCGCACCCCAGACGAGCTGCCAACCGTCCACGGAGCCGTCCTGCACTTCGATGGCGCGGAGGAGCCCGGGGTTCAGCCGAGGCTCCGCCTTGAGCGCCTGGGCGACCGGGATCTCCTGCGCTGGGACGCCGGTGGCGAGCGCTCCTTCGAGGAACTTGTCGGCAAAGGCCGGATCGTCGCCCGGGCAGGTCACGAAGTAGCCGCCGGTGGTCTCGATCGCGGACGCCTGAATGCGGGTCAGGATCGCGTTCTCCTGGGCGCATTCGGTGGCTGAGAGGGGATCGCTGACGACATAGCGTCCGCCGGAGTGCAGCAGCCCGTGGAACCGGGCAGTCGTGCCCTGGCCCAAGTCGGCCCGGTCGAGCAGCACGGTGCTGTAGCCCCGCATCGCGACATCGCGCACCACCCCGGCGCCGGTCGAACCGCCGCCGATGACCACCACGTCAACCGCCAGTTTCCTCACGTCGACCTCCCTCACCTGGGACGCCGGGCGCCGACCTCGGCGTCGACGTCCGGGCAGCGCATAGCGCGCCGTCTTGTTTGCAGGCTAGTCAGCCCGGGGCGTCGGTTTCACTAAACCAGCCAGGTTCGCTCAGACGTGCACCCGAGTTCGGTCAGGATGGGAAATCGCCCCCTCATTGCTGGGCGCCACCCTTCGCGCATTGAGAGCCACCCTTCCCCGCCGAGGGCCTCCGAATCGGTCGAGGGCCTGTGCCTACGCGCAGGCGGACGGCGCCAACAGGGGCTCTCGGTGAGGAAGGGTGGCTCTCAATGGGCCTGCTCAGCCACGGACGCGGTCGTCCAGGTCGCTCGGGCGGCCTGCTGAGCGGAGGCCGATCGGTCGGGGCGAGTTCAGAACGGTTGGTCGGAAAGGTACTGGTCACGGACCTGTTTGCGGAGCACCTTGCCGAGCATCGAGCGGGGAAGGTCGTCGACCGCGACGATGCGGCGAGGAGACTTGTAGCCGGCCAGGCGCTCCTTGCACCAGGCGCGCATCGCGGTCTCGTCCAGCTCCGCGCCCGGACGCAGGGTGACCACGGCCACCACGGTCTCGCCGCCCGATGTGGCTGGGACGCCGATCACCGCGGCGTCGGTGACGTCCGGGTGACCGCGCAGGGTGTTCTCGACCTCGGACGGGGCCACGTTGAACCCGCCGGTGATGATCAACTCCTTGACCCGGTCGACGATCGTGGTGAACCCGTCCGCGTCGACGGTGACCACGTCGCCGGTGCGTAGCCAGCCGTCCGGTAGCAGTGACTTCGCGGTCTCCTCGGAGTTGTTCCAATAGCCGCTGAACACCTGCGGGCCCTTGATCAGCAACTCGCCGCGCTCGCCCTGGGCGACCTCGCGGGTGGGGTCGTCCGGGTCGACCACCCGCATCCAGGTGCTCGGGAAGGGGACGCCGATCGTTCCCGTCCGCCGGGAGGGATGGAACGGATTGCCCAGGCACACCGGGGACGCCTCGGTCATGCCGTAGCCCTCGACCAACAGGCCCCCGGAGACGCTCTCCCACAGTTCGACCGTCGAATCGGGCAGGTTCATCGCACCGGAGATGCAGTATTTGGCCGACCTCAGCGAGATGCCGCGCTCCTTGGCGACGGTGGCGGTCTTCTCGTAGATCGGCGGGACGGCGCAGTAGACCGTGGGTGGGGACTTCTTGGCCGCGGCCAGCACTAGGTCGACGTCGAAGGCCGGGAACAGCACCAGCCGCGCCTGCTTGAGGATGCCGTAGGTGAGGAACAGGGTCATCCCGAACGCGTGGAACATCGGCAGGATCGCGTAGAAGATCTCCTTGCGGTACTCCGCGCCGTGCATCCACGCCTCGCCCTGGCGAGCGTTGGCGAACAGGTTGTAGTGGCTGAGCATCGCGCCCTTGGGGACGCCGGTGGTGCCCGAGGTGTACTGGATCACCGCCAGGTCGTGCACGGCGGGCTTCGGGTGCGAGGGATTCAACGGCTCGGCCTTGACGAGCTTCTCCCACGGGATCGTCCCAGGTGCCGGCTGGGTGAGCCGGTCGCGGGTGGCCCGCAGCTTCTTGACCGGCAACTGCAGGGCCAGCCGCTTCACTGTCGGGAATGCCTTGAGCATGTTCACCGAGACGATGTGCTCCAGGGCCAGGTCGTCGGGCATCGACGTCAGCTTGGCCACGGCCGCGTCCCAGCAGATGGCGACCCGGGCGGCGTGGTCTTCGAAGAGGTGGCGCAGTTCCCGCTCGGTGTAGAGCGGGTTGTGCTCGACCACGACCGCGCCCAGGCGCAGGATCGCGTAGAAAGCCACCACGTGCTGGGGGCAGTTCGGCAGGATCAGGGCCACCCGGTCGCCGGCCTTCACGCCCAGTCGGCGCAGCCCCTCGGCGGCGCGGTTGATCGCGTCGCCCAACTCGGCGTAAGTGGTGGTGCGGCCGAAGAACTCGGTCGCCACGTGGTCGGGCGCTTCGCGAACCGAGCGCTCGTACAGCGCGACCAGTGATTCGGTGGGAAGTTCGATCTCGGCCGGAACTCCCGGCTGGTAGTGCTTCGTCCAGGGTGCGTCCACGGATGTGAATCTATCGCCGGCCACCTCGTGCTGGCCTCCAGCTGAACCGATTTGCACTGTCGATGGCTGAACCGCCCGCCCGAAACGGGCGTTCGGGAGCGAGTTGAGTGCAAATCGACTCGCCGTGCAACGAAACCGGTCCGGCACGACTTGTTCGAAGATGTGGGAGTGCCGAACGCCAGCGCAGTGGTCAAGTCCGTGAATCCGGGCGTTCCGGGTTCGTTCGTGGAGTTCGTCCGGGCCCGGGAAGCCAGGCTGCTCGACGTCGCCTGGCTAATCACGCGCAACGCCGAGGACGCGCACGATGCCGTCCAGGATGCGTTGGTCGGCCTCTACGCGCGGTGGGACAAGCTGCCGGCGGGCGACGAGTTCGAGGCCTACGCCTATCGCAGCCTGGTCAACGCGTGCCTGACCGTGATCCGGCGCCGGCCGCGCTGGTTGCCGGTGGCAGAACCGGCCGCACTGCGCTCGGCCCCGGTGACCCCGGACGCCGCTGCCGGGCTGGCTGAGAGCGATGAGGTCTGGCGGCTCTGCGGCGAGCTCAAGCCGGCCCAGCGGACGGCGGTGGTGCTGCGGTTCTTTGCCGACCGCAGCTTCGCCGAGATCGCCGAAGCGCTCGGCTGCCGCGAGGCGACCGCCCGCTCCCACGTGCATCGCGCGCTGGCGCAATTGCGCTCGCGCCTGGAGGAAGGACAGTGATGGACGAGACCGAGCAGACGTTCCGCGACGGGTTGCAGCAGGCTGCGGCGAACCGACCAGCTCTGGGGCGGGTCGATCTCGAAGAAGTGGTCGCCCGTAGCGAGCGCGTCTCCGCCGAGCACGAGCCGGTGATGTCGCGCTGGCGGACGGCGCTGGCCGCGGCTGCTGCGATCGCCCTTGTCGCCGGGGTGGGTGTGGGGCTGTGGCAGTGGCGCAGTGGATCGGTGCCCGTCCCGGCGGTCCCCCTGGGACAACCGGTTGCCAGCCCGAGCGAACCGGCCCCGACCACCAGTCCGACCACGTCGCCGTCCGCGCCGAACGAGGGACTCGTCGGCACCCAGTGGATGGCCGTCCAGATCGGTGCCGCGAGCGTGGTGCGCGGCGACGGCCAGGTGCCGTCCCTGCGGTTCACCGAGGCCGGCGAGGTGCTTGGCAGCGACCCGTGCAACTCCCTGCGCGGCAGCTACACCGCGGACGGTGACGACATCACCCTCGTCGGTTGGGAGAGCACCTTCAAGTACTGTGCCGAGCCCACGCAGCAGCAGCGGTTCCGGGATGCGCTGGATGCGACCGTCGCCTACGACATCGACAACGAAGGCACCCTGACCCTCATCGATGCCCAAGGTCAGCTGGCGCTGCGCTTGCTCCCCGAAGCGAAGTTCTCGGCTGACCGGCTTCCGACCGCGGTTCCGCCGGACGGTTCGCCTGAGCCCACCCAGTCGCCAGCGGTCGTCGAAGGCGTCGAAGTGCGCCTGCGCAACGACTCGGATGTGGACTTCGATCGCTACCTGGTGGTCTTCCCCGACGGGATGAAGGTCGAGCTGCGCGACCTCGTCGCCGGTGGCACCTCCGGGTATTTCGACACCGCTCAGGCCTACACCTACGCCTACGTCCAGGTGACCGTGGACGGCAAGAAGTACACCTACCAGCCGGTGGACTACATGGGTGAGACCCAGCTCAAGCCCGGCCGGTACACCTACGCCCTCGACATCGTGGACGGCCGCCTCCAACTCACCTTCGACTGAGGTTCGCAGCCGGGCGCACGCCACCCCCGTCGGAATGGGAGCGGCGAACCACGGCGTCCGCCCGTTGGGGAGCGGGGACGGGATGGAAGGGGCCCGACGGGCCGTCCGACTAGCATGAGCCGACGGCAGGAGGTGGCATGGGCGAGCGGTGCAGTTGGTGCGGCGTTGATTCGCTCTACGTCGACTACCACGACCACGAGTGGGGCCTGCCCGAGCGCGACTCTCGCGCCCTGTACGAGAAGTTGGTGCTGGACGGCTTCCAGGCTGGTCTCTCCTGGTACACGATTCTGCGCAAGCGGGAGAACTTCCGCGCCGCGTTCGCCGGCTTCGACCCGGACGCGATCGCCACCTGGGGTGAGCCGGACGTGGTGCGCCTGCTCGGGGACGCCGGTATCGTCCGGCATCGCGGCAAGATCGAAGGTGCGATTCTGAACGCGCGCGCGTGGCAGCAAGTCGAGGCCGACGTCGGCTTCAGCCACTTCATCTGGAGCGCAGTGGACGGGGTCGCGGTGCAGCATCGGCTCACCGCCGAGAGCCAGGTGCCCGCGACCGACCCGATCGGGGACGCCCTTGCCAAGCGACTGAAGCATGCCGGCTTCAAATTCTGCGGGCCGACCATCGTCTACGCCTTCGCTCAGGCGGTCGGGCTGGTGAACGACCACATCATTGGGTGTCCGGCGCATGACCGGGTGGCGATGGCCGGGATCCAGCCTGGCGACAAGGCGCCGGATGGTCTCGACAAGCTCGACCAGCCGGTGGGGGTGCCCGACGAGCTACCCATGACGCTCCCCGAGCCTGTGGCCGCGCTCCCCGGTCCTGTGGCCGCGCTCCCCGAGCCTGTCGAGGGGTCGCCCGAGCGGCCTTCGGACGTGGTGATGAGGTGAAGCTCCCGGGCTGGCTGAGTCCGGTCTGGCTCGTGATCGGTTCGATCATTTCGGTCCAGGTCGGAGCAGCGTTCGCCAAGTCCCTGTTCGCGCTGACCGCTGCGACGGCCGTGGCCTGGTTGCGGATGGCAGTTGCCGCGGCGATCTTCTGGGTGATCGCACGCCCCCGGATCACCGGACGCACCTGGCCGGAGTGGCGGGTCGTCCTCGGCTACGGCATCGCGTTGGCCACGATGAACTGGGCGATCTACATGTCCTTCGCGCGCATCCCGATCGGGCTCGCCGTGACCATCGAATTCCTGGGTCCACTAGGGATTGCGGTGTTCGGCTCGCGGCGACCCCGCGACCTGGTGTGGGTTGCGCTGGCCGCGATCGGGGTGGCCCTGCTCGGCGTCTTCCCGGTCACCGTCGATTGGGTCGGAGTCGGCTTCGCTCTGCTCGCGGGCGCCGGTTGGGCGGCCTACATCTTGCTCTCCAAGCAGACCGGACGGTACTGGTCGGGCGTGACCGGAGTCAGCATGGGCTCACTGGTCGGTGCGACAGTGTTCCTCATCCCTGGCTTGCTGGCCGGCGGCGCGTCCCTGTGGCAGCCGCAGGTGCTGTTGCTCGGCTCACTGGTCGCAGTGATGAGCTCGGTGATCCCCTACGGCCTGGAGATGGTCGCGCTGCGCTCGCTCCCGGCCGGTGTCTTCGGCATCCTGATGAGCGTGGAGCCCGCTGCTGCCGCGCTGGCCGCCTGGCTGGTCCTGAGCGAGCAGTTAAGCGCCGTCGAAGTTGCGGCGATGGCGTGCGTGATCGTCGCGTCCGTCGGCTCGACCCGGACGCTGGCGAAGGCGCCGGCACCCAACTGAGGCCTTCCGTGGACCGCGCGCGGCGAGCTCAAGCCAAGCGATAGACCCGCGACTCCCAAGGGGCCAGGACGGCGTCTGCAGGATCGGCGTGGGTGCCAAGAAGCAGATCCGCGTCCGTATGGGACGGGAGTTCGGACGGGAGCTCGACCGGCGCGGACGACCAGTTGGCCAGGACCAGGAGACGCTCGTCGGCGAGGGTGCGGGTGAAGCAGAACAGCTCTTTGTGGTCGCTGAGCAACAGCTGGAAGCGGCCTTGCCGAACGATTTCGAGGTCGTGGCGCAGGGCGATCAGCGAGCGGTAGTGGTGGAAGACCGAATCCGGGTCGGCCAGCTGGGCGGACGCGTTGATCTCGACATGGTTCGCGGTCGCCGGCAGCCAGGGCTTCGCGTCGGTGAACCCGGCGTTGTTGGACGCGTCCCACTGCATCGGCGTGCGTGCGTTGTCGCGGCTCTTGAACGCGATCACTGGCAGCAGCTCGTTCCCGTCCGCCCCCAAGGCAACCGCCTGGGCGTAGAAGTTCACCGACTCGATGTCGTCGTAGTCCTCGATCGTGGTGAAGCCGGCGTTCGTCATGCCCAACTCCTGCCCCTGGTAGACGTACGGCGTGCCCTTGAGCAGGTGCAGCGTGGTGGCCAGGGTCTTCGCGGACGCAACCCGGAACTCGGGGGAGTCGTCGCCGAAGCGCGACACCGAGCGTGGCTGGTCGTGGTTCTCGAAGTAGAGCGAGTTCCAGCCGACGTCGGCCAGCCCGTCCTGCCAGAGCGCCAGGTTCGCCTTCAGCGTCGGCAGGTGCAGCGGCACGAGATCCCACTTCAGGCCGGACGGTCCCGCGTCCACGCTCATGTGCTCGAAGGTGAACACCATGCCGAGCTGACCGGCAGCCGGATCGGTGTGGGCACGCGCGGTTTCGACGTCGACCAGGACCATCTCGCCGACGCTGAACAACTGGGCGGCATCGATGCCCACTTCCCGGTTCAGTTCGCGCAAGTACTCGTGCAGCCGCGGCCCTTCCACCACCAGGGACGGGTCGTAGCAGATCCCGTCCAGCGCCGCGGGGCCGTCGGCCAGCGGCAGGGTCTTGGAGATCAGGTTGATCACGTCCATGCGGAAGCCGTCGACGCCGCGCTCTACCCAGCGCCGCATCATGGCGTAGATCGCTTGACGCACCGCCGGGTTCTCCCAGTTCAGGTCGGGCTGCTTGGGTGCGAACAGATGCAGGTAGTACTCGCCGGACGCGGGGTCGAACTGCCATCCGCGACCGGAGAAGAAGGAGCCCCAGTTGGTGGGCTCGGCTCCGGGCGTCCCTGGTTCGAAGCCGGGACGCGCGGGTCGCCAGAAGTACCAATCCCGCTTGTCGGAGTTCGGATCGCGGGATTCGGTGAACCACGGGTGCTCGTCCGAGGTGTGGTTCACGACCAGATCCATGACCAGCTTTATGCCGCGGGAATGCAGCCCGGCGATCAGAGCGTCCAGGTCTTCGAGGGTGCCGAAGAGCGGGTCGATGTCGTCGTAGTCACTGATGTCGTAGCCGTTGTCTGCCATCGGCGAGCGGTAGACCGGCGAGAGCCAGACGACGTCCACTCCAAGCGCGGCGAGGTGGTCGAGATGGGCGATGATGCCCGGGATGTCGCCGATCCCGTCCCCGTTACTGTCTGCGAACGACCGCGGGTAGATCTGATAGACGACCGCACTTTGCCACCAAGGAGCCATGGCCGCCATTCTGCCGTCCTCGGTGACCACCTACCGGGTAAACAGCACCTGTTCGCGAGCCTCGGCGAGGGTCTGCTGCGTGTGCGCCACCGCGGCGCGCCGCTGCTGCAACCGCTCGCGCACCACCGCCAGCGTCTGTAGGGCATGGCTGACCTGCGTGCCGGCGCGATTGATGCGGTCGAGCACCGACCAGTCGCTGAACAGGTTGTCGAACCACACGTCGAAGAGCTGGCCGAGGGCGTCGACGTCCAAGCCGTCCACCTTCGCCATACGGACGTCGGCAAGCTCGGCCGACAGGTGTCTCAGGGACGCGTCCGCGGCGCGCAGGCGGGCAGTCGCCTCGTCCATCTTGGAGTACTTGGCCATGTCGGTGAGCATGCCGCCGCCGAGGAACGTGTCGAAGCTCGCCCAGCCGCTGGCGTCCTCGAGATGCTTTGCCGCAGCCTCGAGGTCGTGGCGGGCACGCTGCTCGGCGGCCAAAGCCTGGTCGATCTCCGTGAGCTGGGCGCTGCCGGCGGCC
>Ga0209477_1001190_pt1 | contig 15956 bp, 11 predicted proteins | sample KloWWTupernatant_FD_187180 | JGI IMG/M metagenome (GOLD analysis project Ga0209477, IMG submission 187180) | Active sludge microbial communities from Klosterneuburg, Austria, studying microevolution and ecology of nitrifiers - Klosterneuburg... | ecosystem: Engineered > WWTP > Aerobic digester >... | reverse complement strand
CATCCGCAAGGGTGAGATCGTCGGTCTCGCTGGGCTGATGGGGGCAGGGCGGACCGAGTTCGCCCGCAGCGTGTTCGGCCAGACCTACGGGGTGAAGCTCTCCGGACGGCTCAAGCTGCACGGCAAGGAAGTACAGATCCACAACGTGCGGCAGGCGATCGCGGCCGGTCTTGCCTACGTGACCGAGGACCGGAAGTCGTTGGGGCTCAATCTGCTGGACACGATCAAGCAGTCGATCACCTCGGCCGGGCTGCACAAGATCCAGAAGCTCGGTGTCGTGGACGACAACGAGGAGATCGTCGCCGCGGAGAAGTACCGCAAGAGCATGCGGATCAAGGCTCCGACGATCAACGAAGGCGTGAACAAGCTGTCGGGCGGCAATCAGCAGAAGGTGGTGCTGGGCAAGTGGTTGTTCACCGACCCGGACGTGCTGATCCTCGACGAGCCCACGCGCGGCATCGACGTCGGCGCCAAGTACGAGATCTATGAACTCATCAATCAGATGGCCGATGCCGGCAAGGGCGTTTTGGTCATCTCGTCCGAGCTGCCTGAGTTGCTCGGAATCTGCGACCGGATCTACACCCTGAGCGCGGGTGTGATCACCGCGGACGTCCCCCGCGAGAAGGCGGACCAGGAAATCCTCATGCGCTACATGACTCTACGAAAGGCAGATTGATCATGGCCGAAACGACCGTGACCCCCACCGCCAAGTCCAAGCGGAACGGGTTGAAGGACGCCTTCTCCGGCAACGTTCGCCAGTACGGCATGATGATCGCCCTGGTGCTGCTGATGCTGCTGTTCACCGCACTCACCAACGGGTTGTTCATGCAACCCCGTAACATCACCCTGCTGTTGGTTCAGAACGGCTATGTGCTGATCCTGGCGATCGGCATGGTGATGGTCATCATCGCCGGGCACATCGACCTGTCGGTGGGCTCGGTCTGTGCCTTCGTGGGCGCGACAGTGGCATTGGCCATGAAGGACTGGAGCGTGCCGTGGTACCTGGCGATCGTGCTGGGCATCGTGATGGGCATATTGGTGGGCATGTGGCAAGGGTTCTGGGTCGCCTACGTCGGCATTCCGGCGTTCATCGTGACCCTGGCCGGCATGCTCCTGTTCCGCGGGCTCGACCTGATGATCCTGAACGCGGTCTCGATCACCGTCCCGCCTGAGTTCCAGGCGATCGCCAACGGCTACCTACCGGCGGTCGGGCCGCACACGAATTACCACAACCTGACCCTGCTGTTGATCCTGGTCGGCGTGGGCGTCGTGGTCTGGATGGAGTTCCAGCGCCGGGCCGGTCTGAAGAAGCACGGCATGGTGCAGCCCTCGATGGTGGCCTCGGTCACCAAGATCGCGCTGATCAGTGCGGTGATCATCATCTTCGGTCTGCTGTTGGCCTCCTACAAGGGCATTCCGGTGGTCGGGCTGATCCTGTTGGCGTTGATCATCATCTACAGCTTCGTCACCCAGAAGATGGTCTTCGGCCGGCACATCTACGCCGTGGGCGGCAACCGCAACGCGGCGCGCCTCACTGGTGTGAACACCAAGTGGGTCGACTTCATGGTCATGGTGAACATGTCGATGCTCGCCGGCGTCGCCGGCATGGTTTACACCGCCTACCTGAACGCGGCCAACCCGAAGGACGGCACCGGCTTCGAGCTGGACGCGATCGCGGCCGTGTTCATCGGCGGCGCCGCGGTCACCGGTGGCATCGGCACCGTGATCGGATCCATGATCGGTGGCCTGGTCATGGGCGTGCTCAACCTGGGCCTGGCGAACATGAGCGTCGACCAGAACGTCATCCAGATCATCAAGGGCCTGGTGCTGCTGGCCGCGGTGGCCTTCGACGTGATGAGCAAGATGCAGGGCAAGCCGAGCATCGTCGGCATGATCCAGCGGTTGTTCAACAAGGGCGACGGCAACGCGACCGTCGACCAGACCCCGGTGCGTGCCGAAACCGCCGCGCCGCGGACCGGCGTCCAGGACGTGTCGGCGAGCACCGCCGACATCGAACCCGGCCTGATCAGCAAGAACGATCAGCAGTAGTAGAGCATTTCAGTGAAGCCCCGGCCCCGCGCCGGGGCTTCACTGCGTTTCGGCCAGCTGGCTGTCCCTTAGCATGAGGCTCGTGTTGGCGATCAGTAGGTTCCGGGTTCTCGACCCCGTCGGCTTCGAGCCGGCGGCGGCGTCCGTGGTGGCGCATTTCGCTGCGTCCGCCGGGTGTCTGGACGCACGGCTTGTGCAGAACCTGGACGACCCCGACCTGTGGGCCATCGTGAGTGACTGGGCCGATGTCGGCTCGTACCGGCGGGCGTTCAACGGCACGCCGGCGAAGCTGCTGCTGGTGCCGCTGCTCTCGCAGGCGATCGACGAGCCCAGCGCCTACGCCGCACCGGCGACCGTAGGGGAGAACCGTCCGCGCGGAACGCTAGGCTAGCGGGGCTGCCAGCCGGGCAGCATGTCGCGACGACAAGGAGTGCATGGTGGCCACCCGCCTGGAGAACGTGATCAGCCTGACCAAGCGGCGGGGGTTCGTCTACCCCTGCGGTGAGATCTACGGCGGAACCCGGGCGGCCTGGGACTACGGCCCCTTCGGCGTCGAGCTCAAGGAGAACATCAAGCGTCAGTGGTGGCGTTCGGTGGTGCAGAGCCGCGACGACGTGGTGGGCCTTGATTCGTCCATCATCCTGCCCAAGCAGGTCTGGGTGGCATCGGGCCACGTCGGGGTGTTCTCCGACCCGCTGACCGAGTGCCTCTCCTGTCACAAGCGCTTCCGCGCCGACCAGCTCGAAGACAACTTCGAGCACAAGAAGGGGCGGGCGCCGTCCGGGCTGGACGAGATCAACTGCCCCGAGTGCGGCAACCTCGGCCAGTTCACCGAGCCGCGCGACTTCAACATGATGCTCAAGACCTACCTCGGCGTGATCGAGGACGAGTCGGGGCTCCACTACCTGCGTCCGGAGACCGCGCAGGGTATCTTCGTGAACTTCAAGAACGTCGAGAACACATCGCGCATGAAGGTGCCTTTCGGCATCGGCCAGGTGGGCAAGAGCTTCCGCAACGAGATCACGCCGGGCAACTTCATCTTCCGCACCCGCGAGTTCGAGCAGATGGAGATGGAGTTCTTCGTCAAGCCCGGCACCGACGAGGAGTGGCACCAGCACTGGATCGATGCGCGCACCTCCTGGTACACCGAGCTCGGCATCAAGGCGGAGAACCTGCGCCACTATGAGCATCCCGCCGAGAAGCTGTCGCACTACTCGAAGCGCACCGTCGACATCGAGTACAACTTCGGGTTCGCCGGCGGGGACGGCTGGGGCGAGCTCGAAGGCATCGCCAACCGGACCGACTTCGACTTGGGCACGCATTCGAAGCACTCCGGCACCGACCTGACCTACTTCGAGCAGGCCTCCGGTGAACGCTACCTGCCCTACGTCATCGAGCCGGCGGCCGGCCTGACCCGCTCGCTGATGGCCTTCCTGGTTGAGGCCTACACCGAGGACGAGGCGCCCAACACCAAGGGCGGCGTAGACGTCCGGACGGTGCTGAAGCTCGATCCACGGCTTTCGCCGGTGAAGGCGGCCGTGCTGCCACTGTCCCGCAACGCCGACCTGTCGCCGAAGGCTCGCGATCTGGCCGCGCAGTTGCGCAAGGTTTGGAACGTCGAGTTCGACGACGCCCAGGCCATCGGACGCCGCTACCGCCGCCAGGACGAGATCGGTACGCCCTTCTGCATCACTGTCGACTTCGACACCCTGACCGACGACGCCGTGACTATTCGCGAGCGCGACACGATGTCGCAAGAGCGGGTGGCGATCGACCAGGTGCAGTCGTACCTGGGCGCGCGCCTGATCGGCTGCTGAGCTCGGCGAGGCTTCGTCAGGCTCAGCCAACGTTCGTGGGAGCCTCAGGAACGGTCCCTGAGCCTGACGAAGGGCCCTTGAGCCTGACGAACGCTCCCTGAGCCTGACGAAGGGCCCCCTAAACCAGCGGCACGAAGCTGAATCGGTAGCCCATCACGGGTTCGCGGTGCCAGCCTTCGTGGTCGCGGTCGACGACCCACATCACCCCGGACGCGGGGAGCACCATCCGTCCGCCGACGGCCAGCTGCTCCTCCAGTTCGGAGGGCACCTGACCTGCGTCCGCGGAGACGAGGATGCGGTCGAACGGCGCCTCGGCCGGGGCGCCGAGTTGGCCGGCCGTCGCCCGCTCGATGCGCGCACCCGGCAGGTCGAAGGCGGCGAGGTTCGCGCGTCCCTGCTCGACCAGTTCGGGCACCAACTCGATGCCCAGGACTGAGCCGTTCGGCCCGGCGAGGTGGGAGAGCAGCGCGGTGGTCCAGCCCGAGCCGCTACCCACGTCCAGCACCTTGGCGCCTTCCGGCACATGGAGCAGTTCGAGCATGAACTGAACCGTCCAGGGCTGGGAGTTGGTGGCGCCATGGCCGATCGGAAGTAGTGCATCCGTCGCGGCCCGGTCTCGCAAGTCCGGCGGTAGGAAGTTCGCCCGCGGAATCAGCGCAAGGGCGGAGGTGACCTGGCTGTGCACGTTGCTCATACGCCAAGCGCACACGCTGACGGGCTTTCGCGCAAGGGTCTGGGTAGGCTGTGCGGGCCGTGTTGCCGCTAATCGGACCCGCAAGCGGCGAAACGGGCCCAGTTCGGGTCTACGACGGCATCCAGGGGCGAAATCGCGGCAGGGAGGTGAGCATGGTCGAACCACTACGGCTGGTAGCGCCCTCAGGTGGCTTCGTCGAGGTGTTGACGCCGGTCGTGCTGGCGCCGATGGCCGGCATCACCAACGCCGCCTACCGTCAGCTCTGCCGCGAGCAGGGTGCCGGGTTGTACGTCTGCGAGATGATCACCTCACGGGGAATCGTCGAGCGGAATCCCAAGACGTTCGACATGCTCTGTTTCGACGCCGCCGAGACGGTGCGGTCGGTGCAGTTGTACGGCGTGGACCCGCCGATGATGGCGAGGGCCACCGAGATTCTGTGCGCCGAGTTCGGCGTCCACCATGTCGACCTGAACTTCGGCTGCCCGGTGCCAAAGGTGACCCGGCGCGGTGGCGGGGGAGTGCTGCCGTGGAAACGTGATCGGCTGACCGCGATCCTGCGGGCAACCGTGCGAGCCGCCGACCGCTACGGCGTGCCGGTGACCATGAAGACCCGCCTCGGGATCGACGCCGACCACCTGACCTACCTCGACGCCGGACGGATCGCGCAGGACGCTGGTTGCGCGGCCATCGCCCTGCACGCCCGGACGGTGCAGCAGGCCTACGCCGGTGAGGCCGTCTGGGAGACCATCGAGACGCTGGTCGCCGCGGTGGACATACCGGTGCTCGGTAATGGCGACATCTGGGAGGCCTCAGACGCGTTGGCGATGATGGCCCAGACCGGGTGCGCAGGCGTCGTCATCGGACGTGGCTGCCTGGGCAGGCCCTGGCTGTTCCGCGACCTCGCCGACGCCTTCGCCGGACATGAGCGCCGCACCCTGCCGACGTTGGGTGAGGTGGCCGGGATGGTGCGGCGCCACGCCGAGCTGCTGGCCGGCCTCTACGGCGAGAAGCACGGCCTCACCGACCTCCGCAAACACATGGCCTGGTACTTCAAAGGCTTCCCGGTCGGTGGGGAGCTGCGGCGCAGCCTGGCCATGGTGTCGGGCCTGACCGAATTGGATGGGTTGCTGGCCCAGCTGGACGCTTCAGTGCCTTTCCCGGCTGCTGAACTGGGATCCCCCCGCGGACGCCAGGGCACGCCCCGGGACAAGGTCACCATGCCCTACGGCTGGCTCGACTCCACCGAGCTGGGCGATGCAGACATCGCCGACGCGGAGTCGGACGCCTCCGGCGGGTGAGGCAAGCGCGGGCTGAGCAAGCGGATCAGAGCGGTGGACGCGCCACGTCCGGCGCCGTAGGTGGCGATGTCGTAGGTCGCCGGTGAGTCGGGCCAGCCGAGTTCGACCACAATTGCGTCCGGACGCTCGCGGCGGATCAGGGCGACCGCATCGGCAAGGAACGGCACCCTGGCAAGGTCGCGTCCCTGTACCACCAGAGCGCGCGCGGGGTTGTCAGTCAGCAGGTTGTTCACCGCGTGCCGGTCGGCCACAGTGACGCAGCGCGCACCGGGTAGCCAGCGGTCGAGGTCGGCGCGGAGATGTTCGTCGATGCCCCACACAGTCTCGGCGGCAGCGATGTTGTTGGCCGAATCCAGCTTCACCAGCAGGGGAGCCGTAACGGGCAACACAGGTGCCCGCTTCCAGAACACCCGCTGATCCAGCGGAGCCGGCTCAGCCGTGGGCGCGGAGTGGGACCGCAGCCCGGCCAGAGCCGCCGACAATGCGGCCACACGTGCGGCAGCGTCCATCACCCGCCCCTCGGCGAGCCGCCCGCCGCGCACGGCCTCGACCACGTGTGCGCGGATCGCAGCGAGCTGGGCGCCGGTGTTGTCGGCGCCGATGCACAGCAGGTCGCAGCCTGCGGCAAGGGCGAGCACGGCGGCCTCGGCGATGCCCCGGCCGCGGCTGGCGCCGGTCAGGTCCAGGGCATCGGAGACGATCGCCCCCTTGAAGCCCAGTTCAGCACGGAGCAGATCGAGCACGGGCGCCGACAGCGTGGCCGGCATGGTTGGGTCCACCCCGGGCACCAGGATGTGCGAGGTCATCACAGCGAGCGTCCCGGCGTCCACCGCCGCAGCGAAGGGCAGGAGTTCCCGATCGATGAGGGTCCGCCGGCTCATGGCCACGACCGGCAGGTCGAGGTGGGAGTCGGTGGCGGTGTCGCCGTGGCCGGGAAAGTGCTTGGCGCAGGCCGCCACCCCGGCGCTCTGCACTCCGCGGGTGTAGGCCGCGACGTGGCGCGCCACCAACGGGGGCTCGGCGCCGAAGCTACGGACGCCGATCACCGGGTTTCGTGGGTTCGAGTTGATGTCGGCGTCCGGCGCCAGATTAAGGTCGATGCCGGACGCGCGCAGTTCCGCACCGATGCCGTAGCCGGTGGCCTCGGTCGCCGCCAGCGAGTCCTGACGGCCGAGGAACGCTGCGGCGGCGTATGGCGAACCGGTGCGGTGATGCAGCCGGGTGACGTCGCCACCCTCCTCGTCCACGGCGATCAGCGCCTCCGCGCGAACCCCATGAATGGCATCGGTGAGTTGCCGAACCTGCTCGGGGTCGACGATATTGCTGCCGAACAGGCACACCGCGCCCAGCCCGTCCGCCAGTTCGGCGGCAACCCAATCGGGTAGTTCCGGTCCGGCGAAGCCGGGCATCAGGGTCGCGCTGACCGCCCGTTCGAGGACACTCGGACGCATGATTCAGCCCAGGGTGATGACGACGCGATGGTCGGCGCCGTCCCGGGGCAGGCGGGCCACCTTCCGGCCGGTGGCCGGGGCGACGGACGGCTCGACCAGCCGTCCGTCGAGCTCGACGGTTGCCACCCCTGCGCTCACCTTGGAAGGATTGCGTACTTCGATGAAGTACGTGGCTCCGAGCCACTCGCGGGTGACGGAAAAGCCCGCCCACTCGGCCGGGATGCACGGGTCGACCACGAGCGCGTCGAAGTCCGGACGCACCCCGAGGATGTACTTGGTGGCGGCGGTGTACATCCATCCCGCGGTGCCGGTGAGCCAGGGGTTCTGCGCCTTGCCGAACCACTCGTGGTCGCGGCCATAGAGGAACTGGACGTAGACGTACGGCTCTGCGCCGCGAACCTCGATCGAGTCGTTGGCATGGAACGGCGCCAGGGCGTCGTAGTAGGCCATCGCCGCTTCCCCACGGCCCAGCATGGTCTCGGCGATGATCGGCCACGCGTTTGGGTGGCTGAAGATCGCGCCGTTCTCCTTCACGCCGGGGTACACCCGGGTGACGTAACCGATGGTGTCGTCGACCTGGGTGTAGCTCGGCCAGCACAGATGGGTGCCGTACTCGCTGGCCAGGTGGGTGCGGACGGCGTCCATCGAACTGGTGCCCCGGTCACGGTCGGCGGCGCCGGAGATCACCGCCCAGGGCATGTGTTCGAGGAAGATCCTGCCTTCGGTGTTCTCGGCCGAGCCGATCTTCACTCCGTCCCGGGTGTAGCCGCGCAGGTACCACTGGCCGTCCCAGAGCTCGCGGTTCACGTCCGCGGTGACCTCGGCGGTGATCTGAGCCAGGCGCTCGGCCTCGGCAGTCCATCGGACGGACGCGGCCGCGTCCGGGGCCGTCGCAGCCAGGTGGGCCACCACCTCGGCAAGGGCGTTCGCGGCCCAGATGTGCAGGAAGCTCACCAATGCGGTCTGGCCGCCGCCGAGGTTCAGGCAGTCGTTCCAGTCGGCGCGCAGCCCCTTGGCGATGCCGTTCTCGCCGACCTGCTCGGCGGTGAACTCGATCGCCCGGCGCAGGTGTTCGTACACCGAAGCCGGCGCCGGGTCGAAGCGCTCCGCCTCCGCCGCACCGAGAATCTCGGCCCGCCGGGCCGCTTCGAGCTCGGAGTCGGCGAACGGGATCACCTGGTCGAGGAAGGCCAGGTCACCGGTCTCCTTGACGTACTCGATCACCGAGGGCACCAGCCACAGGTGATCGTCGGAGCAAGCGTCGGCCAGGCCGTGTACCAGGTCGCCTGCCTTTCCTGGCACCACCGTGGGCAGCTTCACGCCAACCGGGATGTCGTCGCGCTGGTTGCCAGCGAACAGCAGCGGATCGAACAGGTGCAGCCCATAGCCCCACGACATCTGTCCCTGCAGCAGCTCCTCGATCCGCTGGCGGACCTTGCCGGGATTGGTGTGGACCACGCTCATGATGTCCTGGGCGGTGTCGCGGTAACCCAGCCCCACCCGTCCGCCGACTTCGACGAAGGACGCGAACCGCGACCAGACCACGCAGGTCTCGGATTGCAGCAGGGTCCAGCTGTTCAGCAACGTATTCATCGCAGCGGACGGGGTCTGCAGGGAGAAGACCGAGCGCTTGCGCTCCCAGTAGGCGGCCAGTTCGGAGATGGCGGCGTCCACAGCCTTCGGGTCGGCGTACTTCTCGCGCACCCGCCGGCCGGCGGCGCGGCGTCCGTAGCCGAGCACGTAGGCCAGCCGGACGGTCTCGCCGGGAGCCAGCGTGACGCGGTGGTGCAGCGCACCACAGTGATTGCCGGTGGTGGCCTGCGATCCCGAGCACTCGCCGCGATCGAGGGCCAGCGGGTTGGTTTCGGTGCGGTAGGCACCCAGGAAGGCGTCGCGCAGGGTGTCGAAACCGACCGGATCTGCCGTGGCGGTGAAGTAGTGGTAAGTCCACGGCTCGTAGTAGAAGTCGTACTCGATCACGCCGTCGGCGAAGTCGGCGCCGGAGGCGTACAGCGACATCTGGAAGTTCTCGTTGTCGATCTGCACCGAGTGGAACGAGAACTCGACGTAGCCGAACAGCGAGAGTTCGCGAGACTCCGAGGTGGTGTTGGTGAGGGTGACATCCCAGACCTCGGCGTCCTCGCCGATCGGGACGAAGACGCGCTGGCTGGCCTCGATGCCGCGGTAGCTCGACTCGAACACCGAGTAGCTCAAGCCGTGCCGGGTGCGGTAGTTCGCTTCAGCGAGCGACTTGCCCACCGGCTGCCAGGACGCCGACCAGTAGTCGCCGTCGGCGTCGTCACGCAGGTAGAGGTAGTGTCCCGGACGGTCCAGCGGCACCCCGTTGGGACGGAACCGCGTCACCCGTCCCTGCTGGCTGGAGCGGTAGAAGCTGTAGCCACCGGCGTTCTGGTTGATCACCGTGCACCAGTCCTCGACGCCCAGGTAGTTGATCCAGGATGCCGGTACGTCCACCCGGTCGATCACATATTCGAGGCGGTCATCGTCGAAATGGCCGTAACGCATTGGTCTTCCTTGTCTCGACCCTTCGTCAGGCTCAGGGATCGTTGGGTGGGGCTCAGGGATCGTGGGTGGGGCTCAGGGATCGTGGGTGGGGCTCAGGGATCGTTGGGTGGGCTCAGGCGGACGCGAAGGTCTCCAGCCAGGTGATCAGTTGCTCGGCCTTCTCGGGAGACTCGGCTTCGACGAACATCCGCAGCACCGGCTCGGTGCCGGAGAAGCGCAGCAGTGCCCAGGCGCCGCCCTCGAGGTGGATCTTGATGCCGTCGTACGAATCGATGCGGGTGACCGGGTAGCCGGCGACCTCGGTCGGGGCAGCGGACGCCATCCGTCGGGGCAGTTCCACGCGCATGTCCGGGGTGGCCGGGACGCCGTGTTCGACCTGATAGAGCCGTCCGGTGATCGCGTACACGGTCTCGAGGAGTTCGCTCAGCCGGCGACCCGTCCGGGCGATCATCTCGACCACCAGAGCGCAGGCGAAGACGCCGTCCTTGCCCTTGATGTGGCCGCGGATGGTCAGGCCACCCGAGCTCTCGCCACCGAGGACCGCATCGATCGCATCCATGCCCGCGGTGATGTGTTTGAAGCCGACCGGGACCTCACGGTGCTCCTCGCCGAAGGCCTCGGCCAGCCGGTCGAGCAGGTGCGTCGTGGCCAGGTTGCGTACCACACCCCCGCGCTCGCCTCGCACCTCGTGCAGGTACCAGTAGATGAGCAGCAGCAGGTCGTCGGTCGAGATGTAGCGGCCCTGCTCGTCGATGATCGCGATCCGGTCCGCATCACCGTCGGTGGCCATGCCAAGGTCGAACCGGCCGGAACTGCGGACGATATCGATCAGCGTCGACAGCCGCTCCGGGTCGGGTGCGGGGGAGCGTCCGCCGAAGAGCGGGTTGTGCCGGTCGTGGATGAACTCGGCCCGGCAGCGGGCGTCCGACAGGATCGTGCCCAGGGTGAGTTGGGACGTGCCGTACATCGCGTCCACCACCACGCGCAGTCCGGCCTCGCGGATCACGTCGATGTCGATGATCTGCTCGATCGCGTCGATGTAGGGGTTGGTCAGGTCGACCTCGGTCACCAGACCCACCGACTTGGCCAGGTCGAGGTCGATCGAGACCACGTCCGCCTGGCTGAACGAGTTCGCCTCCGCGGTGAGCGCGTCGGTCTCGTCCTCCAGTGGCAGCGAGCCGTCCGCTCGGAACACCTTCAGTCCGTTCCACTGCGGCGGATTGTGGGACGCGGTGAAGACCAGGCTGTAAGCGGTGCCCAGGTAAGGGGCGGCGAAGGTGACCAGGGGAGTGGGCACGTCCTCGGTGAGCACGTGGACGCCGATGCCATTGCCGGCGAATACCTCGGCCGCCGCGGTCACCGATTCACGCGACAGGAAGCGCCGGTCGCCACCGATCACGACGCCCATTCGCTCCCGGCCGCTTCGGGTGACTTCGTTGGCGATCGCCTGGCACAGCCTGCGGACGTTGTGGATGGTGAAGCCCTCGCCGATCAGGGCGCGCCAGCCGCCGGTGCCGAAGCTGATCTCACCGGTCTCGATGGCGTGCTGCGGCGCGAACAGTCGCTTGAGCACGATGTCTGCCGCGGTCCTGAGTTCGGCGTCGGTGTTGATGCCTTGGACCTCGTCCGCGTCCACGATCGCGTAGGACGCGAGCGTGCCACCCTGGTTGATCAGCCGCTGGGCGAGTTCGGTCAGCCGGTGCTCGCCGCTGGCGGCCATCATGTCCAGCTGGGGGATCAACAGGGCGTTGTCGACCACGTACGCGCCGACGTTGACCTCGGTGATGCGCTCGCTCGACTCCGACAGGTCGGCCTCGTCCACGATGCCGGTGATCCGGCCTTCCGGGTCGCGCTGAATGCGTCCGTAGTCGAGACCGTCGGCCAGTACCGCGGTGAGCAGCGAGAACTGCGCGACCTTCAACCGGTGACGCCACAGCAGGCCGCGGAGCGTGGCTCCGCGCAGCAGCGGGGTGTCGCCGTACGCGATCAGGACGTCGCCGTCGAACCCGGCCAGCTGGAACCGCGCACAGCGGACGGCGTCGCCGGTACCGGCCTGAACACTCTGGTCGACGTAGTTCCAGCCCTCTCCGAGGTGTCCGCGGACGGCGCCGTCGTTCTCGGCGACCACGATGATCACGTCCTGTTTCGGCACGACCGCGAGCACGTTGACCAGGGTCTGTTCGATTACGGTCGACCCTGCCAGCGGACGCAGCAGCAGATCGCGGGTGGCCTCGTTGTGGCCGGCGGCCAGCACGACTGCCTTCAGCGGACGGACGTTTCCGGAAATGGCCATTTCAGCTTCCCACCAGGGTCTTCGAACGGGTGCGGAGTTCCTTCCTGCGGCCCACCACCGCGGCGCCGATCGCGGCCACCGGTACGTCGGCGGGCAGTTCCACCAGCCGTTCGGCGACGCCCAGGCCGGCCAGGAAGGGTGAGGTCTTCGCGCGGTCGCGCAGTTCGGCTTGCACCAGCGGACGCAGCCAGGCAGCGGCCCGGAACACTCCGCCGCCAAGGACGACGGTCGCGGAGTCGTAAGCGATCACCACGAAGGTCAACGTGGTGGCCAGCCCGGCCACGATCCGATCCCTTTCGGCGATCGCCTGTGGACGCGGGTCGGCGTCGAGGTCGGCCAGATCGAGACCGAGGACGCCCAGCCTGCGCGCGATGTGCGCGCCGCCGACGACAGTCTCCAGGCAGCCCAGTTGGCCGCATTCGCACTTCTCCGCGCGCGGGTCGACGGCCAGGTGACCGATCTCGCCAGCAGCGTTCCGGGTACCGCGCACGAGGCGTCCGTTGTTGATCGCGGCCGCGGCCACGCCGGTCCCGAGGTTGAGGTAGGCCAGGTCACGATGCGTCCGGCCGAGTGCGAGGCCCGCACCGAGGGCGGTCGCCTTGACGTCGTTCTCGACGCGGACCGCGACGCCGAACGCGTCCGCCAGCACGTCGGCGAGGTCGGTGCGGGTGATTCCGAGGTTCACCGCGGTCTCGACGACCCCGGTGGCGTGGTCGACGACGCCAGGGATCCCGAGCCCGACCGAAGTGAACTCGGCCTCCGAGATGTCGAGGTCGCGGGCCAGTTCGGCGGCGACCCCGACCACGGTGCGCCGAATGCCCGTCTCGGTCGGTTGGGTGGGCAGCACCCGTTCGGCGAGCACCCGGTCAGCGCCGTCCAGCACCAGGCCGTGGGCCTTTGTCCCGCCGATGTCGATGCCCAGGCTGAGCGTCTGGGCCTCCTGGTCGGTGTCAGCCACCGCTCAGCCCTTCACTGCGCCGGCCACCAGGCCGGAGGTGAGGCGTCCCTGCACGATCATGAAGAAGATGATGACGGGTACCGCGACCAACGTCGAGGCTGCCATCACCTGGCCCCAGTCTGTGGCTCGGTTCGCGCTCGCCTGCAGGAAGCCGCGCAGCCACAGCGGCAGCGTGCGGTACTCCTCCTTCTGCAGGATCACCAGGGCGACCGTGAACTCGTTCCAGGCCTGCAGGAAGGCGTACACGCCGGACGCCACCAGCCCCGGCGCGAGCAGGGGAAAGGTGATCCGGAAGAAGGCCTGGGTGCGGCTGAGCCCGTCGACCATCGCGGCCTCTTCGAGTTCCAGCGGGACGCCGGCCACGAAGCCGCGCAGCATCCAGATGGTGAAGGGCACCACGGCGGCGATGTAGAGGATCGAGACGCCGACCACCGTGTTCAGCAGGTTCAGCGAGCTCATCAGTTTGTACTGCGCGATGAACAGGCCCTCCGCGGGCAGCATCTGGATGAACAGCACGGCCAGCACGAACGACTTGCGTCCGCGGAACTTGAACCGGCTGATCGCCAGCGCGGCCAGGAACGCGAACAGCAGGCAGAAGGCCACCGTGGTCAGCGTGATGGCCACGCTCATCCCCAATGCCGGCCAGAAGGTGCCCTGCGCGAAGATCGCGGTGAAGTTATCCAGCGAGCCACCGAGCGGCAGGAATCGGGGCGTGGTCGAGGTGAGCACTGCGTTCGGCAGCAGCGAGGAGTTGATCATCCAGTAGACCGGGAACACCCAGGCCAGCGAGATCAGGATCGCCACCACGGTGGCGATGACCCGTCCGGGACGGAGTTTGGCGCTCATCAGGAGTCCTCCTTCATCAGTTGCATCACGTAGAAGAAGCTGAGCGCGATCGTCAGGATCAGCACGAAGATCGAGAGTGCCGAAGCCATTGCGAAGTCGGACGAGCCGACCCCCAGCCGGTAGATGTAGGTGCCCAGCAGGTCGGTGGTGGCGGTGGGCGCGCCGGCGTCCTGCAGCATCATGATCTGCGCGAACACCCGAAGGTCCCAGATCACCTGCAGCAGCAGGACGATCATCAGCACCGGACGGATCATCGGCAGGATGATCGAGAAGAAGCGCTGCGGGCCGGTGGCGCCGTCCATTTCGGCGGCCTCGAGCACCTCGGTGGAGATCTGGGTGAGCCCGGCGTAGATCGAGAAGGCCACGAACGGGACGGACGCCCACACGACGATGATGGTGGCCACGAAGTAGAAGCTGAGCGGCTGCTCCAACCAGTTGTGGTCGGTGAAGTCGAGACCGATGTTGGTCAACAGCCAGTTGACAACGCCACGGTGCCAGTCGAACAGCCAGATCCACACGGTCATGGCCGCGACCACCGGCATGGCCCAGGCGAGCAGCATCGCTACCTGCAGCACGTACCGGGTCACGCTGCCGACGGCGTTCATCAGTAGGGCGACGCCGACACCGAGGACGACGGTGATAGCTGCGTTCACCAAGCAGAAGGCGATCGAGCGTCCGACCACTGCCCAGGTCTGCGCATCGGAGAAGAGCGCGATGTAGTTGGCGAGACCGACGAACTCCGGCGGCTTGCCGAACTGCTGGGCGAGCCCGAACTTCTGCATCGAAGTCACAAACTGCCAGCCCAGCGGGTAGGCGAGGGCGACCAGCAGGATGGCGATCGCCGGGATGATCAGGAAGTAGGGGGCTATCGGACGGCGACGGTGCCGGATCACCTGTGCGGTGTCGGGCTGCGTCAGCTTGGTGGAAGAGAGCGCGGTCATGCCGAGGGACCTCTCATCGGTCGAACTGCGAATAACTTGCGGCTGGAGGTCCAGCGGAACCGCGCGGAGCGGTTGGGGAGGGCTGCGGTTTCGGGCCGGGCCTGCTGAGCTGCTCGGCAGGCCCGGCCGCGATCATTGCCGGATTACTGGCCGTTGAGCATCGGCGTCAGCAGCGCGTCGTACTCCGCTGCCAGGGCCGTGATGTCACCACCGTCGGCAACCTTGGCGAAGAACTCCTCGAGCTTGCCCGAGGCTTCGACCGTTGCCCAACCCGGGGCGGCCGGGGTGAGCTTGGAGTTGGATGCGGACTCGATCAGGGCCTTCGCGAACTGGTCGTCGCCGAGGCTGGACGTGTAGTCGGAGTTGGCCGGGCCGAGGCCGTTCTTGCCCAGCATCTGCTGGTACTCGGAGGAGAAGATGATCCGCATGAGTTCGCGGGCGCCTTCCTGGTTCTTCGAGGTGGCCGAGATGCCGATGTTCGAGCCGCCGGCGAAGACCGGAGCCGGCTTGCCGTCATTGCCTGGCAGGGCGAAGACGCCGAACTTCTCGTCGTTCCACTCGCGGACCTCCTTGCCGTCCTTCTTCACCATGTCGCCGATCGACCAGTGCGCCCAACCCGGCGCCATGATGGTGGCGGCGGCGAGGCTGGTCTTCGCGGTCACCTTGTCGGGGTTGTCGGCGTCGTCCTTGATGACGTCCGCGTCGTTGATGTACAGCCACGGGGACTGGTCCTTCGCGGTGCTCGGGGCATTGGACGCGTACTTCTGGATCTCCTGCAGCTGGGTGAGACCCTTGACCGTGTTCGGGTCGGACAGGGTGGAGGTCCACTTGCCGCCCTCGCTCTTGGCGAGGTCGCCGCCGTTGGCGAAGATCCAGGAGATGCCGTTGCGCCAGTCCTGGCCGCCGATGAAGAAGCCGGAGAAGTTCTTGATGTCCTTCGGGTTCTTCTCCGCGATGGTCTTCACGGTCGCGTTGAACTCGTCCAGGGTCTTGGGCACCTCGACCCCAGCGGCCTTGTAGATGTCCTTGCGGTAGAAGGCGTAGCGGGAGCCGAAGTAGTAGGGCAGCGTGAAGAACTTGTCG
>Ga0209477_1001188_pt1 | contig 15959 bp, 11 predicted proteins | sample KloWWTupernatant_FD_187180 | JGI IMG/M metagenome (GOLD analysis project Ga0209477, IMG submission 187180) | Active sludge microbial communities from Klosterneuburg, Austria, studying microevolution and ecology of nitrifiers - Klosterneuburg... | ecosystem: Engineered > WWTP > Aerobic digester >... | reverse complement strand
GCTGTCCTGGCCGTACGTCGAGGGACTGCGGATCGACGAAGCGTCGCACGCGCTGACGCTGCTCACGGTGGGGCTGTATGGCGAAGTGCTGCCGAAGCAGAACGGCGCACCGGTGCGCATCGTCGTGCCGTGGAAGTACGGCTTCAAGAGCGGCAAGTCGCTGGTCAGGATCCGCTTCGTCGAGAAGCAGCCGAAGACCAGCTGGAACCTGTCGGCGCCGCACGAGTACGGTTTCTACTCGAACGTGAACCCGCAGGTCAGCCACCCGCGCTGGTCGCAGGCGACCGAGCGCCGCATCGGCGAGGACGGCTTCCTGCAACGCAAGCGGCCGACGCAGATGTTCAACGGGTACGCCGAGCAGGTGGCGTCGCTGTACGCGGGCATGGACCTGCGCAAGCAGTACTGACGGGCCGCTCGAGTTGAACCACGCCCGGGTCGCCGCGACGCCGACGCGCCGACCGGTCGCGGGTTTGCCGGCGCAACTGTCGCCGCGAACGCTCGCCTGGGTCCGCGCCGGCGTGTTCGCGGCTGCGCTGCTGCCGCTGCTGCGGCTGGTCGCGCTCGGCTATGCCGACGCGCTGTCCGCGAACCCGGTCGAGTTCGTGACCCGCTCCACCGGCACGTGGACACTGGTGATGCTCTGCGCCACGCTGTCGGTCACGCCTTTGCGGCGCCTGCTCGGGTGGTCGTGGCTGTTGCGGCTGCGGCGAATGCTCGGCCTGTTCGCGTTCTTCTATGCCGTGCTGCACTTCACCACCTGGGTGTGGCTCGACCAGTGGTTCGACCCGATGTCGATGATCGCCGACGTCGTCGAGCGGCCGTTCGTCACGGTGGGCTTCACCGCGTTCGTGCTGATGCTGCCGCTGGCGGCGACTTCGACGCAGGCGATGATGCGCCGGCTGGGGCGTCGCTGGCAGGAACTGCACCGGCTGGTCTACGCGATCGCCGTGCTCGGCGTGCTGCACTTCTGGTGGCACAAGGCGGGCAAGAACGACTTGTCCGAGCCGATGACCTATGCGCTGGTGGTCGCCGCGCTGCTCGGTTTCCGCGTCGCCTGGCACCTGCTGCACCGCGCTCCGGCGGCGGCCTCAGCCGGGCATACGCCGCTCGAGCGCGAATAGCGACTCCACCGGTTCACGCTCGCGCACCAGGTGCGCTTCGCCGCGGTCGACGAGCACCTCCGCGGCCCGCGGCCGCGTGTTGTAGTTCGACGCCATCGCCATCCCGTAGGCGCCCGCCGACGCGATCGCGAGGAGGTCGCCTTCCGCGAGCGCGAGCCGCCTGCCGCGCGCGAGCCAGTCGCCGGATTCGCAGACTGGCCCGACGATGTCGTAGACCTGTTCGGGCTCGCCGCTGCGCCGCTGCACCGGCAGCACCGCGTGCCAGGCGTCGTAGAGCGCCGGGCGCATCAGGTCGTTCATCGCGGCGTCGACGATCGCGAAGCGGCGCTCGGCGTTGCGCTTCAGGTACTCGACGCGCGTCAGCAGCACGCCGGCGTTGCCCACGATCGAGCGGCCGAACTCGAACTGCAGCTCGTACGATGCGCCGCGGGGGTGGCGATCGAGGCGTTCGAAGATCGCGGCGAACAGTGCCTCGCGAGACGGCGGTTGTTCGTCCTGGTAGCGGATGCCCAGGCCGCCGCCGAGGTCGAGATGCTTCAGCGCGATCCCTTCCGCGTGCAGCGAGTCGACGAGTTCGAGCAGCTTGTCCAGCGCGGCGAGGAACGGCTCGATCGCGGTGATCTGCGAACCGATGTGGCAGTCGATGCCCAGCACCTCGAGATTCGGGAGCTGCGCGGCCGTGCGGTAGGCCGCGAGCGCCGCTTCGTGCGCGATGCCGAACTTGTTCTCGCGCAGCCCGGTCGAGATGTACGGGTGGGTTCCCGCGTCGACGTCGGGATTCACGCGCAGCGACACCGGCGCCCGCCGTCCCAGCCCCCGGGCGACGCGATCGAGCCTCAGCAGCTCGCTCTCCGACTCGACGTTGAAGCAGCGAACGCCCGCTTCGAGCGCCATGCGCATCTCGGCCTCGGTCTTGCCGACGCCGGAGAACACGACGCGGGACGGGTCGCCGCCGGCGGCCAGCACGCGCTTGAGCTCGCCGCCCGAGACGATGTCGAAGCCGGCGCCCTGGCGCGCCAGCAGGTCGATGACCGCGAGGTTGGAGTTCGCCTTCAGCGCGTAGCAGATCAGCACGTCGCGCGCGCCGGCCGCGCGACGGAACTCGGCGAACGCTTCCACGATCGCTCGCCGCGAGTAGACGTAGGTCGGCGTGCCGAAGCGCTCGGCGACCGCGGCGAGCGCCAGGTCCTCGACCAGCAGCGACTGTTCGCGGTAGTGGAAGACGTCCATCGGAATGCGCGGCCCGGTGGTTCAGGCGTCGGGAATCGCCACGGCGGCAGGCGCATCGATGCGCGTGCCCGTGCGCGCGGCCTCGCCCGGTGCCGCCGGTGCAAGCTTCTTCGCGGGGCGCGAATCGGGCAGGTAGAGCGGTCCTCGCTGGCCGCACGCCGCCAGCAGCGCTGCCGCCGCGACGGTCGCGGCGACGAGCCACGCCGCGCGCGCCCGCCGCTGGCGTCCTCGCCGCGGGCCCTGCCGGCCGCCGGTCGTCGTCACTCAGAACACCTGGTCGCGGATCATGTCGGCATCGGAGCCGGCAGCTACCCCGTCCTCGGCGACGCCGAGCGACACGACGCCCTGCCCGGGCCCGGTCTCGGCGTAGTAATACTCGCCGCCGGAACGCACGACGCCGGGCGGCGGCGGCAGCTGTACTTCCGGCACGCCCTTCAGCGCGGTCGCCATGTAGTCGATCCAGATCGGCAGCGCCAGCCCGCCGCCGGTCTCGCGGTCGCCGAGCTTCTGCGGCTGGTCGAAGCCGACCCAGGCGACGGCCGCGACGCGTGGGTTGTAGCCGGCGAACCAGGCGTCGATCGAGTCGTTCGTCGTGCCGGTCTTGCCGGCGATGTCGCTGCGCTTGAGCACCCGCGCGCGGGTCGCGGTTCCCGAGCGCACGACGTCGCGCAGCATGCTGTCCATCAGGAACGCGTTGCGCGCGTCGATCGCGCGCAACGACTCGTCGCCGGCCTGGCCCGGATGCGCGCTGGCGAGCAGGCGCCCGTTGATGTCGGTGATGCGCGACACGACGTAAGGCTCGATCCGGTAGCCGCCGTTGGCGAAGACGGTGATGGCGCGCGCCATCTGCCACGGCGTGACCGATCCGGCGCCCAGCGCCATCGTCAGGAAAGCCGGATGGCGGTCGGCGTCGAATCCGAATCGCGTCACGTAGTCCTGGGCGTACTGCGGCCCGATCGCGTCGAGCAGGCGGATCGACACCATGTTCTTGGACCTGGCCAGCGCGGTGCGCAGCAGCATCGGGCCCTCGAACTTGCCGTCGTAGTTCTTCGGGTCCCACAGTTGCCCGCCGGTGCGCGCGGGGTCGATCAACACCGGCGCATCGTTGATCACGGTGCTCGTCATGAAGCCCTTCTCGAGCGAAGCGGAATAGATGAAGGGCTTGAAGCTCGATCCGGGCTGGCGCCACGCCTGCGTGACGCGGTTGAACTTGTTTCGGTCGAAGTCGAAGCCGCCGACCATTGCGCGCACCGCTCCGTCGCGGGTGTCGACCCCCACCAGCGCGGCCTGCACCTCCGGCAGCTGGCTGATCGCGTATCCGCCCTTGCCGGCCTCGACGATCCGCACGACCGCGCCACGCTGCAGGCGCCGCGACGCGGGGGCCCGCGGGCTGAGTGCCGGCGCGGCAAGCTTCAGGCCGTCACCGATGATCTCGATCGCGCTGCCGCGGCCGCGCGACACCACCACCCGCTTCGGCCCTGCTTCGAGCACGACGGCCACGAGGAACCTGTCGATGTCGTGGTTGTCGCCGATCGCCGATTCGATCGCCTCCTCGGCGCCCGCCGTGTCGGCCGGCAGGTCGATCATGCGCTCCGGACCGCGAAAGCCGTGCCGCCGGTCGTAGTCGAGCACGCCGTCGTAGAGGGCGACGTTCGCGGCGCGCTGGTCGTCGGGCAGGATCGTCGTGTAGACCTTCAGTCCGGCCGAATAGATCTCTTCGCGATACAGCTCGAACGCGAGCTGTCGGGCCAGCTCGGCGACATACGGGGCGTGCACCGGATAGTCGGTGCGGGCCGGCATGAACACGAGCTGTTCCTTGAGCGCCGATTCGTAGGCGGCGTCGGAGAGGAATCCGGTCTCGTGCATGCGTCCGAGGATGTAGCGCTGTCGCTCGACCGCGCGCTTCGGGTTCACCATCGGGTTGAAGCGCGACGGTGCCTTGGGCAGCCCGGCGAGCACCGCCGCCTCGGCAGCGCTCAGCCTCGCGAGCGGCTTGCCGAAGTAGGTCTGCGCTGCCGCCGCGAAGCCGTACGAGCGCTTGCCCAGGTAGATCTGGTTCAGGTACAGCTCGAAGATCTGTTCCTTGCTGAGGTTGTCCTCGATGCGCAGCGCCAGCAGGATCTCGATGATCTTGCGCGTGTAGGTTCGCTCGGACGACAGGAAGAACTCGCGTGCGAGCTGCATCGTGATGGTGCTGGCGCCCTGTTCCGTGCCGCCGGCCACCAGGTTCACGAGCGCCGCGCGCGCGACGCCGACGAGGTCGACGCCGACGTGCTCGAAGAAACGCGTGTCCTCGGCGGCCAGCACCGCCTTCTTGACGACGTCCGGAACGTCCTCGACGTGAACGAAGGTCCGGCGTTCCTCGCCGAACTCGCCGATCAGTTGTCCGTCCGACGTGTAGACCCGCAACGGGATCCGTGGACGGTAGTCGAGCATGGCGTCGAGCGGCGGCAAGCGGTCGTTGGCCAGCACCAGCGCCAGCGTCGCCAGCAGGCCGCCGGCCGCTGCCGCCACCAGCGGCACCGCGACGAGCAAGGTCAGGCCCAGACGAAACCAGTTCGTCTTCGGTGGGGTCCTGGTTCGCGGCTTGCGGGTCGTGGTGTCGGTCATGCGGCGCATCCGCAGGCCTGGCGCCTGCGTCGCTATCGGCGGATTTTATACGGATCGGCGCACGCGCCCCTGCCCGAAAACGGTCGTTGCACCGCTGCATCGCCGACCCGCACGAAGGCGCGCGCGCATTCGCCGCACGACGGCCTCGATCAACCGCCGGTACCCCGTGGATGACGCGATCCTGCCGGATGGTCGATGCCGTACGACGGATGGAGCAGGCCGGTCGCAAACTTTCCCAGAAAAGGCTTTACAGTAAATCGAGCTTGTTGCTAGCATCTCAAGCAAATTGTAGAAATAATCCGTAAATCCTTAGAAATTAAGGATTTTTTCGAAGTCGAGGCATCCCGTGGCGGTGATTCCAACGAACCTGTTTCGCCGTGACGCCCAGTCGCTGGTCGGCATCGACCTGAGCGCGTCGAGCGTCAAGGTGGTCGAGCTCGCAAGGGGCCAGCGCGCCCCGATGCGCCTGGAGCGTTACGCCGTCGAGCCGCTGGAGCGGGGCGCGATCGTCGACGGCAACATCGAGAAGGCCGAAGCAGTGGCCGACGCACTGCAGCGGGCGTTGCGCAAATGCAGCAGCCGCGCCCGCGAAGCCGCGCTCGCCCTTCCGTCGGGCGCCGTGATCACCAAGAAGATCATGCTGCCCGCCGGGCTGCACGAAGAGGACTACGAACTCCAGGTCGAGACCGAGGCCAGCCAGTACATTCCCTTTCCGATCGAGGAGGTGAACCTCGATTTCCAGATCATCGGGCCGGCGGCGAACTCGGAGGAAGAGGTCGACGTGCTGCTGGCCGCTTCGCGCAAGGAGAAGGTCGACGATCGCGTCGCGGTGGCCGAGATGGCCGGCCTGCGCCCGGTGGTGATGGACGTCGAGCCGTACGCGCTGCGCGCCGCCGTCGACCACGTGATCGACTTCCTGCCGAACAACGGGCAGGGGCAGATCATCGCGGTGTTCTCGATCGGCCAGACGATGACCTCCCTGACGGTGGTGCTGAATCGCCAGACGATCTTCGAGCGCGAGCAGACTTTCGGCGGCCAGCAACTCACGCAGGACCTGGTGCGGCTCTACGGGCTCACTCCCGAGGAAGCCGAGATCAAGAAGCGCGTCGGCGACCTGCCCGACAACTACCAGCGCGACCTGCTGCAGCCGTTCGTCGAGCAGGCGGCGACCGACATCGGGCGCGCGCTGCAGTTCTTCTTCACGTCGACGCCGTACACGCGCGTCGACCAGATCTATCTCGCCGGCGGTTCGTCGGTCGTCCCCGGGCTCGCCGAGGCGGTCGCGCAGCGCACGCAGGTGCCGGCCGAAGTCCTGAGCCCGTTCCAGGGCATGGAAGTCGCCGGGACGATCCGTGAGCGCCAGCTCCGCGCCGACGCTCCGGCGCTGCTGGTGGCCACCGGCCTCGCGATGCGGAGGTTCGACGCATGAGCATTCGCATCAACCTGCTCCCGCACCGGGAGATGCGCCGCGAGCGGCGCAAGAAGGACTTCGTCGGCCTGATCGCACTGGTCGCCATCGCCGCGGTCGCGACGGCGGTGGTCGTCGCGGTCGGCATCGACCAGCAGATCGATTCGCAGCGCGCCCGCAACGACTTCATCCGGGCCGAGAACGCGAAGCTCGACGAGCAGATCAAGGAAATCGCGACGCTTCGCGCCGAGATCGAGTCGCTGCGCGCGAGGCAGTATGCGGTCGAGAGCCTGCAGACCAACCGGACCATCCCGGTCCACCTGATGGACGAACTGGTCAAGCACACGCCCGAAGGCATCCACCTCAAGACGATGCGGCAGGAAGGCGGCAAGGTCACGCTGATTGGTTACGCCCAGTCGAACGAGCGGGTCTCGGAGCTGCTTCGCAACCTCGCCAACCGCACGCCCTGGCTCGAGCGTCCGGAGCTGATCGAGATCAAGGCCGGGCGAGCCGGCGGGCCGAACGCCCCGAAGGACGCTCGCCGCGTCTTCGAGTTCTCGCTCAACGCGCTGATCAAGACGACCGACCCGAAGGCTCAACCGCAAGCGCCGAAGTCGACCGCGGCGCCCGGCACGCTGGCCGCCGCGCGCACGCCTGCGAACAGGTGATCAGATGTCCAAGTTCAACCCCAAGATCGATTTCAGCGGCCTGGCTGCCCAGTTTTCCGGCCTCCGGGGGCGCCATCCGGGGCTGTGGCCGACGCTGCCGAAGCTCGCGCTGATGGCCGGGCTGGTCGCCGGCGTGCTCGGTGCCGCCTATGCGGGCTACTGGCGCGGGCAGCTCGAAGAGCTCGACGCGCAGGTTCGCCAGGAAGAACAGCTCAAGCTGCGGTTTGCCGAAAAGATGAAGCAGGCGGTGAACCTCGAGGTGCTGCGCAAGCAGAAGGAGCAGGTCCTCCAGTACGTGAGCCAGCTCGAGAAGCAGCTTCCCAGCAAGGCGGAAATGGACGCCCTGCTTTCCGACATCAACCAGGCCGGTGTCGGCCGCGGCCTGCAGTTCGAGCTGTTCCGGCCCGGGCAGGTCGTCGTGAAGGACTACTACGCCGAGTTGCCGATCGCGATCAAGCTGTCGGGCAACTACCACGACTTCGGCGCCTTCACCAGCGACATCGCCAACCTGCCGCGGATCGTGACGCTGAACAACATGCAGATCGTGATGCCCGACCGGACCGCGAACGCATCCGCTTCCGGCACGCTGACGATGGAGGCGATCGCGAAGACGTTCCGCTACCTCGATGCCGACGAAATCGCCGCGCAGCGTCGCCAGGCCGCTACCGCGAAGGCAGCCGAAAACGCCAAGAAGGGGGCGGCGAAATGAAGCGCCTGATGATGATGGCCGCTGCGCTCGCGCTGAGCGGCTGTGCGAACGACCAGAGCGAGCTGCGCGCCTGGATGGAACAGGTGCGCGCGAGTACGCCGCCGGTGCAGGAGCGCATCGAGGAGCCCAAGCGCTTCGAGCCGTTCCGCTACGACAACGTCGCCCAGGTCGACCCGTTCTCGCTCGAAAAGATGGCCGTCGTGCTCGAGAGCTCGCACAAGCCCGGAGGCGGCCTGAAGCCGGACCTGAACCGCCGGCGCGAGGTCCTCGAGTCGTACCCGCTCGACACGATACGGATGGTCGGTCGCCTTGCGAGCGGCCGCCAGAACCACGCCCTTCTGCAGGTCGACCAGATCGTCTACCAGGCGCGCGTCGGCAACCACGCCGGCCAGAATTTCGGCGTGATCACCAGGATCAGCGACGACGAGGTCCTGCTTCGGGAACTGGTCCAGGATGCTGCCGGGGACTGGGTCCACAGAGAGTCGAAGCTGCAGCTTCAGGAGGGGGGCAGTAAATGACGACGACATTGCGCAAGACGGGATCGACCGTTCGCGCGGGCATCCGCGCGTTCGCGGCCGCGTTCCTGGCGTGTCTGGCCGTGGCCTTCGCGCCAGCCGCGCTCGCGCAGGCGAACTCGATCGAGTCCGTCAGCAGCGTGCAGCAGGGCAGCACCACCTACCTGCGGATCGGATTGAAGAATCCCCCGACGACGGCGCCGGCCGGCTTCTCGGTCGCCAACCCCCCGCGGATCGCCTTCGACTTCACCAATACCGACAACAAGGTCGGGAAGAACTCGCTCGAGCTGCCGCAGGGCGACGTGCGAAGCGTTGCGATCGTCCAGTCGGGCGAGCGCGCGCGCGTCGTGCTGAACCTCAAGCGCTCGCTCAGCTACAACACGTCGATCGAGGGCAACACGCTGGTGGTCGCGCTCGAGCCGGTCGCCACGGCGGGCGCCGCTGCCGCGCCTTCGGCTTACAGCTTCGCCAAGGCCGACGGCAAGGGCTCGCACTCGCTTCGCGACATCGACTTCCGTCGCGGCAAGGAGGGCGAAGGCCGCGTGGTGGTCGATCTTTCCGACCCGGGCGTGGGTGTCGACATTCGCCAGCAGGGCCAGTCGATCGTGGTGGACTTCCTCAACGCCAGCCTTCCGGAGAACCTGCGTCGCCGCCTCGACGTGGGCGACTTCGGCACCCCGGTGACCGCGGTGCGCGCCGTGCAGCAGGGCGACAATGCGCGCCTGGTGATCGAACCGCATGGCGACTGGGAGCACAACGCATACCAGAGCGACACGCAGTTCGTCGTCGAGGTCAAGCCGGTGCGCGCGGACCCGACGCGCCTCGCACGCGGCCTGCAGCCGGGCTACCGCGGCGAGAAACTGTCGCTCAACTTCCAGAGCGTCGACATCCGGGCGCTGCTGCAGGTGATCGCCGACTTCACCAACCTGAACATCGTGACCAGCGATTCGGTGGCGGGCAACCTCACGCTGCGCCTGAAGGACGTGCCTTGGGACCAGGCCCTGGACATCATCCTGCAGTCCAAGGGCCTGGACATGCGCAAGAACGGCAACGTGATCATGGTCGCGCCGCGCGACGAGATCGCCGCCAAGGAGAAGCTCGAACTCGAATCGCGGGCGCAGATCTCGGAGATCGAACCGGTGCGCACCGAGACCTTCCAGCTCAACTACCAGAAGGCCGACGCGCTGCACAAGTTGCTGTCGGACGACAAGCAGCGCGTGCTGTCGAAACGCGGCAGCGTGGTCGTCGACGAGCGAACCAACAAGGTCTTCGTGCAGGACACGGTGACGCGCCTCGAGGAAGTGCGCAAGATCATCGCGCAGATCGACGTTCCGGTTCGCCAGGTGCTGATCGAGGCGCGCATCGTCGAAGCCGACGACCGGTTCTCGCGCAACCTCGGCGTGCGCCTCGGCTTCAACCGGATCAACGCCAGCGCGGGCAGTTTCGCCGGGCGAGGCACCGTGTCCGGCAACCTGCAGGGCGTGCACGACCTGACGCCGCTGCCGGGCTCGCTGAGCACCGGCACCACGGCGCTGGCGAACACGAACTTCGTGAACCTCCCGGCGGCCAACATCTCGGGCGTCAACCCGTCGACCTTCGCGATCAGCCTGTTCAACTCGAGCCTGACCCGCTTCCTGAACCTGGAGCTGTCGGCGCTCGAAGCCGACCAGCGCGGCAAGGTCGTGTCGAGCCCGCGCGTGCTGACGGCGGACCAGGGCAAGGCGATCATCGAGCAGGGTACCGAGTTGCCGTACCAGCAGGCGACCTCGAGCGGCGCGACCTCGATCTCGTTCCGCAAGGCCAACCTCAAGCTCGAGGTCACTCCGCAGATCACGCCGGAGGGCAACGTCATCCTCGCCGTCGAAGTCAATCGCGACGCGGTCGGGCAGCTGACGCCTGCCGGCTTTGCCATCGACACCCGCCGGGTGCAGACGCAGGTGCTCGTCGAGAACGGGGGCACCGTGGTCATCGGCGGCATCTACGAGCAGTTCGAGCGCAGCAGCGTGAACAAGGTGCCGCTGCTCGGCGACCTGCCGATCGTCGGCAACGCGTTCAAGAATACGAATCGCACCAACGATCGCACCGAACTGCTGGTGTTCCTGACGCCGCGCGTGGTGACGGACACCGCGATGGCCCGGTGACGGTGCCGGCGACGGGCACCGCCGACGGGTGCCCGCGGTGACGGCGTCCGATGCGGCGCCGCCCGGCGCCGCGTCCCGCCCGATCGTGCTGGTCGGGATGATGGGGTCCGGCAAGTCCACCGTCGGCCGCCGGCTGGCGGCGCGACTCGGGCGCCGCTTCGTCGACGCCGACAAGGCCCTCGAGGAACGCTGCGGCGTTCCGATCGCCACGATCTTCGAGCTCGAGGGCGAGGACGGGTTCCGTCGTCGCGAGACCGCGATCCTCGACGAGCTCTCGCGCCTGCCGGAGATCGTGCTCGCCACTGGCGGGGGCGCGGTGACCCGCGACGAGAACCGGCGGATCTTGGCCGAGAGAGGCCTGGTGATCTTCCTGCAGGCGTCGATCACCGACCTCTGGCAGAGACTGCGGCGGGACCGCACGCGGCCGCTGTTGCAGACCGCGAACCCGCGCGAGCGCATCGCCGAACTGCTCGCCGAACGCGAGCCGCAGTACCGCGAGATCGCCGACATCGTCGCCGTCAGCGCGCGCCAGCCGGTCGACGATCTCGTCGCCGATATAATCGATCGCCTCCCAGAGGAATTCCGGGCCGGTTGAAGCCGGCCTGCCACACGCATGACCGTTCGCGAACTCCGGGTCTCGCTCGGCGATCGTAGCTATCCGATCGTGATCGGTGCCGACGTGCTCGCCGGCAGCGAGGCGCTGGCTCGGCTCGCGCAGGGCCGCCAGGTGGCCGTCGTCACCAACGACAAGGTGGGCGGACTCTACGAGGCCCGGCTCGATGCGTCGCTCGCCGGGGCCGCGGCCCGGATCTCGATCCGGTTGCCCGACGGCGAGGCGTACAAGACCTGGTCGTCGCTCGACCAGGTCTTCGAGCGACTGCTGCGCGAGCGCTACGATCGGCAGTGCCTGCTGGTGGCGCTCGGCGGCGGCGTGATCGGCGACCTGACCGGCTTCGCGGCGGCGATCTACCAGCGCGGCGTCGATTTCGTGCAGGTTCCGACGACGCTGCTCGCGCAGGTGGACTCGTCGGTCGGCGGCAAGACGGGCATCAACCATCCGCTCGGCAAGAACATGATCGGCGCGTTCCACCAGCCGAGGCTGGTGCTCGCCGATGTCGCTACGCTGCGCTCGCTGCCGGCGCGGGAACTGTCGGCCGGGCTGGCCGAGATGATCAAGCACGGGGCGATCGCCGATCCCGAATACCTCGAGCGGCTCGAGCGCAACCTGTCCGCATTGCGCGCGTGCGACCCGCGCGCGCTGGCCGACGCGATCCTGCGCTCGTGCGAGATCAAGGCTGCCGTGGTCGCGGCCGACGAGCGCGAGGAGGGAGTGCGCGCGACGCTCAATTTCGGGCACACCTTCGGCCATGCGATCGAGGCGGGGCTCGGCTATGGCGAATGGCTGCACGGCGAGGCGGTCGGCGCCGGCATGGTGATGGCGGCCGACCTTTCCCACCGGCTCGGGCTGGTCGACCCGGCGGTGGTCGCGCGGCTGCGCGAGACCATCGCCGCAGCGGGCCTGCCGGTGCGTGGACCGCCGTGGCCATTCGAGCGCTACGTCGAGTTGATGAGCGTCGACAAGAAGGCCCGGCAGGGCACGCCGAAGTTCGTGCTGCTCGAGCGGCTGGGACGCGCGACGGTTCAGCGCGTGCCGGACGAGCCGCTGCGCGCGACGCTCGCGGCCTGCTGCAGCTAGCGGAACGACGATGGCCGCCCCGGCCCGGACGCGGATGGCGACGGCACTCGCGCCGTGGGCGGCCGATCCGGCGGCAAGCCGGGGGCGGCGGTACCCGGAACCGCGCGCGAGCACGCGCAGCGAGTTCCAGCGCGACCGCGACCGCATCGTCCACTGCACGGCCTTTCGCAGGCTCGAGTACAAGACGCAGGTCTTCGTGAACCACGAAGGCGACCTGTTCCGCACCAGGCTCACGCACTCGATCGAAGTCGCGCAGATCGCCCGCTCGATCGGACGCAGCCTCGGTCTCGCCGAGGACCTGGTCGAGGCGATCGCGCTGGCGCACGATCTCGGCCATACGCCGTTCGGTCACGCGGGTCAGGACGCGCTGCACGACTGCATGCGGGCGCACGGCGGCTTCGAGCACAACCTGCAGTCGCTGCGCGTGGTCGATTCGCTGGAGCAACGCTACGCGGCCTTCGACGGCCTGAACCTGTGCTTCGAGACGCGCGAGGGCATCCTGAAGCACTGTTCGCCCGACAACGCACGCGCGCTCGGCGAGCTCGGCGAGCGCTTCCTGCAGCGCAGGCAGCCGTCGCTGGAGGCGCAGGTGGCCAACCTGGCCGACGAGATCGCCTACAACAACCACGACGTCGACGACGGCCTGCGTGCCGGGCTGATCGCGCTCGGCCAGCTCGACGAGATCGAGCTGTTCGCCGGCCATCGCCGCGTGGTGGAGCGGCTGTATCCCGGCGTCGCCGGCCGGCGGCTCGTGCACGAGACCATTCGCCGGATGATCGACGACCTCGTGGGCGACCTGCTCGGCGAGACGCGCAGGCGGATCGAGGCGGCGGCAGTGCGCTCGATCGACGACGTGCGCCGCGCCGCGCCGCTGGTGGGCTTTTCCGGCCCGATGCGCGAGCGTTCCGTTCAGCTCAAGCGTTTCCTGCACGCCGGGCTGTACCGCCACCCGCGCGTCGACGACGTGATGAACCGTGCGCGCCGCGTGGTGCGGCAGCTGTTCGACGCCTACGCGACCGATCCGTCGCTGCTTCCCGACGAGCACCGCGAGCGCGTCGACATGCTGGGCCTTCGCGCGGTCGCCGACTACATCGCCGGGATGACCGACCGATTTGCGCTGCGCGAACACGCGCGGCTGACGGGCGAGGCGGCACCCGATCTCGTGTGCTTCGATGCCGGCATCCTGCCCGCCGCCGCCGACTCCTGAGTTCCTTCAATTTCGGGCGCTTGGGGGGTATACTGACAGGTTCGTTCGCGGAAATCGCGCTGCAATGCGGTAGAACGCCGTTCCGTGCGGTCCGCCACGCTAGCGAGTACTGACTTAACCTTGGTTTTCGGCGGCTTCGCATCGCCCGCCGGCTTCGTGCCGCGGGGTTCGTCGCCGCCGCGTACGGCGCGCCGCGCGAGCAGCGCGGTGCGGTGCCGTGCGTGCCGGATTCTGGAGTTGGCATCATGGACGTTCCGCACCGCTTTCCGCCGCAAGCGTCGGTCCCGCCTTCGGCGACCGGACTCTACGACCCGGCGCACGAGCACGATGCCTGCGGCGTCGGTTTCATCGCGCACATCAAGGGCAAGAAGAGCCACCGGATGATCGAGCAGGGTCTGCAGATCCTGTGCAACCTCGACCATCGCGGCGCGGTGGGTGCCGATCCGCTGATGGGCGACGGCGCGGGCATCCTGATCCAGATGCCCGACCAGTTCTTCCGCGAGGAGATGGCCCGCCAGGGCGTCGCGCTGCCGCCTGCGGGCGAGTACGGCGTCGGCATGGTGTTCCTGCCCAAGGAGCACGCGTCGCGACTGGCCTGCGAGCAGGAGCTGGAGCGCGCCGTGCGCGCCGAGCGGCAGGTCCTGCTGGGCTGGCGCGACGTGCCGGTCGATCGCGAGATGGCGATGTCGCCGATGGTCAAGGCCAAGGAGCCGGTGATTCGCCAGATCTTCATCGGGCGCGGCCCCGACGTGATGGTCACCGACGCGCTCGAACGCAAGCTGTACGTCATCCGCAAGACCGCCAGCCACGCGATCCAGCAACTCGGGCTCAAGCACGGCAAGGAGTATTTCGTGCCGTCGATGTCGGCGCGCACGATCGTCTACAAGGGGCTTCTGCTGTGCGGGCAGGTCGGCCAGTACTACCGCGACCTGCAGGATCCGCGCGTGATCACGGCGCTTGCGCTGGTGCACCAGCGTTTCTCGACGAACACCTTTCCGGAGTGGCCGCTGGCCCACCCGTACCGGCTGATCGCCCACAACGGCGAGATCAACACCGTCAAGGGCAACTACAACTGGCTGCGTGCGCGCGAAGGCGTGATGCGCTCGCCGGTGCTGGGCGAGGACCTCGCGAAGCTCTACCCGATCGTCTACGCGGGGCAGTCCGACACGGCCACCTTCGACAACTGCCTCGAACTGCTCGTGATGGCCGGGTACCCGCTCGCCCACGCCGTGATGATGATGATCCCGGAGGCCTGGGAACAGCACACGCTGATGGACCCGAACCGGCGCGCCTTCTACGAGTTCCACGCGGCGATGATGGAGCCCTGGGACGGTCCCGCGGCGATCGCGTTCACCGACGGGCGGCAGATCGGCGCGACGCTGGACCGCAACGGGCTGCGCCCGGCGCGCTACTGCGTGACCGACGACGACATGGTGATCATGGCCTCGGAGGCCGGCGTGCTGCCGGTCCCGGAGAGCAGCATCGTCAAGAAGTGGCGGCTGCAGCCCGGCAAGATGTTCCTGATCGACCTCGACCAGGGCCGCATCGTCGACGACACCGAGCTGAAGAACCAGCTCGCCAACAGCAAGCCGTACCGCGAGTGGATCGAGGCGATACGGATCAAGCTCGACGAGATCGAGGTGCCGCGCGACCCAGAAGCCGCGGCGCGCGAGGCACAGGGCCCGTCCGAGCAGGAGGCGCGGCGCACCGAGCGGATCACCGACGAGGTGTCGCAGCGGACGCCGGCGCCGTCGGTGTCGCTGCTCGACCGTCAACAGGCGTTCGGCTACTCGCAGGAAGACATCAAGTTCCTGATGGCGCCGATGGCGGCCGCCGGCGAGGAAGCGGTCGGCTCGATGGGCAACGACTCGCCGCTGGCGGTCCTGTCGAACAAGAACAAGCCGCTCTACAACTACTTCAAGCAGCTGTTCGCGCAGGTGACGAACCCGCCGATCGACCCGATCCGCGAGCAGCTGGTCATGTCGCTGGTGTCGTTCATCGGTCCGCGCCCGAACTTGCTCGACCTGAACAACATCAACCCGCCGATGCGGCTGGAGGTCGCGCAGCCTCTGCTCGACTTCGACGACATGGCCGAGATCCGCAGCATCGAGCAGCTCACCGGCAACAAGTTCAAGTCGTACGAGCTCGACATCTGCTATCCGGTCGCGTGGGGCAAGGACGGCGTCGAGGCGCGGCTGGCCTCGCTCGTGGCCGAGGCCGAAGACGCGGTGCACTCGGGCTACAACATCCTGGTCGTGTCGGACCGGCAGATGTCGCGCGACAGGGTCGCGATCCCGGCGCTGCTGGCGACCAGCGCGGTTCACCTTCACCTGGTCAACCGCGGGCTGCGCACGAGCACCGGGCTGGTGGTCGAGACCGGCTCGGCGCGCGAGGTCCACCACTTCGCGCTGCTCGCCGGGTACGGCGCCGAGGCGATCCACCCGTATCTCGCAATGGAGACGCTGGCCGACCTGCATCGCAGCATGCCGGGCGACGTCGGCCCCGACAAGGCGGTCAGGAACTACATCAAGGCGATCGGCAAGGGGCTGATGAAGGTGATGTCCAAGATGGGCATCTCGACCTACATGAGCTACTGCGGCGCGCAGATCTTCGAGGCGATCGGGCTGTCGCGTCCGCTGGTCGACAAGTACTTC
>Ga0209477_1001187_pt1 | contig 15962 bp, 15 predicted proteins | sample KloWWTupernatant_FD_187180 | JGI IMG/M metagenome (GOLD analysis project Ga0209477, IMG submission 187180) | Active sludge microbial communities from Klosterneuburg, Austria, studying microevolution and ecology of nitrifiers - Klosterneuburg... | ecosystem: Engineered > WWTP > Aerobic digester >... | reverse complement strand
GGCGCCGCAGGCGATGCACTCGTACTGCAGGCCGTTGCGGATGTCGATGCCGGTCGGGCAGACCTGCACGCACAGGGTGCAGTCGATGCAGTCGCCGAGTTCCTCCGGCGCGAATTTCGGCAGCGGCGCGGCCTCGGTGCCGCCGTCGAAGGTGATCGTGCCGTGCGCGTGCGCCTGTTGCGCGGCGGCGCTGGGGTGGCGGCTGGCCCGGAACACGTAGTCGTACGCAGCGGCGGGGTCGAGCAGGCCGCGCGCGCGCTGCAGCACGCCGGGCAGGCCGCGCTTGCGCTGGCCGCGCGGCTCGCCGCGCATCGGGTCGTAGGCGATGATCAGGGTGTTGCGGTCGAACATCGCGCTCTGGAATCGCGCGTACGGGCACATGTACTTGCACACCTGCTCGCGCAGGAAGCCGGCGTTGCCCCAGGTGGCCAGCGCGTAGAAGAACACCCAGAAGGCCTCCCAGCCGCCCCACTGGAACGGCCACGCGCGCGCGGCGAGGTCGCGGATCGGGGTGAAGAAGCCGACGAAGGTGAACCCGGTCCACAGCGCGAACAGCAGCCACACCGCGTGCTTGCCGCCCTTGCGCAGCAGCTTCTGCCGCGTCCACGGGCCGGCGTCGAGCTTCATGCGCTTGTGGCGGTCGCCCTCGATCGCGCTTTCCATCCACAGGAACACTTCGGTCCACACCGTCTGCGGACAGGCGTAGCCGCACCACAGGCGCCCGGCCAGCGCGGTGAAGAAGAACAGCGCCAGCGCGGCGATCATCAGCAGCATCGCCAGGAACAGGAAGTCCTGCGGCCAGAAGGTCAGTGCGAAGACGTGGAACTTGCGCGCCGGCAGGTCGAACAGCACCGCCTGGCGCCCGTCCCACGACAGCCACGGGAACAGGTAGTACATCCCGAGCAGCCAGAACACCGCGGCCACCCGCAGCCGGTTGAGCGGGCCGGAGACGTCGCGCGGGTAGACCTTGCGCTCGCTGACGTAGGCGGCGCCGCCGGCGTCCAGGACTTCCAGGGGGATCTGCTTGTTGCCCATGGGCTTCAGTGCGGTGGCAGCGGGCGGTTGAAGCGGCTGGCCGGGCGCAGCAGGATCCATGTGAACAGGCTGGATGCCGCGGTGGCCATCCAGAACATGAAGAAGCCGATGCTGTAGCCGAGGCCGCGGCTGATCTCGATGTGCGGGAAGGTCATGTCGCGCAGCGCCAGCGGGTCGACGAAGGCGAAGAACACCATCGTCGCCACCCCCGCGGCGAAGAAGCTCGGCCACAGGATCGCGCCGATCCTCTGCGCCATCGGGCGTGGCGGGTGGTCGAACTGCGGCGCGGTATGGTCAGCCATTGGCGGTCGCGGTCATCAGGGGGTCGCCGCGGCCTGCGCCTTGCCGTTGGACAGCGACCACGCGTAGGCCGCGACCAGGCGCGCGCGGGTCTCGCCCAGCAGCTCGCCGTGCGCCGGCATCACCCCGTGGCGGCCGTTGATGATGGTCTCGCGCAGCGCCGCGGTGCTGTCGCCGTACAGCCAGTAGCCGTCGGTCAGGTTGGGCGCGCCGAGCGCCTGGTTGCCCTTGGCGTCCACGCCGTGGCAGGCCACGCAGACCGCATCGAAATGCTTCTTGCCCTGCGCCGCCATGTAGTTGTTCTGCAGGCCCTTTTCCGGGCTGGAGAGCGTGCGCACGTAGGCGACCACGTTGTCCACCGCGTTGTCGCCGCCCATCCCGGCCAGCACCTGGCCCCACGGCGCCATCACGCCCTCGCGGCCTTCCAGCACGGTCTGCAGCACCTGTTCCGGGCTGCCGCCCCAGTGCCAGATGTCGTCGGTGAGGTTCGGGTAGCCGATCGCACCCTGGCCGGCGGAGCCGTGGCAGGTCGCGCAGGTGTTGCCGAAGATCGAGCGGCCCAGCTTCAATGCCGCCGGATCGCGCGCCAGCACGTCGATCGGCTGCCCGCGGTAGGGGGCGAAGGTGGCCTCGAGCTTCGCGTTGTAGGTCGCCTTGTCGCGCGCGTGCTCGCCCTTGGAGGTCCACTTGCCGTAGCCGGCGAACGCGCCCAGTCCTGGGTACCAGGCCAGGTAGCCGATGCCGAACAGGATGGTCAGGTAGAACCCGTTGATCCACCAGCGCGGCAGCGGCTTGTTGTACTCGGTGATGTCGCCGTCCCAGACGTGGCTGGTGTCCTCCGGCTTCGGGTCACCGGGGCGGCGGCGCGCGGTCCACCACAGCAGCCAGGCGCAACCGGCGATGTTGAGCGCGACCAGCGCGATCACGTACCACGACCAGCCCTGGGTCATCGCGCGTCCTCCACCGGGTTTTCGGACAGCGCCAGGCGCGCGGCCTCGTCGAAGGCCGGCTTGCGGCGCGGGCTCCAGGCCCAGGCCCAGCCGGCGATGAACACCACCAGCAGGATCGCGGTGACGATTCCGGACACCATCTCAACCTCCCTTCGGGGCGTGCTTGCCCAGGCCTTGCAGATAGGCCACCACGGCATCCAGCTCGGTCTTGCCCTGCACGTCGGCCGCGGCATCCGCGACCTCGGCATCGGTGTACGGGTCGCCGAGGCGCTGCAGCGTGCGCATGTGCTGCTGCACGGTCGCCCCGTCCAGCGCGTTTTCGGCCAGCCACGGGAAGCTGGGCATGTTGGATTCCGGTACCACCGCGCGCGGGTCGAGCAGGTGCACGCGGTGCCAGTCGTCGGAGTAGCGGCCGCCGACCCGGGCCAGGTCCGGCCCGGTGCGCTTGCTGCCCCACTGGAACGGGCGGTCGTACACGGATTCGCCGGCGAGCGAATAGTGGCCGTAGCGCTCGGTCTCGAAGCGCAGGGTGCGCACCATCTGCGAATGGCAGTTGTAGCAGCCTTCGCGCACGTACACGTCGCGCCCCGCCAGTTCCAGCGCCGGGTACGGCTTGACCCCGGGCAGCGGCTGGATCGCCTCGGCCTGGTACATCAGCGGGACGATCTCGGCGAGGCCGCCGAACGAGACCGCGACCGCGATCAGCACCGCCAGCAGGCCGACGTTCTTTTCGATCTTCTCGTGCGGATTGTGTTGTTCGCTCATGGGATCCTCAGGCGCGCGCTTCGGAGGCGTCGGGCGGCAGCAGCGGCTGCGGGACGATGGCGCCGGCCTGCTGGTAGGTGCGCAGCACGTTCCAGGCCATCACCAGCATGCCCGCCAGCACCAGCAACCCGCCGAACAGGCGGCCGAGGTAGTACGGGTAGGTGGCGTTGAGCGCCTCGACGAAGGTGTAGGTGAGGGTGCCGTCGTCGTTGGTGGCGCGCCACATCAGGCCCTGCATGACCCCGGCGATCCACATCGAGGCGATGTAGAACACCACGCCCAGCGTGTGCACCCAGAAATGGGCGTCGACCAGCTTGACCGAATGCATCTGCTCGCGGCCCAGCAGGCGCGGCAGCATCGAGTAGATCGAGCCGATCGAGATCATCGCCACCCAGCCGAGCGCGCCCGCATGCACGTGGCCGACCGTCCAGTCGGTGTAGTGCGACAGTGAGTTGACCGTCTTGATCGACATCATCGGCCCCTCGAAGGTGGCGATCATGTAGAAGCTCAGGGCCACGATCAGGAACTTCAGGATCGGGTCGGTGCGCAGCTTGTGCCACACGCCGGACAGGGTCAGCACGCCGTTGATCGCGCCGCCCCACGACGGCGCCAGCAGGATCAGCGAGAACACCATGCCCACCGACTGCGCCCAGTCCGGCAGCGCGGTGTACTGCAGGTGGTGCGGACCGGCCCACATGTACACCGCGATCAGCGCCCAGAAGTGCACGATCGAAAGCCGGTACGAGTAGATCGGGCGGCCGGCCTGCTTGGGCACGAAGTAGTACATCATCCCGAGGAAGCCGGCGGTCAGGAAGAAACCGACCGCGTTGTGGCCGTACCACCACTGCGCCATCGCATCCACCGCGCCGGTGTACACCGAGTACGACTTGGTCAGGCTGGCCGGCAGCACCGCGTTGTTGACGATGTGCAGCAGCGCCACCGCGATGATGAAGCTGCCGTAGAACCAGTTGGCCACGTAGATGTGCTGGACCCGGCGCCTGGCGATGGTGCCGAAGAACAGCCAGCCGTAGGCGACCCAGACGATGGTGATCAGGATGTCGATCGGCCATTCCAGTTCGGCGTATTCCTTGCCCTGGCTGAGGCCCAGCGGCAGGGTGATCGCGGCGGCCACGATCACCAGCTGCCAACCCCAGAACACGAAGCTGGCGAGGCCGTCGCTGAGCAGGCGCACGTGGCAGGTGCGCTGGACCACGTGCAGGCTGGTGGCGAACAGGGCGCTGCCGCCGAACGCGAAGATCACCGCATTGGTGTGCAGCGGGCGCAGGCGGCCGTAGCCCAGCCACGAAATCCCCTCGAACAGGGTCGGCCAGTACAGCTGGGCGGCGATGATCACGCCCACCAGCATGCCGACGATGCCCCAGACCACGGTGGCGACGGCGAACTGGCGCACGACCTTGTCGTTGTAGGTTGCGGTGATGGCCTGCATGGACGACTCCGTTTTCCAGTGCGCCATTTTAGGCGAGCCGGGGCTGGCGCGCACTTGATCTGGCGCAAATCGCGGCGGCGGACGCGATGGCACGGGCATGCGCCGCGAAGATCGCGGATAATCCGCGGCATGGCCGCCAATGACCGTGCTGCGATCCCGTTGGACCTGGTGAGGCTGCGGCGCAGCTGTGCCGAGTGTTCGCTGCAGCAGCTGTGCCTTCCAGCCGGGATCGAAGGGGCCGACCTCGGCCGCTTGGAAGCGCTGGTGCAGCGCCCGCGATCGTTGCAGCCCGGGGATGCACTGTTCCGGCTGCACGATCCGCTCGGTTCGGTGTACGTGACCAGCGAGGGCGCGTTCAAGACCATCGGCATCAACGAAGCCGGCGAGGAACACGTGCTGGGCTTCCACCTGCCGGGTGAATTGTTCGGCCTGGATGCGATCGGCAGCGGTCGCCATCGCTGCAGCGCGATCGCGCTGACCCAGGCGCGGGTATGCGAGTTGCCGTTCGCGACCCTGGCCACCGCGGCCACCCAGCTGCCCAGCCTGCAACACCAGTTGCTGCGGGTGATGGGGCAGAGCGCCGACCTCGACCACGACCACGTCGACCTGCTGTCGCGGCGCCAGGCCAGCGAGCGGATCGCGCTGTTCCTGCAGGGCATGGGCGAGCGCTACCGGCGGATCGGCCGCTCCGGCGAGGATTTCCAGTTGCCGATGAGCCGCGACGAGATCGCGCGCTACCTCGGGCTGGCGCTGGAGACCGTCAGCCGCAGCTTCAGCCGCCTGCACGAGGATGGCGTGCTCGACGTGCGCGGGCGGCGGGTGCGGGTGCTGGACGCCAAGCGGCTGCACGCGACCGCCAGCGGCTGCGAGGCCGACATCGCCCGCGCCGCGGCGCGTCCGCGCCGGGCCTGAGCGCGCGTCCCGCCCGGGCATCGCGGGGTGGCGTGATCGTGCGGGCAATTGAGCCATGTCAAGGCAGGCCGCGCGCGACCGCGCACACTTCGCTGGCCGGAGCCACCGGCATGCGCAGGAGCTGGCCATGCACGACATCCTCGTCCATGCGGTTCGCTACCGTGACCGCGACCCCACGGCGTCCTATGCGGCGCGGCTGGCGGCCTCCCTGCGCGCCTCGCTGACGGCGGTGTTCGTGCCGCCGGCGATGCCCGCGATCCCCGAATACGACGTGGCGGCGGTGATCGCCGAATACGCGGCGTGGATCGAGCGCGAGACCCGCCAGGCGCGCGCCGCCGGACCCGGCTTCGAGGCGTGGTCGGCGTCGCTGGGGGTTGCGCACGCGCGCTGGGAGGTGGCGGACGGACAGGTCGCGGCGGTGCTTCGCCATGCCGGCCGCTGGCACGACCTGCTGGTGCTCGGCACCGGCAGCGAGGACGCCTGGCAGTCCGAGGCGGGGGTGTCCGAACTGGTGCTGGCCACCGGCCTGCCGTGCCTGGTGGTGCCACCTGCGGCCAACGATTGCGCGCTGCCGCACGCCTGCGTCGCGGTGGCGTGGAATGGCGCGGCCGAGGCAATCGCCGCCCTGCACGCGGCGCTGCCTCTGCTGCAGTCAGCGCGGCGGGTGGTCGTGCTGTCCGGCGAGGCCGCGCCTGCGGCGCCGGGGCTGGTGCCATTCGACATCGATGCCTGGGCCAGGTGCCACCAGGTGGAGGTCGAATACCTGGCGATGGACCGCGACGAGGACGTCGGCGCGGCCCTGCTTGCCGCCGCCGGCGAGGTGTCGGCGGACTTGCTGGTCGCCGGTGCCTACGGGCGTTCGCGGCTGGCCGAATGGGCGCTGGGCGGGGTCACCCGCCACCTGATCCGGCACGCCACGATCCCGCTGCTGTTGCGGCACTGACGCCGGGGGTCAGCGCGCGGTGTAGCCGCCGTCGATCACCAGTTCGCTGCCGGTGACGAACTTGGATTCGTCCGAGGCCAGGTAGACCACGCCCCAGGCGATGTCGTCCGGGTCGCCCATGTGGCCCAGCGGGTGCGCCAGGCCGACCTCGCGGCAGGCCGCCTCGACGTCGGCGGCGCCGCTGTCGCGCAGGTGGTGCTCGACCATCGGCGTGCGGATGAAGCCCGGGTGCACCGAGTTCACCCGGATCCGGTCGGGCGCGTAATACAGGGCATCGGTCTTGGTCATCAGCCGCACCGCGCCCTTGGACGCGTGGTAAGGCGGCACGTCGGCGGCGCCGACCAGGCCGTAGATCGAGGACAGGTTGATGATGCTGCCGTGGCCGGCGCGCTGCATGTGCGGGATCGCGTGCTTGTTGCAGAAGAACACGCCCTTGACGTTGACCGCCTGCACCCGGTCCCACTCGGCTTCGGTCAGCTCATGGGTGGGCTTGTTGGTGCCGGCGATGCCGGCGTTGTTGACCAGCACGTGGACCCCGCCGAATCGCTCCGCCACCGCGTTGATGGCGTCGCGCACCGCGGCCTCGTCGGCGACGTCCACGTGCCAGTACCCGGCTTCGTGGCCGGCGGCCTGCAATTCGGCAAGCAGGGCGTGGCCTTCCTCGTCGAGCATGTCGAACAGGGCGACGCTGGCGCCTTCCCCGGCCAGCCGCAGCGCGCAGGCGCGGCCGATGCCGAGCGCCGCGCCGGTGACGATGCAGGTTTTTCCGTTGACGCGTTGCATGACCAGGACCTCCGGTGTGTTGTTGCGATGGACGTGCGACCGGTCCCAGTTGAGCGCAGCCGCGCGGCTGCGTCCTTGACCCCGGTCAACCAGCGGTGGCGGGAACCCCGGCGTCCGGGGCGGCGGGTTCGCGGCGGCCGGCCTTGAGCAGCGCGGCAACGGCCAGCGGCAGGCACACCGCCAGCAGCCACGGTGCCAGCGGTGGCGGTTCGAAGCCGAACCAGCCCGCCGCAAGCGGCCAGCGGGTCACCAGCAGCAACACCGCCAGCGCCAGCGCCGAGACCACCGCGAACGCGCGGTTGCGGGCGCGCAGGGTCTGCCACAACGAGTCACCGGCGCGGTAGACCACGATCAGGCCGAGGTTGCCGGTGACCAGCGCGGTGAACGCCAGTGCGCCAACCTGCGCCGCCGGCAGCGCCTGCGCCAGTCCCAGCGCATACACCGCGGCCACCGCGGCGAACATCGCCGCGCCGCGCAGCAGGTTGGCGAACAGGCCGCGCACGCCGAGCAGGCGCGCCTCCTGCGACCGTGGCGGGCGCCGCATGATGTCCGCGCCGGCGGCCTCGGATTCGCGCTCGAACACGATGCTGCAGGCCGGGTCGATGATCAGTTCGAGGAACACCACGTGCAGCGGCAACAGCACCAGCGGGCCGCCGCCGACCAGCGGAAGCAGCGCCAGCCCGGCGATCGGCACGTGCACCGCGAGGATGTAGTGCACCGCGCGCCGGATGTTGTCGTAGATCGTGCGCCCCAGCCGGATCGCGCGCACCACGGTCACGAAGTCGTCGTCCAGCAGCACGATCGCCGCGGCCTCGCGGGCGACGTCGGTGCCGCGCTGGCCCATCGCGATGCCCACGTGCGCCGACATCAGCGCGGGGGCGTCGTTGACGCCATCGCCGGTCATCGCCACCACCTGGCCATCGCGCTTGAGCGCCGCCACCAGCCGCAGCTTCTGCTCCGGGCGCACCCGCGCGAACACGTTGCTGCCGGTGGCGCATCGCAGCAGTGCGTCGTCGTCCATGGCTTCGAGCGGGTGGCCTTCGACCACGCCGCGCGTGCCCGCCGCGATCCCGGCCTGGGCCGCGATCGCGCGTGCGGTGGCGGGATGGTCGCCGGTCAGCATGACCACCCGGATCCCGGCGGCGTGCGCCTCCGCGACGGCTTCCACAACGCCTTCGCGCAGGGGATCGGCGAACGCCACCAGCCCGCGCCAGCCGAAGTCGAAGTCGCGCATCGATGGCGGCAGGGCGGCGTCGCCGTGCCAGCGCGCGTCCGCCACCGCCAGCACCCGCAGGCCGCGCCGGCCCATCGCGTCCACCTCGGCCAGCAGCGCGGCGCGTGGCCCGGCTTCGACGTGGCACAGGCCGGCCACGGTCTCGGGGGCGCCCTTGCAGGCAACCAGGATCTCCGCGCCGCGCCGCCAGGCGTGACTGACCGCGGTGCAGGCGGGCGTCAGCGGGTATTCGCGCAGCAGGTCCGAGGCGTCCGGGCCTGGCGCGATCGGGTGGGTGCCGAGCGCAGCCACCGCGTCCGCCAGTGCGCGGTCCATCGGATCGATCGAATCCGCGCGGCTGGCCAGCACTGCCGTCTGCAGCAGCGCCTGCAGGGCAGGGTCCATGGTCGGACGCGGCGGTGCGCGTCGATCGCCGGCCACCAGTTCGGCGACGGCCATGCGGTTGCGGGTCAGGGTGCCGGTCTTGTCGGTGCACAGCACCGTGATCGCGCCCAGTGCCTCGATCGCCGGGGTGCGCCGGACCAGCGCCTGGTGCCGCGCCATCCGCCATGCGCCAAGCGCAAGGAACACCGCCAGTACCATCGGGAATTCCTCGGGGATGGTCGCGATCGCCAGGGTCAGGCCGGCCAGCACCGCCTGCGTCCAGTCGCCGCGGGCCAGCAGGGTCAGCGCGACCACCGCGATCCCGGTGGCCAGCGCCAGCGTCGCGAACAGCACCACCACGCGCCGGATCTCGTGCTGCATCGGGGTCGGTTCGACGTGCAGGCTGCGCAGCGAGACCCCGATCCTGCCGACCTCGGTGCGGGCGCCGGTCGCCACCACTTCGGCGATGCCGTGGCCGCTGACCACCAGGGTGCTGGCGTGCACCAGCGCCGCTTCCGCTGGCCCGCCGATGTGGCGCCGCACCGGCACCGATTCACCGCTCAGCAGCGATTCGTCGACGTGCAGGTCGGTGTCTTCGAGCAGGCGCGCATCCGCCGGCACCCGGTCGCCCTCCGCGAGCAGGATGACATCGCCCACCACCAGCGCGCCGGCCGGCAGCACCCGCGGGCTGCCGTCGCGCAGTACCCGCGCACGTGGGCTGCCGAGTTCGCGCAGGGCCTCGAGGGCGCGCTCGGACTTCTGTTCCTGGTAAATCGTCAGTCCGATCACGGCCAACACCGAGACCGCCAGCAGCAGCGCTTCGCCGGCATCGCCGAGCACCAGGTAGACCGCGGTCGCGGCCAGCAGGAGCAGCAGCATCGGCTCGCGCAGCACGCTGAGCACGATCGCCCAGCGCGAACGATGCTCCGCCTGCGGCAGTGCGTTGGGGCCGTCGCGCAGCAGGCGCGCGGCGGCATCGGCGGAACCGAGGCCACGCAACGGCGCGGCTTCGGCGCGGGGCGCGGACTCCGCGGCGGCCTGCATGCTCGACGGCCTCATTGCCGGATCGGTCGTTATCGGCGCGCGCCAGTCACGCGAGCTCGACCTGTTCGAGGTACTCCGGGAAATGCGCTGGCCAGCCGAGTTCGTGCTTGATGCGCGTGCGCAATGCGTCGGCGGCATCGGGTTCGCCGTGGGTCACGAACACCCCGCGCGGCGGTGTCGGCGCGGTGCGCAGCCAGGCCAGGATCTCGGAGGCATCGGCATGTGCGGAGCCGGCGGCGAGTTGCACCACTTCCGCGCCGACCTGCACTTCCTGCCCGAAGATGCGCAAGTGCTTCTGGCCGGCGGCCAGCGCCGCGCCGCGGGTGCCGCCGGCCTGGAACCCGCACAGGACGATGGCGTTGCGCGGATCCGGCGCGAACGCGACCAGGTGGTGCAGGACGCGACCGCCGGTGGCCATGCCGCTGGCGGAGACGATGATCATCGGGCCCTTGTGCCGGTTCAGCGCCTTCGACTGCTCGACGCTTTCGACCACGTGGGTGGTGCGCTGCATCGCGTCGAGTTCGGCGCCATCCAGCCGGTGCAGGCGCGGGAACTGCCGGTACAGGCCGGTCACGCTGGCCGCCATCGGGCTGTTGAGGTACACCGGCACCTTCGCCAGCCGGCCACTCGCCTGCAACTGGGTGATCACGTGCAGCAGCATCTGCGCGCGGCCGACCGCGAACGCCGGGATCACCACCACGCCCTTGCGCGCGACCACCCGCTGCAGCACCGCCAGCAGTTCCTCTTCCAGTCCGTCGGCGGGGTGCGCGCGGTTGCCGTAGGTCGATTCGACCACCACCCAGTCGGACGCCGCCAGCGACGCCGGGGCCGGCATCAGCGGGTCGTCCGGCCGTCCGAGGTCGCCGCTGAAGGTGATCCGGCGGCCTTCGAATTCCAGGGTGACAGCCGCCGCGCCGAGGATGTGGCCCTGCGCGCGGAAGCGTGCATGCACGCCGGGCACTGGCTCGAACCCATGGTCGAAGCCGACCCCGCGCAGGCGCGCGAGGCTGGCGCGCGCATCCGCCTCGCTGTACAGCGGCTCGGCCGGGTGGTGCTTGGACCAGCCGCTGTGGTTCGCATGGCCGGCTTCCTCCTCCAGCAGCCGGCCCGAATCCGGCAGCAGGATGCCGCACAGGCTGCGGGTGGCCTCGGTGCACCACACCTTGCCGCGGAACCCGGAGCGGACCAGCCGCGGCAGGTAGCCGCTGTGGTCGAGGTGGGCGTGGGTCAACAGCACCGCGTCGATCGACGCCGGGTCCACCGGGAACTCGGCCCAGTTGCGCAGGCGCAGCGGCTTGTAGCCCTGGAACAGGCCGCAGTCGACCAGGATCCGGGCGTTGCCGGCGGTGACCAGGTGGCGCGAACCGGTGACGGTGGCGTTGGCGCCGAGGAATTGCAGGCTGAAGCGGCTGGGCTTGCTGTGCGCGTCTTGCATCGGGCGTGTCCTCGCACCCGGCGGGTGCTGGCCGATCGTGGGTGAAGCCTGATCCTACCCCGCCCACACTGCGCGCAGTGTGAGGCGGTTGCGTTGCCGGGGCTGGAGGCACCAAGGGGCCGCCCGCGGTAGCGATGCGCCGGCTGCTTGATGCAGGTCATCGCGCCGGCGACCGCCGCGGACGACGCTTGCGCCACCCGCCGTGGCGGCAACCGCCACGACAGCCCCCATCGCGTGCCGAGGCACGCCACCCCCCAAGGAAAAGCATGGAAACCATCCGCTTGAGCACGATCCCCGCCGCTGCCGAAACGCTGCATCCGTTCGATGCCCGTGGCATCGGCAAGCGCTTCCGCCACGCGGCGATCTTCGGCGCGCTGGATGCGCTGAGCCCGGGCGAGGCGATGCGCTTCGTCAACGACCACGATCCGCTGCCGCTGCTGGCGCAATTGCAGCAGCGCTATGGCGATGCGCTTGCGATCGCCTACCGCCAGCGCGAGCCCGGCGCGGTGGTCATCGACTTCACCCTGCGCGCCGGCCACGGCGTTGGCTCCACCTGCTGCGGCAGTTGCGGCTGATCCGGGCCTGCTCGCGCCGCGTAACCCATCCGCGGCGCCCGCCGGGCTTGGGCCGGGGCTTGAGGCTAGTCGCCGGGTGTGGTCGCGGCCGCGGCGTTCATGCCAGCCACGCCAGCGGGTGGTGCGCGCGGGCGATGCCGTACATCAGGGCGAAGGTCGCCAGCGCCGCGGCGAAATACAGCGCGCGGACGCGGCGCGGGCGCTGCGGTCGCAGTGCCAGCACCCCGAGCACCACGTAGGCGAACAGCAGGGCGATCTTCGCGAGCAGCCAGCCGTTGGCGAACACCGACCACGGCAGGATCGCCACCAGCAGCAGCGCCGCGGTGAGCAGGGAGGTGTCGATCGCGTAGGTCAGCCACTTCAGCGGCCGCGCCTGCGGCCAGCGTGCGCCGGCCAGCGCGGCCACGCCACGCAGCGCGAAGATCGACCCGCTCAGCAGCACCGCGAAGATGTGGAACAGCCGGATCTGCGGATAGAACTCGATCATCGCGCCACCCCGGTCAGCCCGGCTTGCCGTCCGTGCGTGGACTCAGGTAGATCCGTCCCAGCCTCGCCACCCACGGCGCGAACGCCAGCAGCCAGCCGATCGCGGCGCAAGCCATCCAGCCCATCGGATCGTCCGCAAGTTCGGCGGCCACGCGCACCACTGCCACCACCTGCACGCCCGCGAACGCCCACCAGGCCGCGGCAGGCATCACCAGCGGCTGACCGGAGTGGCCCTGGGTCACCCGCGTCACCATCGCCACCAGCACGCTGCCGAAGAACCCGATGAACAGTGCATGCGCCGGCGCGCGGCCGAGCCAGTGGATCCCGGTCATCGCGTAGGCCGCACTCTGCCCCGCATACAGGGCAAAGGTCAGCGGCAGCCACGACAGGCCGATGAACAGCACCGCCAGCAGGCCCGGCATGCGCCCGCGCGGCCACAACTTCCAGGCCATGGCAAGGGCGAGTCCCAGCAGGGGCAGGTCGACCACCCACAGCCACGCGTAGGCATGCAGCAGCTCCAGCGCCACGTGCGCCAGCAGCAGCGGCCAGAAGGCCGCCAGCAGCCACAGCGGGCGCCACGGCTGGTAGCCGGCGACCACGTTGGTGGCGAAGAACGGGAACATGCGGTGGGCCACGGTCAGGTACACCGGCAGCAGCACGCCGAAGGTGCCGAGCTTGATGCTGGCGAAGGCATACAGCGCGTTTTCGTTGAGCAGGAACGCGAACCACAGCAGCAGGCCCGCCAGCCCCAGCAGCAGCGCGAGCATGCAGGAGCGCGCATGCCAGGTGGTGCCGCGCTCGCGCCACAGCAGCGGCATCAGGTGGGCGATCACCGCCAGCCAGCCGGCCAGCGTCATCAGCGCACCGACCACCATGCCCGCCTCCCAGCCGAACGCGCCCAGCAGGGTCGCCAGTTGCCCGCCGAACATGCCAAGGCCGACCGGCAGGTAGCGCCAGCGCTCGAGGTCGGGCAAGCCCATCCAGCGCGGGAACACGGTGAGCAGGAAGCCGAACATGAAGCTCGGCAACATCTGGTACTGCATCACGAATGCGTGCAGCCAGCCGGCGTAGGGCGTCGGCTGCGGCATCGGCCATGCCTGCCAGCGCTGGGCGATGACCCAGGCCGTCCACCACAGCATCGCCAGCAACAGGTTGCTGGCGCCGATGAAGAACATGAGTCGGTGCGGCGCCTGCGCCAGCAGGCGCGGCGAGGGGGCAGGACGTGCGGTACCGGTAGGCATGCGCGCCAGTCTGCCGGCGACGCGCTGGATCCGCTTTGATCCAGGTCAGTCCGTGGACCGACGCAGTGCGTGGTTCAGGCGCGCAGGACCGGGGCCGCCAGCGCTTCCAGCGCAGCGGTGTCCAGCAATTCCAGCTCACGCCGGTCCACCACCAGCCGCCCCTCTTCCTGGAACCGGCGCAGCACGCGGCTGACCGTTTCCGGCGCGAGCCGCAGGTAGTTGGCGATGTCGGTGCGGGCCATGGTCAGCTGGAAGCGGGTGGCGGAGAACCCGCGCGCGGCGAGCCGGCGCGACAGCCCGACCAGGAACGCGGCCATGCGCTGGTCGGCGGACCAGTCGCCGGCCAGCAGCGCGGCACGCCCGATGTCGCGGCTCAGCAGGCGGAACAGTTGCCGCTGCAGCCCCGGCAGGCGGGTGGCCAGCACCGCGATCTTCGGGAACGAGAAGCGGCACAGCATCACCGTGTCCAGCGCCACCGCGTTGCACGGGTAGGTCTCGCCGTCGATCGCGTTGAGGCCGATCACCTCGCCCGGCAGGTGGAAGCCGAGCACGTGCTCGTGGCCGTCGCGATCCACCACGTAGGTCTTGACCGTGCCGGCGCGCACCGCGGCGATCGCCTCGAACGGCTCGCCCTCGCGGAACAGGTGGTCGCCGGCATGGAACGGGCCGATGTGCTCGACCAGCACGTGCAGGTCCATCAGCGCGCCCTTGTCCATGCCCTCGTCCATGCACGCCTGCGAGAACGCGCAGGTGGAGCAGAAGCGCAGGCTGTCGCCGTCGTCGGCCAGGGTCTGCGGACTCTGCCGCGGGAACGGCACGTTGCTCAAGACGCCCACCGGCACGCCCTCAGATCGCGCGCGAGAATCGCGGCCTGGCGTCGGTGACGGGTTGGTCGAGGTAGCGGTCGAAGCACATCGCAATATTACGCAACAGCATGCGCCCGCGCGAGGTCACCGTGATCCGGTCCGCCTCGATCCGCACCAGTCCGTCCTCCGCCAGCGGCTGCAACTTGGCCAGCGCATCGGCGAAATAGGCGGCGAAATCGATGCCATAACGGCGCTCCAGCGCCGCCATCGGGATTTCGCCCTGGCACATCAGCTGCTGGATCAGGTCCGCGCGCAGCTGGTCGTCCTCGTCCAGGCGCATGCCCCGGAACACCGGCAGCCGGCCCTCGTCCAGCGCCGCCTGCCAACTCGGCAGGTCGCGCGGGTTCTGGCTGAAGCTGTCGCCGACGTGGCTGATCGCGGATACCCCAAGCCCGACCAGGTCGCTGTCGGCGTGGGTGGTGTAGCCCATGAAATTTCGGTGCAGCCCGCCGCGCGCCTGCGCCAGCGCCAGTTCGTCGTCGGGCAGGGCGAAATGGTCCATGCCGATGTAGCAATAGCCGGCCGCGGTCAGGCGTTCGATCGCCAGCTGCAGCAGCGCCAGCCGGGTTTCGGCGTCCGGCAGGTCGGCGCCGACGATCTGCTTCTGCGGCTTGAACAGCTCCGGCAGGTGCGCGTAACCGTACACCGCGACCCGGTCCGGGCGCATCCCGGTGACGATGTCGAGGGTGCGCGCGAAGCCCTCGCGGGTCTGCTTCGGCAGTCCGTAGATCAGGTCGATGTTGACCGAGCGGAAGCCGTTGCCGCGGCAGGCGTCGACCACCGCGCGGGTTTCCTCCACCGACTGGATGCGGTTGACCGCGACCTGCACCTCGGGATCGAAATCCTGCACGCCGAAGCTGGCGCGGTTGAAGCCGGCGGCCGCCAGTTCGGCGATGTCGGCCGGGCTGACGAAGCGCGGATCGAGCTCGATCGACAGGTCGCGTTCGTCCGCATCCGAGAAATGGAAGTGGCTGCGCAGGGTGTCGACCACCTCGCGCAGCTGCGCCGGCGACAGGAAATTCGGGGTGCCGCCGCCGAAGTGCAGCTGGATCACCTCGCGGTCGCGGTCGAACAGCGGCGCGGTCAGCGCGATCTCGCGGTACAGGCGCGCGAGGTAAGCCTCGCCGCGCGCGGTGTCGCGGGTGATGATGCGGTTGCAGCCGCAGTAGAAGCAGGGGCTGGCGCAGAACGGCACGTGCACGTACAGCGACAGCCGGCGCGGGATCGGGTCGCCGTTGCTGGCGCTGGCGACCGCGCGCAACTCCCGCGCACCGAAGCCCGCGTGGAACTGCGGCGCGGTCGGATACGAGGTATAGCGCGGTCCCGGCCGGTCGTATCGGCGCAGCAACTCGGCGTTGAAGGCAATGGCTTGCGATTCCATGCGCGCAGCCTAGGCGGCGCCCTGTGCGCGCATCTTGATCTGGATCAACCTGCAATCCCGGAAACGAAAAACCCCCGCGTCAGCGAGGGTTCTTGGTTGTACCTGGTGCCCGGGAGAGGACTCGAACCTCCACGAAGTTGCCCCCGCTAGCACCTGAAGCTAGTGCGTCTACCAATTCCGCCACCCGGGCAGGGTGCAGGGG
>Ga0209477_1001183_pt1 | contig 15977 bp, 11 predicted proteins | sample KloWWTupernatant_FD_187180 | JGI IMG/M metagenome (GOLD analysis project Ga0209477, IMG submission 187180) | Active sludge microbial communities from Klosterneuburg, Austria, studying microevolution and ecology of nitrifiers - Klosterneuburg... | ecosystem: Engineered > WWTP > Aerobic digester >... | reverse complement strand
GAACATCTACCTCGGACACGAGCGCAGCCGCTTCGGCTTCTCCCAGCGACGCAGCACCGCCAAGCTCGCAGCCGGCCTGCTCCAGCGACTCGGACACCCCGAGATCTCCCCTTCGGCCGAGGTGGGCACCCTCAGCGCCGCCGGTCAGCAGATCGTCAGCATGGCCCGGGCCCTGTCGCACGACGCGCAGCTCATCATCATGGACGAGCCGTCGGCCGTGCTCGACGGCGGTGAGGTCGAGCGCCTCTTCCACGTCATCCGCGACCTCACCAGCGAGGGCGTCGCCATCATCTACATCTCCCACCGCCTCGAGGAGATCCGCACGATCGGCGACCGCGTGACCGTCCTCAAGGACGGGCGCACCGTCGCGACCGGGCTGTCGGCCAAGGAGACGCCGACCTCCGAGGTCATCCGCCTCATGACCGGCCGCTCGATCGAGTACGTCTTCCCCGCCCGCGGCGAGGTCGCCGACGTCGAGCCCCTGCTCACCGTCGACGGGCTCACCCGGCGCGGCGAGTTCTCCGACGTGAGCTTCAGCGTCCGGCCGGGTGAGGTGCTCGGCCTCGCCGGGCTGGTCGGCGCGGGGCGCTCGGAGATCATCGAGACCGTCTTCGGCGCCCGCAAGAGCGACAGCGGCACCGTCGAGGTCGGCGGCAAGCGGCTGAGTCCCGGCTCGGTCCAGGCCGCCGTGGCGGCCGGCATCGGGCTCTGCCCCGAGGAGCGCAAGAGCCAGGCCCTGCTCCTCGGTGACAGCGTCACCACGAACATCACCATGGCCAGCCTCACCCGCTTCTCGCGCGGCGGCCTGCTCGACCGCGACGGCGAGCGCCGCGCCGCGTTGGAGCAGGTCGAGAGCCTCGACGTCCGCCCGACCGGGGTCGACCGTGAGATGCGGACCCTCTCCGGCGGCAACCAGCAGAAGGTCGTGCTGGCCCGTTGGCTCCTGCGCGGATGCCGTGTCCTCCTGCTCGACGAGCCCACCCGTGGCGTCGACGTCGGGGCGCGATCCGAGATCTACACCCTCGTCCGCACGCTGGCCGACGACGGCGTCGCCGTCGTCGTGGTCTCCAGCGAGATCGAGGAGGTCCTCGGTCTCGCCGACCGGGTCCTCGTCGTCGGTGAGGGCACGGTGCTGCACGAGGCGCCGGCCACCCAGCTCGACGAGCACCAGGTGCTCGACATCATCATGAGAGGAGACGCCGCGTGAGCCTCGACGCGACGACCCAGGTTCCCGAGCCGGAGGGCCGAGCACCGGCATCCGGCACCACCACCACCGCTGAGGCGGGCCACCACCAGGCGACGGCGTCGGACACCACTTCGCAGGGCTCGGGCCTGAGCCGGTTGCTGGCCGGCTCCGCCGGTCGCAACCTCGGGCTCGTCATCGCGCTCCTGCTGCTCTGCATCGTCGGCGTGGCCACGGCGGGTGACCGCTTCGCCAGCATCGACAACCTCATGACGATCCTGCGACTGGCCGCCGTCATCGGGGTCGTCAGCGTGGGCATGACGTTCGTCATCGGCGGTGGCGGAATCGACCTGTCCGTCGGGGCGATCGTGGCCCTCTCCAGTGTCTGGGCCACCACCCTCGCCACCCAGACCATGGCCGCGGACACCCACTGGATCATCATGGTGTTCACCGCCCTGACCGTGGGCGCCGCGTGCGGCCTGGTCAACGGGGCGCTGATCGCCTACGGGCGGGTCGCCCCGTTCATCGCCACCCTCGCGATGCTGGCCGCGGCCCGAGGCCTGGCCGAGATCATTGCCCAGCGGCGGACCCAGATCGTGACGAGCCGGGACTTCATCGACTTCTTCGGTGGCAGCGTCCTCGGCGTCCCGGTCCTCGTCCTCATCTTCGCCCTCGTCGCCGTCATCGGCTGGATCCTGCTCAACCGCACCACCTTCGGTCGGCGCACCCTCGCGGTCGGCGGCAACCCGGAGGCCGCCCGGCTGGCCGGCATCAAGGTGCAGCGCCAGACGATGTACCTCTACATCCTGCTCGGGCTCGCCTGCGGCCTCGCGGCCGTGATGATCATGGCCCGCACGACGACCGGGACCTCGACCCACGGTCAGCTCTACGAGCTCGACGCCATCGCGGCCGTCGTCATCGGTGGAACCCTGCTGAGCGGTGGCCGCGCCACGATCGTCGGCACCGTCTTCGGGGTGCTGATCTTCACGACCCTCACCAACGTCTTCACCCTGAACAACCTCGACACCTCAACCCAGGCCGTTGCCAAGGGCATCATCATCGTCGCCGCCGTGCTGCTTCAGCAGCGGGTCGCCTCGCGACGACGAGCCCCCTAGCCGGGCCCTCGATCTCTCGGCCCGCGCGGGCCGGGTGAGCAGCACCCTCACGCACCATCCTCTGGCAGAACCCTCCTGCCGAACCCTCTCGCAGCACCCCTACCGCAGCCGTCCCCGCCCTCGCAAGGAGACCAGCATGTCCCGCACCATCACCACCTCCCGCTCGGCCCGGCTCTTCGCCGCCGCCGGTGTCATCGGCCTGCTGGCCACCGGATGCACGAGCAACACCGCCGAGCCCGACCCGGCCGCGTCCAGCGCCCCGGCCGGTGCCGCCAGTGACAACGACGCCCCCGGCGAGACCGTCACCATCGGCTTCTCCGGCCCCGCCGCCGACCACGGCTGGCTGGCCGCCATCAACAGCTCGGCCCTGGCCGAGGCCAAGAAGTACTCGGACGTGGAGTTCAAGGCCGCGGAGGGCACGAACGACGCCAGCCTCCAGATCAGCCAGATCGAGACCTTCATCAATGACAAGGTCGACGCGATCGTCCTGCTCCCCACTGACGGTGCCGCCCTCACCGAGGTCGCGACCAAGGCGATGAACGCCGGCATCCTCGTCGTCAACGTCGACCGTGAGTTCTCCTCACCCTTCGCCGCGCGCACGACCGTGCTCGGCGACAACTACGGCATGGGGGTCAGCGCCGGCACCTACGCCTGTGGCCTCGTGGAGTCCAAGAACCTGACGGACCCGGTCATCGCCGAGATCGCCGGCATCGACTCCCTGCCGCTGACCCAGGACCGCAGCAAGGGCTTCGCCGACGCCCTCAAGGCCTGTGGCCAGACCGTCGACAACCGCGTCGCCGCCCAGTTCACCGTCGAGTCGGGTGAGAAGGAGGCCTCCAACCTGCTCCAGGCCGCGCCGAAGATCGACATCCTGTGGAACCACGACGACGACCAGGGTGTCGGCGTCATGGCCGCCCTCGACAACGCCAAGCGCAACGAGATGGCGTTCATCGGCGGCGCCGGTTCGGCCAACGCCATGCGCTGGATCAAGGAAGGCAAGATGGAGGCCACCGTCCTCTACCCGCCGACCCAGGCCGCTGACGGTGTCCGCCTCGCCCGCCTCCTCGCACAGGGCAAGGGCATGTCCGACCTCGTCCAGCCGGCCGTTCCGCGCCGCGTGGTCCTCGACGCCCCCGTCGTCACCAAGGACAACGTCGACCAGTTCATGCCGCTCGGCTTCGAGTCCTGACCGAACCCGAACCGCCGTGGTGCTCGCCGGATCTTCGGCCCGCGGGCACCACGGCCCACCGCAGGCGGGCGAACGGCGTCCGACGAAAGGTGCCTCATGGCCATTGACATCACCTCACCCCGCACGGATGCCGGTACGGCACCCGTGAGCACGCCGGGTCGCCTCGGCGTCGGCATGGTGGGCTACTCGTTCATGGGTGTCGCCCACTCCCAAGGGTGGCGCAACGCCCGCAGCTTCTTCGACCCAGCCCTGGTCCCTGACCTCGTGGCCATCGGAGGTCGCGATGCCGCCGCCGCCAGCGACATGGCCCGTCGGTTCGACTGGCAGCACGTCGAGACCGACTGGCGCGACCTCATCGCCCGCCCGGACGTCGACCTCGTCGACATCTGCACCCCCGGCGACACCCACGCCGAGATCGCCATCGCGGCGCTCGAGGCAGGCAAGCACGTCCTGTGCGAGAAGCCGCTCGCCAACACCGTCGACGAGGCCCGGGCCATGGTCGCTGCGGCCGAGAAGGCGCGCCAGCGCGGCATCCGCTCCATGGTCGGGTTCACCTACCGGCGCGTGCCCGCCCTCGCCCTCGCACGCCAGCTCGTGCAGGAGGGGCGCATCGGCGAGATCCGCCACGTGCGTGCCCAGTACCTCCAGGACTGGCTGGTCGACCCGCAGGCCCCGCTCAGCTGGCGGCTGCAGAAGGACCGGGCCGGGTCGGGTGCCCTCGGCGACATCGGGGCCCACATCATCGACCTCACGCACTTCGTCACGGGGGAACGCATCGGCGGGGTCAGCGCCATGATGGAGACCTTCGTTCGCGAGCGTCCCCTGCCCGGTGCCGTGCACGGCCTGTCCGCCGAGATCGGCACCGGGCGTGGAGCGGTCACGGTCGACGACGCCGCGATCTTCCTGGCCAGGCTGAGCGGTGGTGGCTTCGCCACCTTCGAGGCCACCCGTTTCGCCACCGGTCGCAAGAACGCGATCCGACTGGAGATCAACGGATCTCGCGGCAGCCTGGCCTTCGACTTCGAGGACATGAACGTCCTGCACGTGCACGACGCGACGGCTCCTGCCCGGGAGGCCGGGTTCACCAGGGTCGTCGTGACCGAGGCCTCGCACCCCTACGTCGCGCACTGGTGGCCCGCGGGCCACGGACTGGGCTACGAGCACGGCTTCAGCCACCAGGCGGCCGATCTCCTCGACGCCATCAGTCGCGGTGTCGACCCCGAACCGTCATTCGCCGACGGTCTCGCCGTCCAGGAGGTGCTCGCGGCCGTCGAGGTCAGCGCGGCCTCCGGGTCGTGCTGGGTCCCCACGGACACCGCCACCTGAGGCGGTAGCAACGGCGGCCCCGGCCGCCCTCCGGCGGCCAGGCCGCCACCCGTCCCCGACCAGATCCCCCGTGGCTGACCACCACGACCGCAGCAGGAAGGACCGCCCGGTCACCCCGTTCAACCCCCCTGTCATTGCAGTGACGAAGGAGCAACATGAACGACAACGACGTCAACGTCACCGGGCTGGTCACCAAGCTCGGGCTCAACCGCCGCCAGTTCATGGCGGCCACCACGGGGATGGCGGCCGCGGCCGCGGTCACCGCGCCCTCCGCCCTGGCGAGCCCGGTCGGCAACGCCAACGGCATCCTCATTCCCGCGCCCAAGCGCGGCATCATCCTCTACACGGTGCGCGATGCCGTCAGCCGCGACCCGCTGACATCCGACCTCGCGTCCGGGTTCAAGGAGGTGCTCACGGAGCTCTCGAACATCGGCTACCGCCAGATCGAGTTCGCCGGCCTGCGCCAGCACGCGAACGCCGAGGGTGGCGCGGACCTCAACAACGTCGCCGGTGCGACGCTGCTGCGCAGCTGGCTGGACGCCAACGGCCTCGAGGCCGAGGGCAACCACGGCTCGGTCCCGAGCTCCGTCACCGACGCGACGATCACGGCCTTCGACACCGCGTGCGAGATCGCGAACATCCTCGGGATGGGTCACATCGGCACCGGCAGCGACCCGACGAACAGCGCGTTCGTGGGTGACTGGCAGGCCGCCGCGGAGCGCTGGAACTTCTTCGGTGAGCGGGCCTCGCGCCACGGCCTGAAGCTGTACACGCACAACCACGACATCGCCTACAGCTTCCTGCTCGACAGCGGCCCGCTCGACGCCCAGGGACGCCCGACCCGCAGCAGCGGCATCCGGCGGCTCGAGTGGTTCCTCGCCAACACCGACCCCAAGCACGTGTACCTCGAGCTGGACATCTACTGGGCCCACGTGGCGCAGTACAAGCACCACACCTACACCGCCGCTGACGGATCGGTCGTGACCGGCCAGATCTTCGACCCCGCCGGCCTGGTTGCGGCGCAGACCAACCGCTTCCCGCTGTTCCACGCCAAGGACGGCAAGAAGGACCCGACCGTCGCCAACGGCTACGTGATGGCTCCGTTCGGCGAGGGTGACATCGACTACTCGACCTTCCTGCGCCGGGTCGGTGCCAAGGGATCGAAGAACCCGATGTGGGAGCAGGACACCGCCCCCGGTGGCAACGCCAACCCCGGGCAGTCGCTCGAGCTCGCCAAGATCAGCTACGCCAACATGGCGGCTCTTCGCGGCTGACCAGCCCCAGTCCGCCGGCTCCCCAGCCGGTGGGCGCCAGCCCGGGTGTGGTGTCACCTGCCGTTGCAGCGGTAGATGCCACCCCCGGGCTGGCTCGCCCGACACTCACGAAGGACGTGGACATGAATACTAATCTCCGACGGGGACGGCCGCGGGTGGTTTCGACCATTGCCGTGCTCGCACTCACCCTGGGCGCCGCCGGCGGCGCGATCGCCGCCCCCGCCTCAGCGCACGACGGCGTCGACCACGGCGCCGAGGCCGGCTCCGAGGCTGCCCTCGACTGGTCGAACTACGAGAAGATCACCCTCACCAAGGACACCGGCGAGCCGATCGACATGGCGGTGATGGCCGACGGCAAGGTGCTCACCACCGCCCGCAACGGCGACATCCGCCTCACCGACCCGGACGCCGGGACCACCAAGGTGATCAACACGGTCCCGGTGTACACCAACTCCGAGGACGGGATGCAGACCATCTCGCTCGACCCCGACTTCGAGACGAACAAGTGGGTCTACCTCTACTACGCGCCGCGCACCATGACAGCGCCGTACGTCACGACGACGCCGACGGGTTCGGCTCCGACCACGCTCCCGGCGGGCCAGGACGCCTCCTACTGGGACCAGTGGAAGGGTTACAACCAGCTGACCCGCGTCAAGTGGGACGACGCGGCGGGCAAGCTGGACCTCAGCACCGAGCAGGTGATCCTCAAGGTGGAGCAGCAGCGCGGCCAGTGCTGCCACGTCGCCGGTGACGTCGACTTCGACGCCGACGGCAACCTCTACCTGGCCACCGGGGACAACACCCCCGCCAGCGCCCCGGGCGCCAACGGCTACGCACCGAACAACGACGCACCCGGCCTCAACCCCGGCATGGACTCGCGGCGCGGCGCCGGCAACACCAACGACCTGCGCGGGAAGATCCTGCGGATCACCGTGCAGGAGGACGGCTCCTACACGATCCCGGCCGGGAACCTCTTCGCGCCGGGTACCGCCCAGACCCGCCCCGAGATCTTCGCGATGGGCCTGCGCAACCCGTTCCGCTTCGAGGTCGACCCCGGGACGAACTCCGTCTCGTGGGGTGACTACGGGCCGGATGCCGGTGCCGCCAACGCCGACCGCGGCCCCATGGGGTACGTCGAGTGGCAGACCACCTCCATCGACAAGCCCGTGAACGGCGGCTGGCCGTACTGCCACGGACCGAACGCCAACTACAACGAGTGGAACTTCGCCACGGCGACCCCGGGTGAGTTCTTCGACTGTTCCGCAGGTGCCGAGAACAACTCGCGCTGGAACACCGGCCTCGCGGTCCTTCCCCCGGCCACCGCCCCGCAGCTCTACTACGGCGACAACAACACCCACCAGCCGTGGCCCGAGCTGACCGACTTCTCGCCGGCCGGCGGCCAGGGCCCGATGGGTGGCCCGGTCTACCACTACGACGCGGCGAACCCGTCGACGACGAAGTTCCCCGAGTACTGGGACGAGAAGGCCTTCTTCGCCGAGTTCTCGCAGGACTACCTCGCGGTGTTCGACGTCCAGTGGCCCGACGGCGCCGTGGACCACATCACCCACTTCCTGCCGAACTCCGCGCTGGAGACCAACGGCCAGGCCATCACCGACAGCCCCATCGACATCGAGTTCGGCCCCGACGGCTCGCTCTACGTCCTGGACTACGGCGACGGCTTCTTCCGGGCCAACCCCGATGCCGGCCTGTACCGGATCGACTACACCCCGGGCAACAAGGCGCCGACCGCACGGATCTCGGCGGACCCGATCTCGTCCAGCGGCGTCCCGCTGACCGTCGAGTTCGACGGCGCGGGGTCCTCCGACCCCGAGGGTGGTGCGCTCACCTACGACTGGGACTTCACCGGTGACGGCACGTTCGACGCGACCGGCGTCGAGGCGACCCACACCTACACCGAGCTCGGGTCCTACACCGCCCGCCTGCGGGTCACCGACCCCGAGGGTCGCCGCGGCATCACGAGCCGGGTCATCAGCGTCGGCAACGTCGCCCCGAGCATCGCCACGAGCACGCCCAACGGCGGGTTCTTCGACTGGGGTCAGGCCGTGCCGTTCGCCGTCACGACCAACGATCCCGAGGACGGCACCGCGACCGTGTGCAGCCGGGTCGCGTGGACCTTCGGTCTGGGTCACGACGCGCACGCCCACCCGCTGAGCCAGGGCACGGGGTGCCAGTTCGCCATCCCGACCCCGGCCGACGCCACGGAGCACGGTGAGACCGAGAACATCTTCGGCGTCGTCGTCATCCGCTACACCGACGCCGGTGCCAACGGTGTCGCCCCGGCGACCTCCGAGGTCTCGCTCATCCTCAACCCGAAGTCGCAGGAGGCCGAGTGGGCCGACAGCAGCGAGGGTGTCGAGCTGACCGCCGACGAGAACGCGAGCGGCCTGCGCAAGGTCACGTCGTTCGATGCCGGTGACCACCTCGCCTGGGACCCGGTGAACCTCGCCGGCATCACGGGCGTCACGGCCACGGCCTCTGGCACGGGCACCCTGTCCCTGCGGTGGAACGCTCCCGACGCGGCGCCCTTCGGGACGATCGCCGTCAACAGCGGTGGTTGGTCGACCTCGGCGGCGACCCTGTCGAACGTGCCGACCGGCACGGGCGTCCTGTACGTCACCTCCACCGGCGGTGTCGTGCTCGACAAGCTGACCTTCGCGGGCGGCGGCGTCGCGGACGTCACGCCCCCGACGGTCGTCGCGGCGCTGACGCCGGCTGAGCCCAACGGCGAGAACGGCTGGTACACGTCCAACGTGACCGTCCGGGTCAACGCCACGGACAACGGCACCGTCTCGAGCCGCCAGTTCTCGACCAACGGTGGCTCGACGTGGAGCAACCTCAGCAACAACAACCCGCAGACGACGATCTCCGCGGATGGCACGACCACCGTGCTCTACCGGGCGACCGACAACGGCGGCAACGTCTCCGAGGTCGGTCAGGTGGTGCTGAAGATCGACAAGACGGCACCCACCGCCCCGGTCTTCACGGGCGTCACCGCAGGCGGCGAGGCCGGCAACGCCGGTGACGTCTCGTGGAGCGCAACCGACGCCACGTCCGGCATCCAGTCGATCACCGCAACCGTCGACGGCGCCGCCGTCCCCGGTGACCAGCCGCTGGCCCTGTGGGCCCTCCCGCTCGGCGAGCACACGATCGTCGTGACCGCCGAGGACAACGCCGGGTTCGTCACGTCGAGCTCGATCACCTTCACCACGACGACGTCGCTCGCCGAGCTCACCGAGCTCAGCGACCGGCTCGTCGACTCCGGTGAGGTCACGGCGGACGGGGAGCGCAAGCTCACCCAGCGGCTGGCCCAGGCGAAGAAGCACGCGGATGCCGGTCGGATCACGGCCGCAGTGGCCCAGCTGGAGGGCTTCATCTCCCTCCTCTCGGACCGCAGCCTCGTCACCGACGAGGACGCCGCCGCGGCGCTGGAGCGCGACGCCCGGGAGGTGATCGCCCAGCTGCGCGGCTGACCAGGACGACCCTGCGGCGGGGTGGATGAGGCTCCCCGCCGCAGGGCCTCCACCTCGGGGCGCACGCCCCGACCCGGGGCGCACGCCCCCACCCGGGGCGCTGGCCCCGACCCCGGGCGGGCCTGCCGCTGGCAGGCCCGCCCATCCCCCTCTTCCACCCCCACCAGGAGGACCCCATGACCACCAGCACCGAGCGCACCGGCCTCTGGCTCGTCGGGGCAGGAGGGTCCGTCGCCGCGACCGTGGCGACCGGCCTGGCCGCCCTGCGAGCCGGGGTCGCCCGAACCACTGGCCTGGTCACCGAGCAGGCGGCCCTGCGGGCTGCCGGGCTCGTCGAGCCCGCCGACATCGTCACCGGGGGTCACGACGTCACGAGCACCTCGCTCGCCAAGCGCGCCGAGGACCTCGCGGCCGCGGGAGTCGTCCCGCACGACCTGCCGCGCCTCGTCGCCCACGACCTCGACCTCGCCTCGGCCCGGGTGCGCCCCGGGTACGTCGTCGGCGCCGAGGACCAGCGCGCGGCCGTGGACCGCCTCGCCGACGACCTGCGCGAGTTCGCGGCCCGCGAGGGGCTGGCCCGCGTCGTCGTCGTCAACGTCTCCTCGACCGAGGCCCCCGTCGACCCGCACCCGGCCCACCTGGACCGCGCGGCGCTCGACCACGCCTGGGACCGTGGTGAGTCAGCGCTGCCGCCGAGCTCGGTCTACGCGGCGGCCGCCTTCGCCGCCGGCTGCGCCTTCGTCGACTTCACGCCGTCCGCCGGTGCGCGCCTGCCCGTCCTGGAGGCGATGGCGCACGAGGCCGGGATGCCGTGGGGCGGCAGTGACGGCAAGACCGGCGAGACCCTGCTGAAGTCCGTCATCGCCCCCATGTTCGCGATGCGCTCGCTCGACGTCCGGTCCTGGGCGGGGACGAACCTGCTCGGGGGCGGCGACGGCGCGACCCTGGCCTCGCCAGACGCCGCGCGCAGCAAGATCGACAGCAAGGCCGCGGGGCTCGAGGCCCTGCTCGGCCACGCGGTCGACGGGCCCCTGCACATCGACCACGTGGCCGACCTCGGCGACTGGAAGACGGCGTGGGACCACGTGACCTTCGCCGGGTTCCTCGGCACCCGCATGACGCTCCAGTTCACGTGGCAGGGCTGCGACTCGGCCCTGGCCGCGCCGCTCGTCATCGACCTGGCCCGGCTCGTCGACCTCGCCATGCGCCGCGGCGAGAGCGGGCCGCTGCCAGCCCTCGGGTTCTTCTTCAAGGACCCGGCGGGGTCCGACGAGCACGCCCTGGCACCCCAGCACGACCTCCTCGTCCGCTGGGCGACGGAGAGTGTGGACGCCGGCCGATGACGACCCTGGCCGACCTCGCCGAGCTCGTGCGCGCCCCGGCCGCGCTGTCGGTGCCCGGCGACTCCCTCGCGGGGGCCGCAGCCGCGGGCTGGCCGGCCGGTCGCCGCACCGCTCTGCTCCCGGTCGCGTCGGTCTCGCTGTACTGGGCCGGCATGGCCCTCAACGACTGGGCAGACCGCGAGCTGGATGCCGTGGAGCGCCCCGAGCGCCCCATCCCGTCCGGGCGGGTCGCCCCGCGCACCGCCCTGGCCCTGTCGGCCGGCCTCACCGCGACGGGGGTGGGCCTGGCGGCCGCTGCCGGGGGCGTGCCGGCCGCCGCCGTCGCGACGGCGCTCGCCGGGGCCGTGTGGGCCTACGACCTCTCCGCGAAGTCGGGGCCGGGCAGCACGGCGGTCATGGCGAGCACGCGCGGGCTGGACGTGCTGCTCGGGGCCGCCGCCGGGGGAGCCCCCGCCGTGCGCTCGGCGCTCGTCCCGGCGGCCCTGGTCGCCGCCCACACCGCCGCCGTCACGGCGCTCAGCCGCGGCGAGGTCCACGGGACCTCGACGTCGACCGCCCGGGGCGCCGCCGTGGTCACGGGGGTCGTCGCGGCCCTCGTCCCGACCGTGGCGGCCGGCCGGGGCGGCCGGCAGCACTGGGGAACGGCCGCCGTCGCGGCCGCCGTCGCGGCCTGCGCCGCGGCGTCCTACGCGAGCAGCGTCGGGCGCGCACAGCTCGCGGCAGTGCGCGACCCCGGTGCGGCGACGACGCGCGCCGCGACCGTGGCCGGCATCCGGGGAATGGTTCCCCTCCAGGCGGGGCTCGTCGCGGCGGCCGGCGAGGTCCGGGGGGCGCTCGCGCTGGGCGCGGTGTCGTGGGCGGCCCGCTCCGCGATGCGACGGGGGTCGCCGACATGAGCCTGCGCCTGGGCTACGGGCTCAACGGCTTCACCGACCACCGGCTCGCCGACGCCCTCTGCGTGCTCGCCGACCTCGGGTACGACGGCGTCGCCCTCACTCTGGACCACGCCCACCTCGACCCGATCGGACCCGGCCTGGCCGCCCGCGTCGCGGCCGCGGCGAGGCTGCTCCAGCGCCACGGCCTCGACGTCGTCGTCGAGACGGGTGGACGGTACGTGCTCGACCCGCGCCACAAGCACCACCCGACCTTCGTCAGCGACGAGGGTCGCGAGCAGCGCATCGACCTCGTCGCGACGGCGCTGCGGATCGCCCCCGACCTCGGGGCCCGCGTCGTGTCGTGCTGGAGCGGGACCCTGCCGCCGACGGCGGCTCCGGAGCGTGGCTGGGCCCGCGTCGAGCACGCCGTGGCCGAGCTGGTCCCCGTCGCCGAGCGCGCCGGGGTGACCCTGGCCCTCGAGCCCGAGCCGGGGATGTTCCTCGAGCGGGTCGGTGACGTCGTGCGCCTGATCGACCGCCTCGGCCGACCCGAGGCACTGGGGCTGACCCTCGACGTCGGCCACCTCGTGTGCTCCGAGGAGGACTCCCCGGCCCGGGTCATCCGGGCTGCCGGGGCCCTCGTGCGCAACGTGCAGGTCGACGACATGCGCCGCGGGGTCCACGAGCACCTGCCCTTCGGTCAGGGCGAGGTCGACCTTCCCGACGTGCTGGCCGCCCTCACCGACATCGGCTACGGCGGGCTCGTGCACGTCGAGCTGCCCCGCCACACGCACGCGGCGCCCGTCCTCGCGGAGCAGAGCCTGGCAGCCCTGCGCCGTGCCGAGGCCGATGCCGCCCGACTCACGAGGAGGAGCTGACATGGGATGGACCACCCAGGCCCGCGAGGCCGCCACAGTGTCGCCCGACGCGGTGCTGGACCTGTTCCCGGCGGCCGCCCGCCGGGCTCGCTCCGAGGGGCGGGACGGCGAGGAGGTGCGCATCGAGCTGCTGCGTGCCGTGCCGGGTGGCGTCGAGGACGTCACCCGGGTCGCCACCACCCTCTACCGCAGCGGGGACAGCGCCGAGAAGCAGGCCGTCCTCGCGGCGCTGCCGGTGCTCGACCGGGCCACCGACTCGCGCCCGGGCGTGGGCGACGCCCTCGTGCCCTTGGTGCTGGACGCGCTGCGCACCAACGAGACCCGTCTCGTCGCCGCGGCCCTCGGACGCTACGCCGCGGCACACCTCGACCAGGCCTCCTGGCGGCAGGGCGTCATGAAGGCGATCTTCATGGGGCTGCCCCTCGCCGACGTCGCAGGGCTGTCGGCCCGCACCGATGACGAGCTGCGCCGCATGGTGCGCGACTACGTCGCCGAGCGGCGGGCCGCGCGACGCGAGGTGCCGGCCGACGCCTGGCTGGTCCTGTCCGCAGCCCACCCGTCCGACACCACCGGGAGCACCCGATGAGGATATTCGACCCGCACATCCACATGACCTCGCGCACCACCGACGACTACGAGCGCATGCACGCTGCCGGCGTGCGGGCGGTCGTGGAGCCGTCGTTCTGGTTGGGGCAGCCACGCACCGGCGTCGGGTCGTTCTGCGACTACTTCGACGCCCTCCTGGGGTGGGAGCCCTTCCGGGCCGCCCAGTTCGGCATCCAGCACTTCGCGACGATCGGCCTGAAGCCCAAGGAGGCCAACGACGCGCGGTGCCGCGAGGTGCTCGGGGTGCTGCCGCGCTACCTGGCCAAGGACCGGGTCGTCGCGGTCGGCGAGCTCGGGTACGACTCGATGACCCCCGAGGAGGACGAGGTGTTCGCCCACCAGCTCGGCCTGGCCGTCGAGCACGACCTCCCCGCCCTCGTGCACACCCCGCACCGGGACAAGCTGACCGGCACGCGGCGCACGCTGGACGTCGTGCGCGAGTCGGGGCTGGCCCCCGGGCGGGTCCTCGTCGACCACCTCAACGAGGTGACCGTCGGCGTCGTGGCCGACAGCGGCTGTTGGATGGGCTTCTCGATCTACCCCGACACCAAGATGGACCCGCACCGGATGGTCGCCATCCTCCGCGAGCACGGCACCGAGCGGATGGTCGTCAACTCGGCGGCCGACTGGGGACGCAGCGACCCTCTGCTCACCGTGCGCACCGCGGAAGCCATGCTCGCCGCGGGCTTCGACGACGACGACGTCGACCGCGTCCTGTGGCGCAACCCCGTCGACTTCTACGGCCAGAGCGGGCGCCTCGAGCTCGATGACGTCGCCCCGGATGCCGTCACCGCGCCGGATGCCGTCGTCACCCCGGTCGCCGTCGGCGCACCGGGCGCGGGGGACACCTTCGAGGGCAACTCGGTGCTGCGCGGGTCGAGGGACGGCTGACGTGCGCCTGCACCACGCCGACGGCACCGTCGTCCACCTCGCCTACTGCACGAACGTGCACGCCGGCGACGACCTCGACGACGTGCTCGCCCATCTCGACCGCTTCGTGTTGCCGGTGCGCCGGCACCTGGGCAGCGACCTCCTCGGCGTCGGCCTGTGGCTGGCCGCCCCGGCCGCCCGCGAGCTGGCGAACGACCCCACGGTGACCGACGGCCTGCGCCGCGCCCTCGCATCGCGCGGCCTGGAGGCGGTGATGCTCAACGCCTTCCCCTACCGCGGGTTCCAGGAGCCCGTGGTCAAGCAGCGGGTCTACCACCCCGACTGGTCGCAGGCGGACCGCCTCGAGTACACCGTCGACTGCGCCGCGGTGCTGGCCCGGCTGCTGCCCGACGACGCGGCCCGCGGGAGCGTGTCGACCCTGCCGTTCGCGTGGCGCACGCGCTGGGACGACGGGCTCCACCGCGCTGCCCTGGACAACCTCTCCCGTCTCGGCGACGCCCTGGAGGGCATCGAGGCGAGCACCGGTCGCAGCGTGCGGGTGGGTCTGGAGCCCGAGCCCGGCTGCGTCCTCGAGACGACCGCGGACGCGGTCGAGCGGCTCCCCGGCGTCGACCCCGACCGGGTCGGGGTCAGCCTCGACCTGTGCCACCTCGCCGTGGGTTTCGAGGACCCCGGAGCCACCCTGTCCGCCCTGGCCGCCGCGGGCCTGCCCGTCACCAAGGCCCAGGTCTCGGCGGCCGTGCACGCCGAGGACCCTGCGGACCCGGCCACGCGTCGCGCCCTGGCCGAGTTCGACGAGGTGCGGTTCCTGCACCAGGTGCGCGGACGGCATCCGGACGGGTCGGTCGACGCGCGCGACGACCTCCCGGACGCCCTGGACGGCGAGGACCCCCTCGCCGAGCGCTGCCCCGACGGGTCGCCGGTCCCGTGGCGGGTGCACTTCCACGTGCCCCTGGACGCCGAGCCCCAGCCACCGCTGACGTCGACGCGCGCGCACACGCGGTCCTCGCTCGCGGCGCTCGTCGGCGGTCCCTCGGCCGTGACCGACCACCTCGAGGTGGAGACCTACACCTGGGGTGTGCTGCCGGAGGCCGCCCGACCCCGCACCGACGACGACCTCGCCCGCCGCATCGCCGGTGAGGTGGCGTGGGTGCGTGACCAGCTGATCGACCTCGGACTCAAGGAGATGCCGTGACCACGAACGGCCAGCCGACCCCCGTCGCTCCCCGACCGGTGCTCGTCCTCGACGTCGTGGGGCTGACCCCGCGGGCGCTCGCGGACATGCCCCGGCTCCGGGCCCTCGCGGAGCAGGGCAGCCGTGCCGCCCTCGCCACCGTGCTGCCCGCGGTGACCTGTTCGGTGCAGTCGACCCTGCTCACCGGGTCGATGCCGGCCGAGCACGGGGTCGTCGGCAACGGGTGGTTCTTCCGGGACCTCGGCGAGGTGATGTTCTGGCGCCAGCCGAACAGCCTCGTCGCGGGCGAGAAGCTGTGGGACGTGCTGCGCCGGTCCTACCCGGACGCCAAGGTGGCCAACGTCTGCTGGTGGTACGCCATGGGCATGGACGTCGACACCGTCGTCACCCCCCGCCCGGTCTACCACGCCGACGGCCGCAAGAGCCCGGACTGCTACACCCGCCCCACGTGGCTGCACGACGAGCTGACCCGGGCCCTCGGCGAGTTCCCGCTGTTCCAGTACTGGGGCCCGACGGCGACCATCGCCTCGTCCCGGTGGATCGTCGAGGCGACCCGGCGGGTGTTGCCGCACCACGACCTCACGCTGGCCTACGTGCCGCACCTGGACTAC
>Ga0209477_1001179_pt1 | contig 16009 bp, 11 predicted proteins | sample KloWWTupernatant_FD_187180 | JGI IMG/M metagenome (GOLD analysis project Ga0209477, IMG submission 187180) | Active sludge microbial communities from Klosterneuburg, Austria, studying microevolution and ecology of nitrifiers - Klosterneuburg... | ecosystem: Engineered > WWTP > Aerobic digester >... | reverse complement strand
CAGACGTGACCCCACGCTCATTCCCAATTCCCAATCCCTTACGGATCGGGAATCGGGAATCGGGACGATACATCCCTGTCTGGCATGGTGGGCAATCAACGGGTGGGTGACGCCTCACGGCGTGGACAGGCCGGGTCCTGTCCGTACGAATCGCCCCCCTCGGCGATCATCCCCTGGCCCCTCATCCCCCGTCCCGTCGGTCCGGGTCGTTGCGCCACTGGACGTAGGAGTAGGCCACCAGCACGCCCGACCCTCCGAGCGACACAATCAGGATCACCGGCAGCATCAGCGCGGGAGCGAGGAACCCGGCGCCGATCATCGCCAGCCCCATGCCGGTGAACACCCACCGACCAAGGCGGTGCGTCTTCTCCCACGAGCGCTTGCTCGACAGCGTCCACGGCGTGCGGATACCGGCGAACCAGTTCGGCTGTATGTTGCCCATCGCCAGCCCGATGACGATGAACAGCACCCCGACGCCGCCCAGCACGACGACCGTCGCATTGATCTTGATCCCCTTGATCCACAGCAACACCAGCGCGTGGATCACCGCCATCAGCGCAATTGTGGCGATACGGATAGCGCCATATGCGCCGGCAAACGAGGCGTAGCTTGCGCGCTTCGGGTCGATCCGCGGGATGAAGTACAGCAGCAGGTAGAGCCCGAGCGTGACCAGCGGCAGCAGCAGCAGCCCCATGAACCTGCCGCCGTAGCCATCCACCTCGCCGGCCGCGTTCCAGTGCGTCGGCACCCGGTCCGGCGTCGATGGCCAGATGATCGCGGTTGAGAGGAACATCCCGGCGATCAGCAGCCACTGTGGCAGCTCCCAGCGGAGATCGAGCTTCATCCGTCCCCCCGTCCCTTGTCCCCCGTCCCTACGCCCCCCGCAGCACGTCGCATTATGGCAACACCCGCGGATCAATCGCTAGCGCGATCAGGCGCGTCACCTGTAGCGACTGGTCGTTGTCGTCGCTGACCAGCAACAGACTGTGCCGGCCGTCCGCCAGATCCGGGCCGAACGTCATCCCCTCGAAGTTGTCCAGCAGCGGGCTGAACGGCCCGGCCGGCCCCCCGCCGGGCGTCACCGGGCACTGGCTCAGGTCGACGAACAGCGTCTTCGTCGCCGGCGTCGCCCCCGCGCCATCCAGCGCGTCGATCTGCGTCACGTCGGTCGCGCCCCCCAGCGTCACCCGGTAGACCTGCGCAGTGAAGCCCGTCTTCAGCGAGAGGCCCCGCTCCAGCGCCAGCAGCGACCCGTCGCCCAGCGCGATCAGCTCCGACAGCCCCTGCCCCGGCTCGGTCAGGTAGGCGTACTCGGCGTCCAGCACGAACGTGTCCCCCTCGCGTCGGTAGCGCAGCAGCCGCACCCGTCCGCGCCCGTCGGCGTCCTCGCCATCGCCGGCCAGCGGCCGCTCGTTGCCCGTCCAGAGCGTCTGCCCGTCCGCAGAGAGCGCCAGCGACTCGAACGTCTGGTTCAGCGTCCCCTGCCCGTCGGGCGCGACCAGGAAGCGTTGTGGAACCGGGAACGCAGCCAACAGCCGTCCGGCCGAGTCGTAGCGGTTCACCGCCGGCCCCACCTCCGAGGCCACCAGCAGGTCGCCGCCATCCAGAGCCAGCCCCTCGCCGTCGATCGAGTCGGTCGGGTATGGCTCGCCGGCCGCGTCGGTCAGCTGGAACGCCGACTGCGCCTTCGGTGTCCCACCCAGCGGGAACGCGATCCGATAGACGAACCCGTCGCGATCGGAGAGTCCCAGGTAGTCGTCGCCCCCGGCCCAGGCGATCGCCGAGATGTTGCCGACCCGCGCGCCATCGACCACCGTCTTGTCCAGCGCGTCGGAGAAGCCGAGCAGGTCGATCCCCGGCGCGCACGCCCTGCTGATACTGACTGGAGTCGGAATCGTCGTCGCTGTCGGCAGTGTCTGCATCGTCGGGGTTGCCAGCGTGCCAGCCGCCGTCGGACTGCCCGGGAGCGCCTCGGTCGGCGCCGGCAACGCCGCGGTCGCCGTCACAACAGACGGCGGAGGCGGCTCGTCGGCAGCCCGCTCCGGCCCGCTACAGCCGGCCAGCGCCAGCGTCGCGAGAACCATGCCGGCCACGAACCCGCGCCAGCCCCTCTGTCCACCGATGCCACGCTCGTTCATGGCGGATGAGCCTACCAGACGGAGCGCCGCCGGCCACGCCCAGGTCAGTACATCGACCGGAACCCGATCGTCTGGAACCGTATCGGAAGCGGCGGTCGGCTGACCGAGGACAACGCCCGATCTCTGTCGAAGAAGTGATCCGCCCAGCGTAGCCGCGCGTGGTCGACCGCCATCTGCGTCAGCTCGCTCGCCGTCGCAATCCCCCACTCTTCGCCGAGCTCGCCCGGGTACTGCGCGACGACGACGACGATGAGCGGCGCGACGCCCGGCGCGCCCTCGCGTGCCCCGACGAACCCGGCGCTGGCTATCCGCCAGTCGTAGGGGTCATCGTCCGGATACCAGCCGTTCTTGCCGATCCCCAGCCGATCCGCGCCCGGCGTGCTGACCCCCCAGCGATGCTCGCCGGTCACGTTCTCCATCAAGCCCAGCGCCAGCGCCGTGTGATCCGGCGAGAGCAGCTGGCCGCTGCCGAGCAGCGCGTAGAAGCGCGCCCAGTCCGCGCCGGTCGCCGCGATCTGCCCCCAGTCCCACGGAACGCGGATGGTGAACCCGTCGATGCCCGCCTCGCGCAGTGTCTCCTCGACGCCCTCGTCGCCGCCAACCATCTGCCAGAGCACGTTCGGCGCGTCGTTGTCGGAGTAGATGATCATCGGCTCGATCAGCCCGCGCACGTCGTCGAGCGAAAACCGGCCGGCCTCGATCTGACGAAGCGCGACCACCAGCAGCAACGACTTCGACAGGCTGGCCGACCCGATCAGCCCGCCATCCCCGTCGCCATAAAGCCGGCCCGACGCCGGATCGTAAATGCCAACACTCAGCCAGGCATCGACCAGCCGGACAGTCCCCGCCAGGCGGGGATCGAAAGCCGCCAGCGATTCGACCCGCGTCGTTCTGGGATCGGGGCGCGCCGTCCAGCTCAGCGTCGAGAACGCCACCCAGCCGGTGATGCCGGGCGTCTGCACCAGATAGCGGTCGGAGCGCGGCCCGTCGATGACCCGGACGGGTGTCCCGGCGTTCAGCGTCCCGACGACCTCGCCACCGGGGCTTGCCGTCAGGTCCGTCGCGACCCGGAGCGTCGTCATCACCGGCGTCGCCGCATTGAACGCGTCGAGCGTCGAGGCTCCGGTTCGCCGGGCATCGTCGATGCCAAGGTGGCCGAGCTCGACCTCCCAGCCGGTCCCGAGGTTCTCCGGGTGCCACTCGAAGCGGGCGCGCTCGAAGTACTGGACGGTGTAGCCGCCCTCCTCGAACGCCTCTGACAACGGGTAGCCGAAGATCGGCAGGCCGCCCTTGTCACGCCACCAGTCGCGGAATGGCGCGCAGAGCGTATGACCCGTCGGCGCGAAATACTCGCAACCTGCGCCGGCCCCGGCCACCGGCAGGAACTCCGGCTGGTGTTCGCGTCCCGCCGTCAACACAGCGCCAAGGCGCCCGCCGAGGACACGGTAGGGCGTGTCGTCCAGCGCCGGGTGGTATTCCAGCCGGGTCCGTTCGAAGTACTGCGCGACGATCGGCCGGCCGTCCTCCGACAGAGCGGCATACGGCTCGGACACGGGGTAGCCGAACAGCCACAGCCCGCCGTGCGATTCCCAGTACTCGCGGATCGGCCCACCCAGCGTGTGGCTCGTCGGATCGAAGTAGCCGACCCCCGCCGCCTCGGCCGATCGAGACAATTGTGGCGCGAACAGCACCACCACGAGCGCCGTCAGCGCGGCAAGCCTCACCCCACGTTCAAGCATATCCCCGCCCCACCACTGCGATACCCCACCGACGCGGGAGTATAGCCTGTTCTGTCGCGAATTTCAGACCACGAGCAGGCAGTCCAGCGCGACACATCCGTCGCCACGCCCGAGCGCGACCAGTGGGTTGATGTCGATCTCCCGCACTTCCGGCAGCTCGGAGAGCAACGTCGAGACCGCGGCAATGGCAGCCGCGACCGCCTCGGTGTCGGCCGGCCTCCCCCCGCGGAACCCCTCCAGGAGCGGTCGCCCGCGCAATGCCGCCAGCATCCGAAGCCCGCCGGCCATGTCGACCGGCGCCAGCCCGTGGACCGCGTCGCGCAGCAGCTCGACCAGCACGCCGCCCATCCCGACGACGACAGCCGGCCCGAATGCCGGATCGTTCGTCCCGCCGACAACCAGCTCGACCCCCTCCGGCGCCATCCGTTCGACCCGCACCCCGCGGATCCCGGCGTCCGGCACGGCGGTCATCACCCGCCTGACGAGAGCCGGGTACGCGACCCTGACCGCGTCGTCGCTATCAAGGCCGACCACAACGCCGCCGGCCTCCGTCTTGTGGTGCAGCCCGTCCGCCTCGATCTTCAGCACGACGGGATACCCTGTCTCACGCGCGATCCCCAGCGCCTCGTCCACCGTCGTCGCGATGCCGCCGGCCGGCGTCGGAATGCCGTAGAGATCCGCGACCGCCTTGCTCATCGTCTCCGACACTCCCCCCGACCCGGCAGGAGGCAGGAGCGCCAGCGCCTTCGCCCGTCGCCGCTCGTCAATCGGGGCAGCCACCGCCGGCGCGGGCCGATCGCGAAGCCACTCGGCATACCGGCCGGCGCTCGCGATCGCATGGATCGCCGTCTGCGTCCCGGCCAGAACCGGGATATCGTAGGCCGCCAGCGCCGCGACCAGCTCGGGCTGGACATCCGGGACGGTGCTGACAACGACGATCGGCGTCGAGCCGTTGGCAGCGACGTCGCCAAGCCCCTCCACCATCGGCCACCAGCCATACTCGTCGAGCGAGCCGACGTAGGCCGACGCCTGCCCGACGCTGGCCACGATATCGACGCCCGGGATCGCCGCGAGCGCGGCAATCGTCTCGCGCGACACATCCCGATAGCCCCAGCCAACGGCGGTGATATCGAGTGGGTTCGCCGGCCGCGCGAACGGCGGGAGCAGCGGTGCGATGCGCTCACTCGCCGACGCTGGCAGCTCCGGCAGCGTCAGGCCGGCCGCCGCCGCGATGTCCGAGACGAGGCCACATTCGCCGCCAGAGCTGGCAGTGACACCGAGGCCACGGCCGGCCGGCCGCCGCTTCGCAGCCAGCAGCGCGGCCACCGCCCCCGCCTCATCCAGATCGTTGACCCGGATCACGCCACACTCATCGAACAGCGCATCGGCCAGGTGCGTCGCGCCAGTGAGCGAGCCTGTGTGCGCGACCGCCGCTCGACTTCCCTGCATGGATCGCCCCAGCTTGAGGACGATGATTGGCGTCTCGCGCTCAGCGGCCCTCGCGGCGACCCGCCGGAATGCCGCAACATCCCCGATCGTCTCCATCACCGCGATGACAACCCGAACCTCAGGATCACCAAGGAAGAAGTCGATAACCTCAACAGCATCTACCACCGCCTGGTTGCCGCACGAGACGGCGTGTGAGAGCGGAGGGCAGCAGGTGGACGACATCAGCGACAGGACGATGTTCCCGCTCTGACCGACAACCGCAATGCGCCCCGCCTCTGTCCGCGTGCCGGTGGTGATCCCCCAGAGGGGTGTCCGCCGAACGTAGTTCACGACGCCGAGACAGTTCGGGCCGATCAACGGAAAGCCCGATTCACGACCCAGCGCCGCGATCTCCGCCTGAAGCGAGAGCCCCTCGGCGCCCAGCTCGGCGAATCCTGCGGCGAAGGCGACGGCGCCACCCGCGCCGGTCGCGATCGCGTCACGAACGACACCCGGCGTCGCGCGGGCAGGGACGGCAATCGCGACCGCGTCGACCGCCTCCGGAAGGGAAGCCAGATCGGGCCAGGCCGGCCGGCCGGCGACCTCGCGATAGTTCGGGTTCACCTGGTAGATGCGACCCGGAAAGCCGAAACGCTCGAGGTTCTCGACGGTCCCGAGTCCGTATCCACCCTTCGGCGAAACACCCACGACTGCGATTGATGCCGGATCGACCAGACGCCGCAAACGATGGCTCTCAACAGCCCGCCCAGGCTCGCCCGATCTGCCCACGACGCAATTCCTCTCCAGCATGCGTAACCACGCGGCGACGACATGAACGAGATCAACAGAGTGAATGTCCGGCGCGGACGGTAGCAACACCATCAAACCACGTCAACCGCCTCGTGACGCCCACCAGGACAGGTTGACGGCGCGCGCGGCGAGTGCAACACTGCGCGTCCTCAAGCCAGCGCTGGTGCTCGCGCATGCGGCATCATGGCGAGAAACCGCCCACTGCAGGTGCGCGCCGGCACTGGCGGTCGTATGTTGGCATCGTATCTGCTGCACGACGTCAGCATCACTCGGTTTCGGGCCGGCCGGCAGTCCGAGAGATTGGGGTGGCGATGGTTCTCTCCGTGAACATCAAGCGGGTATCCCGCCGTCCCGTCGTGGCCAACGCGCGGCGCATTGCGTCGGCGCAGCGATGAGCGACTCGTCGGACCCTTCCCATCCAGACCGCAAGAACACCGGCGACCCGCCACGGAAGCCCACGCGGTACATCCAGCGCGAAGGGACGAAGCCGGGCGACCGGCGCATCCACGTGCTGCGCTCGCCGGAGATACTCGTCCAGGAGGGGGAGCGGACATTCCTTCGCCGGCGTGGCAACCCTCGTCACACGCGGATAGGCGGCTGGCTGCTCCAGACGACATCAGACGACGCCCACGGGGGAACCCAGCACGAGCACGCCGAGAAGAAGCATCGCTGGTGGAAGGTCATGTGTCTGACCGGGCTCGACTACTTCTCGACCCTCGGCTATCAGCCGGGCATCGCGGCGCTGGCCGCCGGCGCGCTCGCTCCGCTGGCCACGCTCATCCTGGTGATCCTCACGCTGGTTGGCGCCTATCCCATCTACAGCATCGTCGCCGCGCGCAGCCCCCATGGCGAGGGCTCTATCGCAATGCTGGAGCGGCTGCTGGACTGGTGGAAAGGCAAGCTATTCGTCCTGGCGCTGCTCGGCTTCGCGGCAACCGACTTCATCATCACGATCACCCTCTCGTCGGCAGACGCGACCGCTCACGTGCGAGAGAATCCGTTCTGGCCTCGCGCCCTGGCTGGCCACCAGGTGCTCATCACGCTCTTCATGATCACGGTCCTGTGCCTCGTCTTCCTGAAAGGGTTCAAGGAGGCGATCGGCATCGCGGTCATCCTGGTGTTCACCTACCTCGCCCTCAACGTCGTCGTCATCGCCGTCGGACTGGCACATGTGCTGGATCATCCAGTTCTCGTCAGCCACTGGTGGACACGGCTCACAACCGAGCACCCGAATCCGATCATGATGGTAGCCGTCGCGCTGCTTCTATTCCCACGGCTGGCGCTCGGGCTGTCCGGATTCGAGACCGGTGTGGCGGTGATGCCGCTGGTCGAAGGAGATCCGACTGACACCGAAGCTAACCCGGCCGGCCGCATTCGCAACACCCGCAAGCTGCTGAGAACTGCCGCCGTGATCATGAGCTTCTTCCTGATTGCCAGCAGCTTCGCGACGATCGTGCTGATCCCGAAGGCCGAGTTCGAGCCGAATGGCGCGGCCAACGGGCGAGCGCTCGCGTTCCTCGCGCACGAATACCTCGGCAACACCTTCGGAACGATCTATGACATCAGCACGATCCTGATCCTCTGGTTCGCCGGCGCGTCTGCGATGGCCGGCCTCCTCAACCTCGTCCCGCGCTACCTGCCGCGCTACGGCATGGCGCCAGACTGGGCCCGGATGATCCGCCCGCTCGTGATCGTGTTCACTGTCATCGCCTTCGTCGTCACCCTCTGGTTCAACGCCGACGTGGACGCGCAGGGTGGCGCCTACGCGACCGGCGTCCTGGTGCTGATGTCGTCGGCAGCGATCGCCGTATTCCTGTCGATGCTCCGCCACCAGTCCCGGTTCCGGCAGGTCGTCTTCGGGGCGATCATGATCGTCTTCGTTTACACAACCATCGTGAACGTGTTCGAGCGGCCAGACGGCGTCAAGATCGCGTCGTTCTTCATCGGCGCGATTATCGTCACCTCGCTCATCTCGCGGGTCTTTCGCGCTACCGAGCTTCGCGTCAGCGAGGTCGTGCTCGACAACGCGGCCGAACGCATGCTGATCGACGCGGCCGGCCATGGATCGATCCGCCTGATCGCCAACCACCCGGACGCCCGCACGCCACGCTCATACCTGCTGAAGCTGCGCGAACAACGCGCGGACCATCACATCCCCGGCGGCAGCGTCCCGCTCTTCTTCGAGGTCGAGATTGCCGACGCATCCGAGTTCGCGCCGACCCTGGTGGTTCACGGCGAACAGATCGGCGACTATCGTGTCCTCCAGGCGCGAGCATCCTCGGTGCCGAACGCCATCGCGGCGTTCTCCCTCTACGCGCGCGACCGCACCGGCACGATCCCGCACATCTACTTTGGCTGGACGGAGGGAAACCCACTCAAGTACCTGGCGCGGTTCATCCTCTTCGGCGAAGGTGACATCGCCCCACTGACGCACGAGATCCTGCGCAAGGCCGAGCCAGACCCCGAGAGCCGCCCAGCAGTCCACGTCGGCTGAGCGACGTCGAGGGCGCCTCGCCAACCCATCAGGCGAGGTGTATCCGACGAGCGAATTGCAGCATCGGGTCGAGCACCGGCGCCACCAGCGAGTACTGCGCTGCGCACAGCGTCGCCACCAACGAGCCCACCGCCGCGCCAGCGACGACATCACCCGGGTAGTGTTCGCCGGCGTACACGCGGGCCAGGCCGATCAGCGCCGCCATCGCCAGCAGCAGCCAGCCAACGCGCCGCGCCACCAATAGCACCGCAACCGCCACCGCAAAGGCGAAGGCGGCGTGATCGCTGGGAAATGACGGATCCTTCGAAGGCGCCAGCAGCAGCGTCACCGCGTGCGCAGCGAATGGGCGAGGGCGATCCCAGATCCGAATGATCACCTGATTCACGCCAAGCGCCAGTGTCGCGCTGAAGGTGGCGATGATCACCGCCGACTGGAACCGATCCCGTTGGTCTCGCGCGGCCGGCCAGAACCAGAGCCCGACGAGGATAGCGACCATCAGAAGCGGCCCGTAGTGGCTGATCATCTCGACCATGTCGTCGACAAGGTCATATCGGCCGGCAAGGCCGTTGATCGCGTACAGCAGCCGGGTATCCATGCTGGGTCCTTTCGACGCGGCACATCGGCCGCGCCTCATCGGCATGCGGCTGACTCAGGGCGTCGCGCCGCGACGGGTGGTGGATCTTATCATCAGCGCCCGACCCGCTCGCCGTAGAACCCTGTCAGGACAGGCGACCTAGCGCACCACAATCGTCCCACGCATCCCGGCCCCACGATGGCCGGCCTCGCTGCAATAGAAGTCGAACCTCCCGACCCGCGGGATGAACGTCACCCGAACGGACTGCCCCTTGCCCGCCACCAGTCGCACAGTGCCGGGCTTGAACGACATCTTCGGGCCACCACTGCTCGATCCCATATCGACAACCCCGTCGATAATGTTGATCCCGTCGATCACGAGGTCGTGGTGAGACCGCCCATCGTTCCTGAACTCCAGCACCACCGGAACGCCCGACTGGAGCAGGAGATCATACGGCTCGAAGTAGACAGTCTGCGCGGTGATCGTGGCCCTCTGGGCCGCCGCGCTGCTCTTCAGCCCGAGCTGCGCCTCAGCCGCGCCGCCGGCCGCCGCAACCGTCGAGATCAGCCCCATCACGATCAGGATGACAAACAGACGAAACCGACGCCACTGATGATCGACCATGCGAGCCTCCCCATCACTGCGCTCCAGATCCCGCCTGCATGCGGGTTACTGACAGGAGCAAATGACTCGATAGTGAGCCGCAGGGCCAGCAACGATCGATCTGAGGTCGCTCGCCTGGCCTCTCGGCTACAAGGGTGCACCCGAACATCAGTCCGATCCGGACTGGAACGTTGCGTGGCCAACGATTAGCGCGGTCTACGATCGATTCAACAAACGGATTCTCGAGCGGTGAGCGCAGTCTATCATGCGCGTCTCTGCAACGTAGCAGCACGACGCTGCAGGTGTTGCTGGCATACCATCAACAGAGGGATCTACCCGCCTCCTTGCGGATGGAGCCAATCTCGGCTGAATGGCTGGCGCGCAGGCGCGGTGGTGCTGGCTCAGTCAGGGTTTCCCGACAGCGCCTCTTTCCAGCGTGGCGAGATCGCCGGGCAGGCGGCCAGCGCGGCCCGCGTGACCGGATCCGCCTCGCGGCCGTAGATGATGTCGTTGGCGCGCAGGATGGTCCAGTCGGGGTAGGGGCGCGCGAGCCTGATGAGCTCCTGGCCGGCTTCGACATTGCCCTCGCGAAGCACCCGGACGTACCAGCCGCCGAGCCCTTTGCGCACGACCTCCTGAGCCAGGCCGGCGACACCGTTGCGGCGCGAGAGCTTCCAGCACGGCTGCCGTGGCTGCGACACCTCCAGGAGCGTCTCGCCGAGCTCGTAGCGATCGCCGATGCAGACGTCCGCCTCGGTCAGACCCTCGACCGTCAGATTCTCGCCGAAGTCGCCGAACACGAGGTCCGGCCGGCCGAGTTCCTCGCGCCAGGCCGGATAGTGGCTCGCCGCGTAGAGCAGGACAGCCTGATGGGGGCCACCGTGGTAGACCAGGTCGGCCTGCCCATCCCCCTCCGGCCCGGTAACCGTGAGCCGGACCGGCCCCTGAACGGTGTCCTTATAGATCCCGCTGATCCACTGAGCATCGAGTTGATCGATACCGCTCTCGTCGACCATCGTCCTTGGCATGCCGACCTGAATCGACAGCACGACCGGATGCGTCACTTCGTCCCTCCCATGCCTGGTCCCTTCGGGGCCGACACCATCGTATCAGCACTCTGAGATCGCACCGGGCAGTGGAATCCGGACGCATCCTCCAGATGCCGCTATCGAATCAAAATCGTCGTGCCGTCGCTGTCGCCATCCGGGTCGCGGTTCGCGGTTGCGTCGTAGGTCAACGTCGCATGCGTCACCGAATCGACTGTGAAGCTCGCGCTCGCAGTGCCCGATGGCAGCGTGCCGGACGAGATCGTGCAGACGCCGGCAGTGCCGGTCACACACGACATGCGTTTCGACCAGGTTCCCTGCCGGAACGTCCCGTTCACCGTGGCGCTAGCGACGCCGCTGCCGTCGCCGGCCTCCACCCGGACGCTGACGGTCGCGCTCGTCCAGAACCAGAACCGGGCGTAGCTGCCATCGAGGTCACCGATGTGCATCGTTGCCGCCAGGGCAGCCACATCGACCGTCTTGCTGGATTGCGCAGTCACTCCCTGGTTGTCGGTCACTGTCAGTGTGACGGTGTAGCTTCCCGAACCGGAATATGTATGGCTGGTCGTCGATCCGGAGCCGCTGCCACCGTCACCAAACAGCCACGCATACCCCACGATCGTGCCGTCGGGATCCAGAGATCCGCTCGCGTCAAACGCACACGAGAGGCCGCTGCAGGCCGCGGTAAACAGAGCCTGGGGCGGTGCGTTGAGATTCTTGACATTGATGGTGATGGCGGCGCTCGTCGTCGACTGGCCGGCGCTGTCCGTCGCTATCGCCGTCAGCGTGCGCGCGCCATCTCCGACACTGCTGGAATCCCAGGTGACTGCCCAGCCATCCCCGCCGTTCGTATCGACGCCAATCGACGCGCCATCGACCAGGAATTCGACGCGGGCCACGCCGATGTCGTCGCTAGCTGTCGCCACGACGCTGACGAGGCCGGCGACCGTCGTCGTCGCCCCCGGGCTGGTGATCGCGACGGTCGGCGGGTTGTCGACTGCGACCGACTGAGTGACGGTCGCGGAGTTGAGATTGAACAGATAGCCGGGGTTGGTCCCGCTATATCCGAAGACGAGCTTCAGTGTGTGGGATCCGGCCGGCAGAGGCACTGGCCCGCTGGTGGCGTTCCCCCAGGTCTGCCAGCCACCCGTGCTCGAGATCGCGATCGGCCCGGACACGTCGGCGTCGTCAATCAGCACCCGGATCGTCGCGTTCGAGTTCGGCGTCGCCACGCGGAACGAGAATGCGTAGTTCCCTGCCCCGGTGATCGCCACTGGGTACGACAACCACTCGCCAGACTCAATCCAGCCGACGCTGTAGCAGCCGGCCCCGTCCGAGCAGGACTCCTTGTCGACGTCATCGTTCCAGTAGGCGCCACCTGCGTTGCCAGAGGAGTTGTCGTAGTACGAGGTGTAGTCCTCTGCCTGGAACGTGCCGGGCAGGGCCGCTGGACGAGCAATCCGGACGTTGACGGGAGTAGTGACTGTGCTCACGTTCGTCGCGTTAGTCGCGCGGGCGCGGATCGCGTGGGGCCCGTTTGCCAAGCCGCTGAGATCCCAGCTCCACCCATATCGGGAGGTAGATGCGTTCCAGGCAGCCGCGTTCCATGAGCCACCGTCGACGCTAATCGCCACGCCCAGCGACCCAGGCGCGGCCGCCGCGTCATTCGCCAGAACCTCGACGAAGAGCGCGGCGCTCACGTCAGTGACGAGGACACCGTTCGCCGGGCTGGCAATCGAGACAGTCGGCCCATTGGCCGGCTGGTCACATTGCCCGCCAACCGCTTTGCAGGCGTTGATTCTTCCGTTCGCCCACCGGCTACCGGTCCCGGTGATGCGATCGGCGGTGGATTCCAGCCGGCTACGCACGCTGCTGTTGCTGGTCCCGTAACCAGTGGACCAGAGCAGGCCGGCCAGACCGGATACAAACGGCGCGGCCATCGACGTGCCGCTCATCGTGCCGTAGGTGCTGTTCATCGTCGTCGAGAGAATGTTCTCTCCCGGCGCGGCAACATCAACCCAGCTGCCGTAGTTCGAGAAGCTCGACCGCTGGTCGCTGCTATTCGTCGCGGCCACGGCGATGGTATTGCTGTAGTAGGCAGGGTAGAACGCCGACGAGGTGTTGCTATTGCCGGCTGCCGCGACAACGACGACCCCCTTGCTCCAGGCATTGTTGATCGATGATTGCAGCGCGTAGGAGCCGACTGTCCCGCCGAGGCTGAGGTTGATCACCTTGGCCCCGTTGTCGAGCGCCCAGTTGATTCCGGCAGCGATGTTCGCCCAGGAGCCGCTGCCGTCATCGCCCAGCACCTTGACGTTGTAGAGCACACAGTTCGGACACGTCCCGGCGACGCCGATGCCGTTGCCGGTTGTCGCGGCAACAATCCCCGCGACATGGGTGCCATGTCCGAAGCGATCCTCGGCGGTCGGGCTGCTGGTGAAGTTCACCGACTTCACCACTTTGCCCGACAGGTCGGCGTGCGCCGAGTCGATGCCCGTGTCGACGATAGCGATCGCGACGCTCGGGCTGCCCTGCGTGACATCCCAGGCTTCAAACGCGTCGATATCCGCATCGACCTTCCCGCCGGTCTGGCCCGTGTTCTGATACTGCCACTGATCGCCGACGCGGGGATCATTCGGCATCGCGACTGCGTGATAGATCCCGTTCAGCTCAGCGAACTCGACGTTCGAGTTGCGGCGATACAGCGCCAGCCGGGAGGTCTCGAGACCACGCGGCACCGCCACCACCTGGACATCGCCGCCACGGACAGTCCGCTCGACGCGACCGCCTGACGTTCGATGTGCATCGGCAATGTCGGCGGATCGAGTCCCTGTCCGAAACTTGACCAGGAGCTCTCCGGGAACGAAATCTCCGCCCGCGCCGGTCGCCGCGCTGGCCGGCATGGGAGCGAGGAGAACCCCCAACGAGAACAGGAGGAAGAACACCAACAGGATTCGACGCAGCATCTGGCTGTCCTGACGCTATGGAGGATGGATGCTCGCGCGACGCGGCAGTTTCGCGACGTGGGGGCGATCCCTCCGGAACGGCACGGGCCGCGCACCACGACGACGAACCCATTGTGTAGAGGACTCCGGCGTCGTTCGATGAATGGTTCAGAAGTGCGCGGACATCCACTGCATCATAGTGGCGACTGCCCGGTTTGAATAGTGCCTCGCGGCACGATCCGTTGTTGCCGCCGGTGTCCTAGCTATCTCGGTCGTCGAACACGAGAAGCGCGCCGAGCGACCTGCGTGGACGGCGCTTCGGATCCGCCGCGGCGTGGCCGAGCGCGAGGAGCGCCTGCGGCTCGATCGCCGGATCCAGCCCCAGCGACGCGACGACAATCTCTGGACAGAACAGCGGCGCGCACATCCACCCTGCGTCGATGCCGTTCGCATGGGCTGCCAGCAGCATATTCTGAACGCACGCCCCAAGGCTCTGGATCGCCATCGTGCGCTCGGCAGCCGCGCGCGCAGGATCCGGATAGTGGTCGAGATCGCGAGTATCGAGGGACACGAGGATCAAGACAGGCGCCTCGGTCAGCCGTCGCCGCGACCCGGCCAGCCGGCCGAGTATGACCTCTTCCGACTCACCGTCCATCGCCAGATTGTGCCGCCAGCCCGCAGCCATCGCGTCGGCCAGTTGCGCGCGGGTTTCCACGGCGCGCAGCACAGCGAACCGCCACGGCTGCGTGCCGTGCGGCGAAGGAGCCCAGAGCCCGGCCTCCAACACCCGATCAACCAGCTCATCCGGCAACGGATCGGACCGGAACCGCCGCACCGACCGGCGGCCGCGGATCACCGTGCCGAACGCTTCCAACGCGTCGTCTGCCAACGGCTGTCGTTCGGCGGGTGTCGGGGCTGGGATCATCTCGACTTCCTTCGGCATCAGTCGCCCTCTGGCACTTCATCGCGTGGACACCCGGCGCGCAGGGGCCGGCCGGTCTTCATATCGGCCTACGGCTGTCCGACGAGCGAGTTCGTGAATGCGGCTGATACATCCACCGAACCATCCAGCAGGCCGTGCCCGGTCAGAAAGTCGGCCATGCTTTGCCATGCCGCCGGGTCGGTCGATCCGGGTGGGGTCGCCTGCTTCCAGAGCGGTAGCGACGCGTCGAGCACTGCCCTGGCGTCAGCGACCTGCTGGGCGTCGATCAGCGTCGGCACGTACTTCTTCGTGATCTCCAGCGCCTCGTCCGGATGGTCGATCGTGTACTGAACGCCCTCCAGCGTCGCGGCAACGGTTGCCCTCGCCATCTCGGTGTTGTCCTGAAGTGTCTTCCCGGTGATGATCAGCCCGTTTGAGACAAGTGGCTGGACATCGGCGACAGGGAAGACCCGTGTCTCCATGCCTCCCTTTCGCAGCTGCAGCGGCTCGTTGTTGACATAACCCATGACAGCATCGACATGCCCGGCCAGCAGCGCCGCTGCCTGCGTGAAGCCGACGCTCTCGGTCTGGATATCCTTCTCGGTCAGGCCGGCGCTCGCCAGTAGCGCCAGCAGGCCGATGTAATTCGCGCCGTACGGCCCGGGGATCCCGACCTTCTTGCCCTTGATATCGGCGACCGACTGGATGGCTGAATCGGCCGGCACGATCAGACCAACCGGGTAGCGCGTGAACACCTCGCCGACGTAGACGATCTCGGCGCCCTTGGCCCTCGCGGCGAGCACTTCATCTCCGCCCGCCATCATGACGTTCTCCTGGCCGGCGATCAGCGGCCCGAACAAGTCAGCGCCGGCCTGATGGTGATTGAGCTTGACGTTCAGTCCGCGCTGGGCAAAGAAGCCCTTCTCGATCGCAACGTAGAACGGGGCGAACTGGATATTCGGCACGAAGCTGAGACCGATCGTGACGTTGGTCGCCTTCCCGGCAGCCGTTGCCGGTGAGCCCGCGCTCTCCGGCGAGGCAGTCGTCCCCGCCCCGGTCGCTGTTGTGGGCGTGCCGCTGTTGCCCCCGCATGCCGCAAGCAGCGGCATGAGCGCCACGAACATGACGAGCATCGCCAACGCCGGCCGGCGAGATCGTGACGACTGCCAGGTCGATACGAGCATCCGCATCCTGTGTCTTATCCTTCCAGAGAGCGCAGCACGCGCCCCTCGATCAACCGGGCGACCCCGTACATCGCGGACGCCATCAGCATCAACATGAACAGTGTGGCGAAGACGAGCGGCGTGTCG
>Ga0209477_1001177_pt1 | contig 16027 bp, 16 predicted proteins | sample KloWWTupernatant_FD_187180 | JGI IMG/M metagenome (GOLD analysis project Ga0209477, IMG submission 187180) | Active sludge microbial communities from Klosterneuburg, Austria, studying microevolution and ecology of nitrifiers - Klosterneuburg... | ecosystem: Engineered > WWTP > Aerobic digester >... | reverse complement strand
GCCGCGACCCGTTCGCCATGCTGCCCTTCTGCGGCTACAACATGAGCGACTACTTCCAGCACTGGCTGGACATGGAGCACAAGCTCGAGAGCATGGGCCACACTTTGCCCAAGATCTACTGCGTGAACTGGTTCCGCAAGGACGAGGCAGGCAAGTTCGTGTGGCCGGGCTACGGCGAGAACATGCGCGTGCTCAAGTGGATGCTCGACCGCATTGAAGGCAAGGCCCAGGGCGAGGAAACGATGTTCGGCATTGCACCGCAGTATGCCGAGATCAACTGGACCGGCCTGGATTTCAGTGCTGCACAGTTCAACACCGTCACCAGCATCGACAAGGCAGCCTGGGTGGAAGAGCTCAAGCTCCACACGGCCCACTTCGAGCAACTGGCTTACCACCTGCCCAAGGAGCTGACCGACACCAAGGCAGCCATCGAGCAACGCCTGGCAGCCTGCTGAACCCGCGCAGCGCGCTGAGCTCCCCCGGCATCTGGCCGCCCGCGCACTGTGCGGGCGGCTTTTTGCCATTCATGCCGCCGTCGTTGGCCCTGCCTGGGCGGGCCACTACACTGGCTTCCCGTTTTGTCTGACCCGCACCCCGTTCCATGACCCCATATCCGGCCCTCCTTGCCGCTGCCCTGGCCACCCTCGGCCTCGCAGCCCCAGCCCTTGCCGCCAGCCCCGTCAAAGGCGCGGCGCATTTCCTGGTGCTCGACGCCAAAGAGGCGCCCCTGGCCGGTGCCGTGGTCAGTGGCACCTGCAAGTCCAGCCAGGGGCCGTTCTGGAACAAGGAGCAGATCGAGACTGCCTGGTCCTGCACCACCGATGCCGATGGCGCCTGCACCGCCGAAATCACCACGCTTGCCAAAGCCGACGGCAAGCTCGCTGAATGCCGAGGCTCGGTTCCAAGCACCATTGCGGAACTTGGCGCCAGCCCGGCCCAGAGCAGTTATTTCGCTTTTTTTGCCAAGGGCGACCCGTACAGTTACAACCTGCTGAAGAAGGGTGCCTCGTGGAAGCACGGCGACTACGTTTTTCAGTCGTTCCCGAGCAAGGAGGCCTTTGAGTCGGTGGCTTACCGGTTCGACAGCGCCTACTACCAGCGGCGCATGTCCAGCCAGTCAGGCACCCTGAGCACATTGCCAGCCCACTATGTCGAGAGCAAAGCCTACATGAACCTGGCCTACCTCACGGCGCAGCGTGATCCGAAAGCGGGCACGCCCACCGTGCAGGTGGAAGTGGCACAGACCTACATCGACTTTGCCTACCACCGTTACGTGTCGGCGCACTTCGAAGGCGCGGGTGGCGCCCAGACGGTGGCGCTGGCGAAGGTGGGCGAGAACATGGTGTGCAACATGCGCGACCTGTTTGAGCGCAAATGCACGCACCAGGAGTCGGTGCGGTTCAACCTCGACTGGCCAACGGTGCGCCAGCTTGCCGCCGCCTACCGGCCCGGTGTGCGCAGTAGCTGGACACTGCGCATCGCCTCGGCCACGGGGCAGGAGCGCACGCTGACCATTGCGCATGCCGAGTTTGCTGCGCTGCTCGCGGCTCTGGAGGCCCCTGGCGGCGTTACCGAGCGTAAATAAGCTGCCGCTTGGCGCCACCAAGGCAGCGGCTGCACATCAGCCGCGGTCCATGGCGCTGCGCAGCTCGGCCATCAGGCGCGGGTCGGACTGCGCGATCCACCAGATCTCACGCTCGGCCCGGGCCATGGCGGCCTCTTCGCGCCAGGCGCGCAGTGCTGCAACCACCTTGCGCCCCGCCACGCGGCTGGGGCCACTGAGCAACGCCAGCGCGGCAAAGCCCACCACCCACAGAACCACCCACGCGGCCAGCAGGTGGCCCTCAGACCAGGCGTCGATCATCTGGTTGGCAACCACCAGCAAGGCCGAAACGATGGCGGCCAGCAGCATGGCACTGGCGGCACGGGGGTTGTCGCGCGCGGCGGGAGCCGCTTGCGCATTGGCAAGCGACGCAGTGGCGTTGTTGGGATGGCTGGCGAAGGGTGTTTGAGCAAGACTGGACATGGTGTTTCTTTCATCTGCCGTTGATCGGCTGCAATGGTGCAGATACTAGGGTTTTCCCTTGTGTCTTTCCAATTTATCTTTGTGATGATGATCATTCACATTTGTGATGATCCAACCATGCCACGCTCTGCGTTCCGCAACCTTGACCTGAACCTTCTGCGCGTGTTCGACACCATCATGGCGGAGCGCAGCCTGACACAGGCGGCCCACAAGCTGGCGCTGACACAGCCTGCCGTCAGCAATGCGCTGCGCCGCCTGCGCGACGCGGTGGGAGACGACCTGGTGCGGCGCAGCGGCGCCGGGATCGAGCCCACACCGCGTGCGCTGGAGATCTGGCCGGCGGTGCGCGGTGCGCTGGACACGCTGCAGGCGGCGCTGTCGCCCGAGGGTTTCGACCCCGGCTCGGCCACGGACACTTTTGTTCTGGCGATGGCCGACGCCACGGCGGCGGCACTCATTCCCGGCCTGGTCGAAATCCTGGAGCGCGACGCACCCGGGGTTTCGGTGCGGGTGCTGCCCCTGTCTACCCGCGATCCAAGGCGCCTTCTGGATGCCGAAGAGGCCGATCTGGCCATTGGCTACTTCCCTGCCGTGCTGGCCGACCTGACCACGCAGGGCCTGCCCACCAGCACCTCGCTGTACGCGCACCAGCGGCTGTACGACAGCGAGTATGTGTGCCTGATGCGCACCGGCCACCCGCTGGCCGAGGGGGAACTGTCGCTCGACCGCTACTGTGCTGCACGCCACCTGCTGGTGAGCTTCTCGGGGCGACCCTACGGCTTTACGGACGAGGCGCTGGCCGCACTTGGGCGCGAGCGCCGCATTGTGTTGACCGTCAACCAGTTCTTCACGGCCGGGCGGGTGGTTGCGCATTCCAACCTGCTCACGGTGCTGCCCCGCAGCTTCATCCATGCGACCGGATGGGCCGATGCGTTGGTCTGGCGTGCCTTGCCACTGCAGATGCCCACCGTGCACGTGGACGCCCTGTGGCACCAGCGGCGCCGCCATGGCCCAGCCCAGGAATGGCTGCGCTCTGCGGTGGCAAAGGCGGCCGAGGCCATGACCGGCGCCCGCAGCGGGCACACTCCAGCGCCATGTTGATTCAGCTTCTGTCGGACCTCCATCTGGAGTCCAATCCTGCGTTCTCTGGCAGTCCGGCCGTGGGCGCCAACGTGCTGGTGCTGGCGGGCGATGTCGGTTCATACCAGTCTGGCTCGCGCCTGGGCGGCCCGCACTTCGGGCTGGAGCGCTTTTCGCCGCTGCCTCAGTGGGGCGGCTGGCCAACGCCGGTGGTCTTTGTACCGGGCAACCACGAATACGACGGCCTGGACTTTGATGACGCCCATGCCCGGCTGCGCCGCACATGTGATGCACTGGGACTCATCTGGCTGGAGCGCGAGACGGTGGTGCTGGACGGGGTGCGTTTTGTGGGCACCACCCTCTGGTCCGACTTCGACGCACTGGCGCGGCGCGACGCCGCAGCCCCTTTGCAGCAACGGCTGCTGCAGCGCTCCAAGGCCCAGCGGGCTGCAGACTTTTACCTGAGCAAGACCGGCACCCTCAAAAATGGCACGCCCATGCTGGCCGAGCAGGTGCGGCAGCAAGCGCTGGCCTGCATGGATTGGCTGGGTGCCGCGCTGCAGCGCCCGTTTGGCGGGCCCACGGTGGCGGTAACGCACTTTGCCCCCAGCCTGCGCAGTGCCGATCCGCGCTACGGCATGACACCCGGTACCGCCGGTTTCTGCAATGCGCTCGAAGACTGGCTTCCGTTTGCCACCCTGTGGCTGCACGGGCACCTGCACTCGCCGAGCGACTACACGGTGCGCAGCGCACCGGGCAGCCCCAGGCCCTGGCAATGCCGTGTGGTCGCCAACCCGCTGGGCTACCAGCGCAAGGGCGAGCAGGCGCTGTTTCGGCCGCACTGCTGCATCGCCGTATGATGGCCAGGTGCCTGCGGCTTTGCCACGGTTTGCACGCCGTTGACCCTACTTCCTGGAGACACTGATGAACATTCTGCTGGCTGTCGATGGCAGCGCCTATACCAAGAAGATGTTGGCTTACCTTGCCACACACGATGAGCTGCTGGGCCCCGCCCATACCTACAGCACCATCACTGTGCAGGCAGCTCTGCCTCCGCGCGCCCGCGCAGCGCTGGGCAAGCCTGTGGTGGACCAGTATTACGCCGACGAGGCCGACAAGATCCTCAATCCGGTGGCCAAGTTTCTGGAGCGCCATGGAGTCAGCACCAAGCGTATCTGCAAGGTGGGCCCTGCTGGCGAAAACATTGCCAAGGTGGCCGATGCAGGCAAGTTCGACCTGCTGGTGATGGGCTCCCACGGCCACGGTGCGCTGGCCACACTGGTGATGGGTTCGGTGACTACGCAGGTGCTGGCGCACAGCCGCGTTCCGGTGCTGATCGTGCGCTGACGGGTTGCAAACCCCTGACGGCACCCGTGTGGTGCCGTTCTTTTTTGCAAGACGTAACCGATTGGTCACACAATAACCATATGGTTAACTTGGATACTAATTAGTATTACATTGCTCCTGCGCCCGTGCTGCGGCGTGTCTCACCCACAAGGAGCAAACCATGAAGAAGACCCTGATTGCACTGGCCCTCTCTGCAGGCGCCTCGTTCTCTGTGATGGCCAAGGATTTGGTCGATACCGCGGCGAGCGCGGGAAATTTCAAGACACTGGTGGCTGCAGTGCAGGCTGCCGGCCTCGTGGACACCCTCAAGGGTCCCGGTCCGTTCACCATTTTTGCCCCCAGTGACGCGGCCTTTGCCAAGATTCCCAAGGCCACCCTGGATGGTCTGCTCGCCGACAAGGCGGCGCTGACCAAGGTTCTGACTTACCACGTTGTCCCCGGCAAGGTGATGGCAGCCGACGTGAAGGCTGGCATGGTCAAAACCGTGCAGGGACAGGATCTGACCGTGAGCACTGCCTCCGGTGTGATGGTCGATCAATCGAAGGTGGTGGCCACGGATGTGGGGGCGAGCAATGGCGTGATCCACGTGATTGACACGGTGCTCATGCCCAAGTGACCCGGTACCCAGCCGTTACCAGGAGAACCCGCATGAACCCCACACTTCCCCGTCGTTCCGTGCTGCTTGCAGCAGCGCTGGGCCTTTCTGTTCCGCTGTTGCAGGCTTGCGGTGGCGGCGACGATCATCCCGAAGAGCGCAACGTAGTGGAACTGGCCCAGGCTACGCCCGAGCTGAGCATTCTGGTCGAGGCCGTGGTGGCCGCCGGTCTGGCCAACACGCTCGCCAGCACCACCGTCACCGTGTTTGCCCCCACGAACGCGGCATTTGCCGCGCTGCTGACCGAACTGGGTATTACCAAGCAGGCCCTGCTGGCCGACAAGGCCTTGCTTACCGCAGTGCTTACCTACCATGTGCTCGGCTCGCGGGTCGCTCGTGCCGATGTTCCGCTGGGCAAGGCCATTGCCCCTCTGGGCGGCGGTTTCTTCAAGGTGGACTCGGCAAATGGCCTGAAAATCACCGACGGCCGCAACCGGACCAGCACCATTACCGCGACCGACCTGCAGGCCAGCAATGGTCTGGTGCATCTGGTCGACCGGGTTCTGCTCCCTGCCAACAAGGACATTGTGGCTACCGCACAGGCGCTGCCTGACTTCAGCATTCTGGTGGAGGCCGTTGTGGCGGCCGGGCTGGTGACCACGTTGCAGGGCCCGGGGCCGTTCACGGTGTTCGCCCCCACCAATGCCGCCTTCGCTGCCTTGCTGGCCGAACTGGGCACAACCAAGGAAGCGCTGCTGGCCAACAAGGCATTGCTCACCAAAGTGTTGACCTACCACGTGGTGGGCGCCCGCGTGCTCAAGGCAGAGGTGCCGGTGGGCACGGCCATTGCCACCGTGGAGGGCCAGACGTTTACCGTCAATGCCGGGCTGCAAATCACCGACCGCAGCAACCGCACCAGCCAGATCACGGCGACCGACGTGTTCACCAGCAACGGCGTGATCCATGTGATCGATCGCGTGATTCTGCCTGTGTGAACAGGCGCTGACCGGACGGTTCCCGTCTGCCCACGCTGGGCACTGGTTCAGCGTGGGCGCAGGCCGTCGAAGCAGGTTTGCAGCACCAGGTCAACGATCTGGTCGTCTTCGTACTGCCCCCCCTCCTTGAGGAAGCTGACCACCGGGTCGCATGCGCGCGCGTAGAGCGTGTAGAGCACGACCAGCGGGGGCAGTTCGGGGTTGATCTGGCCCCGGGCCTGCGCCTCGGTGATCCACTGGCCGATCTGGTCGCTCACCGTGATGAGTGCGTCCAGGTAGCGCTTGTCGGCCATCAGCACCGCCCGGAGCGCTGTGTTGCGGCTGGGCAGCAGTGGCATCTCGTTGGCAATCAGGCGCTCGAGCGACCACCGCACCAGCGCCCGCAGCTTCTCTTTGGCCGTCAGTTCGGGCGCGAGGCCGTCCAGGAAAGCCTGCACGCGGCCGAGAATCTGCACCATGGCCGCGCTGCACAGGTCTTCCTTGCTGTCGAAATGCTTGTAAAGACTGGCCTTGGCGATCCCGACTTCATTGGCCACGTCGTCCATGGTCATGGTGTCGAAGGCCTTGGCTCCCAAGAGGCGGCAGGCGGCCTGAAGAATGGCCTCCTCGCGTGCCAGGTGCATTTGTTCCTTGAATGAAAGTTTGGCGGGTGGCGTCTGCATCCGCCCATCTTATGCATTCCGGTTGAAAAACAAATGACCCAGTTGTTTTGCAACCACGTCGTTCAAGTGGTTGCGGGCACCTGAACGAGGTCGCGCGCGGAGGCTTCGGTCAGGGCCTGCGTGAGGGCGTCGAGTACCTCGGATTCGAGGTTCCAGCAATGCCAGTAGAGCTGGATCGGCAGCAGGCGCCCCGGTGCCACATCCACCAGGGTCTGGTCGATCAGGGCCTGGCGCACCAGCAACTCGGGCAGCACGCCCACCGCCCAACCTGCGCGCACGGCACGCAGCTGCCCTTCGGAGCTGGGCACAAACAGGTGGTTGAGTGCGACCCGCTTGAGACCGAAAGCCCGCGCAACGAACTCGGCCGCCATGTCGTCCTTGCGGTTGAACGAGAGAAACGGCACCTCGCGAAAGTTGTGCGCCGTCAGCCCGGCGGGCAGGTGCTTTTCGGCAAACCCGGGTGACGCCACCGCCACGTAATGCATGGCGCCCAGCGGCACCATCTTGCAGCCGCGCAACGCCTGCTTGAGGGTGGTGACGCAGCCCAGAACCTGCCCGGACCGCAGCCACTCCTGGGTGAAGTCCTGGTCGTCCACGATGATCTCCAGCGGCAGCCGCTGGCGCACGAGGTCATGCAGGGCGTCGAGCGCCCAGGTGGCAATGCTGTCGGCGTTGATGGCGATGGAGATGCGCTCGTCCTCACGGCCACCGCCGGACGCGCTGGGGGCCAGCTCCTGCAGGTCGCGCTCCAGGTCGGCGCGCAGCAGGCGCAGCTGCTTGGTGTGCTTGAGCAGCAACTGCCCCGCCGAGGTGGGGCGCAGCGGCCGACTGCGCACGATGAGCACCGAGCCGACCTGCGCCTCCAGCGCCCGCAGGCGCTGCGAAACGGCGGATTGCGTGACGTTGAGCCGCTGGGCGGCCCGCTCGAACCCGCCCTCCTCGACGATGGCGGCAAGGCATTCGAGGGCAGCAGGATCGTAGGCGCTCATGATCGCGGAAAAATAGGGTGGAATGAAGCTGTGAAAATTATAAGCACAACTGATGTTTTTTGAATACGTTTAATTTGACTTCAAATTCTGGAGCGACTGACGCACACTCCGCTCCATGAAAACCATTGTTCTAGGCGCCGGCATCATCGGCATCAGCACGGCGTGGCACCTGCGCGAGCGCGGCCACGAGGTCATTGTGGTCGACCGCCAGCCCGGCGCGGCACTGGAGACGAGCTTTGCCAATGCGGGGCAGATTTCGGTGAGCTACTGCGAGCCCTGGGCCAACCGAGAGGCGCCGCTCAAGGCGCTCAAGTGGCTGTTCGACAAGGAAGCACCCCTGCTTTTTCGCCCGCAGTTGGACTGGCAGCAGTGGCGCTGGGGCCTGCAGTTTCTGGCGCAGTGCAACGACGCGGCTTTCGAACGCAATGTACAGCAACTGGTTGCGCTGGGCGCCTACAGCCACCGCGCGCTCAAGGAGCTGGTGCGCAGCACGGGCATTGAATACCACCGCCTGGAGCGCGGCATCGCCCATTTCTATTCCGACCAGAAATCGTTCGACGACGCAGGCTTGGCTGTGGACCTGATGCGCAAGCACGGCGTGCAGCGCCGCCTGGTCACCCGCGAGGAGCTGCTGCAGATCGAGCCCGCCTTCCGGGCCTACGGCGACCGCATTGTGGGCGGCACCTACACCAGCACCGACGAGAGCGGTGACGCACGCACGTTCACCCAGCAGCTCGCCGAACGCTGCGCTGCGCGTGGCGTGCAGTTCCTCTACGGCCACGACGTGCTGCACCTGAACAAGATCGGCAACGCTATTGATTCTGTAGCATTGATGTCAAACCAGACAAGCGGCAGCAGCCGAAAAGACTTCATTTTGAAAGGTGACGCCATCGTTGTGGCATGCGGCTCTTACAGTGCGCCGCTGTTGCGCAGCGTGGGTGTGGACTTGCCGATCTACCCCGGCAAGGGTTACAGCGCCACTTTTCCACTCTTGCGCCCCGAGGCCGCTCCCACGGTCTCGGCGCTGGACGATGGCCGCAAGATCGCCATCAGCCGCCTGGGCAACCAACTGCGCGTGGCAGGCACCATCGAGCTGGGGGGCTTTGACCTCTCGCTCGACTCGCCCGTCGCCAAGGCGCGCTGCAACATGCTGTCGCGCCGCATCGAGGAGCTGTTCCCGGGGGTGTGCGACACCCGCACGCCCGAGCAGGGCGGCGACCCGCAGTACTGGACCGGCCTGCGCCCGGCCACGCCCACCAACATTCCGTTCATCGGGCGCACGCGACTGGGTAAGCTGTGGGTGAACGCGGGCCACGGCACGCTGGGCTGGACGCACGGCGCAGGCTCAGGGCTGGCACTGGCCGAACTCATGGGCGGCGAGCGCCCGGGCATGGATTTCGGGTTCTACGGTTTCGATCGCTCCAACGTTGGCACGCGCCTGAGCACCGCACGCGCCTGACGGCGCACCGCACGCGCTACGGCTGCGGGCGGAAACTTGGCTGCGTGCCCTTGGCAAGGCGCGCCGTCTACGCGACTGGCGGTTCCCCGACCAGCGACCGCCGCGCAAGGGCCGCCGCGCCCTGCGCTGGCGGTGTCCCCTTTGCCGACTCGCGCAGCGAGGCGAGAAAAGGGGGAAGCGGCGCAGCCGCTCAGTGGGTTGTTTTACTTCTTGCGCTGCACAAAGAGGTTGCGCTTGGCGTCCTCGGGGTAGGCAAAGGTCACGGCGCCTCCCTGCACCTTGCCCATGACCAACATGTTCTGGGTGATGGCGTCCTTGTCTTCGGCGCTGAAGGGGTGCTCGTAGGTAGCCACCACACCGTAATACACGCGTTGGATGTTTTCCAGCGAGCGCTTGATGGCGGGGCCATCGACCTTGCCGTCGCGGATGCCCAGCAAGGCATAGGTCAGCAGGTAGGCGGCGTCGTAGCCCTGCGCCGCCGCCATGGGCACGGCCATGCGCTTGCCGTACTTGCGGGTGAAACCGGTCAGAAAGGCAGCTCGGCGCTCGTTGCTGGGCTCGGCAATGAAGGTTTGCGCCATCAGCGCACCGTCTGCCGCGTCACCAGCGCCCTCAATGAAGAACGGGAACGACAGCGGCCAGGCGCCGACCTGCGGCACTTTCCAGCCCAGGTCCTTGCGGCCGTTGGCGATGACCGCGTTCTCTTTGCCCACGGTGTAGCTGAAAACCACGTTGGCGCCCGCTTCGCGCGCGGCCTTGAGCTCCTCGCGCAGGTCTGCCACGCCGAGCGGGAAGCGCGTGACGTGCACTGCCTTGAGCTTGCGTGCCTGCAGGGCTGCCTCGACGTCCTTGAGGCCCGCCTCGCCATAGCCCGTGGTGTCGGCAAAAATGGCCACCCGGTTCCAGCCGCGCTTGACGAGATCGTCCACAACGAACGGCGCCTGGATGCTGTCGCGCGCCGAGGTGCGGAAGATGTAGCTGTCAGGCCCCGGGAACTTGGACGTCAGCGGTGTGCCGGTAGCACAGGGAATGATGAGCGGGGTGCGGGCCGTCTGGAATACATCCAGCGACTTCTGCGCCACGCCAGTGTTGCAAAAGCCGATGGTGGCCACGACGCCCTGCGCAACCAGCTCCTGCGACGCCTTGAGGCCGGTGTCGGGGTCTCCCTTGTCGTCCCGCAGCACCAGCCGGATCGGCCGCCCCAGATACCCGCCAGCCGCATTGATCTGGTCCACGGCCAGTTCAATGCCCTGGCGCAAGGGGATGCCGAAGTCCGACGAGGGCCCGGTGAACGGCCCCACGACCCCCACCGGGACCGCGTTGTCCTGCTGGGCCTGCACCCAAGGCGTCACCACCAGCGCCAGTCCTGCCAATGTGCTGGCGAGCGATTTGTGAAGCCAAGGGGTCATGACGATATCTCCTTTGAATTGCGAAGAAGCATAGGCAACGGCCGCCCCCCCTCGCACCACGTTTTCCCTGACGATGCGCGCGCGCGTCAGCAGACTGTCAGAGGACGAAGGCTTCCGCAGGGCCAGGCACGCAACTAGCTATCATAAACATAGCATTAAAACACCGCACCAAAAGCGGTAGAGGCAGTTTATTCCTTGACTTTCGCCGCCTCGACCGGTTGGGCCTTTTGCAGGCGCGCGTCCATCCAGTGCAGGAGATCGCGCCACATGGACTGCACCTCGGCATCGCGTGGCATGCGCAGCGCATGGTCCAGCTCAATGGTGACCACCGGCATGTTCTGCTGCAATCCGCCGTAGTGGCCCAGGGACCCGGGAAAGACGCCCACGCGGTCCAGGCGCAGCCGCCCCAGGCGCTGCGGCGGCTCGTGCGGGCCGTCGAAGTCGAGCACACCGTAGGGCGCGTGGATGCTGACGACCAGATGGGGGCGGAACCGGTCCATCTGCACATGCAGAAAATGCGACTCTGGCTCCGACAGGGGCGCCGGGCCGGGCCAGCGGCGGGGGTCCTTGCGGGTGCGCTTGTGCCAGTAGTGGGGTGCGTCGTGCTTCCAGCCGGGCGTGTCGAAGTTGCGGTTCAGGTCCACGCCAAAGGCGTTGGTCCGAGAGGGTTTTTTTGCCAGCAGGCCGTCGGGGTTGAGCACCGGTATGAAGCGCCAGTGCACGGGCCGGCCGGCCTTTTCGGCCAGCCCAATCCAGTGCAACGCAAGCGAGGCCGACGTCAACTCATCACCATGCATGGCCCCCACCACCAGCACGCGCAACGGGTCAATGCCGGGCCGCTGTGGGAGGATTTCGCGCCAGTACAGCGCCGTGCCCAGGCGTGAGCGTGCGCCGCTGGGCTCCAGCCGGGTGGCCTCGCACTGCGACGCGCTGATGCCGGGCAGCCGCTCCAGAAACAGGGCACAGGCAGCCTCGCTGGCGGCCGCTGGCGCCGCAGCCGCCAGCGCCAGCCCACAGAGCAAAAAGTGCAGAAAAGCGAAACGAGACATCGAACCCATGGTGTGCGTGCAGGAGGCAAAAAACCGTCGCCCAGCAAAATGAAAAGACCCGGACGATAATAGCGCGCCCTCACCGGCCCCTCCAGTGCAACGCTCCACCGTCCCCCTTCCACCCGATTTTTCCTCGCGCCATTTCCGGTCGGCCCTGGGCATGTTTGCCACCGGGGTGACCATCGTCACGGCGCGTTCGGCCTCGGGGCGGCTGGTGGGTCTCACGGCCAACTCGTTCAACTCGGTCTCGCTCGAGCCCCCGCTGGTTCTCTGGAGCCTGTCCCAGAACGCGGCCTCGCTCGATGCCTTTTCCGGAGGAACGCACTATGCCATTCACGTGCTGGCTGCGGACCAGAAAGCACTGGCCGAGCGCTTTGCCGCACGCGGCGTGGACCGCTGGGCGGGCCTGGAGCACCACCCCGGCATCAGTGGTGCGCCACTCCTCGAAGGCGCCGCCGCCACGTTCGAGTGCTTCAACCGCAGCCAGTACCGGGAGGGTGACCATGTGATCTTTGTGGGCGAGGTCGAGCGCTGCAGCCACCGCGCCGGAGCCTCCCCACTGCTGTACCACGGCGGGCGGTTCTATACAGAGCACCTGCTGTGACGCCGTGCGGCACGGGTTCGTTTACTGCTTGCCCATGATGAGGTCAGGCAGGAACAGGCTGATCTGGGGGATGTAGGTCACCATCACCAGGAACACCAGCAGCACCGTCAGCCAGGGCAGCGCAGCGCGCGCCACCTGCACCAGGCTCATGCCGGTCACCCCGCTGGTCACGAACAGGTTCAGCCCTACCGGCGGTGTGACCATGCCGATCTCCATGTTCACCACCATGATGATGCCCAGGTGGATGGGGTCGATGCCCAGTTGCGTGGCGATCGGGAAGAAGATGGGCGCCAGGATCAGGATGATGCCTGTGGGCTCCATGAAGTTGCCCGCCACCAGCAGGATGACGTTGACCACCAGCAGGAACATCCAGGGCGACATGCCCATGCCCACAATTTGCTCGGCAATGGTTTGCGGAATGCGCTCGGTCGTCAGCACATGGGCAAACAGCAGGGCATTGGCCACGATGAACATCAGCATCACCGTGGTGCGGCCTGCCTCCAGAAAGACGTGCGGCAGGTCTTTGGGCTTGAGGTCGCGGTAGATGAACACCGCCACACCCAGGGCATACACCGCCGACACGGCTGCCGCCTCGGTGGGCGTGAACACGCCGCCGTAGATGCCGCCCATGATGATGACCAGCAGCGCCAGCCCCCACAGGGATTCACGGAAGGTGCGGAACACCTCGCCAAAACTGGCCTTGGGCGGGGGCGAGGTCTTGAGCTTGCCCGCACGCCACCACACCGCCACCATGAGCATGAGGCCCAGCAAAATGCCCGGCACCACGCCCGCCATGAAGATGCGGCCCACCGACACCTCGGTGACGGCGGCGTACACCACCATCACGATGGAGGGCGGAATCAAAATGCCCAGCGTGCCTGCGTTACAGATCACACCCGCGGCAAACTCCTGGGGGTAGCCGTTCTTGACCATGCCCGCGATGACGATGGAACCCACAGCCACCACGGTGGCCGGGCTGGAGCCCGAAACCGCCGCAAACAACATGCACGCCAAAATGGACGCAATGGCCAGGCCGCCGCGCAGGTGGCCGACGGCGGCAATGGCAAAGTGGACCATGCGCTTGGCCACGCCGCCGGTGGACATGAGCACGCCTGCGAGCACGAAGAATGGGATCGACATCAGCGTGTAGTGCTCGCTGGTCTCGAACATCTTGATGGACATGCTGGCCAGCGAATCCTGCGAGAAGAAAACGATGGTGACCAGACTGGACAGGCCCAGGCTGATGGCAATGGGCATGCCGATGGCCATGCAGAAAAACAGGCCGACAAAAAGGACCAGGGTATTCATGATGGCGACTCCTCGCTCTTGAGCTTGAGCGCTTCTGCGGCCTCGTCGGCCAGATTGAAACTGTCGGCTTTGCCGCTCAGCAGGTCCCAGAGGACCTGCAGAAACCGCAAGCCGGTGAGCGCCAGACCCAGGGGCATGACGGCCAGCACCTGCCAGCGCTCGATGTGCATGTCTTCGAGCTCGATGCCAACCTCTTTCATCTTCAGCACATACTGGGTTGCTCCGGTGAGCACCAGGCCCACGTACGCCAGGCTCAGCACCACCGCCAGAACCGACACCGCCTTGCGCGGGCCGCGGGGCAGCAGTTTGACGAGGGCATCGACACCAATGTGCGAGCCCACGCGCACGCCATACGAGACGCCGGTAAAAATCATCACGGCGAAGAACACCGTGGTCAGTTCAAGGGCCCAGGACAGGCCGCTGTTGAACACATAGCGCAGCACGACCTGATAGAACGTCAGGGCGGTCATGGCCAGCAGCATGAGGGAGATGATCCACTCTTCAAGATGGTCGAGGAATTTCATGGCCTTGCTCCAAAAAAAGCCCCGGTCGAGCCGGGGCAGTGGGCTCAGTGGGTGTGTGCGCTCACTTGTTCGCACGAAGAGCAGCGTCGATCAGGTCTTTGCCGATGTCGCCCTCAAACTTCTTCCACACCGGCTGCATGGCCATGCGCCAGGCGTCCAGATGCTCCTTGCTCATGGGCAGCACCTTGGCCTTGTTGTCGGCAATCACCTTGGCGCGGAAGTCCTTGTCCTCTTCCATCGCGGCCTTGTTGCCATACTTGATGGACTCGACCATGGCCTCGTTCAGACCCTTCTGGACGTCGGGCGGCAGGCCGGCCCACCATTTGGCGTTCGCAATCACCATGTAGTCAAGCACCCCGTGGTTGCTCTCCATGATGTACTTCTGCACTTCGTGGAACTTCTTGCTGTAGGTGTTGGACCAGGGGTTTTCGGTGCCGTCGACCACACCGGTCTGCAGTGCCTGGTACACCTCGGAGAACGCAATCTTCTGCGGATTGCCCCCCACGGCCTTGAACTGCGCTTCCAGCACGTCAGAGGCCTGGATGCGGAACTTCAGGCCCTTGGCGTCGGTCGGGCTACCCAGCGGGACGTTGGCCGATAGCTGCTTCATGCCGTTGTGCAGGTAGCCAAAGCCTTTGATGCCCTTCTTTTCCATCGAATTGAGCAGCGACTGGCCTTCCTTGCTGGCCTGGAAACGGTCCACGGCGCCAATGTCGGTGAACAGGAAAGGCAGGTCAAAAATCTGCAGCTGCTTGGTGTACTTGCCAAACTTTGCCAGCGAGGGAGCAATGATCTGCACGTCGCCCAGGATCAGGGCTTCCATTTCCTTGCCGTCGCCAAACAGCTGGCTGTTGGGAAACACCTGCACTTCCACCTTGCCGGGCAGCTTTTTCTCGGCCAGTTCCTTGAACTTCAGGGCCGCCTTGCCCTTGGGCGTAACGTCGGCCACCACGTGGCTGTATTTGATGACGATGGGAGCGGCCTGCGCGCCCAGACCAAAGGCCAGCAGCGTGCTGGCAACCAGGAGTTTCAGTGTCAGTTTCATGGGTGTCTCCAAAGTTGAAAGGCCCTTGCGAGGGACTGGGGTGAACGATACAAACGCCGCCCCAAACCGGCAACTGTGGGCTTCAACAGTTGAAGACTAGGTAATTTCCCTAATTCAAAGCAGCCCGGGCATCGCGCAACCACTGCGCGCCGATGCGCTTGGCCAGCCCGTCGTGCACGGGCGCCACTGCGTGGCGCATGCGCGCGACCTGCTCTGCGGAGGGCTCATGGATGCGTGTGCCGCCCGCCTCGCGCAGCTCCGCCAGTGCCTTGTCATTCTGGGTGTCGGCAATCTGGTTGCCAAAGTGCAGCGCCTCGCGCAGCGCAGCACCCACCAGGCCACGGTCGGCCACGGTGAGTCCTTCCCAGAAGCGCTGATTGGCGACAAACGCGTACCCCAGATACCCATGCGCCGTCAGGCTCAGATCGGTCTGCACCTCGTGCATGGCCTGGGTCCAGAAATTGGATATCGGGTTTTCAGTGCCATCGACCACGCCCGCCGCCAGTGCACGCCGGGTTTCGCTGAATGCCAGCGTGACCGGCCTGGCACCCAGGGCGCGCATCTGTGCGGCGATCACACGCGACGCCTGCACACGCATGCGCAGTCCCTGGAAGTGCACGGGCTCGAGCAAGGGGCGATTGGCACTCATGTGCTTGAAGCCGTTGTCCATGAAGCCCAGCCCGACCAGCCGCTGGCGGCCCAGGCGCTCCAGCATGCGCTGCCCCAGGCCCCCCTGGGTGATGCTGCGAACGCTCTGGACGTCCGGAAAGAGGTAGGGAAGATCGAACAGTTCAAACTCCGGAAAACCGATGCGCCCGAACTTGGACAGCGAAGGCGCCAGCATTTCGACGGCACCCAGTTGCAGGGCCTGCATCTCGTCGTGGTCGCCGTACAACTGCGCACCGGGGTAAACCACCACCGCAATGCGGCCGCCC